>Ga0187884_10001385_pt1 | contig 22192 bp, 16 predicted proteins | sample June2016WEW_20_4_FD_132983 | JGI IMG/M metagenome (GOLD analysis project Ga0187884, IMG submission 132983) | Peatland microbial communities from SPRUCE experiment site at the Marcell Experimental Forest, Minnesota, USA - June2016WEW_20_40 | ecosystem: Environmental > Terrestrial > Soil >...
AGAGCGGTAAAGCCGTCCCCGTTCGTCACCTCAGGGCCCTGAAACGCGTGCGTGGTGTTCTGCACCGAGACGAGCTCAGCGCCAGGTGGAACCAGCGTGGTGGAGAACACGTTATAATCCCACCAACACCCGTTTGTGTACGTGAGCGTCAGCGTACAGAGGGCCGAACCGTCCGAAAAGAGCTGCGCGTTGTAGTCGATCGTCCGGGTCACGCCGAAATCTGCCTTTCCCGTGCCCAACGTGGCATCGACCACAGAGATGAAGTCCGCCCCGGGCGGCGTAGTTTCGGCAGCGGTGCTTCGGAACCAGAATCCCTGATTGGGATAGATAAGCACGTGTCCTTCGCTTTCTAACGTTTGCAACGTGGTATAAAGCGCCAGTTTCTGTTGAACGCTCGAATCGAGGATGAGCCGGCCGAGGTCGGACGTGAGCGTCGACAAAAGGCTCGTTAGTGACGTCTTTCCTCCTCCTTCTGCGATCGCGTCGTAGTAGTGCAAACGGTCGACCACGTTTCTACTCGTTATAACTCCGCCCGATACCGTTATCGGACCAGTTACGTTCATAATCGCCTGGACCGCGGTAAAGTCAAGCGCGATTATGCCATCAACCCTCTGTCCGGTCGCGTTATAGAAATCTGATTGCATCTTGGGAGCGAACAAGGAAAAATTGTATTGGACGTTTGAATCGGAGAGTGCGGCGCTATCCACACCTAAGAACTGGGTGAAGCTTGCAGGTCCGTCGAGGTTCACGATCGGGTTCCACGTCGAATTGTTTTCGCCGGTTGAGGTTACGTACTGGTACTGCATACTTGCAATGTTGCCGTCGTGTATCCTGAACAGTCCGAAAACGTCCATCAACCCTCCTGTGCCTCGGATCTCGTCGTTATCTTGCAAGATCACGAGGTACGTCTTGTCACCGAAGAAGCCCGCAACGCTCATGCCATCGAGCAACGGAAAGAGCAGCGATGCTGCTAGCACGAGAACAATGGCGGCAAGCGCGACATACCGGACGATATGGGATCTATCAGGATCGGCCATCGTGATTCACGCTATGCTCACTCCTCTATTATAACGTTAACTTGGCACCCCTACAACGCCGGCATCGCAGCGTGCGTTCAAATGGTGACCTATAAGGTGCCCTATAACGCGAACGCTATAACGCGCTCCGATGTATCTGATCCACGAGTGATCCTACCCGACGCTGTCATCGCGTTGGGTGGCGGTAACCGCTACTGATCGGGTGACGCGGGCCGAACGGCGGAGCACGCACCCGCGTCTCGTTTGGCATTCGCGTACGCTGAACGGCGCCACGACGCTAAAACCGCGGCACAGGCGTCAGCGGCCCCACGTCCGCACACGACTCATCAAACCGCTTGTTGTTTGCGTAGGCGTCGCCTAACGTTGTGCGGAAGCGGGGGATGATGACTCAGCGGTACGTCCTTTACGCGCAGCTCACGCGGTATGACCTGTGCCAGGCAGTCGCGTGGCGAGCGGGAATTCAGCTGACATAACCGTGAGCTCGGTCGCTAGAACCGAGTCGGGCGGCCGCCAGGCGTCATTGTCGACGCGCAAAATAATGGCATGGCGACCTGAAGCGTTGAAATCGCAAATATCCGCAAACGTGCACATAGGGTAGTGAATGCGGTGAGTGGCGCGTGCGTTGCAGCGTGCTTTTCATCCAATGAAACCCCGCGGCCTCGCCGTAACAATAAGCAAAGTATAAATAGCGCTGCTCAGATTAATAGGTAGTTACAATCAAGGGAGTTCAGTACACGTCTAGTTCTCGTCGCGTGAAGGCACGCCGACCGCGCAGGGCATTCTGACACTATTCATCGAATGATTGAATGGCTTGATCCCAATGGGAACACATCAAGCGCATACGATAGGAGAAAAGAACATGAGAAAAGCAATCTTTCCGGTAATGGCAGTATTCGTAGTACTTTCACTGTTCGCGGCGATGAACGTGTCCGCCCAGTGCAGTGCTAACACAGCAGCCGCTACAGCTGCGACCAGTAGCTGCGCGGCGACGACCTGCGCTCAGTGCACGAGCTGCAAGACCGCAACGTGCTGCACGAGCTGCACGAGCAGCTGTCCCACGACGTGCTGCTGTCCAACAGTAGCGACCTGCGTAGTCAAGCAGTGCTGTGGGGTTCAATACAGTGCCGCTAAGCCGGTTCACCACGTTTGGGATCCGTACCTGATGCGGTGGATCTAAGCAGTCGTTTCCGAGGACTGCCTTAGAGCCGCTGACGTAATGTGCGGTCGGTCGTAGAGTCGAGTGGTGAACCCACTTGACTTCCTTAATTGTGAAGAGCACTGCTTATGTACGGCAGTTGCGTAATGGCTCAGCACTGTATCATTAGCACCACAGTTCGGTGTTCGATGAATTTCTGATTTTTCCCCCCTCAGGCGAGAGAGCCGAGGCTTGGGCAGAGCGGTTTGCCGCGCTCCGTTTGCTTCCAAAGGCTTTTTTGCCACGCACGGTGCGTTTTTTTTGAGCGTTGCGTCTATGCCGTGGATCTGATATTGCTATATTGGCTAGCCTAGCTAAGGCGTACAATTTCTTAGCGAAAAGCAGCCGAAAAGCACCTGTTGATATGAAAGTAACTTGTGGCTATTGTTTCATGCAAATTAAACTATTAATAAATAATAGCAACTTTTAAATACTTTTACAATAGTTAAGTTCTGTTGCACTGGCGCGGAGAAAAATCTTCGCGGCTGTGCCCCTACCAGAAGGTGAATACTCAAAAGGGGGGAATCGCCAATGCCACGGACGTTATCCACAAAGGCGAGGCGATGGAAACAGTAGCTATCGTCATTCCGACGTTAAACGAGGAACGCTCAATCGCCAAGGTCATCGACGGCGTGCCCGTCGCCGACCTCATGCAGAGTGGGCTCGAAACTGACGTGTACGTCGTCGACGGGCGATCCACCGATAACACGAGGGAGATTGCTGGCGAAAAGGGTGCGACGATCATACTTGAGGAGCGGAAGGGGAAGGGTGTAGCCATTCAAACGGGATTTAAGTCCATCAACGCCGACTATGCGGTTATGGTTGACGGGGATGATACGTACCCGATCGAAATGGCGACACAGATGGTCTGCCTGCTCAAGAAATACGACATAGTCATCGGAACCCGGCTCAAAGGCACCATTGAGCCGGGAGCCATGACCAAGCTGAACGTCGTGGGGAACGTCCTCCTCTCGCTGCTCGCGTGGCTGCTGTTTGGTGTGCAGATCAGCGACGTGTGCACCGGTTTTTGGGCCTACCGACGCGACGCGATTCAGCGCTTGGAGCTTGCAGCCCGCGGCTTTGAAATTGAAGCCGATATGTTCGCTGAATGCGTGAGGAACGGCTTGAGTATAGCGGAAATCCCGATCACCTACCGCGCTCGAAAGGATCGGCCGAAGCTCGCGTCACTGAGGGACGGCGTAAAAATAGGTCTTTTTTTGTGCAGGCGACGCCTGGAACTGGGGTACGAGAACGTCGGTCAGGCGCAAGTCGAAAAAAAACCGCGACTTCACTGAAATCTCGAGCAAAGCGCGCATATCGCGCTACATGATCGTCAGGCACAACAGCGTGCCGCTCTAACGGTTCTCTACCGTCTCGACAGCTCGATTGCGACTCTCCTCTGTGGCGCCTTGAAAATATCGTACAGTTTTGGTCCTCTTTTTGGTCAACTTTTTGTGCTGTGGTAAACACTTCTTAGACGACTCGTAACCAGCTTAGAAGAGAAGAAAGGACTTTGCCTGCCCTGCTACCTCGACCTCATCGTCGTTGCAAAAAGTGTCCGGAGCTAGGTCTTACGACCCAGCACCTGACCTTGATGTCGGATTGACGATCGACAAGTTAGTACGTCATTTGGCTTTTGAGGGATTGAGCGAGGGTAATAATAGCAATCTCATAACACCGTCCGTCACCCAAAGAAGCGGTTCACGCGCCGACGATTCAATTCAGGTCGATGACATCACAATCGGTGGGTTAGCCCCGGTGTACGCTATCTGAATTGGTTGTGTCGCTGGCGGCACCGAAAAGAGCACATACACATCGCTTGAGAAGGTCGCGTTTAGCACATGGTTTGCGAGCGCTTGCGCGCTACAGCCCGTGTTGCAGACGGCGTAATTGGCATAGTAGGCGGTGCCGTCGTGCGCGATCAGCACGAAATCTCCGTAGTCAAAGGGAATCTCCGTGTGGTTCACGTTTGTGACGGAGACGTTGGCGACGAGATAGCGACTCGCAGGAGGCGGGGTCAACGAGAAGTAATACACGCCGTTTGCGTAGTCTTGATTGTTAAACTCGACCCACACGCTAGCAGTCGCAGGGTCTGAGGCATCACTGATGCTGTTTAACCGCAGTGCGATCGTCCCGTTGCTCGCGGTCTCGCCCAACGATGCGCGCTCCGCGCTTAAAAAACGAGTGGAAACGCGGGAACGCAGCAGTGACAAACCCGGCCGCATAGGTGCTACGACAAGTAAGGCCTTAAACACAAGCAAACGCTCAGAAGGGGGCGGCGGCGGAAGCTGCGCACGCGGCGCGGCATCATCCGCGAAGCCGATTAGATTGTGCGAGCTGCCGAAGGAGCGAGACTCGATTTGCTGTCGCTTTGCAATATTTGTTAAGAGGAGGACCGCAATCACGTGACTGAGGACGACGTGCGCCAGGCGCAGCGACTACCCGATATAATGTTCGTACAGCGCGCGCTAAGTAAGCTAACTAGCAGCAAGAAGCTACTACTTTATGCGATTTATGCGACGAAGGATACGACGCCGACCACGATCATGGTTGTGTGAAGCGTTGGTTAGTCCTAGTGCGTAAAAATGGCGAACGTGCGCAGCTATACGATAACACTTAAACTATCACGCCGCCATCGTATTCTTTTGATTTATTTTTTCGTCAAGGGGGGATACGCAGATGGAGGAGCAAAAGTATTGTAAATACTGCAGAGCCGCTAATCCCACCAGTACCTCATTTTGCACAAAATGCGGCAAAGCGTTTTCCAGCGCGTCAGCATCGCCACAACCCCCGCTGTCGACTACCAAAGAAAAAAAGAGTCCTATGTGGCTCCGAATACTTGAGATCAGCGCAGGTCTTATCATCCTTATCCTGGGCGTCGCCGCTTGGTACCCAGGGGTGGATTGGGCATTCACAACATTCATTGCATTCCTAGCAATCGCGCTAGTTATCTTTGAAATTGTATATATCACACGAATATTTGCAAAAGATATATGGGGACGGCGACGACTCAACTTAATTCTGTCAGTGCTAGCGACCCTAATGGCCGTCTCAGCAATCGCTCTATCTTTTTTTGTGCCTTTCTATGAACCTTTCTATGGATTCTTCTTTTTACCCTTGATCGACCTGCTAGCCTTAGGATTGCTCTTTGCCGGAATCGCGAGCGCAGTACGCGGCACAGCGGGCGGCAAAATCGTGGGCATCTTCGGCATTTTCGTGGCCATTTTCGTGCTAATATTCTTAGAAATTGCGGGCATCCTCGCCATTTTTACAGACTACGCCCTGTTAATATCTCCAAAGCTCACCTACCCAGCAAACATCGCAGTACTGGTTACACTGTCCTTTATGATCTTCGGATTGGAGCCGATAATTTCCGGGATAATGGGGAGATGGGTCTAGCCTACTCGTTCAGCGGGTACGCTTGGGGGCGGATACATAAATGCACGAACAAACGTATTTCGCCCACGGTGGGGCTGCTAATCCGACAAGAGCCGTCTTTGGGATAGAATAAGCTTTGGTTAAAAAGGGACAAAAAGAATGAAAAAAAAGCGGCTGTGGCCCTAATAGAGAGGAATCAAGGGCAGAATCCCCGATCTCACGGACGGTATCCTAGAAGGCGAGGCGATGGAAACTGTAGCTGTCGTCATTCCGATGCTAAACGAGGAACGCTCAATCGCCAAGGTCATCGACAGCGTGCCGGTTGCCAACCTGCGGCAGAGCGGGCTCAAAACTTCCGTGTACGTCATCGACGGGAAATCCACCGATAACACGAGGGAGATCGCCGTTGAAAACAGCGCTACGATCCTACTCGAAGAGCGGAAGGGAAAAGATCGGCCATTCAGACGGCGTTTAAGTCCATCGCTGCCGACTATGCGGCTATGGTTGACGGGGATGATACGTACTCAATCGAAATGGCGACACAGATGATCTGCCTGTTCAAGAAATACGACGTAGTCATCGGATCCCGGCTCAAGGGCACCATTGAGCCGAGCGCCATGACCAAGCTGAACGTCCTAGGGAACGTCTTCCTCTCGCTCCTAGCGTGGGCGCTGTTTCGCGTGTACATCAGCGACGTGTGTACGGGTTTCTGGGGCTATCGAAGCGACGCGGTTCGGCGCTTGGAGCTCGCGGCCCGCGGCTTTGAAATTGAAGCCGATATGTTCGCTGAATGCGTGAGGAACGGCTTGAGCATAGTTGAAATCCCGATCACCTACCGCGCTCGAAAGGATCGGCCGAAGCTCGCGTCGCTGAGCGATGGCATAAAAATAGGTTTTTTGTGCAGGCGTCGCTTGGAACAGGCGTACGAGAACGTCGGTCAAATCCAGGTCGAAAACAAAACTGCGACTTGGCTGAAATCTCGCGCAACGCGCGCGAATCTCGTGGCAATGATCGTTGCGCGCAAAGCCGCTGTATGCGCCCACGTACAAACGTTCTTGACGATTCAATTCAGGTCGACGACATCACAATCGGCGGGTTAGCCCCGCTGTACGCTATCTGCATTGGTTGTGTCGCTGACGGCACCGAAAAAAGCACATACACATCGCTTGAGAAGGTCTCGTTTAGTACATGGCCTGCGAGCGCTTGCGCGCTACAGCCCGTGTTGCAGACGGCGTAATTGGCATAATAGGCGGTGCCGTCGCGTGCGATCAGCACGAAATCTCCGTAGTCAAAGGGAATCTCCGTGTGGTTCACGTTCGTGACGGTGACGTTAGCGACGAGATAGCGGCTCGCAGGAGGCGGGGTCAACGAGAAGTAATACACGCCGTTTGCGTAGTCTTGATTGTTAAACTCGACCCACACGCTAGCAGTCGCAGGGTCTGACGCATCGCTGATACTGTTTAACCGCAGTGCGATCGTCCCGTTGCTCGCTGTCTCGCCCAACGACGCGCGCTCCGCCGAAGCCGGCACGGTATACGTGACCTTGGCAGGCGAAGCCGAGAGAACTGCGCCCGCTACGAGCGCAACGACTATGAGAAGAACGACCAGTGCCGCGCCTTGTTTCGCGTTCACGACTAACCCCCTACATACACGACGCTCACGTGTGCGTCGCCGTTAAACACCTGGTTCGAGCCAACGTTTTCAGCGTGGATCATCGTCGCCCCGGCCGGCAGTTGGACGCTGACATTAAGGACGTAGCTGGTGATGCCCGCTTGTTTTTGAATGTACAGATCATAGTGGTGTGCTATCCCACTCGCGGAGACCACGTTGGGCTGCGTATACGTGTACGTCACACTTCCGGTCGTGTTGGCAGACACATTAAGGCTCGACGAAAGAGCGGTAAAGCCGTCCCCGTTCGTCACCGCAGGGCCCTTGAACGCGTGTGTAGTGTTCTGCACGGCGATGAGCTCAGCGCCAGGTGGAACGAGCGTGGTCGAGAACACGTTATAGTCCCACCAACACCCGTTTGAGTACGTGAGCGTCAGCGTGGAGACGGCCGACCCGTCCGAAAAGACTTGCACGTGGTAGTCGATCGTCCGGTTCACGCCAAAATCTGCTTTTTGGCTGCCTAAATTGAGATCAACCACGGAGATGAAGTCCGCTCCGGGCGGCGTAGTTTCGGCGGCGGTGCTTCGGAACCAGAATCCCTGATTGGGGTAGATGAGCACGTGTCCTTCGTTTTCTAACGTTTGCAACGTGGTGTAAATCGCCAGTTTCTGTGGAACGCTTGAATCGAGGATGAGCCGGGCGAGGTCGACGGTCAGCGTCGACAAAAGGCTTGTGAGTGGCGTCTTCTCGCCCTGTGCGATCCCAGAATCGTAGTGTAAGCGATCAGCAACATTTCTGCTGGTAATAACCTCGCCTGATGCCGTTACCGGTCCGGTTATGTTCATCACTGCTTCGACCGCGGTGAGATCAAACGCGATGATACCGTCTATCTTCTGTCCGGTCGCGTTGTAAAAGTCTGATTGCATCTTGGGAGCAAAGGACGAGAAATTGTATTGAACGTTTGAATCGTAGAGCCGAGCGGAGTCGACGCCAAAGAACTCGGTGAAGCTAGCAGGCCCATCCAGAGGGACGGTCCCCCGCAGCTGCGAACTGTTCGCGTAGTAGTAGTGCAAGCTTGTAATGGCGCCGTTGTGCACAGTGAGCAGTCCCACGCACGCCAGCAACCCGCCGGTAGGTCTGATCTCCGCGTTGTCCTGCAGGATAAGCAAGTAAGTCTTGTCACCGAAGAAGCCGGCAACGCTCAGGCCATCTCCTATCGGGACGAGGAGTGCTACCACGACGAGAACAACGGCAGCGAGCGCGAGATATCGGACGACGAGGGATCTATCAGGATCAGCCATGATGATTCACGCTATGCTCACTTCCTTGTTATAACCTTAACTTGCACCCATATCACGCCGGAATCACCGCGCGCGTTCAAATGGTGCTCTAGATGTGCTCCGACGCGTCTGATGCACGAGTGACCCAAACAAAATTGTCACCTGTCCTTCGCGTTGGCGGTCTGGCAGCTGATACGGGACACGTTTTTAGCGGCGTAGCATGTACGCGCCTGCATTGGCGTCACGCACGTCACACTGCACCACGAACTAAATTTGCGGCATTGGTGCATGCGGCACGCGTGGCCCGTCGATGCGCGAAAAAATGGCGCAGTGACCTTAAGCTGGTAAAATCATAAGTGTCCGCAAAAGCGCAGCACAGCGAGAGTATTAAGATTCGGTACGATGCGTCGTTGCGACTGTTGTTCATCTGATGAAACCACGCCGCTTTGCGGGCATTGTCCTCTCATAACAACATGAACATTTCTCGACAACATCAATAACGGCGAGCAAAGTATATATATCGTCTCTGAGCATGATGGGTACGCAAGAGGGAGTTCGTTCCCAGCAATAGTCGCGTGCAGGGGCTAATTACAGACGCAAACGATTGAATGGGCCTGATCCCAAAGGGAATATATCAAGCGCAAGGGAGAAAAATATGAGAAAAGTAGCCGTTTCGGTATTAGCGTTATTCGTAGCCCTGTCACTGTTCACGATGATGAACGTGTCAGCTGCTTCTGCCACCAGCACGTGTCCGGCGACGACCTGTGCGCAGTGCACGAGCTGCAGTACCTCATCGTGCTGTGCGTGCTCTAGCACCTGTCCAACCACGACCACCGCCTGCCCGGCAGTCGCGTGCTGCGTGGTGACATCGGCTTGTCCGGTTCATACTGCTAGTTCGAATCAACATAGCTTCGACGGCGTTTTTGAACCATACTGACGTATTCTGTTGAGCAGTCGTCGCGAGGAGCGCGGTGAGCGAGCTGACGTATTGCGCTCGCGGTCGCAAAATTATAGTGAGATGATATAAACAGCTATGCTTATGCACGGCCGGCTAGCTCGTTGATGCAGGGGGCCTTATTAACAGACACGATTCGGCGTTCGATGATTTTTTTTAGTTTTATCCCCTGAGAGCTGAGGATTGGTCAGACCATTGTCGTTTGCTGAGCTCCGTTTGCAAATTCCTCGACCAGCCTTTTTTGTGGTTGAGAGCTTATCGCACTCGTGTCTCCGGATACTGTGCAACCGGTGACGCAACCGGTGACGCAAGCGACCAAACTATGTTGGCGGAAACGTCGTTGCCGTGTTGATGGCTTTCACGCTCGAGCACAACCTGAGCCGGAAAAATAAGTGCGGGTGTGCTAAAACTAGCTACTCACGGAGCTTATTCGGTGATGTGTGGCGATTGCACTCGAGCCGAGAGCGATGCACTTTTCCCAAGGCTATCACAGCCTTACAGGAAGAAGGCGTCAGATGGTGCGAACCGAATTTACAAAAAGTTGATTAGCGACAATTTCGTTAACAAACCGAACCGCAGATGGATCCCCCGAAGCTGCACACGGGGCAAATTGTGCCTATTTAGTGGGATCGGCGCTTACGCCATCAATCTACCCAATCACCATATTCGCGGAGCTGCTCGATGTCAACAGGTGGTGCCGCTCGTCTATGCCGTACTGACTCTTCTGCGGCGAGGATCACAAGAAGTCCAAGCGTGCCTACCTCGCCCAAGGCTTCCGTGACTCGTGTGACAATTTCTCGGCGCGGTTTATTCAACGTGATACGAGAGTCCGAGAGCTGCACTTCAGGTTCATAGTGCGACTGCCGAATGCTTTCGTGCGCCATGCGTCCCTACCTGGTTATTACTGCACCGTTGTTGCTATATAAAGTACCAACAATTAATACTGTTTAGTGGTTATACATAAAGCTTACGAAATAAATAAATACTATATTGTCGTCATTTGGCAATATTGCCGCGTGAGAACAACCGCTCAGAACTAACCGCTAATTTTCCACTTTTTAGCGTGCGCTAATTTGCGAAAAATCTTGTTGAACCACTCCGTGAAGGGAAGAGAATGAGCCGTGCCGAATTGAGTGACACAGTGTCGCTGTTATGGTATGTATGCCAGATGTTTGTTTGTACTGTTCTTCGAGTCAGGCAAATCGTCGAAAAATATGGGTTACTGTCGAGTTAGCACGTGTTCAGCAGTTATTAACTTTTTATATAAATAAAAACTATTTATAATTTTGAGCAACATTTAAATACTTTTACAATAATTAAGTATCGATGCACTCGAACGGAAACAACGTTACGAGGAGTCTCTCGATAATAAAGGGAAAGTAAAGGCAAATAACGGGAATAATAGGGGGATCTAATATGCAGACGCACGATATACTGATTACGGGCGGAGCCGGGTTTATCGGAACGAACTTGGCCATGGAGCTGCGAAATCGTGGTCACCAGGTGGTAACCGCTGACCTGTACCATACTGGCAGAGAGGGTTACGTCAGAGCTGATGTGCGGAACTACCGGCAGGTCGAAAAGCTGTTTGACGACCGGCAGTTTGACTACGTCTACCACTTGGCCGCCGAGTACGGCCGCTGGAACGGCGAAGACTATTATGAGAATCTGTGGACGACGAACGCCGTCGGAACGAAAAACGTGTTGCGCATGCAGGAGCAGAAGGGCTTTCGACTGATCTTTTTCTCGTCCGCGGAAGTGTACGGCGATTATGAAGGAATCATGCGTGAAGACGTAATGGAGACCCGTCCGGCGCGAGAGACGTATCAGATGAACGATTATGCGATCACGAAGTGGGCGGGCGAGCTCATGTGCATGAATTCTTCAACGATGTTCGGTTCCGAGATCGTGCGTGTCAGGCCGGTCAACTGCTACGGCCTGCATGAACATTACACGCCGTACAGGGGTTTTATCCCGAAGTTTATTTATAACGCGCTCTTCGGCAAGCCATATGAGGTCTATATGGGGCACAAGCGGATAATCGATTACGTCGAGGATTCGTGCAGGACGTTTGCCAACGTATGTGACAACTTCGTGCCGGGGGAGGCATATAACGTCGGCGGCCGGCCTGACTGGGAGAAGGACATCAAAGAGTACTCTGACCTCGTCCTAAAGGCCGTCGGCAGAGATGATTCTCTCGTCACCTACCACGATGCGGAGCCGTTTACGACGAAGGTCAAACATATGGACTGCTCAAAGGCCGCGCGCGATCTGAAACACGCCCCTCGCGTGCCGCCAGAGGAGGGCATTAAGAGAACCGTTGACTGGATGCGAGGGTATTACGGGTTAGGTGAGTAGATGACCGACGATTACGAAGGCAAAACGGTGCTTGTGACAGGCGGCGCAGGAGCGATCGGCGGGAACCTCGTCCGCAGACTGAACGACCTGGACACCGCAAAGATCGTCATTCTTGACAACCGCTCATCCTCGTGCGATTGGAACGTACCAGTCGGCCCCAAGATACACTTCGTACACGGAGACATCCTCGACGACGAGAAACTGAAATTCGTCTTTAAGGAGCGACCCGACATCGTCTTTCACTTGGCCGCGCACTTTGCCAATCAAAACTCAGTCGAGAATCCCGAAACAGACCTCATGGTCAATGGCATGGGAATCCTCAAGGTGCTCGAATTTGCGCACCTTGCCGACGTGTCCCGATTCGTCTATGCCTCGTCAGGGTGTGGGGTCTACGGACTGGAATCAACCCTACCGTATCAGGAACGTGATGTATCAATAAGCCTTCACACGCCTTACCAAGTCACAAAGCTCCTTGGGGAACTGTACACCAACTACTATCACAATCTGTACGGACTTCCCATCGTCAACACGCGATTTTTTAACAGTTACGGTCCCGGCGAGGTGCCCGGCATATACCGCAACGTCATCCCCAACTTCTTCTACTGGGCGATGAGCGGAAAGGTCTTACCGATTACCGGCGATGGTACCGAAACGAGAGACTGGACGTACGTCGGTGACATCGTCAACGGCCTTTTGGCGGCAGGCGTGAAAGAAGAAGCGATCGGCGAGGCCATCAACCTCGGCTCAGGCGTGGAAACGCGCGTCATTGATATGGCGCACGAGGTCAATCGGCTCACGGGCAACACGCTCGGGGTAATGCACATTCAGCGACGGGATTGGGACGCAAAAACGCGGATCATCTCGTCGATTGACAAGGCACAACGACTACTCGGGTATCGACCGCGGACGACGTTCAACGAAGGGCTGAAGCACGTGTATGAGTGGTTTGTTGAGCGCTGGGATGACATTGAGAGGAGCGCTGAGTTCTGATGTGGGTGCGTCCCTGTGGGGAGGATTCGGAGATGAGAATATTACTCGTCCAAGACACTGACTGGATAGCCCGAAACGTTCACCAACAGCATCACGTCGCAGAGCGGCTGACCTCAAGGGGGCACGAGATTTCAGTCATTGACCACGATCTTCTGTGGCAAAACACCGACGCGGGCGGGCTTCTCTCGAAACGACAAGTCTTTCATAACGTGTCAAAAATCGTGCCGGACGCTGGTATCACCGTCACTCGTCCGCGGATCTTGCGCGTTCCTATCCTTGACTATGTGTCGATGCTCGCCACGTATCGCCGTGAAATCGCTGCACAACTGCGCGAGTTCCGCCCCGACGTCGTCATCGGCATGTACCTCCTGACCAACTACCTGGCCCTCCGGGCGTCGAAGAAGACAGGCACGCCACTGGTTGTTCTCATCCTTGAGCCGAACTACGAGATGATCCCGTGGCGCCTGCTCAGGCCAATCGGAAAAATAATCGAACAGCGGACGCTTAAAGAGGCCGACAGCGTAATCGTCATCAATGAAGCGTTGCGAGACTACGCGATACGAATGGGGGCGCGTCCGGAAAAGACCCACGTCATACGGGCCGGTATCGACACGAAGCACTTCGGGCTAAACGTCGATGGCTCCACCGTGCGACAGCAATATGGCTTTGGCGAGCACGACACCGTACTCTTCTTTATGGGATGGCTCTATCATTTCTCGGGGCTGCACGAGGTGCTCAAAGAAATGGCGAAACGCAAGCGCGATGGTCTGGGCGTTAAGCTGCTCATCGTCGGCGATGGCGACGCCCTTGAGGACCTGCAGCGCGAGCGCGAGGAGCTCGGCCTCGAAGACGACGTGGCATTTGCGGGGAAACAGCCGTATGAAAAAATCCCTGAATTCATAGCTGCGTCCGACATTTGCTTGCTGCCCGCGCATGACAATGCGATTATGCGCGACATCGTTCCGATAAAGATGTACGAATACATGGCGATGGGAAAACCGGTGATCGCGACGCGACTGCACGGCCTGCTGAGGGAATTTGGCGACGATAACGGCGTGCTGTGGATCGACCGGCCGGAAGATTCGTTGCGGAAAGCTATGGAACTCGTCAATGACGGGAGCGTCAAGGCACACGGCGAAGCAGCGAGGCAATGTGTTCGCAACAATGACTGGGCCGCGGTCGTCGATGATTTTGAGCGGGTGTTGTACGAGAGCACATCAAAGAGCAGCCCCCCTAATGATGCGCGGAGCGCCCACGACGTGTCACTTACGCTCCAAGATCAACACTCAGGGTAGTCCAGTCGTAATGAGCAACAGGAGTAGATCGGATGGAAAAAGTAAAAGTTGGTGTTATCGGGTGCGGCTTCATTGCTAAAGTGCGGCACATACCGGCGTTTAAGAAGATGAATAAACGCGTCGATCTGCGCGCGGTCTGCGACCTCAACGAGAGTCTCGTCCGCGAAACGGCACGTGACTTCAGCGTACCCAATGCGTACACGAGCACCGCGGAGATGTTCTCGCGCGAGGAACTGGACGCGGTTGACATCTGCGTCCCCCCGCAGATACACGCCCCCATCGCCTTAGAGGCAATGGAGAACGGATGCAACGTCATCATGGAAAAGCCGATGGCCCTCAAAACCGCGGATTGTGATGCCATGATCGACGCCTCGGCGAAGCGCGGGCTGCACGTTTGTACGATTCACAACCAGGTGTTTCACCCCCCGTTTCTGAAGGCGAAAGAGCTCGTCGCCAACGGGGAGATCGGGCAATTCACGGGCATGCGACTGCTCCTCGCCTCACCGCGAAAAGAGTTCATTGATATTGGAGACCACTGGTATCACCGGCTTCCCGGCGGAATCATCGGTGAAACCGGGCCGCATATAGCGTATATGTCAATGGCTTTCTTGAAGAACATCAGTGCCGTGGACATCTTCGCAAAGAACATTTTGAAGCATCCGTGGGCACCGTTTGACGAATTTCGAATCGAGCTTGAGGGAGAAAACGGGCTCAGCTCAGTCACGCTCTCCTATACTGGCAACTACTGGGCGAACCTCACCGACATCATCGGAACCGAAGCCATGCTGCGCATCGACACGGAGCGCATGCTCGTGGTTCGGCAGAGTCTTCAGGAGCTTCGCTACGTACCGATCGCCGGCTCATCGTTGAATACCGTGTTTCAGGAGGTCGGAAGCGTCGCTGCAAACGCGGCGAGGGCAGCACTGGGCCGGAACACGCTCGGGACTAACCTCGTGATCGAACGGTTCGTCGAGAGCCTCATCAGCGGTTCCCCGCCGCCGGTCTCCGCAGAGGAAGGCAGGGAAGCGGTCAGAATCATGGAAATGGTCGTCGCACGATATCGTGAGAAATACGGTCTAGAGTCACAGAATGAGTCCTGACCCAACGACAGCGAAAGTTCTCGGAATTCTGTCCAGTTACGGTACCTTTCGGTCGAAATACACGCTTCTCCAAAAATCGCAGTGGTGGAGTGAGGAGCAATTCGAGGAGTACCAGCTGCGACAGTTACACCAGCTTTTGACGCACGCTTACGACAACGTGCCGTATTATTCGAATGTATTTCGTGAGCGAGGGTTAACGCCACATGACATTCGCGATTTTGACGATTTGGAGAAGCTGCCATTCCTGACCAAAGAGATTATTCGCGACAACGTTGAGGCGTTGAAGGCCCGAAACGTCGCTCCGGACAGATTTGAGTACGTGACGACGGGCGGAACGACAGGGAGGCCGCTAGGCTTTTACTACGAGAAGGGGGCCTCACGAGCAAAAGAATGGGCGTTCATGAGAACGTTGTGGGGCCGAGTGGGGTACAAGTTCACCGACAAGTTGGTCGTGCTCAGAAGCAACGTCGTTAAAACGGCGGAAAGAGGGATCTACTGGGAATCGGCTCTTCTTGGTCGATGGCTGAACCTTTCGTCGTACCACATGAATGAGGCAACCCTACCAACGTACATTGCGCGCATCCGGGCTTTTAGGCCAAAATTCTTGTGGGCGTTCCCATCGGTTGTAACAATACTCGCTTCGTTCATGAAACGACACGATGTCGAACCCTTCTCGACAGTGAAAGCGATCCTCTGTGGCTCAGAGGCTGTCTACCCGTGGCAACGCGGCTTGCTCGAGAACGCGTTTCAATGCAGGGTTTTTAGCTGGTATGGTCACTCTGAAATGGGCGCGCTCGCAGGCGAATGCGAAAAGAGCTCGCAATACCACCTTTTTCCTGAATATGGGATTACCGAACTCTTGAGCACGAATGGGACTGTCGTGCGAGGTGCCAATGAGCAGGCGGAAATCGTCACGACTGGATTCAATAACCTTGCGTTCCCGTTGATTCGGTACAGAACCGGAGATTTTGGAGCATACACCGAAGATGGGTGCGCATGTCACAGAAATTACAGACGGTTGCACTCGGTCGAGGGCAGGTGGCTTCAAGAATTAATTATCGGCCAACACGGCCGGATCTTTCCGGTCACAGCGCTTAACATGCATTCCGACGTGTACGATAACGTCGAGCAGTTTCAGTTCTACCAGGATCGCGAGGGCGAGCTAATATTGAATATCGTAAGAGGAGCGAATTATACGGAAGCAGACTCCCAGAGGATTCGTGAAGAGCTCCTCAAAAAGCTCGGCAGTGACATGCGATTGGACGTAGAGTTTGTTGATCACATAAGTCGGACCAAGGCCGGCAAGTTCAAATTCGTCGTGCAAAAACTACCTGTTGACGAGCTGATCGGTTACCGTCGCGAATGAACAAAAGCGTGACTGACGTTTTGCTTTCAGGCAGTCGAAGCCTACGCGCGAACGTAGAGCAAAGTCCTATTAGTATTTATAGGCAAAACCCGTAGAAAGCTCAGAACGGTTTGCGCTCAAGGAAAAGAACTTCTTTAGTTTTAAATTGCTCTGAATATGTGCGGGATAAATGGGTTCTGTTGGTCAGACCGTTGGCTCATTGAGGAGATGAACCAACGCATCAAACATAGAGGCCCCGACGACGATGGCACCTTCGTAAATTCGGATATTTCCCTCGGCAGCGTCCGGCTGGCAGTAATTGACCTGTCAGAAAAGGGAAAGATGCCGATGCCAAATCAAAGTGGAACGATATGGGTGGCCTATAACGGAGAAATCTACAATTTTAAGCAGCTCAGAACCGACTTGCAGAGAGCGGGACACAGATTTGTCTCAAATACCGATACCGAGGTCTTGATTCAGTGCTATGAACGGGACGGTATCGATTGCGTGAAATACCTGAATGGCATTTTTGCCTTTTCCGTGTACGATTCCGCTGATGGATGCCTATACCTCGCCCGGGATAGGCTCGGTATTAAACCGTTGTTTTATTATTATGGTGACGGTAAGCTCGTTTTTTCATCGGAACTGAAAGCATTTCGCGCCGTTGCTGAGTTGCCCCTCTCACTGGATACCGAGTCAGTCCTCGAGTACCGGTTGACAAAAAACGTCGAAGCTGAAGGGTTCTTCAACGAACTAAAACCGCTCCAGCCCGGGAGCTTTCTGAAATTCGAGTTGAACACTAAACACATCGATATAGAAAGGTATTACGATCCGTGCAGCGCCCTATCGAGGACTGCGTATACAGCGTACAAATTCGATACAGAATTAGTCGACAAGCTCGATCATTTGTTAAATGAAGTCATTGAGGATCAGCTCGTTTCTGACGCTCCGATCGGTACGATATGTTCTGGGGGAGTTGATTCCTCGTTGGTAACCGCTATAGCTCGTCAATATGTTGACGATCTGACAGTTTTTCACGTGCAGGTAAAAGGATCGCTCGATGAATCTAAATATGCGAAACGAATAGCGAGAGACTTGGGATTGAACTTAATCATCGAGGAACTAGACGGAATAAAATACAAGGAGAACGTCGCCCGATGTATCGGCCTTGAAGATCTTCCGCTTATCCATCCCAATTCCGTTGGTATCTACTTGATTAGCAAGAGAGCTAAGGAGGAAGGATTTAGCGTTTTGCTTAGCGGCGAAGGGGCCGATGAATTGTTTGGCGGGTACCGGCGGTACCGATATTATTACGTGAGAATGTGGCTGAAAAAAGCGCTATCTCCGTTCATCAAAGGAATCCCGGATCGGTACGAACCTCTGCTAAAGTCCAGCGTATACGGACTCATAGACAACGATGACTTTGTGAGCTGCGTGCTAGAAGACGGAGACCAGATCATTAAGGACTATTATACGCTGCCGTGGGCAAAAAATCGCTCAGCATTGAAATACCGTTTTTCGCAAGCTCTTGATTTCTTGGATGACAGCACTGAGAAGGAAACGCTCACGTATATTTTGAAAGATTTGAGTTACTACCTATCCTCGATATTGCGTCGCACCGATAGAATGACGATGGGCGTGGGCTTGGAAATGCGCGTGCCGTACTTGGATAACAGACTTCTTGACTTCGCGCTCAATCTTCCTTTGAAACACAAAGTCACCCTATTTGATACAAAGCCGTTGCTCAAGAGGGTGGCTAAGCGATACCTTCCCCGCAGCATTGTAAACAGATCGAAAGCTGGCTTTGATTTACCTATTGATACGTGGATCGGCGAGGATTTTAGGCGTTTTGCTTACGCGGAATGGCAAAAAGAGTCGTGCATGCTATGAACGTACGGGTCCCGACAGAGGTAATTCGAAAAAATCTTTTGTTGAGGGGATAATTGAGCATTTCCGGAGATGCAGTAAGAATCCGCGCGAGTACAGCGTACCGTACCTCAAACGTCGAAGTAACGGACTCGACGAAGCAACCGTGCATACTAACTTTCCACCTTTTGTGCTAGTTGAGAGATTTGATTTCGTCCGTGTCGTGCAGGATCCATGAGTAGAAAAGAAGAAAGGCGTGAACGCGTTATTCTTGTAGGACGGTACCCGCCGCCCTTTGGAGGGGTCTCTGTTCACGTTTATAGGCTTCGAGAACTATTGCTCGCTAAAGGTATCAAAAGTACTGTCCTTGCTGTCCTATCAACGCCACGAACCAGCGAGGATATCCTCAGCATACGGGCAATCCACAAATGGTTGTGGGTCCTCATACGGTACAAATGTGCGGTTCACATTCACGTTTCAACGCTTGATTTACGGAACGCAGTTAGCATTACTGCAGCCTCGTTGTTGGCTGAACTCACGCGAAATAAGCTCCTCCTTACCGTTCACGGTACTGCCGGAATTGAGGTCAATCGTTTAGATCCGCTTCGCAACTTAGTGCTTAGAACAGCCCTGGTCGGCGTGTATCATTATATCGCTGTCGGCGCACCTGTGGAGCAAAATTTGCTAAAACTGCACATTGACGCAGAAAAAATGTCAATCATTCCCGGGTTCTTCCCACCGGTGCCACGGATGGAGGACAGCGAGGAGATCCCGCAAAATATCCGCGACTTCATGCGTAATAGGACACCCGTACTAACGGCAAACGCGTACGCAATTGACTTCCATAACGGGGAAGATCTATACGGTGTGGACTTGTGTGTTGATTTGTGTTCTAATCTTCGCCAGGCATATCCACAGCTGGGATTTATCTTTTGCATATCGAACGTGGCGCACGACGATTATCTACGCAGATTGCAGAACAAAATAGCTGCGAGCAACTTACAAGACAATTTCCTGTTTGTTACGCATTCGTACAACTTCTATGTATTCCTTATGCAAAGCGATTTGTTCGTGCGGCCAACCAACACGGACGGCGATGCTATATCGGTTCGCGAAGCTCTTTATTTCAAGGTACCCACCATAGCAAGTGATGTGGTACCACGGCCCCAGGGTGTAATACTGTTTAAGAGTAGGGACATTGATGACCTGACCGCAAAGGTCCACGATGCTCTGGATAATCACTCATCGTACAAAGCCGAATTGAAATCACTTGAGCCTCAACGAAACTTCGAGAAGATACTGAACATCTATTCGCGAATTTTTGGTGACAAATGGCGACGCCAAATTGGCATATAGCTCGTATCACAAAGGAATGCAAAACACAGACCTGATACGTCTGTCCCAGAACGCATGACTTACAGAGGCACACAGACTTGGTGAGCAAGCTTCCGTATGCGGAAGGGTCATCTTCTGACTTACGCGGGTCATAATAAAAAGCAGGATCTCCACGAGAAAGGAAGTCAGTCCCGTCAGCGGGGGCATCGTACCTTGAGCGTAGAGCCTTAGATCGCCTCATTTTCTTCAGCAACAGGGGTCTTTGCGATTGCGATTATGCTGCTTCTGCTTAATGTCGCGCTCCCAGTCATACAACCGGGCTCTGTCTTGACTGAATTGCCTGCGCATACTCCCCACCGCGCCGAGACTCTTTACCTATGCGCTCAGCTTTTTCGTGATAGGCGCATACTGGAGGGCGGATCAGCCGTTTTACTATATCGAATGGCACGTCCGTAGGCTCGCACGGCTCAATCTTCTCTTTCTGCTTTTCGTCGCTCGGTCCCATTTCCGACGGGGGCCTCAACGCATGCGCGACGAACTGGCAACAAAAATCATCACATTTTTTTAATGCGATTGCTTTCTTATGACAGTATTGCCATTTTTTTGCAATAATCGCATTTTTGACCTTCAATTGTAATTTTGGGACATTATCATCGTCCATTCGCAATTTGCTGCCGTTAGCTTTAATATCAAGGGGATTCATCGGTTTTACACACATGCTTTTTTATAACTAGGGCTCGGTCATGCGAACAAACCCCGGTACCACTACAGGTGTGCAATTCGTTGCGGTTTTCCTAGTTGTCGCTTTGTTGCTTACCGCTGTCTTCGTGGTAGCTCCAAGAGAGGCGATCGCCGCGACACCCGCGTCTGCGGCCGGTAGCCAGCCAGAAAAAATAATATTTGGACAGGTAGTATTCCCCGGGGAGACATCGTTACCACCCGATGAGATAGCTTTTTGTAAAGCGAACGGATGGGAGATCGAGCTATCGGTTCCTGCAAATGACGGATATGACGGTTCAACCTATCTCACAAATACGGCACTGGCGACGTCGTATGCGGGCGTCATTCAAAACATAACTAATCAAGGCGTGCCCGTATGGCTTGAGATTGAAGGGCCTGTCTACTATAGCTCCATGGTCTCGGTAGCCACGACGCCAGCACAATATCAGGCACTTTATGGTCAAGGCTTAGCTATTTACGAAAAACTAGGTCCGCTCTTTAAAGGATATAGCTTCGAAGGCGGATATGATAATGCGATAATATGGCTGAAAGAGAACTCGGACCGGGAGCTGCTTGCACATTGGCTAGCCGGATATTACGAGGCATACAACAGCGGGGCACCGAATTACACCCCGGCCAACGTACCAGCTTGGGGAACGCACAATATGACGTGGCGCGTTAACCAGTTTGACGAAATAGTGTGGGAGATTTATGAGCAGGACTGGGCTCAATCAGCAGTTCCATTCAAAGCGTGGCTGGATACCGTAGCGCCCGGTAAACCGTTCGGGGTTCTGACAGGGTCGGAAGCTGACGGGGGGTATTGGTGGAATCAGTATGGACACAACTACTACCCAGCGGCCAACTACCCTGCAGCGACGGACTTTACAGGGGCTCAGCAGCAAGCTCTTCTAACGAAGTGGATTACATGGTTAGGTGGTCAGATCGGCCCGTTCGCTGTGACTGATTGCGACCCAGGGGGCAGTCAGTCGGTAACGGTTCCGTGTATGTATTTAGATAGCCTAAACTTAACAAACGGAACGCCAACCCCAACGCCGTCCGCAACCCCAACGCCGTCCGCAACCCCAACGCCAACACCAACACCAACCCCGCTGGTCGTCACCGCAGTCGACCCCACCAATAACGCCGTCGACGCCCCGATCCCCAAGACCGTCACCGTCACCTTCAACCAAACGATCCAGGCCGGAGCGAACTACTCTGCCATCACCCTCTCCAACCGCACCCCCGTCTCCGTCACCACCTCGATAGCCGGCACCACCCTCACCATCACGCCCAGCGCCACGCTCTCCAACAACACCGCCTACACCCTCACCATCCCGAGTAACGCCGTCAAGAGCGGCACCACGACCCTCGCCACCCCCTTCACCTCCACGTTCACCACCGACCCGACTACCGCAACCGCCCAGATCGCGCCCGCTTCGTCACCTGCCGTATCCGCGCAGAATGCAAACAGCCTCGACGTCTTTGTCCGCGGCAGCGACAACGCCCTCTGGTATAAGCACTGGAATGGCACGACCTGGTCGGCGCTGACGTCCCTCGGCGGGATTCTGACGTCCGACCCCGCTGCGACGTCAAGCGCCCCTGGTCACATCGACGTCTTTGTCCGCGGCACCACCGGCGTCCTCTGGCAGAAGACCACCACGGACGGAGGCCAGACCTGGAACTGGAACAACCTCGGCGGGATACTTCCTGCCGGCACCAGCCCCGCAGCC
>Ga0187884_10001387_pt1 | contig 22172 bp, 24 predicted proteins | sample June2016WEW_20_4_FD_132983 | JGI IMG/M metagenome (GOLD analysis project Ga0187884, IMG submission 132983) | Peatland microbial communities from SPRUCE experiment site at the Marcell Experimental Forest, Minnesota, USA - June2016WEW_20_40 | ecosystem: Environmental > Terrestrial > Soil >...
GTGAACGCCGATCATAGCAAAGTTATTCCAAGGTTATTCTAGTAGAGGGATGCTAAATTGTAAGTAGTTGATAAATATAGACTTTAGATTTGGTGGACCTGGTCGGGATCGAACCGACGACCTCTTCCATGCCATGGAAGCGCGCTCCCAGCTGCGCCACAGGCCCACTCTTGTGAAGGGACAGCGCCCGATCTCTGGGCGCTGTATGTATTTTCTCGCAGCGGTTGCAGGTTAGTCAAACGCGAGCGGTGCGGATGCGTCGCAACGATCGTCGCGAACCGCTGGTGCTACACCCGCAGGACGTCTCCTTCGCGCGAAGTCTTATGCGGTTTCTGCACTTCGGGATGGAAGTTCTGGAAGCCCTTAGCTTCGGATCCGAAGCGCACCACGGCGGGAAATCAACCCAGGCGGCCATTCTCCTGCTCGCCTTGGCCCACAATCGCTGCAAGAAATTCTTAGGAAAGGTCTTTGTATCGATAGAAAATCCACTGGAAGGAAGAAGTTGCGGAATAGCTGGAATCAGATTCCTGGGTTCTCGAGGGCGGCCTGATTGAGGTGATCGATCGGAAGGAACACCTGGAACGTCGTTCCGCCTCCACAGTCGCGGGTTGACGTGCGATAGCGAATGGTTCCGTTGTGCTTCATGATGAGAGTTTTGGACACCCACAGACCTAGCCCTGAACCCTTCAGCTCTTTGGTGGTGAAGAAGGGGTCGAACATCTGCTCGCGCACACTTTTGGGTATGCCTGCTCCACGGTCGTGAATGGTCACCAGCGTTCCGTCGCGACCTGATCGTTGCGCGGGGCGTACGCGGACGTGGACTTCGCTCCCGGGTGGCGCCGCTTCAGCCGCATTGCGTACCAAATTGCCAAAAACCTGGCTTAGTTGGCCGGGAAAGCCATAGATGCTGAGAGTGGGGCTGCGCTCATAAACCAGTCGAACCTGGCGAGCACCGGCCAGCTTTCCATAAAGGGCCACGACCTCTTCGACAATGGTTCCCACGTCCAGCGGCACGGCGAATTGGGTGTCGCGATGGAACGAGAGTGACTGCTTCGTGATACGCGAGATCCGGGCCACTTCGTTATTTGCCTGCTGCAGAAACTGATGGACGTCGTCGAGTCGTTTGGCGGAAGAGGCCAGATAGATTAGATTGACCAAGGCCTCCAGCGGATTATTGATCTCGTGTGCAATGGCGTGTGCCAGTTTGCCTGTAGCGGCGAGCTTTTCGGCAGTCCGCATCGCGTATTCCGCTAATTTCGTGTCGGTGACGTCCGTGAGCACGAGGATGGTGCCTATCTCGGCGGCGCCCCCTTTGACCCGGTCCGCAGTGGCGCGAATCGTCCGAGTGCCCACCATAAACTCAGAGTTGTATCGCTCGTTACCTACATAATGAAGCGGTGAATCCGATCCGAGCAGCTTGCGTAATACTTCGGAAGCATCTCCGCCCGGCTGACAACTGATGTCATTTCCGCAGAGCTGAGCGAAAGCAACATTGAACCGCGCAAGTTTCCCCTGTGCATTGACCAGCGCCAGCGCTTCCGATAGGGAGTCAAAGGTGGACTGCCACTCCACCGCCGATTCCCGCGCTGCTGTTTCGGCAGTTCGAAGACGCAGCAGGGAGCGCACCGTCGCAACCAGCACGACGCCATCGATCGGATGAGTCAGGTAACTGTCGGCACCGGCCTCCAGAGACTTGGCCTTGTCTTCGCCGGAAACGAAGGATGCAGAGATTTGAAGAACGGGAATGTGGGCCGTCTGCGGATCTTTCTTGATTTGCTGGCAAACATCAAAGCCGGAGGCATCGGGCAGGTGTACATCCAGAATGACCAGAGAAGGCAAGGTTCGGGCTCGCTCCAATGCCTGCCGGCCACTGCTTGCATGTTCGCATTCGTAGCCGGCCTGCTGGAGGATGCGCCCGAGTATGTAGCGATTTTGTTCCCGGTCGTCGGCGATCAGGATTCGAGGGGGATGATTTTCAGCCATTGGGTTGCAATGTACCGCTCCCAGGCGTGACACCTGCGCTGGTTAGCCAATCGAAGAAAGGTTGGGCGGAGAGCCTGCTGGAAATATCCTCTTTGCGTACAACGCTGGCTCGTAGCGACTCAATTTCGGCGCGCTCTTGCTCCGATAATATCTTCGATGTGTAGATCAATACCGGGAGGTTTTCGGTAGAGAAGCGGGACCGTAAACGGCGGAGCACCTCCAGTCCGCTCATGTCTGGCATCAGCAGGTCGAGGATGACGGCATGAGGAACAGTCTCGTCGATCAAGGCAAGGGCTTCGATACCGTTCTTCGCTTCACTTAGGTCCAGCCACGGCCGGTCAAGCAATTCGCGCAAAATATATCGGGCAACCTCGTTGTCATCGACAATGAGAACTTGCCGTGTTCCGGTTTGCGAGGTGAGCCGGCGCAATTCCAATAAGAGTCGTTCCCGTTCGACCGGTTTCAGCAAAAACAGGCTTGCTCCCTCTGCCAGGGCTCGTTGTGTGGCGTCGTATGCGCTAGTCAAAATAATCGGAACATGAGGAAGGTTACGCCGAAGTTCTGCTATAAATCCCCACGCTGTGTCTTCTCCCATATAGACGTCGCATACCACGACACTGGGGGTGTGTCGGGCTACCCATCCTTCAGCCTGCCGCAAATCCGTGGCGACAATCGGCTGAAACTCAGAGTTGCGTAGATATGTTTCGAAGAGAGAAGCCGCTTCCGGGTTGTCTTCCACGATCAACACGGGAGCTCTTTGAAATTCAGGCGACGGCAGAGGCTTGGCGCCCTCGATGGGGGCAGCTTCTCCCAAATAGACCATCGGGATTTCGACAAAGAACGTAGAGCCTTGACCCGGCTCGCTTTCAAGCCACAGCCTACCGCCCAGGAGAAGCGCCAGATTGCGGCAAAGTGGTAATCCCAAGCCAGTTCCACGATGACGTTCCTGAAGCGGGTTTTCCACCTGGCTAAACTCGTGGAAAATCGTCTCGTGATACTCGGGGGGGATGCCAATGCCAGTGTCCCGGACCTCGAAGAGTACGCGATTATTTTCGGCCGGCCTAGCCGACACGGTTACACGTCCCTGTGGAGTGAACTTCAAAGCGTTCGAAATCAGATTTCGAACGATCTGTGAAACTTTGCCTTCATCGGTCCGCAGTGACGGCAATCCAATCGGATCCTCAAAATTCAGCTCGACGGCATTGTTGTCCGCCAGCAAAGGTTTCAACATGCCTTTCAACGCACTGAACAGTTCCTGCACTTCAAAAATCTTGGTCCGAATTCTGATCTTGCCGGCTTCGACCTTCGCCAGATCGAGCAGGTCGTTGACCATTTCCTGAAGGTCGCGAGCGGAGGACTCGATATACCGGACTTGTTTTTCCTGCTCGGATGTCAGCTCTCCGTCCAGCTTGTCCATCAGCAAACGTGACAGCGAGATGATGGAGTTCAACGGAGTGCGGAATTCGTGCGACACATTTGACAAGAATTTGGTCTTAAGTTCGGAAGCTCGACGCAGATAATCGGCACGCTCATCCAGTTCGGCGTAGAGGGCCACGACGCCGCGGTTAGTATCTTCCAATTCGCGATTCAGTAAGGACAGCTCTTCCTGTCGCGTCCGAAGCTCCTGAAGCGTCTTCAGCAGTTCCTGGTTTTGCCGCTCAATCTCTTCATAGGGGCTGTCAGGCTCGCGATGACGCAGTTGTTCGGCGATTTCTCGAGCCATGCGCGGAGTGAGCACACGGGCCTGCCGCGGAATCCGCTTCAGCATGCATGCCCGCGTCCCACTGGAATCGGACGCGAGCTCGAAATCGTCCATCAGACGCTTGGTGCCGAGAATGCCCATTCCCATTCCCGTCGACGATTTGTAGCGTCCCTCCAGAATCGTCTCCAGATTTGTAATGCCAGGTCCGGAGTCTTGGACCAACACCTCCATGAGCTGTGGTGATTCGAGATGAACGGAGAACTGGACGACGCCATTCCGGGCGTACCGGAAGGCGTTACGGGCGATTTCTGAAGTCGCCGTGGCCAGGCGAATCTGGTCCTGGTTATCGAAGCCGAGAAGGGATGCCAGCTCGCGCGCGCGTTGCCGGGCTTGAACGACATCGCGTTCGGTTCGTAGGGCGATATTAAGAATCGGTTCAGGCATCAGCTGACGCTTTTACAACGATTACACTGGCATCATCACGCTGGCGGCGAAAGTCACGCAAAAGGGCAGCTCCGATGACAGCAGGATGGCGGGCCAGCAACCCCGCGTACGATGAGAGGTCCCAACGAGTGTGCAGTCCGTCCGAGTGCATAATCAGGATGGCGTCGTCCGGCCAGTCCATTTTGAATTCCTGGATTTTGGCCGTCGCGAGCCCCAGAGTTCCACTGTGAGATACCAGACTCCTCGACGTTTGTTTGCTCAACACCGAAGCAGAAATATTGCCCACGCCAGCGTAGTTGAGGATCTTTTGGTGGGGAAGAATTTCCGCAACCGCAGCCACTGCGCCTCGCGTCTTTCTCAGCCCTTCGTGCACGTACGACAGAATCTCAGAGGGCGGCCTTTCCACGCGCTTGCCGAACACCGCCACGGCTTCGTCAGCGGCTTCGGCGGCGGCAATTCCGTGTCCCAAGCCGTCCACCAGTAGTATCACGGTACGTTCCTGCGTCTGATGGTAGGCCCAGCCGTCTCCGCACAAGCGCTCACCGGGGTAGGGAACCGCCATTCCTGCAACTTGCACGGTGCCCTTTTTGGGGGCTGATCCAAGCTCCAACATGACAATCGTCCCGGATCGGCTGGTAAAGACTTCCAACGAGCTAGCGATCCTTTTCATCGCTCCCAAACCGCCGCCCATGGTTCCTGCTGTCGAGTAGCCATCGCCCATGGCTTTTGAAACGTCGGCTATTCCCGGACCGTTATCCAGCGCCAGGACGCGCGCCGTGGCTCCATGCCCGTTCCTAGTTCCCGTCATGATCGTCTGGCCACCACCGCCATGGACAAGGACGTTACGGGCCACCTCCGTGATCAGGAGACCGAACTCCCCGCTTCGCGCTGAATCGAATCCCAGGCGGTCGGCAAGGAGCAATCCGCGCCTGCGAGCCTCGCCCACGGATGATAAATCGGTGATCGGCACGTGTTCTGTGAACGCTACTTCCATCGCACAACCGTTATCTTGGTGCCTTTGCCGACTTCCGACTCAATAGAAAAATCGTTGACCAGGCGCTTGCTTCCGCCAAGGCCGAGACCCATGCCCGAACCCGTTGTGAATCCATCTTTCAAAGCCATCTCAATGTCAGGGATTCCAGGACCCTTGTCTTCAAAGATCAGCTTCAGGCCATTGCGTGGAGCGCCATTCATCATCTCGATGGTCATCTGGCCACCACGGCCGTGATCCAATGCGTTGCGAGCGAGTTCGCTGGCAGCCGTTACTAGTTTGGTCTGATCGACCAAGCTAAAACGTAGCTCGATCGCCCACTGGCGGACTTTCTGCCGGGCCACCACTACATCGCTGGAGTTCTGGAGCGGCAGCAACTCACGCTTCACTACTGTCATGCATTGTCCATATTTGCGCTCTTCCAAAGCTGGTGTTGAGAAGTTCCATGCCGGATTCGACATTAAGCGCAGTCCTGACACCAGGCAGCGACATACCAAGCTCGACCAAGGTAATCGCCACTGCGGGCTGCATGCCTACCACCACGGTTTCAGCCCCTAAGACCCGGGACATGGCCGCGATATTCGCCAGCATTCGCCCAATGAAGGAATCCACAATCTCCAGCGAGGAAATGTCGATCAAGACGCCGGAAGATCCCCAATCTGAGATGCGCTCGGTGACGTCATCCTGCAGCTGCATTGCCAACTTGTCATGCATGTCGACCTGAATCGTAATGAGAAGAAACGGTCCCATGCGAAGAATCGGAATGCGTTCCATTTCAGTCGTCCTTTCGCGATGCAAGTGCAGCACCGTGGGCATTTCCCGGGCCTGTCGCTAACCGGAAGACGCCTCGACCGCTACGCTGTAACGCCAAGGCAAACGCATCCGACAGTTTCGCCTTGGTGATGACGTCTTCCAGGTTGATACCCAGATGAACGATTGTCTGAGCAATCTGTGGGCGAACGCCGCTGATAATGCATTCCGCGCCCATGAGGCGGGCCGCAGTAATCGTTTTCAGCAAATGCTGCGCAACGAGCGTATCGACGGTCGGAACGCCAGTGATGTCGATAATCGCGAATTTGGAATTGGTCGCCACCACCGTTTGCAGAAGCTCCTCCATCACCACCTGGGTTCGCGCGCTATCCAGGGTGCCGATGATGGGCAACGCCAGAATGCCATCCCACAGCTTCACGACCGGCGTGGACAGCTCCAGCAATTCCTGCTGCTGGCGTGAAATCAGCTCTTCCCGGGTGGCCATGAACGCATCTGTGGTGAGCAGAGCCAATTTATCGAGAAGCTGGGTAGCGCTCCAGATTGCTTCGAACATCTCTTCTTGATTCTTGGCAAGTTCCTGCCTCACGGCCATAAACAGCGGATGCTTCAGAGAAAGCACAAAGGTCGCCGTCTCGGCAGGCGTGAAGCCCTGGCGTGCCCGCGACGCTGAGATATCCTGCAGCAACTCCCGGGCGCTGCTCCATTCAGGGCGAGTAACGTCATCAGATTGACCCGACGAAGCTCCCTTAGCGATAGCTGACAAAAGGGAGCGGGTCTGTTCGTCCAATTCCACCCGGCTGATGAGATCAGCGCGTTGGACAGACTTCGCCATGTCGTTGATCCAGTCGGTGCGGATGCGCTCCTCGTTGCGGGAGATGATCTCCCCGAGCTTGCTCATGTAATTTCCTCCAATGGAAGCAATCGATCAAAAATCTATTGGCGTTAGCAATTTGAATGGTGGATGTGCCAAGCACAATCAAGACAGCCCAACTGCTTGAATGAGCGGAGTCGGAATCAGATACTTGATTATCAGGATGCAGCTGCTGCGAGCGGTTCGATCGCGCGTTTCAGGCCGACAGCTCCTTCAGTCTTGGAGACGATCGCGTTAACCTTAAACATTCGGCAGATCTCTCTCTGCTCTTCACCCATTACGGTCCAGACGATTAAACGTACGCCGGAAAGCTTTGCGTTACCGTGCCAAAAGCGTAGTAACTCAAAGCCACTTTCGTAACCGAGGTCCAGGTCAAGAATGATGAGGTCGGGTAGCGGATGTTGACCCTCCAATCCGCCTTCGAGGTAATTTTTCGCTGCGGTGATCGAGGTCCGCGCCTCAATAAACGATACCCCGAGCGTCTTTACCACGTCGACTGCCACCCGCAGATCGGCCGATTGATCTTCCACTATAAGCAGCCGTTTCATAAGTCGCTCCCCAGCCGAGAATCATAAATTACGTATTTCTAAACCACAACCGCAGCTCAGGATGGCGTGTTTTGGCACCAGCGCTTATCTTGACTCATCGTGGGGAAACGCTTGACAAAAACCGCGGTACACCAGTTCGGACAGCGAAGTAACTGAAATCTCCGCCCACATCGAAGCTTTCTGATCCTCCAACGTGGGTCCGTCATCGTTGGTGACAAAAGCAGTCGCCATGCCGGCGCGCTTTCCCGCCTCGATATCCCGTAAAGAATCGCCTACTATGATGCTGCGTTCGGGCCTCGCCTCAGGAAAGTCCCGAAACGCCTGCTCGAAAAGACCAGTGAGTGGCTTGCGGCAATCGCATTGTCCCGCGTCGTGCGGACAGACATAGATCGCATCTAGATGTGCGCCGTGTTTCGCCAACCGCGCCCGCAATTCGTCGTGAATTCGTTCTAAATCGTCTTGCGAGTATAAGCCCAACGCTATTCCACGTTGGTTCGTTACCACAATGACCTTGCGGCCGGACCGATTCAAGGCTGCCACCGCGTCTTCCACACCGGGGAGTAAAGCGAAGTCTTCCACTCGGGATACGTATGTTCCGCGGGCAGGCTTGCGATTCAGAACACCATCCCGATCTAGGAAAACGTTCTCGATATTGTTGAAGTCGATTGCAGGATTTTCATTCACGGCGTTTATAATCTCGGAAACAACTCTCATACCAGGTTCAAGAAAGCCCTCAGATCAGCTACGCCGAGAGGGGCGAATGCCTTCTTCTTTGAATCTGGCCGGCGTCTTTACAGACGCTTTGAACGAACACATCTCCATTATCCGTCAGCTTGAGGCACAGCAGGACGCCTTTGAGCGGGCGGCGATTCTTATCACCGATTCTCTACTTCGTGGTAACAAAATTCTATGGTGCGGCAACGGAGGTAGTGCCGCCGATTCTCAACACTTGGCCGCCGAACTAGTTGGGCGTTTTCATCGTCCGCGTGCGGCTCTCGCATCAATCGCCTTAACGGCCAATACTTCGGTGCTCACGGCTGTAGCCAACGATTTTGGCTACGACGAGATCTTCGAACGACAGGTAGAGGCATTGTGCCAGCCCGGGGATGTTGTGGTCGGCATCTCCACATCCGGGAACAGTCGCAATGTCTGTGCTGCGCTGGAGAAGGCTCGCCGGTTCCAAGCTTCTACCGTGGCCCTCACGGGCAAGAACGGAGGCAAGATGACGGCCTTGGCGGATGTCTGCATCCGCGTGCCTTCGGCGAACACTGCCCGCATTCAGGAGGCCCACATCCTTTGCGGCCACATTCTTTGTGAGTGGGTGGAACTTGCCAGCTGCATCAGTCATGCGGTTTCCATACGCAGGAGCGCGGTATGACGCCGGAGATTTGCGACGTCATTCCGCTCGTCGAATCCGGGTGGGGTCACGTTCGCGTGCTTGTCGTCGGTGACGTCATGCTCGATCAGTACGTTTGGGGAGAGGTGCAGCGCATCTCTCCCGAGGCGCCTGTCCCTGTCGTCCGCGCCCTGCTGCGCGACGAGAAACCGGGAGGTGCTGCCAACGTTGCCATGAACCTCGCGGGTTTGGGAGCGTCGGTAACACTGATTGGATTTGCCGGCGGCGACCGTGAGCAACTCACCCTGGAAGCGCGCCTCCTGGAACAGGGAATTGATGCACAACTGATATCTGTGTCGCATGCCCCGACGACGACGAAGCTACGCATCTTATCGGGACACCAGCAAATGTTGCGGCTCGACAGCGAAGCTGAAGCGAAATTCTCGGTCGAAAATTATCGGGAACTCACGAGGAGGGTCGTAAGCGGACTCGAAGGTTCCGCAGTCGTAGTGGTTTCAGACTACGCGAAGGGAGGTTTGTCGGAAGAGGTATGCCAAACAATTATCAGCGAGGCGCGAAGAAGATCCATTCCCGTGCTGGTCGATCCCAAGAACCGAAGCTTTGCCCGTTATCGTGGGGCGACGGCAATATGTCCGAACCTCAAGGAATTGGCTATTGCAACCGGCGAGTCGGCACTCGATCTGGAACCGCTTCTCGATCGGGGGCAGATGCTTCTGTCCGATCTCGAGCTCGACTACATGGCGGTCACACTAGGCGAAAAGGGAATTGCGATTCTGCGCAGCGATTTGCGGATCCATGCTCCCGCAGTTTCCCAACAGGTGTTTGATGTTTCCGGGGCGGGCGATACGGTAATTGCAATTCTTGCCCTCGCTCTGGCGTCGCACGTGCCAATCGGAACAGCCTCGCACCTCGCTAACATCGCGGCGGGGATCGTCGTCGGCAAGGTCGGAACGGTCCCGATTCGAAGGGAAGAATTACTTGGCGCCCTATCCGAGAACTTGCCGCAACAGATGGAGGACAAGGTTCTGCAACTCGATCATCTACTGATGCGCGTTGCAAGGTGGAAAGCGAACGGGCATCGCATCGTCTTTACAAACGGATGCTTTGACATTCTCCACGTTGGGCACATCCGGCTGTTGGAGGAGGCGCGGCGTAAGGGCGATCGCCTGATTGTCGGCGTCAACAGCGACAGTTCGGTTCGCGAGCTGAAAGGGCTGTCACGCCCGATTGTTGCGGAAGGCGAGCGCTCACAAGTTTTGGCCGCTCTGAGCGCGGTCGATGCCGTGATTATTTTCGCCGAGAGTACACCCCTTCGTTTGATTGAGGCGATTCGGCCCGACGTCCTAGTGAAAGGCGGCGACTACACAGAAGAGACGGTCGTAGGAGCACGGGAAGTGCGCGCCTGGGGAGGTCGAATCGAGCTGATTCCGCTAGTGAGAGGCTTCAGTACAACTCAGCTGATTGCCTCGGCGGCCGAGCGAACCAGAATGACACCTGCCGCAGTGATGGCTTGAAAGACGATGCTGCCGCCTCTGTTCTTCTCAGTCCGCCTTCCGACTTTGCTCGCGATGTTCTGGCGCCGTTGTTTTCTGCGCAACGGGAGGAGCGGCGGCTCACAGCGGGCGCCAATCTCGTACATCGTGTTCCGGTTGGACGCCATGGGGGATGTTGTTCTCACGACCCCTCTGTTTCGCGCCCTCAAGTCCATGCACCCAAAGTCTCGACTTACGGTAGTCGTCCAGCGGCAAATCAAGCCACTGCTCGTCACGAATCCTTATATCGACGAAATCCTGACATTGCCAAGCGTAGAACCACAATGGTTGTCGATGCGGCTACAGCGGCTGCTAGCCGCGATTTTGCTTTACTGTGCGCAACTGCGGGGACGGCATTTCGAGTTTGCCATTTCCCCGCGCTGGGATGTAGATGAACACCTGGCGACATTCCTTTGCGCGTTAGTCAACGCCGCCCACCGGGTTGGTTATACCTGCGCCACGACTGCGGACAAGCACCGAATTAATCGTGGATTTGATCGGGTGTATGACGTCTGTCTGCCGCCGGGACCAATATGTCACGAGGTTCAACGAAACATCGCCGTTGCGCAGTGCTTAGGGGCAGGGCTGCACGATACCGACTTGGAAATCCACATTACCGAACGTGACCGACGTAGAGCGGCGGAGCTTCTCGCGAATGTGGCGGCTGAAACCGCGCTGATTGCCGTAGGCATCGGTGCCCGGAGTCCGGGCCGACGATGGCCACTCGAACGTTTTGCTGAGACGGTCAACCGAATTGGGGCCACTAGGAACATCCAACCTCTGATTGTGTGTTCAGCCGTCGAGCACAACGAGGCATTGCGGTTGAAGCGTTTGCTTCGCATGGCACCTATGATTATCAGCGGAGCCTTGCTGCGTGAAGTGTGCGCCGTGCTGGAACGCTGCGAAGTCTTCATCGGCAATGACAGCGGCTGCGCGCATCTGGCGGCGGCCGTCGGTTGCCGTACCGTCGTTATCTCTCGCCATCCTCGCGATGGCAATCCGAACCATTTCAACAGCCCGGTCCGCTTCGCGCCGCACACCTCAAACGTGAAGGTGCTGCAGCCTGCGACGGGACGCGATGGCTGTACAGAGGCATGTGTTGTGCCTGGACCGCACTGCATCCTCGAGGTGAGCGCTGAAGACGCCGCGTCATCTGCGCTCGGTATGCTCGAAGCTCAAGCTGCAGAGGTTGTCACGCGAGCAAGTCGACGATCGGCTCCGCTACCTTGCCAGTTGCTCCATGCGCACTCCGGAGAAGCTATCAGGCTCGCGGCAGAAGCTCTGCGGTCTAACTTCGAGGAGCCATCCCTGTGATCCGTGCATGGTCGAAATTCCTGCCGGATTCACGTCAGAAGCGCATCTTCAAAGCAGCGTCATCGGGGGCGGCCGCTAAACTCATCACCGGGGGAGTGAGCTTGCTCACCTTGCCCTTGGCTGTGCGCTATTTGGGTGCAGATAGGTACGGCGTATGGGCGACCATCACTACCACTGCTGTGTGGATCAATCTCTTTGATCTTGGAATCGCGAACACCTTGACCAACGAGATTTCGCGGGCGTATGCGCTCAAAGATAAGGATGCGGCGCGCCGTTATTTCACGAACTCTTTGGCTTTAACGCTAGCTGTTGCGACTTCGGTCGGCCTGCTGGTTGCGAGCTTCGTGCGATACGTAAATTGGGGAAAGATTTTCAATGTTGGTCCGCATGTTAGCGCGACAGAAGTCGGTCGAACGGTTGTCGCAGCTGTCTCACTCATGCTGCTGGCCCTGCCGTGCAATTTGGTCAGCAAGTTGCTGGCCGGATATCAGGAGCTTCACCGCAACTCTGTAGCGTCCGCTGGCGGAGCAATAGCGAGTCTGATTGGACTTATGCTCGGCATCGCGATGCATGTGAGCATGCCCGCGCTCTACGTCATGTCGCTAGGATGCATCCCCTTCGCGAGTCTGGTGATGATGCTCGTTGTCCTTTGGCAAAAGCCCTGGCTGTTTCCCAAGCTGTCTGCTCTTGAGCTGCGCTCGATGCGGCAATTGCTTGCTTCAGGCTCGTCGTTCTTTCTGATTCAAGTGGCCGCGGTCGTGGTATTCAGTTCGGACAATCTGATTGTCAGCCATTACCTGGGGGCAGCGGAGGTTACGCCTTATAGCGTGACCTGGCGGTTGGCAGGCTTGACGGCACTGCTGCAGTCGCTGATGTTCGCGGCTCTCTGGCCAGCCTATGCGGAAGCTTATGCCAAGCACGAATTCCAATGGATTCGACGGACCTTCCTCTTAACGTTGAAGGGAGTCGTGGCCCTGAACGTCCTTTGCGCAGCAGGACTCGTACTGTTCGGAAAGATCGTGATTCGAGTTTGGGCTGGACCGGCAGCCGTCCCCGGCGGCTACCTGCTAATGGCAATGGCAATTTGGATTGTTGTGAACGGCTTCATGAGCGTCGAATCGTGTCTGCTTGCCGCCCTTAATCGGACGCGGGCTCAGGCTGTGTTGTCGGTAGTCGCTGCGGGGCTAAACATAACGCTATCTGTAGTGCTGGTACGGCACATCGGAGCGCTCGGCGTCATCGGGGGGACGGTGCTTTCCTACTTTATCGTGCTGGTCATTCCACAGACTTTGATTGTGTGCAGTGTGTGGAGAAGAGAATTACACACGCCCAGCGAAATGAACTATCCGACCAAAAACGGATTGCTTTCTCGCTCAATACCGATCGTGGTCAATGGCCCATGCCCGGGAACGACCACGGTCTCGTCCGGCAACGCCAGCACCGGTCCACGGAGCGAGCGCATGATCTTTTCGTAAGAACCACCGGGAAGGTCCGTTCGCCCAATCGAGCCCGCGAAGAGCGTGTCTCCGGCCAGCAGCTTTTGTTCCGCTGAGAAATACAAGCAGATGCTGCCTTCGGTATGCCCGGGTGTGTGCAGCACCTCCGCCACCAGGCTTCCCGCCTGCACTTTGTCGCCGGTATCCAGACTGGCATCGATAGTCACAGCTTCGGGCGTCGGCATGCCGATCCAGGATGCCTGCACGTCCAGCATCTTCAGCAGCGCATAGTCATTCTGATTGAGAAGAACCGGCGCTCCGGTCAGGCGTTTCAATTTCATCGCGCCGCCAACGTGATCGATGTGGGCGTGAGTCACGACGATCTGCTTGACGGTGAGGCCGTATCGCTGCACGACCGCCATGACTTCTTCAATGTCGTCGCCGGGGTCGATGACCATGGCTTCCTTGGTCTGCTCGTCGCCGACCACGGAGCAGTTGCACTGTAATGGGCCTACCGGAAAAATCTCGTGGATCATGCCTACAAATTACCACGAGGAAAGCATCTCACGAGGAGCAGCTCAGCTTGAGCGGATCGGAATTCTGCAGTACACTTCGCCCACTTGGCCCAACGTGTCTGGTAAGAGAGATGCCGGACGGGAGACACTTGTGGATCGCATACAGTTTGTCACGCATCAAGGGCAGCGGATTTTGCTGTTGGATTTCACAGGCTGCACGTCGGAAGAGGTTGGAGCCATTTCAGACCAGGTGCCGACGATCGTCACCAAAGAACCCAGTGGTTCCGTGTTGGTGGTCGCTGACTTCAGCGGAGCGGAGTTGGATCGTGAAGCAGTGGAGCACATCAAGATTGCCACAGCATTTGACCGGGCCTATGTGAAGCGCGCCGCATGGGTGCTGACCGAAAATCTTCCCAAGACCCTTTATGACTCGGTGCGCAGCTTTTCCGCACGTGAGTTCCCGGTGTTTCCGACCCGCCAACAAGCCCTCGATTACCTCGTCAGCTAAGCGCTAAGCCACAAGCAATATCTGGTTGATATTACCGGCTGGGAGTCATCGGCTGCGGCTCCGGAGCTGGGGGTTTCTGTGCCGGGGGCAGTGTCTTCACGGGAGCCGACTTTGTGCCCTCAAGCACCGAACCGGTGCTGTGCGAACGGCGAGCGGCGAACACCGAAAGCGTGATAGAGGTGACCATGAACATAATTGCCGCCCAAGTGGTCGCTTTGGTGAGCACGGTGGCGGCGGTGCGGGTTCCAAAAGCAGTCTGGCTCCCCATGCCGCCAAAGGCCGCGGCGACGTCGCCACTCTGGCCGCTCTGCAGCAGTACGACAATGATGAGAAACGCGCAAACAATGATGTGAACGACGGTGATCAACGCAACCATGTGACTCTCAAATCTCTTTCGTGGCGAGCATGCATTCGCCCACCCGCAATATTTAGGATCTCTAAACGCTGCTGGCTACTTGCCGTAAGGTATGGTGCGGAAGGGGGGACTTGAACCCCCACGCCTTTCGGCGCCACCCCCTCAAGATGGTGTGTCTGCCAATTTCACCACTTCCGCGCACACATCCGGATGCTGAGGCATCGCGGGTTCCAAGCAGAAACGTAGAGGCACAAGAAGTATAGCAAAGACAACGGTAGCGGCGAAGCCCGGCAACGCCGAAGACAGGCCGGAACCCAGTCTAATACTTCACGATTTTGGCGAAGGAAGCCGGATCCAGGCTGGCGCCCCCCACCAAGGCCCCGTCAATTTCGACCTCAGACATAAGCGTCGTCGCATTGTCCGGCTTCACGCTACCGCCGTAGAGAATGCGCAGGGCGTCGGCGAAGTCTTCCCCGAAGGACTTGCTGACTTCGTGCCGGATCACCGTGTGTGCATCCGCTGCCATCTGGGGCGTAGCGGTCTTGCCCGTGCCGATCGCCCATACCGGTTCGTAGGCGACTATGAGCTTTGCCGCCTTCTTGGCCGAGATGCCATTGAACGCTCGAACGCATTGTCGGCGCAACACATCCTCGGTCAGGCCCGCATCGCGTTCTTCGAGCACTTCGCCTATGCAGACTATCGGTGTCAAACCGTTCTCGAGGGCAGTTTCCAGTTTGCGGTTCACTGTATCGTCGGTTTCGTTGAAGTATTGCCGGCGCTCTGAGTGGCCTATGATGACGTGCGTTACCTGGATTGCCGTGAGCATGGGGGCTGAAATCTCGCCGGTGAAGGCCCCTTCTTTATCCCAGTGAAGGTTTTGCGCGCCCACGATCACATTGGATCCACGAGCAGCATCGACCGCCATGTGCAGGTCCACGAACGGTGAGCAAATCACGATTTCGTCACGGGTATGTGCATGAACCAGAGGAAGAAAATCACGAAAAAATGCGGCTGTCTGATCCGGCGTTTTGTACATCTTCCAGTTGCCGGCGATCACTTTTGTTCTCACGCGTGCGTGTCCTGTATGACTCGTCCGCAGACGAGCCTATGATTTGGAAAAGTCCGATTATAGGCTTTTTCCCGGAATCGAATCTGTGACGATGGTGGGAGATTACGGTTTAATCGTTGGACGCAGCAGAACTTCGCTTATGAACGATTGCGGCTCCTGAGTGACCAGAGACGCGACCACGTGCGCGACGTCCTCCGGCTTCAGCATTTTCTCCGGGTCTTTGCTGCCCCGGCGTGGGCTGAAGTCGGTGTTCACTGAGCCCGGACAAATCAGACTGACGCGGATGTTGTGTTCGCGCAACTCTTCCGCCGCGCTGTACGTCAGGCCGTTCAAACCCCATTTGGAGGCCGAATAAGCAGCGCCGCGCGGTAGAGGATTCTTACCTGCCAAAGAGGAGATGTTGATGATGTGGCCGGCGCCCGCCTTGATCATCAAGGGCACAACAGCCCTCAACATGTAGTAAACGCCCCGAAGATTCGTGTGGAAGATCGTATCCCAATCCTCCGGGGGAAGCTCGTGAAGCAGCCCGGGAGGTCCGCTCACTCCTGCATTGTTGACCAGGATGTCGACTCGTCCGTACGCGGTGCGGAGGTGATCGCCCAAGGCCTCGACGCTCGCTAGGTCGGTCAGGTCGCAGCGCACGCCTTCTGCGCGATGTCCGCGGCCGTTGAGATCTCCAGCGATCTGGTCGAGCAGGGCTTCGTCGCGGCCGGTCAGAATGACCGTGGCACCCATCTGCGACAGCTTGTTGACGATTGCCCGGCCAATGCCGCGGCCGCCTCCCGTCACCACAGCCACCAGTCCGGATAAGCTAATGATTTCTTCTTGGCTCATAGGGGATATTCTCTCAGTGGAGGAGGCGCCCGCGCTAGCGCGTCGGCGAGCCCTCGCACTTTACAGCGTCAGCCTGCCAGTGTGGTGCACTTGGCTGTATGGGACGGGACAAGGCCAGCGGCGCATCCGAAATCGCTACTTGACGCATCCTAGCAGCGCGGGAAGTGTGTATAGTGCTAAGCAACTTGCCTTACAGCAAGGGGGCTCCTTATAATCCCGTTTCCGCACTTTGTGTTTCCAATGCAGTATTGAGGGACCGGACGCGGGGCATTTCCTTTCAGTGCGGCGCTGAAAAGAGATGGAACTGATTGGCGCTTGTACGTGTCCGTAGGTAAAAGCAGATTTTTCGCAGTTCTCCATTTCGAGGAGCCAAATAGAATGAAGAAGTCGCTAGTAGTGATGTTGCTGGCGTTTGCCAGCGCCGCGACGACCCAACAGGCAGTAGGACAGGCAGGGGCGCAAGCTGCGCCCGCCGGTCAGGCAGCCCCATCCGGTCAAGGGGCTGCTCAAAAGCCTGAGATCAAAAACCCGGCTGAATACAACGCTTACATCAACGCGATTCAGCAACAAAATCCGGTACAGAAAGCCCAGTCACTGGAAGCTTTCCTCCAGACCTATCCCAACAGCGTGATGAAGACCGACGCACTTGAACTGTTGATGGTCTCTTATCAGCAGGCCGGCGACTCGCAGAAGAGTCTCGATGCCGCGACTCGTGTCCTGCAGGCGGATCCAAACAGCGTTCGCGCACTCGCGTTGCTTTCCTATAACTATCGCGCCGCTGCCTCGCAGGGTGGTCCGCAGATGCAGGACAACCTGGCCAAGGCCAAGCAGTACGGCGAACAGGGTTTGCAAGCCCTTCCGAAGCTGCAGAAGCCGGCGGGCATGAGCGACACCGATTTCACAAAGCTTCATAACGAAATGGGCGCCATCTTTGACGGGGCCGTAGGCTTCGCCGCTCTTCAGGCGAAAGACCTGGCCTCGGCGCAGAAGGACTTGGAAGAGGCGGTGTCATGGGAATCGCAGCCGAACATCGCTGACATTTACCCGCTGGCAACTGCCGACCTTGAGGCCAAACCGATGAATCCGTCCGGGTTCTGGTTCATCGTCAAGGCTGCCAACCTGGCGCAGGGCGGAACCCAGCAGCAGATTCTCGATTACGGCAAAAAGAAATACATCCGCTACCATGGCTCTGATCAGGGATGGGACCAGTTGGTCAGCGACGCGAAAGCGTCTTCCAGCATAATGCCGCCAGCGGGCTTCACGGTTGCGGCCGCACCTCCTCCGCCGTCTCCTGCTGAACAGGCTGCCGACTTGGTGAAGACCAAGACGCCGGTTCAGATGAGTTTCGCGGAGTGGGAACTCGTCCTATCGTCCGGCAACCAGCAGGCCGCTGACACGGTTTGGAACGCCATCAAAGGCAAGGCGGTGAAGCTGCAAGCTAGCGTCATCAGCGCTACCGCGAGTAGCGTTCAGCTTGCGGGAAGCGACGATGATATCGAAGCCAAGAAGTCCGATATCACCTTGACGATGACCAAACCGATTCCGACGAAGCTGACTCCTCAGGTGGGGGCAATGATGGCTTTCCAGGGTACGCTGGCGAGCTACACGCCGAATCCCTTCATGATGACCATGACCGATGGCGTACTGCTCGACAAGAACGGCAACCCGGTTTCGTCAACAACGCCGGCTCACCACACCACGACAACGCACCATACGCACTAAGTTTGAACTGGGTCCAACGCTGAAAGGGAGCAGCTAATGCTGCTCCCTTTATTATTGGAATGAAATGCCGGTTTACGAATTCTGGTGTAGTGCGTTCGATTGCGTCTGGTACAGCCGACCGCTCTTGCTCTAACGAGCGGCTTTACGCTCGATCGGCGCATTGTGGGCGCTGCGGGGGGGGCGCCGCGTGCCACCGCGGAGACCCTTGGCGTCGAGCTTCAGTTCTGTGATGGTGCGGCTCAGAGTATTGCGGTGCATACCAAGCTGGCGAGCAGCCTTGCACTGATTACCATTGCTGTCCTGCAGAACAGTCAGTATGAATTTCTTTTTGAATTCGCAAACTGCTTCCGAGTATGTAATGCCGCTTCGATACATCTGCACTACCAGGGCTTCCAGTTGATCTTTCACGACGCCTCTTTCTCCGCAACGAGTTCCGTTATGGCGTTCAATTATGTTCGCTACTTCCATCTTCATGCGCCTTCGCCGGAAGGTGCTCGGGCACGGTGCGCAGCAATTTCCACCCGTCCCAGAAGCGCTGCCGAAAATCGGCAGGCGCTGCCCAGACCATGGTCCGTCCGGCGGCTAGCAGGGTAGGAGCCATTCTGGACTGCGAGAGTCCCCACTGCGGCGCAAGTGCCGTCAACGCCATAACCAGAATTGCGCTAACGACAACACCCCGAAAAAAGCCAAATGCAGCGCCTAGAAGGCGGTCAAAAAACCGAAGACCAACGCCGCGCACGAGGCGACTCAAAGCACTGCCGAGAATTCCGGCCAGGACAAGTACGATAATAAACACGGTCAGGAACGCCGCGATCTGAGCTGGCCAAGGCGTGTTCATAAAACGCGCATAGAAGGCCGCGACAACTGGATATTCCCAGACCGCTACCAGGAACGCGACGATCACCCCCGCGAAGGCAAAGAACTCACGAATGAACCCGCTTGCGATCGCTTGCAAAACAGAAAGCGCAATGATGAGCACGATGATCCAATCGAGGGTCGACATGCTCGTCACGAAATCAACTTACCAAGGCAGCGGACGCCCTGTGATCTGGGTGTACGCTTCGATGTATTTCTCGCTGGTCTGTGCCGCTACTTCCGGTGGCAAAGTTGGAGCCGGCGGCTGCTTGTTCCACTTAATAGCCTCCAGATAATCGCGGACGTACTGCTTGTCGAACGATTCCTGTGCGCCACCCGGTTTGTATTTATCCTTCGGCCAAAAGCGCGATGAATCCGGCGTAAGCACTTCATCCGCCAACACCAGCCCGCCCGGAGTACGTCCGAACTCGAACTTTGTGTCGGCGATGATGACGCCGCGCGTCTCCGCATAGTCAGCCGCCGTCTGGTAGATCTTGATGCTCAGATCACGCAGTTGCTCGCTGAGTTCGCGCCCGGCCAGTTCCACCATGCGTTCGAACGGGATGTTCTCGTCGTGTCCGCTGCTCGCCTTGATTGCCGGGGTGAAGATTGGCTCCGGCAACTTGTCTGACTCGCGCAAACCCTTCGGCAGCGGAATTCCGCACACTTCGCCGTTGGTTTTGTATTCCTTCCAACCCGATCCCGAGAGATAGCCGCGCACGACGCACTCGATCTGGATCATGTCGCAGCGCACCACCATCATCGAGCGCCCACGTAGCTGCGAAGCGTACTTCTGCAGTTCCTGCGGATACTGCCGCAGATCCGCAGTCGCGAGATGGTTGGGGACGATGTCTTTAAGGAAATCGAACCAGAACAGGGAAAGCTGGGTCAGCACGCGACCCTTTTGGGGGATGCCGGTGGCCAAGACATAATCGAAGGCCGAGATCCGGTCGGTCGCGATGAAGAGAAGGTGATCGTTGTCGATCCGGTAAATGTCGCGAACTTTCCCGCTGGCGTACAACTCCAAGTCGGGAAGATCCGTATGCAAGAGAACGTCGGTACTAGGAATTGAGCTTGTCACGTTTGCAATCGTTCCGGAGAGTCGTCGGGTATTCTAATTTTCCTGATTGGTTTGTCAATGCAGTCGAAAACAAAATTCTTATCTGACGCAAAAATTGTTGGGCAAAATCTCTTGACAACATAGCCGACCGCGCGAAACCCGCGTCGGTACTACTGTTTCAAACGTTTGATGCAGGACAGCCAGCAAAAGAAATCAGGATGAATTACGAAGTTGCGTCAAACGCAGTGACCGGCAAGCTGTCAAGAGATTCGCGAAAATTTTGTCATTCACAAGCTGGTCAGTCTGCTGCAGAGCGATGAACTGTGCGGACGTCTTCAAGATACCGGATTTCAGGCGCGCCTTGCACACCCGCTTGCTGCATTCGATCTTTCAATTCCTTGGAGTTCATAAAGTTCCGCGCCTCATCGGCGCTCTCCCAATCGGAAAGCAGAAAGATGTCGTGGGCGTCCTCGGCATTGTAGAAGACCCGAAAGCCGATCTCTCCAGCGCGTTTCCGTGCAGTCAGATCGGAATCGAAGGCCATCTTCCAACGGTTATAGTCTGTAATTTTATGATGGACAAGAACGTGAACCATGCGAGCGTCCTCCCCATTGCAGTCGTCTGTACTAAGATACGAAATTCGCCGGGGAATGTGAACTCCCAAATGACCAGACAAACTGTGACGTGGGCCCTTGGCCGATGACGGCAAACTCGTTCCACGGCGGTGGGTCATCGCGCCGCGAAGGCAGTATGCGATACGTTATACTGCAGTCCACACCAACGGGAGAATTGCTGCTTGCCACGCTTGATTATTCGCTCCTCTGACATTCATGCCGCCGGATGTTTCGCGCTAGAAGACATACCCAAAGGCACGCGCGTCCTGGAATACACCGGCGAGCGCATCAGCAAGGCCGAGGGCGATGACCGCTACGAGGGCCGTCCGTTTACCTATCTGTTCGGAGTAGGCGACGGTGAAGTCGTCATTGACGGCCACGGCATGGCAATGTTCGTCAATCACTCCTGCGATCCGAATTGCGAAACGGACGAGGAAGGCGACCGGGTTTTTATTGCCAGCATCCGCAACATCAAAGCCGGCGACGAGCTTACCTATGATTACTGGCTCTACGACGGCGACGACGATGCACCGTGCTACTGCGGCAGTAAGAGTTGCCGCGGAAGCATGTACTCTCCGGAAGAGTTGAAGAAGAAGGCCCGCGCCGAAGTACGCAAGAAGAAGCAGACAGAGCTGGCGGCCAAGAATAACGGAGCAGCGCCTACGAATTCGAAGCAAAACGGCACCGCGAAGAAGCGTAAAACGGCCAAATAGACCGCAGCACAAGTTCATCCAGAACGTATAATCAAGTCTTCCTTCCATGAGTTACCAGGTTCTCGCGCGTAAATACCGGCCACAGAAATTCTCCGAGGTGATTGGGCAGGACCATGTCACCCGTACGCTGAAGAACGCCATTGAGCAGGGCCGCATCGCTCATGGCTACATCTTCAGCGGGCACCGCGGTATTGGTAAGACGACGATTGCGCGAATTCTGGCAATGGCACTGAACTGCCAGTCGCAGGATCATCCCGTGCCGGAGCCCTGCGGCGTTTGTGACTCCTGTCGCGAGATCCGGGCCGGGAACTCGGTGGATGTAATCGAAATCGACGCTGCCACCAATCGCGGCATCGACGAGATTCGCGAACTGCGAGAAGCTGCGCGTTACCGTCCGGCGCGTGACCGTTTTAAGATCTACATCCTCGACGAAGCGCACCAGATCACGGATGCGGCATTTAACGCTTTACTGAAGACGTTAGAAGAGCCACCCGGCCACATCGTCTTCATGATGGCCACGACTCAGCCGGAAGATATTCCGCAGACCATCCGCTCGCGCTGCCAGCACTTCAGCTTTCATGCCGTGCGCTTCGACGACATCGTTCAACAGCTGCGCGACATCGCTAAGCGGGAAGGAATTGCCGCCGACGACAACGCCCTGGCCATGCTAGCCGAAGTCGGCGACGGCTCCATGCGCGACGCGCTAAGCATTATGGACCAGGCGATTGCCTGTTGTGGAACGACGCTCAGTGGCGAGGTGGTGCGCGGTCTGGTGGGAACGGTATCCTCCGATGTATTGGAAAATTTGATGGACGCTGTGGCGCGCAACTCTAGCGAGGATGTGCTACGCACGGTCGACCGGCTGCTGGTGGAAGGCCAGAGTGCGCAACACTTCGCGCGTCAAACGTTGCGCTTCCTCCGCAATGCCCCGGTGGCGAAAATTGCGGGTGCGGATTCGCCCGTACTGCAGGTATCCAC
>Ga0187884_10001403_pt1 | contig 21996 bp, 12 predicted proteins | sample June2016WEW_20_4_FD_132983 | JGI IMG/M metagenome (GOLD analysis project Ga0187884, IMG submission 132983) | Peatland microbial communities from SPRUCE experiment site at the Marcell Experimental Forest, Minnesota, USA - June2016WEW_20_40 | ecosystem: Environmental > Terrestrial > Soil >...
GAGGGGATTGGCAACTGGTTTGGAGCGACGAATTCAACGGCGTCTCGATTGATACGAATCATTGGAAGTTCGACACCGGAAATCATCATGGCTGGGGAAATCACGAATTGGAGTATTACACCGACCGTCCTGAGAATGTCTGCGTCAGCAACGGCGTCCTCCACATTATCGCCAAAAAAGAGTCTCACGGAGGGCAAAACTACACCTCCGCCAAATTGAAGACATTGGGATTGTTCAGCCAAACATACGGTCGCTTTGAATTCCGCGCCAAACTGCCTCAGGGTCAGGGATATTGGCCGGCGCTTTGGCTGATGCCCGAACATTCGGCCTATAGCCGCTGGCCGGCCAGAAGTGAAATGGATGTCATGGAAAACAAGGGAAACGATCCCGCGGTGGTGCGGGGAACCATCCATTACGCGGGCGCGGATGGCCGCCATCTTCAGTCCACGGGAAGGCACACGTTTCCCCGGAATGACGGAGCCGCCAACTTTCACGTGTATCTCCTGGAATGGACGACCAACACCATCAACTGGTATGTGGATGGCCGGCGGTATGAAACGCAAACCAATTGGTCTACGGCGGGGGCCGCGTATCCGGCGCCGTTCAACCGGCCGTTTTATATTATCATGAACCTGGCCGTGGGCGGCGACTACGGCGGCAATCCAGACGCCCAGACTGTTTTCCCCGGTGAGATGCAGGTGGATTACATCCGGGTTTATGATAATACCACGCCATAAAAATCCTGTTGTGCGAACCCATGCCGTTGGTAATCTGCCTTGAGAAAAAATAGCTCACAAATACTCGACTAAACCATATCTCATGCACCATCCCAAGGGGATTCACCAAGATCGAAGCAAGCCAGTCAACCCTTTGATATCCCAAAACCCGGGATCGCAAAGCGGCGGCTGTTGCTGTTCCGGCTGGTAGCGGTCAGTTTCCCATTCGTTGTTTTGTTGCTGGCAGAGATCGCCTTCCGGGTCATCCCGGGTCTGAACGAAGACCGCGATCCCTTCGTCAACATCTCGCCGGTTTCGATTTTCTCGCGCACGACCAATCTCGCAGGCGAGGAGTATTACAATATCACTCACCCATCGATCAAGAATGGCAACGACGCTCACATTCTCGTCAAGAAACCGGCAGATATGATTCGCATCTTTTGTGTGGGCTCTTCGGCCTGCGCCGGTTGGCCACATCCGCCGACAGAGACTTTTAGCGCCTATTTGCAGCAGGCATTAGAAGCGGCTTATCCGGGAAAGAAAATCGAGGTTGTCAATGCGGCGGCGCATGGTTTTGCGGCCTATCGAACGCGGCGCGTCCTGGATGAAGTGCTCCAGATGGAGCCGGATGCAGTCATCGTCTGGGAAGGCAACAACGAGTTTCTGGAGGATCGCAACTACGACCCGCCGAGCGCCTGGATCGTCTCCCTGGCGCGGCATCTGCGAACTTTCCAGTGGTTGTCCGCCTTTACCAGCCGGAACAAAATGAGCGGGGAGGAGTTGAAGGATGTGGCACAGTTCATCTGGACGAAGACACGGCAGCAATCCTTGCGGCTGCGGGAAGACCCGGTGCAGTTTGCCCAAGTCCAGGAGCACTTCCGCATCAGCTTCGAGCACATGGTCAGCCAGTCGCAGCGCTACCGGGTTCCAATTGTGTTATGCACCGTGCCGGTGAACTTGCGCGACTGGCTCCCGACGGTTTCGTATAACCGGCTCAGCGGCGAACAACGCGAACAATGGCAGAAGCTCTACAATCAGGCCCGCCGTTGCCTGATCGAAGGCAAATATCATGACGGCATTCAGGCGATGAATCAGGCCATTGCCATGGAGAGCGAACACGCGGAGTCTTACTTCTGGCTCGGCAGGCTCCTGGAGGCCGACGGGCAAAAGACGGCGGCTTGGGATGCCTTCAGCAAAGCGCGCGACCAGGATTACAACCCGTTCCGGGCCATCAGCAGCTTCAATGAATCAATTCGGGTTCTGGCCTGGGAGAACCAGCATCGGGGCGCATACCTGCTGGACTTGGATCACATTTTTGCCGGCGCGTCCAAGCATGCCGCACCAGGCTTCGACTTATTCCTGGACTATTGTCATCCGACCAAGCCGGGTAATCTGGTGGCGGCGCAAAACGCGTTTGAACTGATCGTACGAGACGGCGTGCTGAAAGACAAACCGGCGACGGATCAATTCACATATCACGATCTCCCCGCCGGGCCAAACGGGGAGCCTTACCGCGATGAAACCGACCTGAATTTACAGATGATGGAACTCAATATGGCTACGGAAAACCGCCAATTTGAGATGGTCATCCGCATGCTGCAAGTGCCCGGGCATCATATAACCGGCCCGGACGATCCCATATTGGCACACGCCTCGCCGGACAACGCCGATCGTTACCGCATTTTCTGGAACTATCTGGATGTGCAGCGGCGGGTAATCATGGGTCTGCCGGTGGGTGAGACGGAGTTACAGGAAGCAAATCGCCGGGTGGACGAGTTCTACGAGAAGTGGTATCCGCTTGGAACGTACTGATTGAAGTTCCCCATTCGCTGGGGTTGCTTTGCTCCGCATTCACGTCACACTGTTGCGCCAGTTGGCCCGCTTCGCGACGCAGGCGGCGGTTCCGGGCTTGATTGATTTATTTGAAAAGCCAACAACAAAAATTACCAACCCAAGTCCGGCCACAATTTGTATTGGAAACCGGGTTTTCAAAAAACAAAAGCCACCCGATCATATCGAGCGGCCTTTTTTTATAAACTGTGAGCGAGTTGGCTATTCCGCCGACGCCAGAAGTAGAACGAAAGGCCCAAGCCCATGCCCAAAAGTGCCAAACTCGATGGCTCGGGCACTGATGTCGCCAGGGAGGCATCATCGAAATACATCGAGCCGTTTGCGTTGTCCGGTCCCTGCGCAAAAACGACTTGATATCGTACCAAGGGCCCAATCTACACGCCGTTCTAAATTCATGGCCACTTTTGCCGGGATATCAACAGGTCACAGAATCAAGGATTGTGATGCAATGTGGTTTCGATGGTTTCAATTTGTTGCTGCGCTGAACTATTCGCAGGGTCAAGTTGTAAAACTGTGCGAAACTCGGCAAGCGCCTGGTCCGGCTTTCCTTGCGTGGCCAGGGCTGTTCCCAGATAAAAATGTGCCTGGATAAAATCTGGGCGATAACGGATTGTCTCCGAGAATTGAGTCTGAGCTTCTTCGGTTTCCCCTTTTGCTGCCAGTTGAATTCCGAGCTGGTAACGAGCTTGCCAAAAATCCGGTTTGGCTTTGACGACCGCGCGCAGGCAGGCAATTACTTCATCCCACCGATATAAAGCGGCAGCGGTGTTGGCTCGATTGAAATAATCGGCCGGACCCTCCGGCTCCAAACTCGCGGCCTTCTGATAACTGGCCATTGCTGCGTCAATTTCCCCCTGATTTTGCTGTAGAAATCCCAGATTCAGATACGTGTCTGCATAGTCGGGATTTGACCGGATCGCTCGCTTGAACCAATGGATGGCCTCGGCGGTTTTTTGTTGATTCGCAAGAATTTCCCCCATTGCATCCTGGGCTTCCGCATAATCGTTTTGGATGGCAATGGCACGCGAAAAATAATCCGCTGCTTCACTGATTTTCCCTTCGCGGACCAACAATTTGCCAACGTAATAATATCCCCCCGGAATCTGTGGAACAAGTTCGCAGAAGCGTTTAGCTTCGGCGATGGCTTGTGCCAGGTAACCCCCTGCTTCCAGAAATCCCTCAGAATTTCCATGCAAAAAGCGGTCATCCGGAGCCAACGTTAATGCTTGTTCATACCTTTGCAGAAATCTCTCAAAATTTCCATGCAAAAAGCAGTCATCCGGAGCCAACGCTAATGCTTGTTCATACATTTGCCGCGTCTGTTCGGGTGTTTGGAAATTCATTTGAGATTTTGCCTCATCCAATTTCGCCTCCCACAGCTTGCAATAGGCGGCATGATTAAATTGTCCGGTGAACGGCGGCAACGTTATGAGGTTGAAAACCCGCTGCCAAATCCGTTGCCGGTCCCAGACTGTGACGGCGAGGCGGCGATCGCAAAGTTCCGCAGATGCCCAATTTCCCTTGTCGTGGGCAGTAATCGGGTTGGGAAATAGTTTTTTCGCCTGTTCGGCAAAGTTAAGCGCCAGCAGATAATTGCCGGCGAAATTCAAATGCACGTGCTCGTAAAACAATTCCAATCCGGGAATTCCGTCCGGGGAGCTTTGCGCCAGGGCGCTGGCTGCATCCAACAAAAAGACCCCTTGCCCGGCATGGCGGGACGCCGCTTCCTTGATGGCCGAATTGATGCGCGTGTCAGCCCGAAAATCGAGCGCATCATAGTCTCGCGCCAATTCAAAATCACGCCGGGCTTGATCATCATTGGTCAAAGCAAGATCGCATCTTCCCATGCGAAACTGCAAATCGGCAAATTGCGGATCAATTTCGGCGGCTTTCCGGTAAAGAGCGAGCGCCTCCCCATAGGAGCCCGCAGTCTCCAAATCAACGCCCTCCTCGTAAATCTTGTTCCATGCGGACTCCTGATTTTTATCCAGGCCAACCGCATGTATCGAAGCGAACGGAGCACAATCCTTTAAATTAACCGCCACCGTGCTCAAAATGACGGGCACGCCTGCTCGTTGCGCCGTGCGTAAAATGTCTTCCAGATTCCCTTTAAAATTGGCGTAAGCCCGCAGCCTGGCGGGATCGTCATATCCAATACGACCGTTCAAGAACATTTTCATGCCGACCCACTCTTTTGGAGTTGATGAGCTTAACCGCCTGATGAAAGCATCAAATAATTCGCCGATCCGGGTGTTCTTGATGGCGAGAATGGTTCGGATCACGCCCAGACTGGGCGCGCGTAATCCATAACTCGTCTCGGCGCCGAAGGGTCCCACCATTTCATTGTTGCCCATGTAAATGAGCCACAAATCGCCCTGGTGCTGGGCGCAGTCACGCGCAATCGGCAGGATGACGTTTGAATCAATCGCCGTTAGCGCCACACCAATCACTTGAAAATCCGTTCCGGGATAACGTTCGCGCAGTAAAATCGCTAAGTATCGGCCAACGCCATAAGTTGGATCAGGATCTCCATTGGCGGCCGATTCGCCGAACAAAAAAATCCGATGCGAGTTGGTAGCTTTCTCTGCGGCAAATCGAAAGAGCGGCGCTGTTCGGGCGATGGCGGGCGGGAAAAACCGGTAACTGAATTTTTCATTCGGCACATAAAAATTATGTCCGTTAATCTGGATTCGGCGGAAAAAACCGGTGTCATAGCCGTATCCTCCCAGGCGGAGCCCGAGTTCAATGCCACCCAACACGAGCAACGGGATGAAAACCATTGCAAAAAGCCGCATCAGCCACAAACGACGTCTTGAAACAGGGGTTGTGGGAATCATAGCGGTGACTTCTGGAGGGAATCGCTCTGGTTTGGCCGATTCCACATGGAATGACGCCTTAAAGCTGTAAGTTGCTTAACTTTAATAAGATAAACATATTTCATAATCAAAAACCACTGTTCCGACCCGACAATTTGACCCCCAAAAAAACTTTCTCATTTTTTCCAAAAAACTATTGACAAAATCAACCTCACATAGTAAAAAATATCACATTGCAGTTAACTCAATAAAAAATAACTACGAACACTAAACAACTCTATGAAAATGTTAAATAAAATTATCGGCACCAGCATTGCAGTTGCCGCAGCGCTTGCATTCAGTGCGTCAACCACACAGGCGCAGCCAAACCTTCTTGTTAATGGTGATTTTGAGAGTGCGGGTGGCTTCACCGCAAACCCAATAACTCTTACTTCTGGTCCTGGCGGCAGTTCGGGCGTTAATCAGGGTTGGGCTACCTATAACACCGTTGGTCAGAGTGACATGAGTTCCTCGGCTTACTCTCCTTACTCTGGCGCTTATGCCTTGCTTGAGCAAAGTCTTCCGGGGCAGGATTATAATCCTTCTGGAGCCTATCAGGTAGTGAGTGGTATCACCCCTGGAGTGCAATATACGTTTGGTATATGGGCCCTGACCGATACCGGCGTTAGTGCGGGCAATAATTATGCCACTCCTGTGCTTATCTCGATGGACTTTGAGGATGCCAACCCTCAGGATACGCCTTTAGGCAGCGTGGAGATTCCTTGGGGTTGGTATCCTCCATATTACTCCGAGTCTGGCGGCCCTGCCCTCGACTCTCCTATGCCAACCACCGGCACTTGGACTTACTATTCTGTTACTGGCACAGCCCCCGCAGGAGCGGTAGATGCCGTTGTGTATGCCCAGTTTATGGAAAACGGCGGAACAACAGTGGATAACCTATATTTCGACAATGCTTCCCTGACGGCAGTGCCGGAGCCATCCAGCTTGGCACTCTTGAGCATGGGATTGGCCGTTCCGTTCTACTTCATCCGCAGGCGGAAAAGCTGATTTGTAGCAAGTTTAACACAAAGCCACCCGATGATGAATCGGGTGGCTTTTTTATTTTGCAAATTTGTTTCCAAAAAAACGAGCCGTTGAACCAGCAGCTTTTGCGCAACTTAACTATGGCAGTTCCAGTTAACATTGGCACAGTTGGATATGCCTCTGGGGAAAAGCGGTCCCGAGGCATCGGGGGCGCTTTGCAAGCAGACGAAATGTCCACGAGATTTCCGCATGAACTTTTGTGCGCCAATGACAATAAAGTATGGCGGGAGAGGGGGTGACTCAATTATTACCGGCCCAGGATGGCGCAACTGACGAGATCGTCTGATTCCAGGATTCAAAACAAGCCGCGGGTGCATCTTGACACACGCACCGAACGGAAATAACTCCCTCTCCCCGTCCAAACGGGGAGAGGGCTGGCTGGTCGCGCCGAAGCCGGGCGAAGACGGAGGTAAGGGGTTCGAGCTTGTAAACATTGGCTTCCTCGCCCCGGCCCTCTCCTCCTTGAGGGAGGAGAGGGAGAAAAAATGGTGCGTGTGTCAAGATATGCCCAACAGGCCGCCACCAGACCGAAATAACTGTTGACACTTAATTCGGTGTGTGATATAAATTATTACAAATTCATTAACAAAACCAATAAAAACCCAAAGAAATTGCCATGAGCATTTTAAAAAACAATCTTCGGCTGTCACGTTCATCGATTCAAGCCGATGCGCGTTCGACAAATTCAAAAGTTAGCCATCGGATCTGTGCGACCGTTCTTGCGGGTCTCGTTTTATTCGGCGGCGGCGCAAAGGCCGCCAACGTCCTGGTTAACCCGGGGGCCGAACAGGGGTTGACAGGCTGGAATGTCTCAGCCACAGGTTACATTTATGCCGTTTCAACCAACGGCACGATTCCCAACGATACCGCAACACCTAATAATTTTTTAGCTCATTCTGGTACGAATACGTTCGAGCTATTCGACACCACCGGCGACTCGGCTTATATTTATCAGGATTTCGCCGCCGACCCTGGGTCGCAGTGGGCGGCCAGTTGTTGGGCAATATGTTATGCGTCGAACTACTTCACCACAGCAATCACTTATATGAGCGTTGCTTTTTATGATACGAACAACAACGTGTTGGGTGCAACCCTTGGCAATACAACCTATGGCTTTGGGGTGTATGGATCAGCCGTTCTTGATCCGTCAGCGTCGGGGGAATTTGGCTGTGTTATTGCTCCGCCCCCGGCCACGGACGCAACCGGCTGGCTGTTTCTTCCGGCGACAAACTTTTGGTACGGTTACATAGCCGCCAATACTAATAATATTCCCGGTAATGCCATAGAAGATCAACTGCCAATTCCCCTGGTGTCAACAAATTTTACCGCTCCCCCTGGCACGGTATTCGTTCGCTATCAACTTGAATTTGATAATTCGGCAGATAATGGAGGCGATGTTTACTTTGACGACTGTGTTTTGAACAAGCTGGTGGGAACCGATCCCGACATTATCACTGCGCCAACGAGTGTGACAACTTATCTCGGCTACGCGGCGTCGTTCACAGTGGTAGCCACCAATGGGTACGTTGGAGAAAAGATCCACTATCAATGGCAGAAGAACGGAACCAACCTGCCGGCGGCTGGCGGGATTAACGATATTAATGGCAATACTACATCCCCAACTTTGTTATTCACCAACCTGCAAGTTGCCGACGGCGGCCTGTTCGACGTGGTGGTCACAAGCATAAACACACACAATACGCCGAACATCACCAATTCCATCCGCAGTGTTCCCGTGCCTTTGACCATATTGGCCTTTAGTCCACTCCAGAAGATCAACGCTTTGGGTGACAATGCCGGTTTTGAAAACGCCCCGTTTTGGCCGCCTTGGAATGCTTTCAACGGCTGTTGGTTTCAAAGTGCGGCCAATGACTATGGCGGTTCCACCACCCCGGTCAATGTTTTTGATGGAACTTGGGTTGCACTGGTTGGCGACGATGGCGTTCGCGATAACGGTTTCTGGCAGGCGGTTCCAGCCGCGCCCGGCACTTGGTGGAAGGCGGGTGGTTGGGCCTACATATCGAGCTTAAATGATTTTATCGACGGCAACACCTGCCGGCTCCAGATTTGGTTTAAGGATGCAAATGGAAACACAGTTCCCGGCACTCCGACTTACGAATCGTTTAAGATTTATGGTCTGGCTTATACCAATGCAAATATGGTATATACTTGTATTGATGCGAGTAGTCCTTCTAATGGCGTGACTGGTATGTACCATGTCCAGATGCAAAGGGATAACTGGGTCTATTTGACGGTAAGCAATGTGGTCGATAACTCCGGAATTGGGCTTGAAGACGATATTCCCTATAACACTTTGCCTGCCGGCGTCTTCATGGTGCCGACAAACACAACCCCGCCGGTGGCCGAGATTAATTTTCAAGTGTATGGGTATTGTCCTATAGCCGCAGACGTAGACGTAGACGATGGACAACCCGGTCCCACTGGCGGCTATCTTGGTAATGCTACAGATGCTGTATATTGGGACGATATGGAGCTTATTCAAGTTGTGCCGGTGACGAATCTTACCGCGTTGGTTAGTGGCAACAAGATCAACCTGTCGTTCTCGGCCGGACCCGGGCTTGACTATTCAGTTCTCTACAAAACCAACCTGACGGACGCCACTTGGAGTGTGCTGACGAACGTCACAGCCCCCGTGAGTTGGCAAACAAATATCACATCCAATGGCACCAGCTATCCCGTTACGGTGTCCGATCCTCTTACTGCACATAGCCGATTCTATCAGTTGCAAGTGCAGTAAGGTAAAATCTTGGTTCTGGCGGCCGGCTGGCCGCCAGTTTAAATTAGACTTGTAATGCTGGGCCGGTGGCAAAATAGTAATCAGTCTTGAATTAAAACTGGAAACAACGGGCTGATTGAAAGTGGCAGAAAAATGATTAAAAGCAGCAAAGATAAAAGTTCCGGTTTGGGCTTTGGCGGCTGTAATGGAAATTCAAGCTGGCAACCAAAAATCCGGGGCAATGCTTTTACTTTAATTGAACTGCTGGTGGTGATTGCGATCATCGCCATCCTTGCGGCGTTGCTGTTGCCAGCATTGAGCAAAGCCAAGCAGCGGGCTCAAGCTGTCTCTTGCATGAACAACCTCAAACAATTGACGTTGGGATGCGTCATGTATAGCAACGACGACAACGACCAGCTTGTGCCTAATTTGGAAGAGGGCGAGCAGGTGCCCACCTCAACTGGTCCCAGCAGTCCCGGCTGGGCCCAAATCCAGCCTGGAGGCATATACCAACAATGGTGTCCAGGGGTGGTGAGTGTATATAATGCGTATGCAACCAATCTTATTGAAGCAGGCTTGATTTATCCCTATGTCAACGCTGTGACCGTTTATCACTGCCCGGCGGACCAGCCCGGAAATGAGCCCCTCATTCTGCATTTGGGTACCGATTACCCCCACGCTCGCAGTTATTCGATGAACTGTTGGTTGAATCCATATCCGGGCAAGGATGTGTACTCACTGGGTATTGGCGGTGCTACTCCGGCGGTTATATTTCGCAAGGACACGGATCTCGTCGCCAATCCCGGACCGTCCATGACATTCTGTTTAATAGACGAAAATTCATATTCCATAAATGATGGATATTTTGCAGGCAGTCCGGGCGACCCTGGTAATTGGGTGGATGTTTTGTCAACGCGCCATGGGGGTAATGCGGGCGCTCTTTCGTTTTCCGACGGGCACTCGGAAATCAAGGTATGCTCGGATGGAAACGTTTATAATGCGAATATGCCTTGGGGGGTGCCCCCCAAGGGAGTACATGACACTTTTCCCGCTGACCCGAATTCTGGAGATAACGCATGGCTTGAACAAAGAGAATCATCCGTGCAATGACATATTTTCTGCAGGAGCAGTTGGCGGCGTGTTGTTTGTTTTTTATTTGCCGGGGAAATGCACGCGGCCAACATTTTAACCAATTCAGGATTTGAGATGGCCAGCCTCGCCGGTTGGGCAACCTTCGGGCCTGACAATTACAGCCAGTCCGGTGCGGGTGTTGCCCCTGGCGGAATCAACTATTACAAAGTTTACGGCCCGCGTCATACAATGCCTTGTCTCTCTACCGGTCGGTTGTCGTGAGCAGCAATAACATAGCCAGCTACGGCGGGTTGAACAAAGGGTTCGATTTGCAGATAACAAACCCGTGCTCCTTTACGAGCCGCGTCGGCGCTGATCCTGTCTCCGGGAACGGTTGCCAACACGGTTGCCAACACGGTTGCCAATCTGGTGGCCCCGGCAGGCACGGCTTATGTGCGATATCGGCGGCGCAGCCTCGCCTTACACCAACCCGCTTGTTGGACCGCAGAAGTTCTATCGGGTCAAGGTGCAGTAATTCAAGTTATCCAGAGCGAGCAGTTATAAAATACAAATAAAATGAAGCAAGACAAGAAATACCCAGTGTTGGTCGCCTTGATTGTGGCACTGGGCGGCTTCGTTTGGGGGTTCGATGCCACCGTCATTTCCGGCGCTGTGCCGTTCATTCAGAAATACTTTAATTTGAATGGTGATCGGGGCGATTTTCTGCTCGGCCTGGCGGTGAGTTGTCTCGGCTGGGGTGCCCTGGGCGGCAATGCGGTAGCGGGTTATTTCAGCGATCGGTTCGGCCGCAAGAAGGTCCTGATCACCACTGCGGTGTTTTTCACGGTATCCGCGCTCCTCTCGGCGTTGACGACGAACTTTTCCGTGTTTGTCTTTTCGCGGATTCTGGGCGGGATCGCGGTGGGCGGCGCCATCCTGATTGCGCCGGTTTACATCGCGGAAATTTCTCCACCGCAAAAGCGCGGCAGCTTGGTCTCGCTGAACCAATTGATGATCGTTTCGGGTATTTCCGCCTCGTTTTTTTCGAATTATTTCCTGCTGGGTGTCGGAGAAAACAACTGGCGTTGGATGCTCGGCATGGATGCGGTGCCCGCTATTCTGTATTTCTTCCTCCTGTTCGCTGTTCCGGAAAGTCCGCGCTGGCTGTTCGGCCAAGGCGAAACGGAGCAGGCCAAGGCGATTCTCATCAAGGCTTGTGGCACCGAGGGCGCCGAGGAAGAAATGGTGAAGATTCGCCAAAGCTTCGGCGAGAAGACATCTCAGGTCAGGATTGGCGGATTGTTCAGTCGCGTGATGAGTTTCATCAAGGTCAAAATCGGCCCGTTGTTCAGCCATAGAATGAGTTTCATCATGTTCATCGCGCTGGCGATCGCGTTCTTCCAGATGATCACCGGTATTAACGCCATCTTCTACTACCTGCCTACTATCTTTGCCCAGGCAGGCGGAGGCATCAACGCCGCATTCAAGCAGGCCGTGCTGGTCGGCTTGGTCAATCTGGGCATGACTTTCGTGGCCATCTGGCTGGTGGATCGTCTGGGCCGCAAGCCGCTCTTGGTAATTGGGGCGATGGGCATGGCGGCATCTTTGTTGACCTGCAGTTGGGCGTTTCACGCTTCCAGTTACCAACTGACAGAAAAGTCTTTTGTCGTCCTTCAGGAAAACAAGGTTCCTGCGGAGCTGATTGCCGACCTCAAAAATTCCGAGAAGAATGTTTTCACCACAGACAAGGAATTCATAACCGGCCTTGAAACAAAATTCGGCGCCGAACGGATCAAGCCTTATCACGATTCACTGATTACCGCTGGTTTGAACATTCGCGCTTCATTGGTTTTATTTGCGATTATCGGCTTTGTGGCGTCGTTTGCCATTTCGCTGGGGCCGGTCATGTGGGTGCTGTTGTCGGAGATATTTCCCAATCAATATCGGGGCATGGCCATGTCGCTGGCCGGCTTCTGGAATGCGACCGTCAGCGCCAGTGTCACGTTCTTTTTTCCCTGGGAACTGTCTCATTGGGGTTCCGCAGGCACTTTTCTGGGCTACGGTCTGATGGCGGCCGCTGCCATGATTTTTGTCCTCCTGTTCATCCCGGAAACCAAAGGCAAGACGCTGGAGGAACTGGAAGGCTTCCTGATGCGTAAAGGATAAGCGCCCGCCATCCAACAACCCATCCGAATTTAACCATGAAACCAAGCAAGCAGCTTCTCATTCAACGAGCGACACACCTCCCGGCGGCGGTTGTGGCAGCCATCATCGCAGCCGGCCTGCTGGCCGCAGGCACAACTCAAGGTCGGGCCGATGGACCGCAAAAATCCGATGGTCCAGCCAAGGCGGAAATCCGCAAGTCGTCCGACGGGCGCTACCAGCTCTACGTGGACAACAAGCCGTTTTACATCAAAGGCGCCGGCATCGAATATGGCTCCCAGGAAAAACTGAAGGAACATGGCGGCAATTCCTTCCGCACTTGGACCACCGATAACGGCCGTGACAGCGGTCAGAAGATTCTGGACCGGGCTTTGGCCAACGGCTTGTATGTCGCGATGGGCTTGGACGTGGACCACGAACGCCGCGGTTTCGACTACGACAACACCAACGCAGTCGCCAGGCAATTTGCGTCTTTGATGGCCCTGGTCAGGGAGTATAAAGACCACCCGGCCTTAATCATCTGGGTCATTGGCAATGAACTTAACATGGAGAAGAATCCAAAGGTCTGGGATGCCGTTAACGACCTCTCCAAGATGATCCACAAGATTGACCCCAATCATCTGACCACCACCGCCCTGGCCGGCTTCAAGCAGGATACGGTGAATCTGGTCAAAACCCGGGCACCGGATTTGGATTTTCTTTCGTTCCAAATGTACTACGACATCATCAATCTGCCGAAGAATCTACGCGAAGCGGCCTGGGATAAGCCCTATCTTGTGACTGAATGGGGTGCGACCGGGCATTGGGAGTGCGGCAAAACCGAGTGGGGCGCCCCGATTGAAAACGACAGCACAACTAAGGCGGATTTATATAAAATGCGATTTGAAAAGGTCATCCTGTCTGATCAGAAGCTGTGCCTTGGCTCGTACGTTTTTCTGTGGGGAAACAAGCAGGAACGCACCCCGACCTGGTACGGCATGTTCCTCGACACCGGCGAGGAGACCGCACCGGTTGATGTGATGCATTATTTTTGGACCGGCTCCTGGCCTACCAATCGCTGTCCACGACTGGAAGGCGCCTGGCTGGACGGCAAAACTGCAAACCAGAACGTCCGGTTGAAACCGGGCCGAACTTATGTCGCCAAGGTGCAGGCCAGCGACCCCGACCAGGATCCGCTCACCTATTTCTGGGATGTCATGGAGGAAAGCACGGAACATAAGGCGGGCGGTGATGTTGAGTCCAAACCCAGGCAACTGTCTGGATTGATCGAAGACCCGAAGAAGAGTGGAATTGCTCTCAAGTCGCCGACCCAGCCCGGCGCTTATCGCGTGTACGCCTATGTCTTCGACGGCAAAGGGCACGCTGCCCACGCGAACATTCCATTTTACGTGGATCCACCGACGGAAAACTCCGCCAAGACCGCCAACCAATAAATGACCGCGCAATCTTGACGGCGCTTACTGCCAGCAATATAACCTTCCCGCCATGAGCCTGCGCGAAAACACGCCCTCCACAGCCGACGTAGCTCCGCAAACACAACCCCATGCCGGCCTAACGTTCAAAGAGAAGCTGGGCTACGGCCTTGGCGACACCGCATCCCATTTTGTGTGGGACATGGTAGGCTTCTGGCTGCTGTTCTTTTACACCGATGTTTACAAAATCCCCGCCGCCACCGCCGGCACCATCTTGATGGTTGCCCGCTTCTGGGACATGGGCATTGACCCCGTGATCGGCGTCATCTCCGATAGGACCCGGACCCGGTGGGGAAAATTCCGGCCCTATATTTTGTTTGGGGCCCTTCCCTATGCCGTCCTGGCGATTCTAACGTTTACCACACCTGATTTTGGAGAGACGGGCAAAATTATTTACGCCGTCGCCACGTACGTTCTCTTGATGACCGCCTATGCCGCCGTCAACCTTCCCTACTCTTCCCTGGCCGCTGTCATGACCGCCGACACGTATGAGAGAACCGGTCTGAACATTTACCGGTTTATCTGCGCTTTTGGCGGGCAATTCGTGGTGACCGGCCTCGCCCTGACGCTGGTGGAGTTTTTCGGCGGTGCCGACAAAGCGCGAGGGTGGCAACACACTGCGGTCTTGTTTGGATTCCTGAGTCTGGTTTTCTTTTTTATAACCTTCAAGACCACCAAAGAAAGAGTGCAGCCGTTAAAATCACTGGAAGGCTCGATAAAAGGGGATTTTAAGAACCTGTTCAAGAACCGGCCCTGGATCATCCTGGCCATTGTGGGCATCGTTTCCTTCGTGATGTTTGCCATGCAGAACGCGGCGATTGCCTACTATTTCAAATATTACATCGGCAAAGAGAAGAACGTTCAGTTGTTCAATATCATCGGCACGGTTGCCCTTATTGTTGCCTTGCCGTTTGCAAAACCCTTGGCCAGGAGATTTGGCAATAAAAATGTCTTCCTTGGCAGCTCCCTGATATCGGGCGTTTTCTTTATTTTGCTCTACCTGCCCGGAGAAAAGGACATTATCACCATCTATGCGTTGAATATACTTGCAAAAATGGCCTACGCTCCCGCTGTTCCCTTGCTTTGGACCATGATCGCCGATTCCGCGGACTATTCGGAATGGAAAAGCGGGCGAAGGGCCACCGGCTTGTATTTTTCAGCCGCGACATTTGCGCAAAAGGCCGGCTGGGGCATCGGAGGCGGCATCGCCGGCTGGCTCCTGACGGCGTTTAACTACGTCCCTAATGCCATACAAACCCAAACGGCCTTGACCGGAATCAAGCTGTTGGTTTCTGTTATCCCGGGAATCTTGTACATGTCTTGCGCTTTATTTATGCTCGGTTACAATATTGATTCCCAGATCACCGACCAAATGAAAAGAGATCTCGATACCAGAAGAGAGAAGGAACGGGGTAGATGACACCACAGGACCATCCATTTTCATTATGGCCAGGGCGAATTCACAAGGAACGGCGAGAGAACTCCTGGCGGGGCCAAAGCGCGGCTGATTTTGCGAAGGCAATCCTCTGGCCATGGCAGGATACAAACCACCTTATCACGAATATGAAAAGTGAAAACACCACACGGCCTAACTCCATGATGCTGTCTTCTTTGATGATGCCCATACGCCGCGCGCGCACATGCTGGATGGTCGCATGTGCCATCGCGGCCGGTGCCGGCCAGGTTCCGGCCGAAGCCAGGCCGGGCGAGGCACACAGTCAGGCGGACAGCCCCCAACGCGCAGAGGCTGCGCCTCAGTGGATGCGAATCGAGGGCCGCACTTTGGTTGCCGATGGGAAGCCCATCCGGCTGCGGGGCATCGGACTGGGCAACTGGATGCTCGTTGAACATTTCATGATCGGCTTGCCCCAGGTGGATTATGTGATGCGCCAGACGTTCACCGACGTGCTCGGTCCGGAGCGCGCCGCGGCATTCTGGGACGCCTACATGGATAACTATTTCACCGAAAAGGATGTGGCCCGCATTCGGGAGCTGGGTTTTAACCATGTGCGACTGCCCTTCAGCTATCGGCAATTGGAGTCTGATGCGCAGCCCGGCCAGTGGCGCGAGGAAGGCTTTCGCCGGCTTGACCGCATGATTGGCTGGTGTCGGCGTCAAGGCTTGTGGGTTCTGCTGGATCTCCACAGCGCGCCCGGGTGTCAGGCAAGCGATTGGAATGCCGAGAGCGCTCATGGCGAAGTGCTTTTGTGGGACGACGCTAACGATCAGAAACGGGTGGCAGCTCTGTGGCATGAAATCGCCCGACGCTATCGCAATGAACCCACGGTCATGGCCTATGAAATACTGAACGAGCCGGATACGACTTTCCCGCGCCAGGTGGCCAGCCTCAACGCCTTCCATCTTCGCTGCATCCGCGCCATACGCGAGGTGGACAAGCGGCACATCATCGTGGTTGACGGCGACAAACATGCCACGGACCTGCGGGCGCTCGACGCAACCACTTTCGAAGACCCTCAGGTGATGGCTGCATTTCACTTCTATCATCAGTTCACACCGCCATTGCGGGACATCACGTCGTTTCCCTCCATCCATGACGGGCAAACGATCGACGCCGACTTTGTAATCCATTACACCGGGCTGACTGAGCGTTCCGATCGCGGGCGCATTGCCCGCCCGGAATACCTGGACGAATTTGGCTTCCAATACTGGACTCCTGCGGTCGATTCACAACGCAAGATTGTCGAAACCATTATTGGTTGGTGCGAGCGGGAGAACGTGAATTGGTGTCTCTGGCATTGGAAGGATGTCCGGGGCATGGGCTTGTGGCACATGCGCGAGGGAACTCCCTGGATGAAGTTGCTCGAACGCCTCGGCACGGCTCGTTTGCACACACAATCCAGCGCGGCCATCAAAGCCTATCTTGCACAGGTTAACGCTTTTCTGCCGCTTGATCCCAAAGATCGCGTCTGGCTGGAGCAGGAGACGCGGCGCGAACTGCAAATGCAAACCCTTCGGAAACTGGTCGAGCAGATGAAGAGTCTGACGACCGAAGAACTGGTCGCGCTCGGGCGCTCGTTCAACAGCGACAATTTCGAGATGGACAAACCGATGGCTGCTGCCCTACAGCGGTTGATGAAGGGCGATGCCAGCAGCATGACGGTTGACGAACTTCCCGCGCAGTCACAGACTCCTCAGAGCAGCGAGCCAGCGGTTCAATCCAAGGCCGACCAAGCTGGTCTCAGCGCGGTTCCCCCCGGATACGCGGGCAAGCCCTATGGTGGCGAAGTGCGCCAGATTCCCGGCATCATCCAGGCCGAGCAGTATGACGTCGCCCCGGATGGCGTGGATGGGGTTACGTTCCATTACAACGGCCCTGCCAGGAACGCCAATTTGCGCGCCACGGGTGATTCCATCGGACTGGCCAGCTTCGGGAACGGCCACGTGAACATCAAGGGCGAGCCGGAAAAGCCGGACCAGGTTTACGTCGGCTGGACCGAGACCGGCCAGTGGATGAAGTACTCGGTGCATGTCAAAGAGACAGGCACCTACCGGTTGGGCGGGCATTTCGCCGCCGGCGGCAAAGACGCAATGCTTTCCGTGACGTTCACGCCGGAGATCAAAACCGGGCCGATTGCCATTCCAACGACCGCCGGCTATCAGCCGGGAGTCGAAGTTTACCATGTCTGGGAAACGCTCAACAATCTGGCGGACATTGACCTTCCTGCAGGGGATTACGTCATGACGGTCAAGATCGAGAATGCCGGCGGAATGAACATCGATTATTTGTCGTTTGTCAGGCAGCCTTGATAAAACATCGTTCAGCGTTCCTGGAAAAACGGACCTGGAATCGGGAGAATATGCAATAGCTTAACCCGGTAGCCCAATAGAATCACAACTGGCATGAAAAGGACTTTGTACGTCGGCAAAAATCCGCTCCAGTTCAACTCCGTTCCCATCGAGGGACGCCAAGTTGACCTGGGGGGCGAGAGCTTTTATCAGATTGCCAATTATGACCGGATGCGGCCCTTCTTCATGAGTATCGTCAGTGGTGCCGACCATTGGATGTTTATCTCCAGCACAGGCGCGGTGACCGCTGGACGCCGCAACGCGGATCTCGCGCTCTTTCCTTACTACACCGATGATAAAATCCATGACTCGGCCGAAATCACCGGCAGCAAAACCATGTTCATCGTTGAGAAACAAGGCCGGAGCCATCTTTGGGAACCGTTCTCGGAGCGTTACCGGAGCATTTATCGGCTCCAGCGCAACCTCTACAAGAGTTATTGGGGCAACAAACTGCTCTTTGAGGAATCCAATGCGGACCTGGGGCTGACCTTCCGTTACGGCTGGTTCAACAGCGACCGTTTTGGCTGGGTCCGGCACGCCTGGCTGACTAACTCCGGGCTGGCGACCGTGCGGGTCAAGCTGCTGGATGGCATTCAGAATCTGATGCCCTGCGGCATCGGCAGCCAATTCCAGCTCGAATACAGCACCCTGCTCGACGCCTACAAAAAGAGCGAACTGATCCCTGAAACGGGCATTGGGTTGTTCCGGCTCAGCGCCATCCCGATTGATCGTCCGGAGCCCGCTGAGGCGCTCAGGACCACCACCGTCTGGTCTTTCGGGCTGGGCAAAAGCCTCAAACTGCTTTCCTCAACACAACTGAACTCTTTCCGGCAGGGGGTGCCGCTCCGGCAGGAAACCGAAGTCCGGGCCGAACGCGGCGCTTACTTCCTCCACACGGCATTGGCGCTCCCGCGCGGGCAGACCAGGGATTGGTATCTTGTTGCCGACGTTAACCAGGGGCCGTCCGATGTGGCCGAACTCAACCGATTGCTGCGTCAACCCACCAAGCTGCGAAAACTGGTGGACGCAGACATTGCCCGCGGCACGGAGGAACTGCGGCGCATCGTCGGCAAAGCGGATGGGCTGCAAAAGACTGCCCAACCACTAGGCAACGCGCGACATTACAGCAATGTGCTGTTCAATGTGATGCGTGGCGGCATTTTTTATGACAGCTACCAGGTGAATCCGGACGACTTGCAGGCTTTCGTCCGCCATGCGAACAAAGAGGTCACCGCCCGTCACACTGCCTTTTTCCGCAAGCTTGGCAAACGCATTCACTACCCCCACCTGCTGGCGCTGGCGGTCGAAAGCGGAGACCCCAACCTTGAGCGGCTCTGCCGGGAATATCTGCCGCTGACCTTCAGCCGGCGGCACGGCGATCCGAGCCGCCCCTGGAATCGATTCTCCATCGCCACGAAAAATCCGGACGGGACAAGGATTTTGAATTACGAGGGCAACTGGCGTGACATCTTCCAGAACTGGGAGGCCCTCTCGCTTTCCTTCCCGGGCTACACGGCCAGCATGATCTGCAAGTTCACCAACGCCTCCACGGCCGATGGCTACAACCCTTATCGCATCAACCGGGACGGCATTGATTGGGAGGTCATCGATCCAGCCGACCCATGGACACATATCGGATACTGGGGCGATCACCAGGTCATTTACTTGCTCAAGCTGCTGGAGATATTGGAACGTCACGAAGAAGCCACGCTACACGAATTTCTAACTCGCAAGATTTTCTCCTACACTAATGTCCCTTACCGTATCAAACCCTACGATCAATTGCTCGCAAACCCCAAGCAGACCGTCGATTTTGACGCGGCTCAGAACGAATTGACTGGTCGCCGTGTTCAGTCGAAAGGTTCGGACGGCAAATTGATTTGGGATGCGGCCGGGCAGATTCATCTCGTCAATCTGACCGAGAAGATGCTCATCTTGTTACTGGCCAAAATTTCCAACTTCGTTCCAGAGGCAGGTATCTGGCTGAACACGCAACGACCGGAATGGAACGATGCTAACAACGCCTTGGTTGGCAACGGCACTTCCATGGTGACGCTGTATTACCTGCGCCGTTACCTGGCTTTCTCTCTGGCAATATTCCGTTCACTGGAAAAATCCGAGGTCAGCCTTTCCGCTGAAGTGGCGCGTTTCTTCTTTGTCCTGCACCGAATTCTTAAATGTCATGAACCATTGCTGACCAAACCAATTTGTGACCGCGACCGCCGCCGCATTCTCGCCGACCTCGGGCGCGCCAGCAGTCGGTATCGAAAACAGATTTACACCGGTGGATTCTCCGGCCGGATAATTCCGGTCAAAGGAAAACAATTGCTCGATTTCTTCAACGTCGGGCTGGCTTTTACAGAAGAATCCATCCAGGCGAACCACAGGCCTGACGGCCTCTATCATGCATACAATCTGATCAAGTTAGATCGACCTGGGGAAATTCCCATTCGTCGTCTTTACACAATGTTGGAAGGCCAGGTTGCCGCGCTCAGTTCCGGTTGCCTCTCTGCGGAAAAATCCCTCGGGCTGCTAATGGCATTAAAACGCAGTGAACTTTATCGAGCTGATCAACATTCTTATTTGCTATATCCGAATCGCCGGTTGCCACGATTCATTGAAAAGAACAATATTCCGAACAAAGAAATTGCGCGATCTCGGCTGTTGAAAAAGCTGCTTGAGAATGGCAACCGCCTTCTGGTTGAGCAAGATGTGGCCGGCAGGTGCCATTTCAATGCAGCCATTACCAACGCCCAGGATTTGCGTTGGATTTTTGAAAAACTGGCCCTCTCTGGCTATGCACGGTTGGTCAACGGGGAAAAGGAATTAGTCTTGGAAATTTTCGAGCGTCTCTTTGACCATCAATCTTTCACCGGGCGTTCTGGAACGTTCTTCGGGTATGAGGGGCTGGGCTGCATATACTGGCACATGGTTTCCAAACTCCTGCTCGCGGCGCAGGAAACATTTTTTCGCGCTCTCGATTCCGGTGCGCCGCCACCCCTACTACGGAAACTGGCAGGATGTTACCACGACATCCGTTCAGGCATCGGCGACCGCAAATCACCCGGTGAGTATGGAGCGTTCCCGATGGATCCTTACTCGCACACGCCCGCCCATGCTGGCGCCCGCCAACCGGGGTTGACCGGGCAGGTCAAGGAAGACATCCTTTGCCGCATGGGTGAGTTGGGGGTCTTTGTCAAAAAGGGGGAAATTTATTTCTGTCCGGCGCTCTTGCGGCGGGAGGAATTTCTTTCTGAACCGGCCAACTTTCATTACTACGACCTGACGGGATCTGCCCGGTGCCTCCGCCTCCAACCCGGCTCTCTCGCCTACACTTACTGTCAGGTCCCCGTCATTTATCGGTTGGGTCGACAGAACGGCCTGTGCATCTTCTTCAACGGAAAACCGACAATCCTTTGTAAAGAGTTGAGCCTTGACGCTGTCACCAGTCAGTTTATATTTAACCGTACCGGCAGAGTCAGACGAATTGTTGTTACACTCAGTGAGAGGAAAGACTTTTGTCACATCATCCAAAGACATAAATTTAACCTAAAAAATTATGAACAGAATTACAATGGCTTTCGCGGGTAATTTAGCTTCAAAGGCACTTTCTTCAGCTTTGCTAACCGCATTGATTTTGCTTGCGACCCGCATCCCTTCTCATGCTGGCTCAGACGATTCGAAAAAATATGCCGAGGTTTATCTGACAACGAAAGATACCGAACAACGATTGGCAAAAGTGGGTAAAATAGAATTTGATGATAAATTCTCGCCGATCGAAAAGGAACAGAGCATTTTTATCGACCCTTCTAAAACATTCCAACCCATCTTGGGGATTGGCGGTGCTTTGACAGACGCCTCGGCGGAAACTTTCTATAAACTTCCCAAGGACAAACAACAGGAAATCTTGAGGGCCTATTACGATCCACAAAGCGGCATTGGCTATTCATTGGGACGCACCCATATTCATAGCTGTGATTTCTCGAGTGAGAGTTACACGTATGTGAAAGATGGTGATAAAGAGCTGAAGAGCTTCGACATCGCTCACGATTTAAAGTATCGCATCCCGTTCATCAAACAGGCCGTCGCAACTGCAGGAACAAATTTCACGCTCTTTATCAGTCCTTGGAGCCCGCCCGCTTGGATGAAGGACAATAATAGCATGCTTCACGGAGGCAAACTGAAGCCGGAATATTATGAAACATGGGCTAGATATTACAGTAAATTCATTCAAGCCTACGAAAAAGAAGGTATTCCCATTTGGGGATTGACGGTGCAGA
>Ga0187884_10001405_pt1 | contig 21994 bp, 19 predicted proteins | sample June2016WEW_20_4_FD_132983 | JGI IMG/M metagenome (GOLD analysis project Ga0187884, IMG submission 132983) | Peatland microbial communities from SPRUCE experiment site at the Marcell Experimental Forest, Minnesota, USA - June2016WEW_20_40 | ecosystem: Environmental > Terrestrial > Soil >...
AACGATCCGTACCCAACACAACTTCAAAGCTCCTGTCAATCAGTCGCAAATCTCTTGCAGCGTAAAGACTGGTCATTCGCGTACCAAAGCGCAGGGCAAACTAAGGAAAAATGGCTCGGGCCAGACCTAATAGACTTCTTACGTGAACTCGTGCATCGCAGAAACCTTACCGACGTTCTCGTAGTGCCCATAGGTTTCGTAGCCGATCATCTCGAGATACTCTTCGACATTGATGTAAAAGCTCAGGAGTTTGCTCGTAGCAATGGTCTCAACCTTGAAAGAACTGAATCCCTGAACTCAAACCCGACCTTCATCTCAGCCCTAGCCGACATTATACAGAAACGGGCGGAACTAGGCAGAAGGTAGTTGATCAACTCATTCTGATGGTAATCCAGTAATCTCCACTGCTGCCTAGACTAATCGTGCGGCTCCCGCTTACCTCCCAACTATAGTATGAACTCCACGTAGCTTGACCGTAGGCAGTTGCAGTAAGCGCGAGAATGGGTGTCGCTGTGTTTACCGAAACCGCAATCTCTCCACCGTATGGGCTTGACGCCACGGCAACCAGTTGACCTGAGGAGTCATAAAGTGAAACCTGCGTTATATCTAAGCTACAGGCATAGTCGAAGAAGTCAATATGAATAGTGTAGTTAGCAATTACGCCTTGAGCCAAAATTGGAGGCGTAAGCGAAAGAGTCGCGAACACCGCTAACATAACGGCAACCGAACCAGTCTTCACGGCATCTCCCTCAAAACAAAGCGTCTTCTTAGGGGCACAGTTCTAGCTTGGCCGAAGCGAAACGACGCCCCCGGCGTCATACCATTGAGCGTTCAGGTTGACCTGGAAGCTTTGACTTGCATACCCGGCCGCTGAAAACGTGATCGTCCCAAGTGTCCCATATGGGTAGGAGAGTTGCCAAGAACCGTCCAGTGTGGTCGTAGTGGTTTGTGCGTTAAAGCACCTGCTCAACTTGATCGTTGCTGCAAGAGGACCGCCAGTAGTTGCGCTGTAGACCATTCCATAGAGCATTCTAGATTGAGCGCTTGCGAAAGGGAGACCTGTTGACGAGATAACTAGAACGAGTACGCCCAGTACAAATAGTGGCCAACTAATTCTCCGCATGCGAGCTTCCCGAATCTATTTTCGGAATCTTGAGCTATAAGGATGGCCAGTCGATTAGCATAAAGATGACCATTCGACTAACGCGTCCGACGCTTTCTTCTCTCCATCCTGTAGACAACTGCCCCCCCACACATCACCGCAATCAGTCCTGCGATCGCCAACCAAATCCAACTGTTTTGTTGTTGTACAGTGGCGCCTGGGACGTTTAATGCGAATTCGTCCTGTTCCTCACGTTGTAGGTTGCTTGAAGTCAGGAATGTAATTTTGATTAAGAGAGCGACCTCTGGCGAACCGTTTGTCAGGTTTGCGGCTTGAATCTCCGCCGGCATCGCAAGATCGAATGTCCAGATTGCGGATCGCAGGTAACTGAGATGGAAATTGCCCAGACCCTCAGAATGAACCAGTTCCCAGCTTCCGGTTAGTCCAGGGTCTAGGTATACGTTCCCTTCCAACAGGTACACATCGGACGGTGCCTCGTTTAGAATTTCCATCTTCAACTGGGTTGTCTGTCCGGCTGGAGTAATGTATGGTCCAGCGCCGTTACCGATCAAAGTGAGAGTAAGTTGATTTGCAGTTTGTGCGAGACCGGGGGGGAGGACCGCGAGAAATATGATGATTGGTATCAGAATAACGCGGGAGGACATGGATTGGCCTTCCAAATAGTCAGCTCATGAACACTCTATTTACGTTTCCACATCGTTCTCGTCAATTTTACGGCTGTGTCGCCTGACGGCCATATGGTATTGTTGATTGAAGGGGCTGCCGTTCGGAAAGTGGGGCTATAAACAGATCGAAATCCAGTTTCGCCCGAATGAGGTCAAAGCCTGTTAATTCTTAGGCCATTCCTCAATCACACCGTCGAGTAAACAGTTCGGCCACACACTCAGCATCATTCGGAGTAATAGTCTGCTACTGCTAACCCACTCCGCGCGTGACTCAACTTAGCTCGATCAGATTCGGTTCGGTTTGCCTTACTACGTAAGGCATTATGAAGACGCGAGAGGCTGAGAGCCAGCATGGTTCCCTTCGAATTCTGCTTTTCAATATTGTTGGGATAGCTCGTAGTCGTATGGGTTCACGATTGTGTTCGTATACACTAACGTCGTAGGCGAGGTTGGTTGGATTGATGCAAAACCTGATGTCACTAGAGACGTGAAACTGGAAAAGCCTAGTACTCTAGCTACGCTGACGCGAAGGGTGAAAAGAGGAACTTGAACAGGTAACGCAAGGTAGAATGTGATGATTTGATACCCGCTGGCGACTGGTAAGTGAATTTGGACGTTGGCCGTGTCAGTGTAGGGCCCATAATAGCTGCCCGGAGCTGGAGCGACGACAGCGTTTACGGCGTGTAGAGTGACGATAACTGTAATGTCTGTGTTCCCGGTATTCCTTACGAATATGTGGGTGATGTCAATCGTCGGCGGTTGAGACGGAGACATCGCAGTGAGTCGATAAGAACGACGAACGTCAGTTGTTCCTCCGAAGGTAAAATCTACTACCGCCGCGTAGGTCAACCCATACCAAGCAACAACTACAGGAGCTGCAACGACAACAAGTAAGACGACTACGACACAAAGACCATGATTGCCCAGTCGCTCTTGTTTACGTACCGCTTTGGGTCGGTCCCGTACCCGAATTTTCTTCTTCTCACGTGTGGTTCTAGGCAGTCGCACCCACTCCTCCAACATTTCCCGGTAAATCCATGTAATTGCATTTGAAGATTCAAATAGTTTCCCGAGAGGCGAGCCCTGCCCGATATCACACTCCTGCTATCTTCGCTGATTTCTGGACTCAATTTTTTGTGATCTATGATTTCAAGCATTGCACACGTTCAGCAGGCGTTTAGGTTTCTTAGCCGGTGGATTGTGAGTACGTCACTCAATAGGCCATAGCCTGCAGAGTCCCCGCCTGCGCCTGGTCCGATTATTGTCACGTCTGGTTGGACGTCCATCGAGATTTTCAGCGCGTTCATAATTCCATCAACATGAGCCAAGATATCCGCCGTAGGCAGTAGAGTTGGTTTGCAACTCACGGCCCATTTTCCTTCCGCGTCCTTGGAGGCCGAAGCGATTAGTTTGATTCGTTTCGATTCTTTAGCAGCCTTGTTTATGTCGTCAAGGGTTATGTGTGTTATTCCCTGCCTTTCGACATCGCGGTAGTTCACGTCTGCATTCATCAGCGCGTTTGTGAGAATTGTTATTTTCGCAGTTGGGTCGTAAGCTTCGATATCTCCGCTCGGATCAACCTCGGCATACCCGAGTTCCTGGGCTCGCTTCAAGACCTCGTTATAATTCTTGCCAGTAGCCATCTCCGTGAGAACGTAATTGCTTGTTCCGTTCAGTATACCCTTCAAAGCGGTAATCGTCGCGCCCTGAAGCGCGAATTCGTGCATATTGAAGACAGGGGTACCACTCATGACTGTTGATTCGAATCTCAACTGTCGTCTTTTCGACTTGGCTAACTCAGTGAGCTTCTTGTAGGCTAACGCAATGGGGCCTTTGTTCGAGGTCGCGACATCCTTCCCATTCTCCAGCGCTGTGACGAGATGAGTAAGGCCTGGTTCAGCGTCCTTCAAGTTCGTCCAAGTTGCCTCTATTACGATCTCAGCGTCTGTGTCCCTTATCGTTTCAATGGTGGAGAGTCCGGTCTTTCCTTTCAGTTCGCCGGCGTCCAGTTTCTTTCCGCTTTGTGAAATCCTCAAGGCATCTGGGAGATTGATCCCTTGATCGCTGTTCAGTATCGATCCTTTCACCGTATCTGTAATGGCTACAACTTTGAATTGAAAGCCGTAATCGCGTGCGAGCTCTTCTTTATGTGAAGCGAGATGTTTAGCGCAGCCTTGTGCCACACCGCCGAAGCCGACGAATATCAGTTTAACTTCTCTCATGTTTGACGACCATTGTCATCCGTAATAGTACGAAGAAAAGCGGGCATGAAAGCTCTTTTAATCTTCAGCCTGGTAGACAGATGTGGATTTGCGGGGAAAATCCTCGCGAGTAGGCATATTTCTCAATCATTCGCCTAACCGCTCGGCTGCCCACTTGAGCCATCTCCGGCTCTCCTCCAGGTGTGAGGGCACGCGCGAAATTTGCGTCGAGCTTCGGAGCAACGTCTATTTGAGTATCATACACGGGAACAATGGAAATTAAATAAGCTCGTTTCGGGTCTTGACAATCCCTACCTCGAATCGCACTTGTCATCGCAGTTTGATGTATTCGTATGCTTTCTTTGCGCTTTCAAAGCAGTAGTGTACATTTTGGAAGTTTTGTCTGAACGTTGCTACTTCTTGTTTGACTTTCTTGGGGTCTTCCTTGTCGACGACAATTCGTTTGATGAAGTCCGCCACGTCTACCATGTCATTTTTCTTCATGCCCAACCGTGTGATCTCTGAGGTCCCGATGCGTAGGCCACCTGGATTCTGGTAGTGCCTTCCGGATTGAATGTCGCCTGGAATCAGCTGTCGGTTAGCAATTATGTTCGCCGCTTCCAGGGCCTTCTCCATGTCGCCTCCCAATCCATACTTTGATACGTCGACGACGATTTGATGCGATTCCGTGAACCCTTTGTCCTCAGCAGTCACTGTTAGGCCGCCCTCATGCAATGCCTGTCCAAGTGCCTTCGCGTTCATTATGACCTGCTCAGCATAACTCTTTCCGAACTCAAGCATTTCAGCGAACGCTACTGCCTTACCTGCCAAATGGTGGAGATGGTGGTTGCTGGTGTTCGAAGGAAAGGTTGCTTTCTTGATGTCCTCCCCATACTTTTCCCACGAGAGGACGGCACCCCCCTGCGGTCCGAAGAGCGTTTTGTGCGTGCTCAGGCAGACCGCGTCTGCGCCTTCACGCAATGGGTCCTGAAACTTTCCGCCTGCAATTAGTCCCGCCACGTGTGCTGCATCATAAACAACTTTTGCCCCAATGTTCCGAAAGGTTTCTGCTAACTGCTTCATGGGTTGTGGGAAAAGGAAGAGGCTGGCTCCGAACATTGCTAGTTTCGGCGGTTTACCCTCTTCCACCATCTTCTCGACTTTCTGCTTCGTCTTATCAACGTCAATGTTCATTTGTTCACGGTCGAAGGGGAAGTAGTCCACGTCCAACCCGTGAACGGATCCAGCAGTCCCATTGAAGTCCTTGCGCCCTGAGGAGATGTGCCCCCCATTTGGGATGGCAAGCGTGAGTATGCGGTCACCTGGGTTCGTGAAGGCCGTGTAAACTACCAGGTTAGCACAAACCCCTGATACAGGTCTGACGTCGGCAAACTCAGCACGGAAAAGTTGCTTCGCTAAATCGATGCAGAGCCTTTCAACTTGGTCGATGTACACACAGCCGGCGTACACACGTTCCCCGACCCATCCTTCAGCGTATCGATTACCGAAGTCTGAAACAATGGCTTCGCGAACGGCCGGGCTTGGAACGTTCTCCGACGCTATTAGAGGGATCGATTCAGAAAACCATTTGTGATGCGCCTGCAGAAGGCTCAGAACCTGATCGTGAGACTCTTTTGGTGAGGACAAATTAAACCGCTTCATCAACGCTCACGCGCCGACTCTCTAAGATGTTGCGGTCAATGTTCACACATAATCGCTCTATGAATTCAGGGCAACCAGAATACAGAATTTCAAGGTACCGAACATCCTCCGACTAGTCCCGACATTATTCATGATACGAAACCAAGTAACCCGAGGGCACGATCGGGCATGATTTGGCTGAATTCTCAGAACGACTTTTGGAAGTCAAATTAAAGTCATTCATCTACTCAATTTGGAGGTCATGGATAGCAAGCTTCGAAGGCAACTCAAGATTCCGGCAGCCAATGTGGCTTTAGTCAACAAGCTATTGCTCGACCCCAATAACCGACTAGTGAACGATGTCCTCGCAGTGATTGCTAAACACGGCACTATCGAAGAGATAAATCGCAAGTCAGAGCAAGCGCGTAGACTGCCCAATCTGCTAGCGAGACTCAGAGCGATGAATTCGCCATACCTCCCTGATTTGGAATGGTTGTTGAAGCAGCGTGACCAAGGCGCATTCATCAGCATCGCTGATTATCGCCGCAAGGTACTGGGAGACCGCGTTGACAGAATGAACTTCAAGAAAGCAAACGCAGTTACGCTGGAAATCAGCGCATTTCAGTATTTCCCGTGGATCATAACGCAAGCCAAGCAATCAATCGATAAGGGTGAACTTATGCCCGGTCGATTCATTCGCGTCCGAAACATGAAGGAATCAGAATCCGACCAAGGAGACCTGCTCGCGGGAATGGCAGCCATGCAGATTATCGGTGCCTCTTACGTAGACACACTCGACACCAAAGGCACAGATGGTTCCAATGTTCACCTGGGTGGACCTGACACAATCACAGGCTATTTTGGCGGGATTGGTGAACCCAACGATTATGCAATCAAATGGCTCGACGAGTTTCTGTACTATTACACTAACTATGGGATATACCAAGTGCTCAATATCAACGCCGGCACGATTCTCATCGGCTACTTAATTCACCGACTCGGAATCAATAACGAATTCAAGATCTCCGTATTTGTCGGGACCGACAATTCATATTTCATCCTTTGGACACTCATGATGGCGAAGTTATTTGCGCGTCCGGACGGCACGACGCCGTTAATCGGCTTCAACCTGAGTAACTCTGTGGACAAGAATACAATTGAGGATGCTGCGACCATCCGCAAAGCCTTCGGGTTCGAAAATGTGGTGCGTATAGAACATCACATTACCGAATGCTACAAGCACATTGTCCGTCAACCATACGACCGACGTGGAGAGCTAATGGAACTCGCTGATCACATTAAGAATATTTCAGCAAAGCATGAGGGCGGCGACCCCGAAGTGGAGGTGACGCGTGAGCATCCGTCGGATATTCTAGAGTATTTTCTTCCCAAAGCGAAAGTGGAGTCCGACGGGCTCATGCCGAAGCTGCTTGCAAACTATATGGACAAACACGCTGCGCTCAACCATACAGCTGAAGAGTTAACTAAACATGGGCTCTCATTCGTCGCTGCCAAGAATCTCCACAAATAGTGAGTGAATCCACTCGCGTTAAGGCACATCTGATAATAGAGAGAATGGATTCGATCTTTATGAAAACAGATCGAACCAGTAGAATGGCACTAGGACAGTATCACTCCCAATGCTCTTACTGGACTAGCTGAACCGCCCACCAATAGGAGCGGAGCGCCAACGAACAGAAATTCCTTGCCCAGCAGCTTGTCAAGGTTGTTCAGATTTGGGAAGCAGAATTCTGTGAGCCGCGAAGCCAGATAGTTTACCAGAGGCGGATATTTCACCGTGATCGAGGCTAGGGGCGTCGAAGCCAATCGTGTTTACATTCTTTTCCGCAATGAATTTGGGCGCGCCATCGTCAAGCTTCAACCATTCGGGTGACCCTGCCTTAGCTGTATATCCCGTGTAGAACAGCAACGCCCAACCAGGGCCGATATCCTTCTTTCCGACTGCTTGAAGCGCCTTGCCAATGTCGTCTTTGGTGATTGCATAGTTTGCTGGTTTCCGCGAGAAATCAAGCACAACTCCGTTGTTCACATATCTGGAAATAGGGATTTTATCAATAGTCGGGCCATCGTGAGGAAATGAGCGGGAGAATCGTGTGTGCTAGTGTGTTCAACCAACTAACAAACATAGGAACGATAACCATTCTCGGGAACCGTGGTGAAAGTGGACTTGAGAGGTTACGGATAACCTGGAAAAACATCTTTTGTCTGTCCCAGAACTCGACATAGCTATGCTTGTTCACCTATCGAATAACTTGCTGGAGCTCGCGTCTCTCTATTACTATGAGGTCAAGCGCTAAGGCAAAATAGCGAATGCACGTGCTGGAAAGCCGCTGGCATTCTTGGGTTTGGGGAAAGTCGCAACGATTAATGCGCCGAACTCGGGAACTTGGTCTAAGTTAGTAAGTAACTCGATCTGATAATGGTTCGTGTCTAGAACGTATTTCTCCATATCCCAGTCTCCGGGGCCATTATCTGTAGTCTCATGACCCGAAGCTGTGATCTTTCGTTCTCCGTAGATGTACTTCAAAACTGGCATGCTCCATCCAGGAAAATGTTTTACGCCAGCTGAATCTTCATTCTGCATGGCAGCGTCGTCAGGCCATCGTTTTGACCAGTCTGTGCGTAACGCGACGAAGCAGCCTTCAGGAATCTTACCATGTTTGACTTCCCATGCTTTCACGTCGTCCATTGTGATCGCATAATCCGGCTTCTTGGCCACCTCATCATGAGTGTCCAAGACGACCAAAGGCAGAAGCATTTCTTTGACTTCAATCTGATCTACGGTTCTCTTACCCTTGATGAAGTGCGCCGGGGGGTCTACGTGAGTGCCCCATTGTCCCACGTGGCAGAACCGCTGGATAAAGACCCCGAGTGAACCGATGCTCCCTACTCCTTCATCGTAATAATAGAGCGTTTCGCGCTCTTCGTTTGGAAAGCCGTACCAATGAGGAATTCCGGGCGCAAATGAATGCGTTAGATCGACCCACTGCTTCGTCTTAAGAACGTCGTAAATTTCTAAGAGAGATATTTTGGCGGGCATCGCGTAGTCATTCCTTTTTTTCTCCTTGAAATAGGTCAGTTAAGGACTTTCACTATAATTTTCACATCTCATCATAAATAGAGGAGTAAAAGAACTCACATCTCATCATCACACCCACGCAACGTTAGATGAGATCTCATGTTCCTTGAGGAAGTCGAAAATTCACCATCCCTTGAAATGGTCAACCTAGTACTAGCAAAAGTCGCGAAAGGCGAGAAAGTAGTTAGTCTCGCAATAGGAGAACCATCGTTCAACACTCCAACCGAGATAGTCGAAGTTGCTTGTGAAGCCATGCGATCCGGAGATGTTCACTACACTTCTTCCTACGGCACCTCGGAAGTCAGGGAAGCGATCAAGAGAAAAACTGCCAAGAAAAACGGGATTCACGCCGAGATTCCTAATACAATATTCTGCACGACCAAATATTCAGTTTACGCTGCCCTGGCAGCCGCATCCAACAAAGCGTATGACGCACTGCTACCTGACCCGGGGTACTTCTACTGGGAGCCCGTGGTTCTTTCCGGGGGACGACCCGTCTTCTACACTCTGAATAAGGATTTCTCGCTCGACATTGACGACATCAAGAAGAAGACTACGCGAAGAACCAAGGTGATATTGGTAAACTCGCCCTCTAACCCGACTGGCAAGGTGCTCAAGCGAACTGAGCTCAAGGAACTCTATGAGTTCTGCAGGGATCGAAAGATCTTCATCATAAGCGACGAAGCTTATGAGGATCTTGTCTACGACGGACAACACTTCTGCGTCGGATCACTCGAACCGAAACCGGAATTCGTAATATCTCTATTCAGTTTGTCCAAGAGTTATGCAATGACGGGTTGGCGTGCAGGCTATGTCGTGGCGAGCGAACGCATTATCTACCTGATCAACAAATTCCTCGAAAATACGGTTACGTGTTTTCCACCTTTCATCCAAAAGGCCTCTGCATACGCACTGGACAACGGTGACAAATACATCGCGAAATTCCGAACAGAACTAGAGAATAGGAAGAAACTCCTAGCAAGTAAGATTGAAGAGATAGACGCATTGGAGCCCTACAAGACTGAAGGGGCATTCTACGCATTCCCTCGATACACAAAGAAAATGCGGTCCCGTGAACTCGTCAAAGTGTTGCTTGACAAATATGGTATCGCTGTCTTGGCGGGCGCAAGCTTCGGTCATGCAGGCGAAAACCATCTCAGATTCTCATTCTCCATGTCCCCTGAGACTATCGAAAATGGAATGGACAAAGTGAAAACCTTCTTCAAAGAGGGCTAGAGATTCTGGAAGCTCTTAGTATCTCCAAGAGCCCTAGTAAGCAACAAAGGTAGGAGGTGCAATGCTAGGACCAGCATTTGAGAGGGTCGATGTGACATTATTAAAGATCCGAGGTGGCATGCCTCATGAACAATTCATCGGAATGGTATACAGACATTTTTGGTTACAAGCTGTTCGTGATCGTTTTCTGTGAGCTTCCGCGACGCTTTGGAAGCGTCAACAATCGAGGCAACCGCGCATGATAGCGTGTCCAAGCAGGCTGTGTATGGTTGAGTCAGGTTGATCGCAACAATATACGGATCAATCACTCTGACTCTGTTCAAGTCCAAGTCTTAGCGAGGATCCACGAAGGCGGCTGATTCATCTTGAATAATCAGTTGATTGAATACTTGACGACGGGCGCGTCATATGGATATCCATTGTTGAACTTCACCCCTTGGCTTAGCTTGAATGTGTATACCCGGCCGTCGAGGCTGGTAGTCCATGATTCCGCTAGGACCACTTTGAAGCTGGTTGTGCCTGTGCCGTTCGACCACCCCAAGGTTTGGTATACGCCCTCAATTATCTCCCATCCAACATATTCGAAATCGAATCCCGGGTCGAGGCTCTGTAACTCGGATGCCTGTCAACTATGAGTGTTATAGGCGCGGTCGATGGGGCAGAAGGATGGAGCGTTGTGTAGTAGTAACTGCCACCTCCGAGCACCACGATTATGGCGATGAGTAGAACTGCGATGTCGGGTTTAGAAAATTCCTTGTTGAACTCATTCTTCATTACTTAGACTAAGAAGTCCGAGAAAGCATGGATAGGAGTCTGACGATTTGAGTTTACGCCTATTACCATGTGTACGGATAACCGTCTAGCTCACTCGTCTAGTTACAGTGCGGGGATGAAAGCTCAGATTTGAACACATTCGGGCAAAGATATATGAGTGGACTAAATGACAGTGGCGAATCACGTCATGCTTAGAGGGAAGATCTAGTTTAATTGACGTCCGTCAATCACTTCGTCGAAATGAAAGAAGACGAGTTTGCCAAAGAGGCCATCGGGCTAGTTGAGAAAGCCCAGTCGCGCGGTGTTCACCTAAGGATCTTGGGTTCACTTGGGGCTTACGTTCGCTCGCTCAATAATGGCCATGCTGACGTGTTTAGATCCCTGGAAAGGTTTGGGGGCGGAAAGCCACTCTTTACTGATCTAGATCTTATGGGGTACAACAAACAGAAGGGTGACATAACCAAGTTCTTGCGCGAGTTGAATTTTAAGCCCGACCCACTCGTGAATGCTATGTTCGGGAACAAGAGGTTGGTATTCTATCATCCTGATAACAAGTATCATGTCGACGTGTTCTTGAACAAACTGGAATTCAGTCACATTGTGGACTTCGGCGATAAGCCGGGCTCAGGGAGATTGGAGCTTGATTATCCCACGATTAGTGCTACAGACATAGTATTGGAGAAGCTTCAGATCCATGAAATCAATCGGAAAGATTTGATCGATCTGATAGCGCTCTTCTTAGTTCATGATGTTCAGGAACAGTTTAACAAGAATGTGGTGGATGGAGGGCACATAGGTAAGATGCTCTCTGGCGATTGGGGATTCTGGTACGACGCGACGGCGAATCTCGGCAAACTGAAGCCTCTGGTTGATGATTTCTCGAGGGAAGGTAGAATTACAGCGGCGCAGAGCCAGACAGTGATGGAGAGAGTTGAGAAACTCCTTAACCTTATCAACAAGACGCCTAAGTCCAAAGCTTGGGAGAAGAGGGCTAAGACTGGCACAGACAAGCGTTGGTACACAGAAGTTGAGGAGATAGTGCGGTAAGATTGGCGAAGACAAGGGTGTTCTACATCACCGATATTCACGGCTCTGATACAATGTTCTACAAGTTCGTCAACGCAGCCCCCATTTACAAGGCGCAGATCCTGATATGTGGTGGTGACATAGCGGGAAAGGGTATCACTCCAATAATTCAAACGGACAACTCCTACAATGTGCGAGTGCGGGGAGCTGACAGAACGGCGACAAACAAGGACGAGTTAGAAGCGATCAAGAGAGACATTAGGGCATTCGGAAATTATCCCTACGTAACGACGGATAGTGCGTGGCGCGATATTACTTCTGATCCGGCGAGGATGGATAAATTGTTCGATACGTTGATCGGTGAAAGTATTGAAACCTGGTGTAAGACGGCCGAGCAGAGGCTTAAGGGCTCCGGTGTAAGGGTCATCCTAAACAAGGGGAACGACGATCCGCTGGTGGTACAGGAGATCGTGCTTCGGTCTGGTTTTGTTGAATGGCCTAACGAAAAGATTCTTGATGTGGGCGGGCATGAAATGATGAGCCTTGGCTACGCTAATATGACCCCTTGGAAGTTGCCGGGAGACTTGCCTGAGGAGGAACTTGAGAAGAAGTTGGAGGATTTGGCGTCTCAGGTGAAGGACCCGAAGAATAGCATATTCAATATTCACGTTCCGCCTTACGACACTCATCTGGACGTAGCTCCATTACTGGATAAGGATCTAAAACCGGTCCTTGGGTCTGGTGGTCAGCCTGAGATGACTCATGTGGGCAGCCAAGCGGTTAGGCGAATTATCGAGAAATATCAACCATTGGTAGGTCTTCACGGACACATTCATGAATCCAGGGGCTTCGTGAAGATAGGGAGAACTTACTGTTTCAATCCGGGCAGCGATTATAGCGCTGGTGTCCTGAGGGGAGCCATATTGGACTTCGGTGATAACAAGCTGCAAGGCCACATAATGACCGCCGCCTGAAGCGAAATCCGTAGGCTAATTCTGTTAAGGGCCTTTTTCGTAGGTCGGCCGCTGTTTTTTCTTATATAGGGTGCAAACTGGAAATTAGCTAAACAAGTTGACGCTCGAACGACTGAGGGTAACTCATAAGTCTAGTTGAAAAACAGGGAAGAAAAGAAAAGGTAGTTGACGTCAGACTGGCTTTTCGAGTGCTCAGAGCGGTGGGAGTTCTTTTGCAACTAGGTCGATTGGTACACCCTTGGACTTTTGGTAGAAGTACGAGATTGCATATATCACTAGTGCGGCTGCGAAGACAACTAGCATGCTGGCCGTGTACATTGGGGATATGGACGTGCCTGTAAACGCAGGGAGCATACTAGAGAAGGAAACCCAGAGCGACAGTATGCCTCCGATCACGCCCGTCAGTGTTAGAATCGGAAGTGGTCCGATCTTGGCCCTAACGATGATTGGAGAGTTGTCCCAGATATCTCTTGTCTTCTTCAGAAATGGAAACACCGCTGCCGAGAAACATACTATCGCAAATGCGAGGCTGTATGCAAAGTTCGTGTACGCCATATAGCTGAATACAGTAGTATAGACCGCTAGGTAGAGCGAGATATACCCAAGGATGATGTATAAGATTGTAGACGCCCATGGGACGCCTCTTCTGTCCACTTCCGCGAACTTCATTGGTAGAATTCTATCAAACGACCATGCAAAAACATTTCTGATCGGGACAAACGTCCACTCTATCATGAATCCGAAACATGTGAGCACTAGACTAAATGGTGCCAGAATCTTCAGCAACGGGTTGTCGGTTACGAACGAGATGAGATAGACGGGTGAAGGTAAATAAGGCAAAGACCACGCCGCGTTCCCAGTTAAGGCTAACGTATTTGAGGCGACCAGGAAATCGTGTCCGAACACATTGAAGCTGACCGCATAGAGGATGTAGATAACAACTGCGAAGATCATTGGTGATAGGAATATTGCATAACCTTGAGACTTCCTCGGCTCTCCGCTGATCTCTCCGGCGAAGTAGGCGCTGTTGTTGTATCCTATGAAGCTGAGAATCGTGTATACTATTCCTATAGAGGTACCGAAGCTAGTCATTGTCCAATTGACCCCTGACTTCTGGGCCGCGTCCAAGATCGCCTGCACTGTCGTGCCTGACTGAGCATTGAAACCATTAACGAAGGTACTGTGGGATACTGGTATCAGGACGGCCATCATCCAAAGGTATATGATCAATTGCGCTGCAAATATAACCATCAAGGTTCTCATAATCCATTTCGCTGGTAGGAACAGGATTGCAAATGCTATCGTTGCTAACACGAAGCCGCCTACGAACTCGCCGTTGACTGTGCTCAAATAGGTGCCAAGATTACTATAAGCAGGATTTCCAGTTGCCTGAGATATGGCGCCTAGCGTCATTGGCGCGAAGTACGCGCTGAAATATAGACCGAATGTCCCGACCCAGGTTACCATGATCGTCACGAGCACGAAGTTTACCATGAATCCAATCGCTGGGTGCAGTATCCTTCCAACGTAGATGTAGTCGCCGCCGGTCCTCGGCATCGCCGATGATAGCATCCAATACACGTAGGCTACGAAGGCGCAGACCACAAATGCGAGCGGGACGGTAAGCGGTAGATCCGCGCTCGGATATAGTAGATAAGCAAAGCACATCCATAAGAAGTTGACAACTATGCCCATGCCGATCAAGTTGGAGATCAGTGCTTCGCGTGGGTTTATTGCTCTTATGAGGCCTGAGCTTTTTCTGACATATACTTGTGCGCTAGGAGGCTTTTCTGTGGACATTAAGATCTTCGACGAGTGAGTTCCATTCGCCACTTAACGCTTGCGAATATATAGTCAATATTTGCACAGTACTTTATAGACCGTACGTGACCTGAACTCTTTCTGGCACAAACTGAAACAGGAGGTTTTTTCTGCAGACAATGAAATCTCCGATTAGAGTAGTAGGCATATCCACTTCGCTGAGACGCTGCCTACACAGATTTCGAAGATTTCGTATGTAGGTATCTACATCCGACTTTATAGTTTATAGTCTACTTGCGGAAGCATAAAAGCGACGCAGCTCAACTCCGATTTCGGTGTCACATTAGTGAGTAAGCTTGTTGCCATGAGAGAGATGTCCACCCGCGCAAGGGAGATAGCGCTAGAACCTTTCAAACTCGCGTTAGATCTTCCAAAGGATGTAATTAGCTTAAGCGTTGGGGAGCCCGGCTTTGAGACTCCTGAGTTTGTTCGCGAGGCAGCTAAAAAAGCAATTGACGACTTGTACACCCATTATACGCCAGTAACGGGATATGCTGATCTAAGAAAAGCTATCGCAGATAAGCTTCGCCGCGATAATTCCCTTACTTACGACCCTGAAAAGGAGATCGTCGTAACTCCTGGGTCAGCCATAGGCGTATACCAGGCAATGCTCACTTTGCTTGATCCCGGAGACCAGATCCTGATCACAGACCCTGCTTGGTTCCATTACGATGTACTCGCAAACCTATGCGGTGCCGAACCCGTGCGTTCTCCAGTGAAGTTCGAGGGTGACATTCCATCGTTGGACTTGGAGGCGACAGAACGCCTCGTTACCAAGAAAACCAAGGCAATAATCTTGAACAACCCAATGAACCCCATGGGAACATCTTTTTCGCGAGACGTCCTCGAAGAGGTCGGCGAATTCGCTGAAAGACACAACCTCTGGATCATCTCGGATGAAGTGTACGAGAAGATTGTCTATCCTCCCAACAAGCACATAAGTCCTGCAACACTCCTAGGATTGAAGGAACGAACGCTAACAAGTAATGGAATGTCAAAAGGCTACGTCCTGCCAGGTTTTCGAATTGGCTATCTTGCTGGTCCGTCAGATATCCTCGAAAGAGTCGGAGCACTAATGGGCTACATGTTAGTATGCGCGAGTTCGATCTCACAGCGTGCTGCCCTGGTTGCTTTGACCGACCCAAGGATGGAACCATTCATCAAGGAAACGTTAGTACAATACACGAAGAGGAGAAAGATAGTGTTGGATATGCTTACTGGCGTTCGAGGAATCTCGATGCATCCCCCACAAGGAACATTTTACGCGTGGATTGATATCAAAGGAACCGGAATGCCAAGCATGAAGTTCACGAAGAAGCTTGCCGAAGAACAGAAAGTCGGTGTTATGCCAGGGCCACTCTTCGGAAAACAAGGCGAAGGACACATCAGAATATCGTTTGCAGCTCCAGAGGACAAGTTGAAGGTCGGACTTGAGAGATTTCGCGATTTCATAAGAGATCATACATCAAACATGTAAGTCCCTCACGTTCTTAGCGCGCAGCGCGCATGACATTCTCCTCCTTTATCGGGAGAATGTCGGTGCAGCGTGTCAGCAAGTCATTCTATCTAGCGGGTAGAGCAGAGTATCATAGAATGAGGTGGTTATACTCCTTTTACTTCTTGCAGTATCTGTTTGAACTCCTCGTCAGTTAGGGCTCTTTTGCGTTCGATTCCCGCATTCTTTACCCTCCTAAGTATCTCATTATGCTGGTCTTCTGGAGCCGATAGACCGAGCTCTTTGAGTTTGTATCCGATAGAGTCACGCCCGCTTTTCTTCCCTAGAACGATCTGCCATGTGGGAATGTCGGCGCCAACCAGCTCGGGCGTGTATGCAGAAATCTCCAGCGCAGACTTGTTCATGGATTTCGCGTGCGCCCACCATCCTACTACCATTCCTGACTCCGCAGTGAAGACTCCGTCGCCAACGATGGCTTTGTGCGGAGGCATGCGAACGCCTGATCGCTCTTGCACGAGCTTCGAGAGTGGTGTGAGTTTTTCAAGCTTAACCTTGCTATCTATTCCGTACAGACATCTTGTGGTCATAGCAACCTCCTCTAGCGGGGCTGCACCGGAATCCTCGCTTATTCCGTTAACGGTCGTATGAACTATTTGCGCACCAGCCTCAAGGCCTGCAATCGAATTTGCTACAGCTAATCCGAAAGTATTGTGGCAATGGATCTCAATCGGTTTGCGCACTTTTTCCCTAACCTTCTTCACAAAATAGTAAATTCCGATTGGGGAAGTGACCCCGAATGTGTCAACGATAGTTAACGCGTCCATATGCCCCTTCGTAGCTACCGTGTTTACGATCTTCCAGAAAGTGTTGAATGGAGATCTCGTTGAGTCTAACGTGAAGAACGATACGTGAAGCCCATGTTCATGTGCGTATTCCGTGCTCTTTACCGTCAGTTCGAGTGCTTTCTGAACTGTCCATCCATACGCGTTCTTGAGCAGTGCTTCACTTGTCGGGATTTCCATCTGAACTCCGTCAACGTCGCACTTGCGGGCCATATCAACGTCCTGTGTCATGCAACGAGATAGACAGAAGATCTTAGCAGAAAGCCCCATGTTCGCGATTGTCTTAATTGCTTCCGCATCATCCGGGTGTACAGCAGGTGTGCCAGCCTCTATTCGGTCCACTCCCGTCTCATCCAAGAGTTTCGCGATCTCGATTTTGTCCTCCTTTCGAAATACTAATCCAGCTTCTTGCTCCCCATCCCGCAAGGTGACGTCGTGGAACTGTATCTTCTTAGGATATTTCCTGCCCTTCATCGCTTCAGGGTTGAAATTGTAGTGACTCACATGCCAACCACTAGTTTTCCATGGTTGCTTCATAGATAATCCACCAATTATTTCTCCAAGAGATTTGTTTTCGTAAAATCGAATTCGGAAACGTAAGACCATTCCTTCAACTGGTACGTAGCGTATTTCTCTAGTACATACGGATCGTGTGCAGCAATGCTCTCAGCCTCTTCTTTCGAGTTCGGCTTCCAAATTATCAGACCACCACTAACGTCGGTGAATCTGCCAGCTAGGACCAGTCGACCCTTTTGCCCCTGCTCACGAACATACGATTGATGCCGGCTCCTCAACTCTGGAGTTGCAGGCGCCGGATACTTCAGAATCTCTACAAAGAACATAGGGCGCAAACTCGATTGACAATATAAAATTGTTTCTTGCAATAGCCAAGTTCGATTGTTTGTTGTTCTCGTTCGCGCACTTTGCTGATGTCAAATTTCAGCTCTGATCTTTGCGGACATGAGAATTGACCGAAAGACGCTAATCTCCGCAGCTCAGCTGGTCGAGTCCGTGGTATTCTTGAGCACACTTACGATAGATCATGCCAAAAAAGTTGCGTTGGTCACTGGTTCAGGTCGAGGAATTGGAAAAGTAATTGCAACGACTTTCGCTCGCGCGGGCGCTGATATTGTTGTGGTCGACTTGGATCTGCCGTCCGCCGAAAGAACGGCTAAGGAGATTTCTGCTATGGGCAGAAAGGCCGTTGCGTTCCGAGTTGACGTCTCGCGAAAGGAGGAAGTTGAGAAAGTAACGGAGCAAGCCATTGCAGAATTCGGGCATGTAGACATCCTGGTGAATAATGCAGGCACTATTGTTCGCAAACCTATGTTGGAATTTACTGATGATGACTGGAATAGAGTACTCAATGTCAACTTGATGGGAACATACTACTTCTGTCGTGCTGTCGGGAAGCATATGGTAGCTCAGAAATTTGGGAGGATAGTCAACATCGGCTCTATTATGGGTGCATTCGCATTGCCCCCCCGAGCGTCTTATTGCGCGAGCAAAGGAGGGATAATCATGCTCACTAAGGAACTTGCCACAGAGTGGGCGGAGCATGGGATAACGGCTAATGCAGTATCTCCAGGATGGATTGAGACAGAGCTGACTGAGAAATTCTTCGCAGTTGCAGAGACTAGGAAATTTCTTTTCGAAAGGATCCCGTTGAAACGATTTGGGCAACCGAGTGACATCGCTAACTTTGTGGTATTCATAACGTCAGACCTGGCTCAGTACGTTACTGGACAGAGCTTTTTCGTCGACGGTGGGTGGATAACCCAATAGGAAATAGATAATCGCGGGCATGTGGGACAACTCGGAATCAACGGATTTTCAGCAGTCAAAACAATCGATGATAAGAGGACATCGAGTTTAACTTGTTCTATTAAGACGTTGAAACGCAATCTTACTAACTTGTGGAGAAATATGAGATTGGCTGAATCGAAACCAACTTCGCGCAAGAAACTCACTTTGCAGGGTTTATTCAAAAAAGTTGCCGACGGAGAACAAATAACCTGGCTGACCGGCTACGACTACACGACTGCCTACCTGGAGGAACAGGCCGGTATCGACATGATTCTAGTGGGCGATAGCTTGGGAATGACCATGCTAGGCTACGAGGGTACTCTGCCAGTGACTATGGACGACATGATCCGCCACTCTCAAGCGGTCCGTCGAGGCGCACCGAACACCTTCCTCATCGGCGATATGCCCTACATGAGTTATCAACCTAGCGTCGAGACTGCAATTCGTAACGCCGGCCGCTTCATGGCCGAGGCTGGCTGTGACGCAATCAAACTCGAGGGGGGTGTCGAGATGTGCAGTCGCATTCGCGGCATCGTAGAAGCAGGGATCCCCGCGGTGGGCCACCTTGGGTTAACTCCTCAGAGCTCCAGTGCGTTAGGCGGCTTCCGCGTCCAAGGCAAAGGTGCCGAACAGGCTAAACGCATCGTGGATAGCGCCAAGGCCCTCGAGCAAGCAGGAGTCTTCATGATTCTACTCGAAATGGTCCCGGACCGATTATGCAAGCTAATCACCGAGCGGGCTGAAAACTGCATCATAATGGGTCTAGGGTCAGGCCCTAATGCACACGGCCAAGTTCTCATCTATCACGATATGTTTGGCCTCTATCCAAAATTCAAACCGCGTATGGCTAAAGTCTTTGGCAATGCCGGAGAAGTCATCCTGAACGGACTTAAGAAATACGTGCAGGAAGTGACCACCCATGTATTTCCTCAGCCTGAAAACTACTTCACTATGCCCGACGAAGAATACAAGAAACTGCTGGAGTTGTTAAAGTAGTACCTCACTCGTTTCCTGGACTTAGTTCGAGGCATAACTGGCACATTACCTTAGACCGAACATATTCACTACGGCATTCTCCTGAACAAATCCAATTTCGTTTCTTCTCATTCGCGTCAGACCTCTGGCAATCACGGCTGGAACTCTCTCAGACCCCTGTCCCATCACGAGTTCAGCGGCTGCAGCCACTTCGGCAAGTGCAACATACTTAACCTCAATTCGTAACCAAAAAGACCCCGACTACCTCTATAATCGACAATCTGATCAGGTCCAGAAATACCCAATCGCGAATTTCACCTGTCCCACTCGAAACGAGCGACTATAAGTGTCCTTAAGATCGCATTTTCGATATGTTCTTGTAGTTGAATTCGAGGCGACGCTCTCTTGGGTAATGTATTGAGAACCCATGTGCGCTAGACTGCTCGAATCCATGCTGTCAGACAACACCGACACAGACTCACGTTTGAGTTCCTTCCGAAACAAGCATTCAACAGGCGGGACTGGGAAAGCAGACTCATTACGCTTCAGCTTGGCCGGTCATAACCTGGTCATTGTACCAGTTCATTCTCTCACCGACGATGTCTCGAATCCTCCATGTCAGCCCCTTCTCACAGGAATTGACAGAGTCACGAATCATATCGAGTTTTCGCGATAACTCGCCAGCCTCGGTCCCGACACACTGCACCCATACTTCATCCTCAATGGACTGCCTAACTTTCTGCAACGTACCCGTGACTGTCTTGTACAGGCCCCACTCACGAGAGCATAAGTCCGAAATGTAGTCCACGTTCAGGGTCTCTTCATCATCTCTGTTTCCTACTTCATGATCTTCTAGAATTGCCACAATGTCTGTTGTGTCCTTTCCCTCGATTCTCCCCACCATTTGAAGTTTGGTTAACAGTAGGTCGGTAATTGGAATCGTGAAGTTATCTAATCGAATACGGTGCCTGAAGTCTAGCGTATGCTGCATACGGAACTTGTCGAGAAACACGTCAATCTTTTTCAGACGTTCGCTACTTACAAACTGCAGCCGGGTTGCGCCGTAGAGCGAATTGAACTCCACGTTAGGAGAGTAGCCCAGCTTCTTCATGAGCTTTTCGATAGCCTTTTTTTCTCTACTCAATCCAAACAGGTCTATATCGCGATAATCTCGTAGATGCGCAGAGTGTCTTCCGTGGCAATGGAACCTGATAGCCAACCCTCCGATTAATCTGAGGACAATTCCATTCTTCTCCCCTTCTTCGACGATCCTCTTTGCTTCTTCCACTTCATCTACAAGACCTAGTGAACCATACCTCCCAAGTTCTTTTGCGCGGTCTAACTCTTCGATATGGCTTAGTTCTCTGGCTCTCTGGAGGACCTTGATGATCCTTTCAACTTCTCTGACGCTTCTTCCAACATCGAGCGGATAGACAGCGCTGAACCTCAGGATTCCTTCCAGGTCTATAATGAAGACAGCTCGGTATGTGACACCCTTGGTCTTGTGTAGTATGCCGTATCTCTCAGCCAGCTTCTTATCGACGTCGGCAATCAGTGGATAATCAATCTCAACCCCAGTCCCTATCTTTACTTCTTTAATCCATTTTTCATGGGACTCGGCGCTGTCGACGCTCCATCCTATGATCTGAACTCCCAAATTATCGAACGTGGGTTTGTTCCTCGCGAAACCGATAATATCCATCTCGCATATGGGCGTGAAATCCGCAGGATAAGCGAACAGGACCACCCACTTCCCACGAAAATTCGAGAGTGAGATTTTGCCATTGTTTGCATCTGCGACAAAATCCGGTGCTAGCTCATCGAGTGTTGGCATAAACGACCACGGTGTCATGCGTTAATAAAACTCGTATCCGACTGTTAATACCTTCGTACCCGACCGGCAATTCGATTCAAGGGCCAGCGGTTTTCAAGAAAGAAGAACTTCTAGAAGTGTGAGTATGCTGAAGAGCTGGAGATAGGCGACCTTGCCTGTGGAACTGGAACGCTGCAGGCTATCAGAACCTACGAAAGAAAAGCGTGGACACAGCTAGTGAACGATGGAAACGGTTTGGCAGGCTCCACAAAATGTATGGAAAACTGCCGGCGGCTAGAGACCATGTAGCGCAAAGCTCGAAAGGCTAGGCTAACTAGAGGACTCTCGACTGAACGGTCGCCTTCGAGGATCATGTCACGGTGCAATCCAATCGTGGCGTGGGTAGCTAGGATGTTGATGAGATCATAGCCAGCGTCCGTAGGCCGGGTGTCCCTCTTTAACTGCAACGAAAGTTCCCTTGAAGCTCGCGGTCACCTTCCCCTCGACCTCAAGGGTCGTTTCGACAACAGCCTTCTTTTCA
>Ga0187884_10001407_pt1 | contig 21952 bp, 21 predicted proteins | sample June2016WEW_20_4_FD_132983 | JGI IMG/M metagenome (GOLD analysis project Ga0187884, IMG submission 132983) | Peatland microbial communities from SPRUCE experiment site at the Marcell Experimental Forest, Minnesota, USA - June2016WEW_20_40 | ecosystem: Environmental > Terrestrial > Soil >...
ACGGGTGGAAATGGGGGCCGATAAAGGACGTGACGAAGAAGATAAGCCCGTACATCCTCCCCTGGTCAGCGCTTCCCGAAGAGATGAAGGAGGTCGACCGAGACGTGGTGCGTGACATACCGCTCTTGCTTGCCGAGGTGGGAATGGAGGTCGTTCGAAAGCCCGCCACCAAGCGCAAACCCTCGCGTCAAAAGCCTACCCCGACGCACACGTGACGCGTCCACGCTTCGGCGGCGAGCAGGGTTCTATCGCAGGATGTTCTCGCACAGGCTAACAGGCGGGTTTTTTTTTAAAAGCCAGCTTCCTTCCAACCACAAGCGCTCAGCTCACATGTCTCGTCGCACCTACTCACCGCTGAAATCGCAAACGTATATCAGTCTCGCGCGCAAACATGCGCGCCTTAAAAACGCCAGGAAACTTGACATGAAGGCGCATGCGTTGGGAGCGGTGCTCACTGCCGCTGTAGCAGCTGCGGTACTCGTAAGTGGCTGCGCGTCTTCCTTGCCCTTCGGCGCTACCCCCACCCCTAAGCCGCAAGACTTAAGCGGATCGTACGATGCCGCCTTCAGTCTGAGCGGTTGGCGCGCTGTCGATAGGTTCACGCAAATTAAGCCAAACGTGTATTCTGGCACCTACAAGGACGCGCAAGGGCTCACATGGAACTTCACGGTCGAATTGATGTCGTCCGGAAACGATTCATACGGCCGATACTTCCAGCTGATGAAGGAAAGAACCGATGACGGGTATGTCAAGACGAATGAGTCAAAGATCAATCTGGGGAATGGACAGACCGTCTTTGGCCGAGTTGACGAGAAGTGGTACGGCTACAAAGCAAACGACACGACAAACCCGGCGCTGGCTGCTCTTTTCTACGGCTATGATGAAACCAACGCGAGCTGGATTGTAGCGACTGCTTCGAGTGGTGGGGTGGCAACGACGCGCACGAACAGCGCGTTATCTTGAAGCATGTGATACGCAAGAAAGGCGCATCTTTTTGACAGAACCAAATTTTTCGGCTGCAACTGTTATAGCGATTCTCGAGCAGGGCTATCTCGCTACTGTTGCAAACCCATGTGCGGGTCTTGGATCTGTTATGACAAGCTTCCAAACGAGCAGGCGTAATTTGATTCCGCCCAGCCGTAAGCGTGGTGGAGGCTCATCCACGTCCGAATCTTTGCTATGATTAAATGGATGTGATTCCGGGCCCGCTCCGGTATCGCGACGTCGCATACCCTATCCTGCAGATATTGAAACGCCTCACTGCTACGAGAGCACGTCTGTATGAGTTTTTCTGCGGCGTTCTCCGCATATGCGCGTTGTAAATCGCTGAGCTCAAAGATGAGCGCATCCACTTCGGCCATATCATGTAGCATCTAACAGAAGGTGGCTGGCCCCTGGAATAACGGTTTGCCGAGAGCAGCGCGAAAGTAATGCGCGGAGCCGCGTTTCACAGCAGCTGACGGCTGAAATGGCATCCGTGAGGGCACAGCTTCATTCAAAATCGTGACAGATCGCAGAATCGATCAGCGCGACACGCAACACGACGGCACCGCCGGCGTGTGTTGATACGCGTTGCTGCGCCTCAAAACGCGCACCATAGGCTATGAAAAATCCAGGCTGATGAGATAGCGTTTGACAAACTGATCGGCTTCTTCGTCTCGCGGTTCAAAAAGAGTTCCGCGATCACCTGGAAACGGGATGCGGTGATCGTGTTCCCAAGATAGGATAGCTGGCGGAATCCGTCAGGATAGGCATCGCACGTGGCGTACGCGAAGGCGACGTCGCGAAAGTGCTTGCATAGCATGCATATCGGGGTCGCTAATAACGTCATAGGGCTATCACGCGCCATGAAGTGGCTTGGGAGCTTAAACATATTCATAGTGCGTCCATCACGGAACGAGTGATAAGCCGCCTCATCAGCTCGTGGCGAGAAACACTGATCAGGAGTACGAGGTCAGCCAGATGCGAGGCGGCGCTAACCCCCCTGCTAATGGGATTTTTTATAGAGCGGATGAGTATAGGGCAGCAGGTGGTACCGTGACCAATCTATGGAAATCGCTCCCTGTTGGGCCTAACCCGCCCGAAGTCGTTTATGCGCTGATTGAGGTCCCAAAAGGGTCCCAGAACAAGTACGAATATGAGAAAGACCTCGGCATATTTGCCATCGACCGGGTGCTCTATTCACCTGTGCACTACCCGACTGACTATGGCCTTATCCCCAAGACCTACTACGACGACGGTGATCCCCTGGACGTCATGGTTGTGATAGATGAACCAACCTTTCCAGGCTGCCTCATTGCTGTGCGGCCCATCGGCTTGATGCGAATGATTGACAGTGGGGACAACGATGACAAGGTCTTGGCTGTGCCCGATAAAGATCCGATGTACGCGGAAGTCACCGACATAAGCGATCTGCCCCCACACAAAATGCGCGCTATTGGACACTTCTTCACCGTTTACAAGCAGCTTGAAGGCAAAAAAACCGATGTCACTGGTTGGGAAGGAGCTGAAAGCGCTAAAAACGCAATAATGCATTCAATTAAGCTCTACAACGACAAATTCGGCTAACCAACGCTGCTCACACCTCTTGGTTAGTACGCTGCGAATGCTGGGCTAATCAACGCTGCAATTCAACCCCAACAGCGCTTTAGCGCCTCTTGCGGCGGAGGTCTGGTGCTTCATCGGCCGCTAGCAGAGCCACCAAAAGGTTCTTAATCGGGCTGCGTCCTACCTACGGCTGCGCAACACGATCACATGGACATTTCACAACTCATACAGTCAATCGTCCTCGGCATCATACAGGGCATAACGGAATGGCTTCCGATCAGCAGCAAGGCGATGATGTCCGTGGTCATGGTGAGCTTCTACAATATGAGCCTCACCGAAGCGGTCTACTATGCCATTTGGTTGCATATCGGGTCGTTGTTCGCCGTCGCGCTGTTTTACCGAAGTGATATCATCAAACTGTTTGCTAACTTGCCCACGTACGTGCGAGACGTTCGCCACCCGAGCGGGTACAACCGACTGACGACGTTTCTCATCATCGCGACGTTTGCTACCGCGCTCATTGGTGCTCCATTGCTCGTCTTTGGATTGACAAAGCTGCAGCTTACGGGAAGTTACGCCATCGCATTTATCGGCGCGCTCCTCATCGGCACCGGACTGCTGCAACTGCACGCGCGGCAGAGAGTCGGCACACGAAACAGGTCGCTCTCCCCGACGGATGCCATCATCGCGGGGCTCTTGCAAGGCGTGGCAATACTCCCCGGCTTCAGTCGCTCAGGCCTGACCGTGTCAGCGCTCCTCTTGCGTCGTTATTCAGCAGAGGACGCGCTCAATTTGAGCTTTTTGATGTACATCCCTGCCGTGATCGGGGCTGAAATAGGCCTGAGCCTTATAAAAAGCGGCTCGTACTTCACCGTTTACGCTCTGATTGCGATCATCATCGCGTTCTGCTTTTCGTTATTAACCATCAGCACGCTCCTGAAAGTGGCAGAGCGGATAAACTTCGGCTATTTCTGTATCCTTATCGGGTGCTTGGCGTTGGTGCCGCTCGTCATCACGCTGACCGGCGTCCTGCCCGGCGTTTGAGCGACCGAGCACGGCTCAAAGCTCTTGATGCGCTCTCCCATCTAGACCGACGATATCTACCTTGCTCCTCTGCAGGGACTCCCCGAGCGATGCACTCAACCTCAGCGTTCTTCTCCAATCCCAGGCCACGATCGGAGCTGAGATTGGGTTGCAGCTCCATAAAGGAGGGATTTACTACACTTTCTACGCGCTCATCGCTATCGCCGTTTCTGCGCATTTGGGCTGCTTACGATAAGCGTGCCTCTAAAGATTGCTGACGCGTCGATTTTAGCCTCTCTTCTAGTTTCATCGGCGTTGTGTACGCTTGCAATGTGTGTCCTATTCGTCGAAGTTCGGCCCCACAACTGACACGACGAGGCTTTAGCACCAAAAAAATCGCGGCCGTCGCAAGATCTTCGCGATCGCGACGCAATTGATATACTGAGAGGGCGACAGAATCCACGTGAGCATCGGAGCGTTCGTTGACAAGCAGCATCCGCCGACGATAGGAGCCATGATTGTTTCGGTTCGATCCAAGCGACCACTATGGGAGGGGCTCACGCAGTTCAGCGAAGAAAACTACCGAGTTAAGCGAGATTTTGCGTTCTACGGGAAGAACTACGGGGGGGCACTCAGATTTCGCAGTGGGGGTCGGGCACTGGCCGCTTTCTATCTAGAAACGGGGAGCTTCACTGTGCAGGTTATTATCGGTCACGCGCAGCTTGAAGAGGCCTTGCAGCTGCGCCTCGGTGCTAAGGTGCGAGGCATTCTCAGAAACGCTCGCGCGTTCACCGAAGGGCGGTGGCTCTTCATCCCCGTCGAGTCAGAGCAGGATTGCCGTGACGTCGAACACCTGCTCAGAGTCAGAGCGAACCCGTTGAAAAAAACCAAAAGCGTAATGTAGCCACGCGGCGGGCACGCCTGCGACGCGTCTCATACCGAGGCAGTCGACAGTTGGCGCAGACTTCGGTTGCCTGCTCATTTTTAGTCCCGAAGTTTGGACAAGGCTCGTGGCGCCGCTAGGGCTTTGCTGTTGAGTTCAGCGCACGACGACGGTGTAACTTGTGCTCTGCGTCACCGCTCCTGTCGAGCTAACGTAATCAAACGTGATGCTGGTCGTCCCCGCTCTTAGTGCTTGGAACGTAAACACCTCAGCCCCTCCTGCACCAGGGAGCGGGGTACTGGTAGTGGTATTTGCGAAGGTTTGGCTTTGCAAAGCAAGAGCACCTGTGTCGAATGTTGGCTGCCAGTGAGACCCAGTCGACGCATTTGCGAGCAGCGCTATCGGGAATTGCTCGCCCTGCCCTACAACTATCTGCTGTCCTGAAGGTGTTGGGATGGGCGTCGCGGTCGGAGTTACAGACGGCTGGACACTTGTCGTTGTGGTCCCCATCGCATTTATGCTGGCGTTAGATGGCGCATTGGAACTGGGTGTGGACGTGTTTAGTAGTCCTAGCCCGACTACTGCCGCAATAACGATTACGATAATAATTATCAGCGCAATTATGGCTGCCACCCAGCTGCGCGCTTCGATGTGAATCCACCTCTGTCAACACTATTTTCTAATGTGATAGCTAAAAGAGTTACCAACACAAATGCGCTTTCTGCAAATAGCTTTTACGGTGATCGCGCGACGCGACTGCGTCTTTCCGCACCTGATCAGGGGAGACATGCAAAAGCAACCGGTCACAGACGTTTAGCATAAGTGCCATTGCCTTTAGCAGCCAATCCCGTGAAGCACGGCGAGGCAGGCTGTTTTCAGGCTTAGGCTCCCGGGTCGCACCGTTTACCATCTCGCCAACAGCGCAGCCTGAGCAGACGCGAAAGCATTTGCGAAAATTTGACCGCAAAATTAAAGTGGTAGCACCAAGAAAATAGGAAACGGATCATAGACAGGGGTTACAGACCTGCACTCTGTTGTCACCTTTGCTGCAACAGAGCGCGGATCTGCAGCACAGTCCCCGAGCCTAAGCCGGCTCGGGCTTCTCTTTTTTGGGTCTAAGAGCGTAATACAACATCGCGAATGCCCATAGTTAAATATTTCTATTTAGTTCGATTGTCGAAGCCTCTTTTAAGAACGCGTACAGTTACCAAGATGACAGACGAGGCGATTATCGTAGTACAGCCGAGAAGCAGAGATGAGTCCGCCTCAAAAAGCGCGCTTTGGAGTTTGATTGCGAACGCAGCTCCGGGTAGTTCTCTAGAGCACTGGTAGGCCCCGTCGAGCGGCGCGGCAAGCAGCGCGTTTATGCGCTTGATTGGGATGATTATTGGGATGAGCAGGAGAACAGACATTTAACGGACAAATCAATCGAGAGCTTGCTGCTGAAGGGGCAAACTGTGATGCTATTCTGTATGCTGTCAGATGATTCCGATTATAGAAGTGTTCTTATTTTGTCTAAGCTAGCTCAAGTGTTTCAAATTTAGCTTCCTCGCATGATGTTCCGGAACAGCGCAATATCCTCGTTATCGACCACGCGTAAGAGGTAGAGCATCGCGAAGTACAACAGTACCGCAGGAAAAACTGATAGCAGATTGAGGTTCCCTAGGTAAACAATAAACAAACCCATCAATAAACTCGCCGCACCGATCTTGACCAAATTTCCTATATCCTTTTTGGATAGCGGGTATGTGATCCTGGAACTTACGAAAACACAGAGCAATAAAACCGTTAACTCAGTAGCGGCGGTCGCGATGCTGGTGCCAACGTAACTGAATCGCGGTATCAGTATTAGGTCCAGTGTCACATTTTCGACCATGCCAACCGCAGTGATTTTAGTCACCATCATTTGCCTATTTGAAGTCTCAAACAGTCGCAGAAAAGCGGCAGTTAGGAATATGAAAACCGTGGCCCAGATAAGTATTTGAAGCGCTATTGCGGAGTTTTCGTATGGGATACCGAAGATAAGCGTAATAATCTGGCTAGCAAGCAGTGTTGTTCCTATGCCGAGTGGAACTGAGACAATAGCCATGTACTTAAAATATCGTTTATAAATCAGCCTGAAACTGTCGTTTGCAGTTGCGTGAAAGCGCGACATTGCCGGAAATACCGCTGTACTGATTACCGTTGGGACGAACAGTAGGACCATGATCAATCGATATGGAGCATTGTACCAGCCAACCGCGTCAGCTCCTTTCATCACCGACAAGAGGACTGAATCGATGTAAAAATAAATCGTAGTAAACAGTCCGCTTAAGGCAAATGGCAGCGCCTCTGGAAGTATTCTCTTCCAAAACTTCAAATCAATCTCAATGTGAGGCTGACTGAATTTTGTACTATAGACTATCAAGCTATAAATCGTAACAGCCAAGCTGCCCACGAAGTACGCAAAGGCGAACCAAACGACACCCAACCCTGCAGTGATTCCCCATATGACAACGACGCAAGTAGCGCCGGTGCTTAAGATTAGCCCTAACGACTGGTATTGCATCCTTTCGAAGGCTTGAAATAGTGAGTAGAAAATAGCAGTGAAACCTCCACAGACCACAGAAAGAGCTAAAATATAAATCAAGGTGATTGTTTCCGGAGGATATCGTAAGACGTACGCTACAAGAGCAATCAAGCAGAACGTGCCGCTTGCCAGCGCGATCTCGATGATGATCAAATTCCCTAGATACTTGCTGGCCAAGGATTTGTCTCGCGCAACCTCTCTTGTAGCTAACGTGCTGAGCCCTAGACTAGTGAATGGAGCAAAAACTGTCGTGAATGCGATTGCAGTACTCAGCAGTCCAAAGCCTGTGACGCCGAGATATCGAGCGAGTACAATCCCGTAGACAGCTGCAATACCCAAACTAACGATCTGCCCAATAAGCAAAAGAATGGAGCTTTTTGCTATTGTCCGTGCAGTGCTCATTTTATTCGCTCGTATACCAGGTTGCGTCCATCGAGTGAGCGTGCAGATTGCCGCCCATTACCTCTTGGCACGGGGTGTTCTTATCTTTTTGAGCTGCCTTCACTCTCGTCGGAAGTATCTCAGCTCCAAACACGTAGTTATCGATTGGATGCGGTAGCTTACATGTCATCAGGTTTATAAATGCCAGTGAAACATGCTCTGCTAAATTTGCAACCCTTAGATTAGTCGATGAATACGAGACAAAACGATTACGCGAAAGAGTTACAGTTGAAACAAAAACTATCGACACGCAGCAGTGCGAGAGGTCCTACTGGTTTGTCACTTACTCAACAACCGATTAAGGGGGAAACAGCGAGGCAGGCCAACTCATGAGAACGGGCCATGAATTCCAGTACCGACGACACACGCACTTTATGGGAGTACCACGATCGAAAGCCCCGCCCCTGCTCTTAAAGAAACTAGCTATGGATAGAGACGCGTTGCGCATTATCGCACTCCTCATTGTGCAACCTCAAGGGTATTATCGCACTTTAGAACTCGTGCTCAAGAAACACAAGGGCCGTCGGTTTCGTAGCCATATTCTCTTGCGGGCCACGTGAAGTTCGATTCCTGTCCATCTGCGTCTTGATATGATTGGTATGTGCAATCAGGTTTTGTCAGTACTGCGAGAGAGTCGTAGCACGTGGATCTGCATCGACTCCTCTTATTCTGCGGACAGTAAAGCTTTTAGATACCAATTCTCAACACTTACGGCGTAAACGGGCTGTACAAAACCGCTGTGAATCCATGAAGATTACCGCTGTAGCACCTTTTCCAAAATACAAAGATGGGATTCCGAGGGCCGCAGAGGAGTTGATCTCAAAGCTCTGCGAGGCAAATAGTGTAGAGTCAGTTTCGATTATAGCCCACAAAGGCCTAGATTTTGTAAGCCCCTCTCTTTTGAGAGAGAGGAAAGTCTCTCTGTTCACGGCACGCTCATTCCTGCTTCCGTGGGCTCTGTTGAGAACCATTAAGCTATATAAGCACAGCGATGTCTTCCTTCTTTTCGCCGAGCCCTGGGCCGTCTTCGATCCTTTGCAACCACTACGCCTATTCGCGCTTCTGATTAAGTACGGCGTTTTGCCAAAGTCAAATTGGATTCAGATTTTGCACGACTTTACCATCTATGTATGTCCCGAAGATAACGTGGATTCAGCAAGGACAAAAAGGCTTTACGACATGTGGAAGAACCAGTTCTCCGACGTCCCCGCAAGATATGTGGCTGACTCTGAGTCCACGAAAAAAGATGCCACCAGTTATTGGAGCTTGCCGGCGGACAAGATTACCGTAATTTATCTAGGTTCCTTTATAACTCCCAAAACTCCTCGCGTCAGCTTCGGCAGCAAAAAGATCTTAGTGGTTTCTGACGTCTCCCCCCGCAAAAACCATCTGCGATTAATAGAAGCGTTTGAACTCGTTCATAGAGATAACCCAAGCAGCGACGCAGAACTGATAATCGTGGGTTATCTACGAAAAGATATCCCCGAATTCGAATCGACCCTGCGCGACATGCGAAGCCGCAATGAGGGGTTAAACATAACACTAGCCGGCTACTTGACCGACTCCGAGGTACTGTCGCTCTACGAGGAGGTAGACGTCTTCGTTTACCCGTCGCTCTACGAGGGGTTTGGACTCCCCGTACTTGAAGCGATGGCGTGTGGGTGTCCGGTCATTGCCTCGAACGTCTCCTCATTACCAGAAGTGGTCGGTGAAGCAGGCCTTCTCGTCGATCCGTATAACGTCGAAGCGCTCGCACGCGCGATACGCACTGTGCTCGACGACGACGAATTAAAAAGGGAAATGAGCCGAAAAAGCATAGCACAAGCACAGAAATTCTCATGGACAAAGGCCGGTGCTGAATTGCTAGCGGCTTGCCAAGAAGTGGCAGAAAGGCAGAGAACCTAAGGGGGAACAAGTGAGGGAGTTCGGCCCTTTACCTCTCGAATGCAAACTAAAGTCCCGTAATCGGAACATTGCGCCCGCCCCCCAATAGTCCTGCTTCTTCTCAAGTCTATGTCGGCGTCATACGCTCCGATCGGCTAAGCGAAGAGAAGATTACTGCGGCTAAAGTTATTGCCAGGCAGGGCTCAGGCGCAATGCTAACATATTTACCTTACGACAGGTCTACTCTCCTGACAGACCACGAGCTGATGCTCTCAGTCTGTTTTAGTGCATTGAGCTTAATCCACCGATAGAGCGGGCTGCGAAATGATGACTATCAAGACCGGCCGCACAAAACACCTCAAGTTGTCACCGCTCCAAGGTCAGGAACAAGAATTCCGAAATACCGATGAACTCAGATTTGCAACTCCTAATCTTTCACGATTCACTCGACGTGCTAGGTGGCGGAGAGAAAGTAGTGGCGACGATAGCGAAAGCATTTGACGCGCGAATTGCGGCAGCGAATGTCGACCCGGAAGTCATTCGAGAATTGGGCATCGAACAAGATAGCATCTATGACTTAGGTCGGATTGATGACCGGGCCCCGATAGGTCCAATCAAATCAAGCCTGTTGTTCAGAAGAGTGAGTTTCCGGGGATTTGACAAGTACCTTTTAAGCGGATTCTGGTCGCTTTACGCGGCCTACAGGCACAAGCCCAGCATATGTTACTGTTATACTCCTCGGAGGGATTTTTATGACTTGAAACGCTTCAACATCGCCCGTCAATCAAATTTGGCGAAGAAAGCAGTGGCGTGGAGCTGGACAACTGCGCATAGTTATTTTGACAGGCGCGCTATCCGACAGGTCCCCAAAATCCTAACACTGAGCCGTACTGTTCAAAAACGCATAACCATGTACTATCATAGGGATTCAACCGTAATCTACCCCCCCGTACCTACCGATCATTATTATACGAAAGCGTTCGGTGATTTCTGGTTGTCAGTAAACAGATTATACCCTGAAAAAAGAGTCGAGTTGCAAATAGAAGCCTTCAAAAGCTTGCCCAATGAAAATCTATTAATTGTGGGGGGATATGCACGTCGCGACAAAGGACTGGTCGCATATCACAAACTGTTCGCGGATCTGCCTCCAAACGTGAAGATCCTCGGGATAATCCCACAAGAGCGCTTACTGGAACTGTATGCAACCTGCAAAGGGGTTGTATATACACCTATTGACGAGGATTTCGGTTTGGTGCCTGTTGAAGCACAAGCCAGCGGAAAAGCTGTAGTCGGGGTAAACGAAGGTGCTCTAAGAGAGACCGTGATCAACGGTGCCACGGGCTTCTTGGTGGATCCACGTCCCGAATCCCTAAAAAAAGCGATAGAGTGCGTTTCGGAAGAACCACAACGCTATGAAAAAGCTTGCAAGAAGAATGCGAGCAAATTTGATGAACATATATTCATTAAAAGCATGCGTCGGAATCTTTGTGAGGAAGTATAGCGTATTGGGTTTGTCCATAGAGGCGACATGCGCTCAGTCACTTCGCCAGAAAGCGCTCTGCTGACGAACGGCTACCTCTTAGCGAGAGCGCAATTCGAGAAGCTACAGGCTACATCCTTTGTTTTCCAATAAGGCAACGCGAAGCCTCTGCCAGCTGAACGGCCACAAGCCGGTACTCTTTTCGCGCTCACAGTGACCGCTGAGTTGTGCAGCATGATAACCAGCTGGGTCTCTGTATCCAGGTCATCCCGTTGTGCGAGTATTGCGATTGCTAGGGGTGCTGCGCATATTCAAGTTGATCTTAGACTCCGCCTCATTTGATACCCCTGCAACCTCAGTCAGAAGCGCTGGGAGCTTCTTTTGAAGCTTAGGAACAAACGCATCACCGTTAGGCAAGCACGGTCCGCCGTGACTTTAGCGCGCGAAGCGGGGCTTAACGTCGGCGCATTCTTTATCGTGTGTTATCCGGGAGAGACGAACGAAACAGTGCTTGACACGCTTCGATTCGCCCCCTCACTTCCCCTTGATTACCTCTGCTTCACTCCCGTATCCGCTGCCGAATACGGCGTTGCACGAACGGATAACAGAACGCATCAACAAATCGTCGAGGCGTCCCGAAAGCGGCTTCCTTGAGCACATCTGCATCTTTGACGCGGATTTCTCGGAGACAAAAAGGAAGTTCGCCATCATCAAAGGCCAGATCACGTTCTTGCTAAACAAGAAACTCGGAAAACGCGCATGCGTTGCGGCAAGACCATTCGAGCTGGCGACAGACTTCAATTCGCACGGATGAGGTAATCGCGCTCGCAAGACTTACCGACAACCGGCGGGATCGCGATAGATTTCAGCAAAAAAATGCACTTACTGTCTTCAGGTGGCACTATTGCGTTTTCAACGTCTATATGAACTCAAATGAGGAGATCATCTGCTGTGCCGTCGAAATCTGCTCGTTATATTGCGCCTCGGTTCCATAAAACTGAACCTCATAGACCGAGCTTCCTTTAACGGTCCACACTATTAGCGCTTTGTAGGTTTGTCCGCCTTCTTTAAACGTAAACACAATTTCGTACCCAGGCAGGCCACCGAGTGAAGCAGTGTGATTCTCAAGTATACTGGTGCTAGTGTTGCCTTGCTGAAGACTTCTTATCAAGCTCGCCGCGAGGCTTTGAGGCGTTTTTCCCGATTGATTGGGAACAATTTGAAGCGAGACAATGCTATCGTTTCCGTGCTGGAACTGCGCAATGGTGTCGACTGCTGGGTTCCCGGTCAATTGCCAATCGCTCGGATAGCTCATTTCCACGCCAGCATTTTTGTTGGAATACAGCAAGAAACTGGCAGGGGCTCCAGGGGTCGGCGACTGCGTCGCTTGGTTGGTGCAACCGGCAATGCTCGCCGCCACCGCAGCTACCGCTACGATAATGATTGTCAAGTGCATCCTCATTTTGGCGCCCATAATCTCCCTTCCACAGTGAAACGCTCCTCGATGATATACGTTGTTGTTCTTAGTCAAGGTGCGCCAACCTGAGAGCGTAATCGCACGCAGACTTCCGCGAGCGGGAACCAAGGGTGCTCTTAGAGCGGAGTGTCGCGGACCGCGGCCTGTCTTGCAAGCTGTCAGCTTTAAGTGTGCCGAAGGCGATATCGAAGGACTTAGGTCTTTGCCATCGTCGTGAATATGCGATGCCTTTGGCAAAGCACGTTGCCATACTGCTTTCTTGCGACTTTGTCATCGAGCGTCAGAACCGCAAATCCTGCTGATTGAAAGAGCTCGTGCAGCTCAGACTGAGAGAAATAGTGATGCGGGATCCCTCCCCGAACAAAGGTATCCGTAGCTATCCGCTTGCCGCGGCCATACCGCATATCAAGCAGTCCTGCAACTTCGACAAATACTAAACCTTGATGTCGCAAAACTCGAAACAACTCGGCGGCGGCTTTCGCTCTGCCACCCCGTGCAAGGTGTTGGAGCACCCCATAACACGTGACGGCGTCAAAACTGTGATCTGAGAATGGAAGCTGCCGGACGTCGGCAACTACGCGCATGCACTGAGGATCGAGCGGCGCCAATGCCTCCCTCGAAAGGTCAGCCCCTACCACCCTAAAACCGTTCCTGTCAAGCGGGAAAAGGTACCTCCCTGTGCCGCAGCCGACGTCGAGCACGTCAGCGCCTAGCGCGACTTGCCGCAGCACAGGAGAGATATCGTACGGACCTTTCCACCAAGAGGGGTGCAAGGCGTACTTCTTATCCCAGATGTCAACCAACGTTTTGTCGCATGACCGTTGCACTTTTTCCGACGCACCTGCAACCGCCCCCTTGTTTTCCACTGGAGATGCTTCCTCAAACATAAAAAAGCCTTTCTGAGCTCTATTTTTGATTTTTATCGCGATAAAGAGGATTTGGATTAGAAATATATAAATGTTAATCCATTACCACTGTAGATGCTCTCGGTTATGACGATCGCGGGATCGGACTCAGGAGGCGGGGCTGGGGTACAGGCCGACACGCGCACCTTTGCTGCTCTCGGCGTGCACGGCACCTCCGTGGTAACAGCTGTTACCGCACAAAACACGCTTGGCGTTCAAGATGTGTACCATCTGCCCATCGATGCTGTCATCGCTCAGATGAATGTTGTATTCTCCGACATCGAAATCCGATGCGTCAAGACGGCCATGCTCGCGACAGTCGAGATCGCAGAAGCGGTAGCTGATGTGCTTTCGCAGCATGCGGTTCCGATCGTGGTTGATCCAGTTATGGTTGCCGAAGCGGGAGGCTCACCGCTAATGGGGGAACCAAGAGACGTCCTTGCGCGACTGCTGCCCGAAACAACAGTTATAACTCCAAACATACGAGAGGCAGAAGCCATTTCAGGCATCGCCATACACAATCTCGATGACATGAAGCGTGCAGCCTACGAAATCTATGCCCTCGGCCCTAAATCGGTCATCGTGACAGGCGGCCATTTGAGCGGGACCGACGTGCTGTATGATGGCAACTTTCAGCTGCTTAGAGGCAAGCTGATTAAAGGAGGAACGCACGGAGCAGGATGCACCTTCTCGGCAGCTATGGCCGTTTTCCTTGCCAAAGGGTACCCCGGAAACCAGAGCGCTCTAATGGCAAAGACGTTCGTCACCGACGCCATACGAAACAGCGAACGCGTAGGCTCCGGTCCGGGCGCTGTGAATCAGTTTGCGACGACGTTACACAGGGCCGAGCGTTACCTGACGTTACTCGACGTCGAGGCGGGGTTGCGCACCATTAAGGCTATAAACCTACACCTTATACCTGAGGTCGGAAGCAACTTAGCGATGGCAATTTCGGGCGCAAAGAACCTAACAGACGTGGCCGCGGTCCAGGGACGAATCGTGAAAGTCGGAGAGACTATCACGCCCGTTGGCTGCGTGACCTTTGGTGCAAGTCGTCACGTGGGGGGCGCCATATTAGCGGCACTGAATCACGATGCTGATATGAAAAGCGCGATGAATCTGCGGTACTCAGACGAGGCGATTCACGCGTGCCAAGAGCTCAACCTCGCAACAGAGTGCTTCGAGAGGGGGCAGGAGCCGGAAGCAACGAGTACGATCGAGTGGGGCGTTGCGCACGCTATCGAGAGAAGCTTGACACGGGACACGGGCGTGCCCGACGTCATATACGACCTCGGGAGTGTCGGCAAGGAAGCTATGGTCCTCATTCTCGGCCACTCAGCGCAACAGGTGGCTGACACAGTTGTGAAGATTTCATCGGCGCTGAGGTAATCAAGTAACGGTCCCTCGGCTAAAAAAAGGAACACGGAGGTGGTTTCACGGGAAGCATCAGACCTACGTACATCAAAAGCATATCAGCAGAGCTACTCCGAGGACATCGGGAGATATTCAGCTCTGATTATGAGAAGAATAAATTGCTCGTGTCGGAATACACGAACATTGAGAGCAAGAACATTAGGAACAGAGTTGCCGGATATATAACGCACAGGGTAGAGATCGGCAACAGGAGAAAGTCATGAGATTCACGGGCGTGTACCCTGCGATGGTCACGCCATTTACGGACGAACAAGAAATCGACGTAGAGGGGATGCGTTCTAACATCGCCTATCTTGAGAAGGGGGGCGTCGCTGGGTTGGTGCCTTGCGGCAGTACTGGTGAATCCGCGACGCTATCGTTTGACGAGCATAAGAAACTGGTAGAAATCACCGTAGACGCCGCGAGCGTTCCCGTTATCGCAGGGACAGGATCAAACAACACCGCAGAGGCGGTCGAGCTGACCCGGTATGCACAAGATGCCGGCGCTGATGCGGCTCTACTGATCGTCCCGTACTACAACAAACCGATGAAAAGTGGGCTGATTAAGCACTTTAGCGCTATTGCACAGGCGTGTGAGATCCCCCTCATCTTGTACAACATTCCAGGACGCACCGGCATCAACATGGATCCGGAAACGATTAGCACATTGGCACACGAGTACAGTAACGTTGCGGGCGTGAAGGAGGCAAGCGCGAACTTCACCCAGATTTCAAATATCATTGAGATTACCCGTGGCCTTGAGTTTTCAGTTATTTCAGGAGACGACGGATTGACACTTCCGATGATGGCCCTCGGGGCGACCGGAGTCATCTCAGTCACGGCAGACATCCTTCCGAAGCAAATGGGGCGACTCACACAGTTATGCCTCGAAGGCAACTTTGCGAAAGCGCGCGACGTCCATTATCAGCTTGCTCCACTTTTCAAGGCGCTGTTCATCGAGACCAACCCCATTCCCATCAAAAAGGCGTGTGACTTGCTTGACCTTGCGGGCGGACCGCTCAGATTGCCTCTAACCACGATGGCAGAGCCAAACGTCGTCAAACTAAAGGAGACGCTTGCGGCCTACGCAGATTAGATACGACACGCATTCATAGGTGACGGAGCGGAATGACAACAAACGACAAGATAGCGGTTGCAGTGACAGGCGCGTGTGGCCGAATGGGGCGTATGATTATTGACAACGTGACGCAAGCTTCGGACATGGTGCTTGTCGCGGCGTTTGACAAACAGATGTGCAACCCTAACGTGACAGACGCGACTAACCTTGCCAACACACTCAAAACCGTTAAGCCTGACGTCTTAATTGACTTTACAGTCGCTGCTTCATCGGTCGAGATCATCAAAGCTGCCGCAGGCGCTGGAGTGAGACTCGTCGTAGGAACTACTGGATTCACCGCAGAACAACGTGCAGAAGCGAAAGAAGCAGTCAAAGGTCAGGTCGCGGCGATAATCTCGCCTAATTTTTCGATAGGCGTCAACGTCTTTTTTCAGTTGGTAAAAACGGCGTCAGAGAACCTTCCGAGCGCGGCGTACGCTGCCGAGCTTATAGAGGCTCACCATAAGCATAAAATTGATGCGCCGAGCGGAACGGCAGTCAAAGCGATTGATATTATTAGAGGTGTTGATCGTTCGCGTGCGATCGGATCGTACTCCATACGCGCCGGGGATATTGTCGGCGATCATTCTGTGTTGTTCATTGGCGACGGGGAGCAGTTAGAGATTAGCCATAGAGCCCACAGCAGACAGGCATTTGCCAGTGGCGCGATGCTGGCTACACGCTTTATCATAAAGCAGCCGCCTGGGTTATATTCAATGGACGATCTGATGGCCTCCATGAGCGTGAGTTGAGGCTCAGCACTAGCTGCAGGTTTACACCGAGGCACAGATCGCGCTACTTTCATTAATAGCCTTAGTCGTTCTCGTCTGCGAAACCCCCCGAATAGCAACCGCGTTCTCTTCTTGTGAACGGTGGTCAAAAGTGCGCGACGTCGAAATCAACCGCAGTTGCTATCTCCTTCAGCCGGAATTAGCGCCCGTTATGTTCTAAGAAATTCACAAATGTCATCTCCGTCGACCCAAGATTACACACCGGCATGATCCCCGGTCTCGGATTGATGTTTTGCGATCTTTGGTACTTCGTTTGACCTTGCCACGCACCTGAGTTGACCACCGTGACCCCCCGGTACTGCGACGCGCCTATGGTGTGCACGTGCCCGCAGTGAAGAATGTCGGGTATGCTGTCGATGACGAAGTGATCGGTACTCTCGGGGGCTATAGAAACCCGATTCCCGTATACTGGGGAAAGATGTCGTCTCTTAAGCATCTCCCTCATCGCGCCATCCGGGTTGCCGTAAGAGCAACCGGGAATGGCAGCGATGATGTCATCCAAGGCCCTACCGTGATATATGAGTATTTTTACACCACATAGCTCAATCAACGCGGGATTTCCGATACACGTGACGTTGTTACTAAAGCTTTTTGCGTAATCGCTCGAAAGCGCGGGCTGCGGCTCTGCTTGGCGTACCGCATCGTGGTTTCCAGGTGCGACTATGATGGAGATGTTCGACGGCAACATTTCAAACAGGGACGCTGCAGCAGCATATTGGTCGTCGATATCGTCGATGGCTAACTCGTCCTCCTGATTTGGAAACACCCCGATGCCATCCACGACGTCACCAGCCACGATCACGTAGGCAATTTTTTGCGCCCTTTCGTCTTCGCTCGACGCTATCCACTCGGCAAAATCCTTCCACGCACTCGTCAAGAAGGTGTTACTTCCAATGTGAATGTCTGAGGTCAGCGCTACGTGCACATCGTTTTCTGCGTGCGTAGGTTGGTGCTGCGGAGGGATGTCGGGCCACGTAATACTGTCGATAAACAGTACTTTTCCGTCCGATGCAAGAGAGCCAGTGATGCCAACTACCTCGTCCAGCACCACTTGCAGAGCAGCGTCATAGGCACCTTTGTTTTTTAACGCAATGCCGCTGAAGTATCCTGTGGGGTCCTCAAGCTCAAGCACTCGATGACCGTTTGGCGTGTCGCGCGTCTCGTTCACCAGGCCGATGATGGAGATTTTTCCGCCCGTCCCGCGCTCATCGTCAAACCACCCTTCGCGCCCTCGGTTACAATAGGTCAAGCTCTCTATGGGTCGGGAGTTCACCCGCTTTCTTATGATTTCGCTGAGGCGATCATACCTATTTCTGAAATAACGCACGAATTCCTCGTATGTGCCAACACACGTGGAACTCTCAGTAATGTCAGCAAGAACTGTCATCGGCCGCGGCTTCCGACGAGGTTCGGCATGCCCATTTGCCACGTCCGTTTGGCCTACTTCGGTCGTTGCCAGTACGTCGGCGGATTCATCGTCGGTTTGAGGGAGAAAAGCTAACGACCTCACAACTTTTTTCTGAGAGTTAAACGATTCTTTTGCCGCCGTGACCTGAGACTGACCGATGACGACGACAGATTCATCAACGTGTTTCAAAATCTCATTGACTAGGTCTAAGGGCATGTCAGTCTCTTGAAGCGTCACCACGGCTTCTTGCGTGATGAGGAAGCCGCTTTCAGTAAGTTTTTGAATTATGTCGGTTCGGATCATTGGAGTGTGATTTGTGGGACCTTTGTGCAAGATTGTGAACGAGCACGAACGTGGCGAGATCCGTGCTCCTCCTGCTTGTTCTTCACGCTGGAAGCTGCCTGCGTGAGCGTTAATAGTGCGGGCCCCCAAGCGCGTTTCGGCAGATTATATAAAGCGTCAATTATAACTATGGTCATGTCGTCAGCCAGCGTGGTACCGCATTTTACACTTGCTTGGCAGAAATACATGCAGGATCAACCCAGAGAACGTGCAGAGAAATTCTGGAAGACTGATAATTATTGGTTAGCGCTTCTCCGTGATATATTAGTTGCACTGTTAGTTGTCGCCGTTGTGATATCGATCGTTTGGGCGTACACAGGGTCTGTCACCCCTCTCGTAGCTGTCGAATCAGGCAGCATGGAGCCCCACATAAATATTGGCGACGTCGTGCTTACGCGAGTGACGGATAGAACGCAAATCGTCACTTACAATGAGGGAAGAGCCACTAATTATCAGAGCTTCGGCAACTATGGCGATGTCATTGTCTACAGGCCAAATGGCGATCCGAATGCGACGCCAATCATCCATCGAGCAATGTATTGGGTAAACGCCGGCGACCGTCTGCCAGACTCAACTCAAACGGCTCCTCACGCTGGATACATCACGAAAGGCGACAACAACCAGGAGTATGATCAACCGCTGCTCTTAGGTGGAACGCCACCCTTAGAACCGGTCAAGCTCGAGTGGATAGTCGGCGTGGCACAACAGCCCGCTATACCGTGGCTTGGAGAGTTACGACTCGCTCTGCCGAGCGTGGTTCTGGTCTCCGATGAATACTGCTGCACGCAGAGCTTCGCCGCGATCGACACTTTCCGCAGTGGCGCCTGCGTATCGCTAGCCAACCTAAGCTTCGCAACGGGTGCAAAACTCTCGCTGAGGCCTTTTTAGCCACAATTAGATACGTTTATATCATACATTTCGACATAAGCTTGGCTATGCCGCCATTTCTTACGATTGACGATCTTGACACGCACGGGCGAGTGGTTCTTGTGCGCGTTGACTTGAATTCACCAATCGGCCCCAACGGAGAGATTCTTGATGACGTACGTTTTCGCGGCCATGTCCCGACGATTGCAGCTTTGGAAGATGCTAAGACCGTGCTGCTCGCACATCAGTCACGGCCCGGAAAGCGAGATTTCACCACAATGGAGCAGCATGCCGAAAAGCTCTCCTCGCTCATTGGAAAGGACGTAACGTATGTCGACGATATTTACGGGCGCAATGTGCGACAATCCGTGAAAGAAATGGGGATCGGAGACGTTGTGCTCCTCGAAAACGTCCGTTTTAGCTCCGAAGAAATGCTCACCGCCCCCGTTGAAGATCTTACGAAGACGCATCTCGTCACGCAATTGTCCCTGCTTTGCGATCTGTACCTCAACGACGCATTTGGCACAGCCCACCGCGCCCAAACGTCAATCGTGGCTTTTCCGCGCACCTTGACGTCAGGCGCTGGCAAACTGATGGAACGAGAGGTGGACATGCTGACAAAGGCGCTTACAACTTCCCCGCGGCCGCGATTGTTCATGCTTGGAGGCACGAAAGCAGACGACAGCATCAAAGTTATCGAGCACGTTCTTTCAAAAGGCAGCGTGGACAAGGTGCTCGTCACAGGGCTAGTGGCAAACATTTTTTTGGCGGCATCAGGAGTTGACATAGGACCCCCAAGCCTCGATTACATAAAGTCGTCGGGATATGGAAACTATCTCGAAATATGCAAGCGATTGCTTGACAAGTACGACAGCAAAATTGTGACCCCTCTCGATGTCGCGCTAAATGATAACGGCAAGCGTCTTGAGACGCCAATTTCGGCGCTACCAAAGGCATATCCAATTCACGATATCGGCATAGAGACGATTGTAGCGTATTCAGCTGAGCTCAAAGCTGCGGGAACCGTGGTAATAAATGGGCCCGCCGGAGTCTTCGAACAAAAAGCATTTGCACTTGGCACCAATGAAACACTCCAAGCGGCGGCTCAAGCAAAGTTCTCGATTTTGGGTGGGGGGCACATCGCGGCCGCAGCACGGAACATTGGCATTGACAAACGCATCACTCACGTTTCGACTGGAGGCAAAGCTTGCATAGATTTCTTAGCCGGGGACATCTTGCCCGGGGTCCAGGCGCTTATCGACGCAAAAGACCGCCAAGAGGCATGTTAGCGTCCGCTCGTCAGCCAAATTCCTTCGTGGCCGCTCACTGAAAACGTATAAGTAGCGGGGAGCATACATAAAAAGCGCTTTTACGCGCCTCGGTGGCTCAGCCTGGAAGAGCGATTGACTTGTAACTGGGACGCAACAATGCGCCTAATGCACCGATATGTGGGAACACATACATTGCCGAGCAAGTTATCAATAGGTCGGGGGTTCAAATCCCTCCCGAGGCTTTTTTCCTTAGCGCTCAGTGATGGAAGCACCTGAAGATGCACATTCAGAACGCGCAGGCGTGTACGTACGTGCGTCCTCGATCTTAGAGACGCCCAAGGTGATGTAAAAAGATGATGTCTATAACAACGCTGACTCTCCCCGAGGCGTGGTACAAAGCAGTCAGGCACATAATGGAATTTGGCAACGTCGTCGACACGGAGTACGGACTTAAAGCGCGCCAAATTCTCATGGGCATGATCGAAATCGACAAGCCTAGTTTTGGTTGGCACAAAGGTGATGTGTTTTGTACAAAAGCACGAGTGGAGGAGTACAAAAAGCAGTTCGATCGCGCCTACCTGCATCAACACAACTTTGAATACACTTATCTAGAACGACTGATTGAAGGCCATGGAATTGATCAGCTGTCCTGGATACGGGAGCAGCTTCTGAAGAAACGGGTTGGATCCAAGCGCATCCAGGCAATCACGTGGATCCCTCAAATTGATTGTCTTAAAGATGAAGACCAGCCTTGTTTTCAACGAATTTGGGTGTACCTCCACCCTAATGAAAGGCTTGATGTCCATATTATGTATCGCAGCTGGGACGTTTTTCAAGCGTATGAAGCTAACATCAACGCGTTTCTCTCATTAATCAAGAAAGAGATGTTGGAGCCTACAGGATTGAAGTTGGGGACCTTGTGCACGGTTGGCAATTCAATGCACATTTATGATTACAATTGGGACGAAGCTCACGCACTGCTCGAGAAGTACAAGAAATAGCGAGCTAAATCATCAAAATTTGACAAAGATCAACTTTTATTTATCTACGAGCGTTGAATTCTTTGAAACGAAGCAATATTATTATTTAGCGAATATTTTTTTTATTATTATAGCAAGATATTTATGAAAAAATGAGCTTTTTAGCCATAAGACTATATCCAAGAACAAGCGACCAAAACATTTTAAGCGAAAGAAATCTGTAATCGCCACTTAACAGATTGTCCACCGCCATCGCCAGACCGAAAGAACACGGAGTGAATCATGACGCTAATTGATCGCGCAAAGCAAGGAATTATCACTGATGAGATAAAGGTTGTCGCCTCTGCTGAGGGAGTAACGCCAGAGTTTATCTGTCGCGGAATTGCGAATGGACGGATCGTACTTCCAGTAAGCCCGTATCGGGACACTAAGCCCATCGGTATTGGCAAGGGGCTTAAAACGAAGGTTAATGCTTCTGTGGGGACGTCGTCAGACATAGCTGATGTCGATCTCGAAGTCGCAAAGACAAAAGTCGCTGAGGCTGCTGGCGCCGA
>Ga0187884_10001408_pt1 | contig 21943 bp, 20 predicted proteins | sample June2016WEW_20_4_FD_132983 | JGI IMG/M metagenome (GOLD analysis project Ga0187884, IMG submission 132983) | Peatland microbial communities from SPRUCE experiment site at the Marcell Experimental Forest, Minnesota, USA - June2016WEW_20_40 | ecosystem: Environmental > Terrestrial > Soil >...
CGGCGAGTATGAGCGGACTTTTCGGCCGACCGAGTTTCGCCATGCTGTCTCCTCCCATTGCCTTTATGGGGGAGACGGTCAACCTGTTTATTTCTTCAATTATTTTCTGTTACGACGGACTAGCAGGCTGCTGAAAAACCCCGCCCAATGCTTCGACAGGCTCAGCATGAGCGGATCCCCTCCCCGATTTCATTGCACTTTTCCGCTCACCCTGAGCTTGTCGAAGGGTGAGAAAACCACTTTTCAGCAGCCTGCTAGAGCAAAGGGTTACGGCGCCGCGAATCGGCTGAACGATTGCCCATGCGGCTTCGACGCCGTCCTCCCGCGCAAAGAGCGTGGCGTCGCCCCAGAGGCAGGTGATCGCGCCAAGAAGCCCGGTGCTCTACTGCAGGAACAGGCTGTACGTTAGTACACTGAAGACGAAACCGGTGAACAGCGTGTACTTGCCGTTGTGCTCGACGAACGCGAAGTACAGCATCGACGCGAGTACCCGCACGTATGGCGTCAACATCAGCACGGCGATACCGAGGTTGATCAGGAGGCGGGGACGCACGGCATGGGCGGCGGCCTGCCGAATGTCTGTCAGCATGAACTCAAACAGATTCATGCCGGCGATCGAGTAGTCGAGGCTCACATGACCGGTGGCGAGCCAACGCCAGGCCAGGCCGGCGACCACCAACGCCATGCTGAGCAGGACACCGCCCAGTAAAATGTATCCGACGAGAACCTCCATATCAAAGCGGGCCGTCTTCTCGGTCGCCGCGGGATGGCTAGCAGACGTGTCTGGACGTTGCGTCATCACACGCCTCGAATCCCGCGCACGATCATTTCGATGCCGAGCACCGCCAAGATCACCTGGAAGAAACGGCGCACCGTTTGATTGGTCAGCCGCACCAACACGCGCGTGCCGACGAATGCCCCGACAAGCACACCCAGTATCACCGGTGCCGCCAGTCCCGGATGAATCAGTCCTGCCGCCAGGTAGACGCTGGTGCCCGCCAGCGCCGTCACGCCAATGATCAGGTTGCTGGTGGTTGTGGAGACCTTGGGCGGCAGTTTCATGACCAGATCGTGGATCAACACCTTGAGCGCGCCCGCGCCGATGCCCAGCAACCCGGCGATCATGCCCGCGCCGAACATCAGTGGCCCAGCCAGGTACGCACGCGTGCCCCGATACTCGACGGTCTCCCGAGTGGCCTGATCGTGATAGCTGCCGTGCAGCTCCAGCCACTTGGAGAACGCGTCTTGGCGTTCCTCTGGCTGCCAGGTTTGGTGCCGTTCCGCGAAGAGCGCCGCCCAGGACCCCAACAGCACGGCGCCGAAAACGAGGAACAGCGGCCGTTGTGCGGACACCAAGGTAATGGCGGCTCCCACCAATGCGCCCACGATCGTGAACATTTCCAAAAACATCCCGACCTTGAGATTGGTAATGCGGTCGCGCACGTACGCTGAGGCGGAACCACTGGATGTGGCAATGACGGAAACGATGCTGACCGCAATCGCATGCTTGATATCCAGGCCGAGGAACGTGAGCGCTGGAATCAGGACCACACCACCGCCCATGCCGCTCATCGCTCCGACGAAACCGGCAACGATTGAGATGAGGAAGATGAGGGCAAACGGCATGCTCGTTTCCGTCGGCTACGGGGCGGAACGCCGCTGACTTTCGATTGGCTGCGAGGCACGCCTCGGTGGTGTCCGTCGCTGCCCTTGGCGTGCAAGCGCCCGCCTACGAATCGCCTGCTTCCTGAAAGCCCATGATCTGCTTCTGCTCCTGGATGCCGAGGGCGCGCACGACGTGCTTCAACTCCTCATCGCGCCACGGAACAGGAGCGGCCTGCTGGATGAGCTTGGCTTGCTTCAACTCCTCCACGGTCTGAGGATCTTCCTTCATGGGCCGGCCGTACTCCATCTCGAAGAACAAGCTCTCGAACGGGGCCTTGACGGTCTGGCCGCCTGCTTCACGTGACTCGGCCGGGTAGCCTACCGACATGATGCAAACGATGGTGGCTGTCTCCGGCAGTTTCAGGAGCTTGTTGACCTTATCGAGCATCATGGGGCCGCTCATTAGGCAAGTACCCAGCCCCTCGTCGTAGGCTACCAGGGTGGCCTGGGCGACAGCCTGGCCAAGGTCCATGAACGCAAGTGGCGCCACGGCGGCCTGTTGCCACAGGGGCGTGAAGACGGGCCGAAGAAACTGCTCGATCAGCTGCTTGGTCTCCTCCACGTCGGAGCCCAGTCGTCTCATTTCGGTTAGATGCTTGAGGTCGTCGATCCACTTGTTGACCTCATAGGCCGCCGCGTCCGAGTACCACACGATGAAGCATGGCGCCGTCTGCATCTGCTGGTAGCCCAGCGGCGGTGTGAGCGCCTTCATCAGCGCCGGCGATGCCTGGTCCCTCCAGACGACGATGGCCCGTGTGTTGTTCACGTTCCCCACGCAGGAGGCGCGCCGAGCGGCCTCCAACATCTTCTGAATCTTCGCTCGCTCGACCGGCCGGTACGGCCAATAGAAACGGATGGTGCGTCGCCAGCCTATGACCTCTTTCAGTTCCACGTGATCCCTCCTTGAAAGTTCGCGACCATCGGCCGCGGCCTTTCCATTATGGCCAGACCGGGCAGAACTGAGGCTTTACGGTCACGTCACCTCCCTCCACCGCTGCAAGGCCCCGCCGGCAGGCCGTTCGGCGCGCACTCTAGCATCTTGGGGCGAGCGGCGCACTCCCCGGAAGCAAAGGCCCCGAAAGAGATGCCCACTTAGGGTGCACCGGCAGCCCCTATGGATTCGTCTCGTAATCGGCGGTAGATTCGCCCCGGTCGCACCTGGAAAGGGTGGCAGACACAGCCCTCGCCAGAGGCAGAAAGGAGAGACCATGAAAGAGTGTGTATTGGTAGACGGCGTACGCACCCCCATTGGAAGGGCGCATGCCGAGAAAGGGGCACTGCGCACGTTGCGCCCGGAGGACCTTCTCGGGGCGCTGTACAAGGCGCTGTTCCAGCGTAATCCGAAGGTGAAGCCCGAGGATATCGACGTCTTGATGGTGGGCTGCGCCAACCAGACGGGGGCGCAAAACATCGTGAGCAGGCTGAGTTGGCTGGCCAACGGATATCCGGAAACCGTCGCCTGCAACGGCGTCGAGATGCAGTGCGCCTCGGCGATGGCCGCAATCGAGGACTGCGCGCGTGGGATCATGACCGGCGAGCTCGACATCGCGATTGCCGGGGGTGTCGAGATGATGCAGCGGATCCCGATGGGCGCCGGCATGGAATTCCCACCGCGGCTGGGTCAGCGCTACAACCTGGCGGAGATTCCCATGGGGCCGACTGCCGAGAAGGTGGCTGGGCTGTACAAGGTCGCCCGGAAGGACCAGGAGGAGTTCGCTCTAGCTAGCCATCAGAAGGCGGCCAAGGCTCAAGCCGAGGGGTGGTTCAAAAACGAGATGGTCCCCTTGGAGGTCACCTACGAAGATGGCAGCAAGCAGGTCGTCGACATCGACCAGTGTGTGCGCGGCGACACCACGCTGGAGAAGATGGCGACTATGGCGCCCGCCTTCAAGCCGGATGGCGTGGTCACCGCAGCCACCAGCTCTCCCCTCAACGACGGCGCCGCCGCGGTGCTGTTGATGAGCCGAGAGAAGGCCGACGCGCTCAAGCTTCCATATACGCTCAAGTACGTGGGTGGAGCGATGGCGGGCATCGACCCAACCATCATGGGCATCGGCCCGGTGCCGGCGGTTAAGAAGGTGCTGAAGCTAACCGGCTTGACTATCGATCAGATCGACGTGGTGGAAATCAACGAGGCCTTTGCCAGCCAGTCGCTCGCCTGCCTGCGCGAACTGGGTATACCGAAGGAAAAGGCCAACCTGTGGGGTGGTGCCTTGGCCCTCGGCCACCCGCTGGGTAGCAGCGGCTGCCGCATGATTGTGACGCTCAACTCGATCATGAAGGCCAACCCGAAGTTCAAGCACGGCTTGGCCACGCTGTGCGTGGGGTTCGGTCAAGGCAACGCCTCGATCTGGAAACGCGTCGCCTAAGAGCCTGTCGAAGAGAACCCGCTCATGCTTCGACGAGCTCAGCATGAGCGGCAAAACGCTTGGGCCGCAAGGCTTTCCGCTCGCCCCGAGCCTGTCGATGGGCGAGCGGAAAGCCTTTCCCAACGGGCTTCAGACCCCGTATTTCCCCACGATCGCAACGCAGCTGATGTTCATGAACGGAAAGCCTCCCAGGTTGTGTGTCAGCCCGATCTTGGGATCCTTTAGCTGACGATCCCCGGCTCTCCCGTGCAACTGGAGGTACATTTCATAGAGCATGCGGAGGCCGGAGGCGCCGATCGGATGGCCGAAACACTTGAGCCCTCCGTCGACCTGGCAGGGAACCTCGCCGTCGATGTTGAAGACGCCGGCCACCACGTCTTTGTAGGCTTTTCCCCGCTCGGAGATGTGCAGATCCTCCATCGTGACCAACTCCGTGATGGAGAAGCAATCGTGCACCTCCATCATGCTGATCTCCTTGCGTGGGTTTTTGATGCCCGCTTCTTTGTAAGCCGCCTCGCTGCATTTCGACGTCGTGACGAAAGAGCTTCCATCCCAGCTGTTGTACTGGAGCTCTTCCCCGTTGCTCAAGGCTAGTTGCAGCGCCTTGACCGAGACGAAATCTTTCTTCTTCAAGCCCTTGGCGATTTCCGGGGTGGTCACGATGGCGCATGCCGCGCCGTCGCTGACACCGCAGCAGTCGAACAGACCGAGAGGATGCGCGATGATGGGCGCCGCCATGATCCGGTCGACGGAAACCGCCGCTCGCAGGTGCGCTTTGGGGTTGCGAGCGCCATTGGCGTGGCTCTTGGCCGAGACGTGGGCCATCGCCGTCTTCAGTTCCTCGTCGGGTACCTTGTACTTCGCGGCGTAGGACTGCGCCAACATGGCGAACGACCCCGGCGCCGTCAGGTTGGGAAACCACAACCAGTTCAACGGGCCGGCGTTGGCGTTGAGGTCGGGGAGGCCGCCGTAGCCGGTGTCCTTCAGCTTCTCGACGCCCAAGGCCAGGCAAATGTCGTAGGCGCCCGACGCTACCGCATAGGCCGCGCCCCGGAACGCTTCAGTCCCCGTGGCACAAAAATTCTCGGTTCGCGTCGCCGGAATCTGAGGCAGGCGTAGCGCCAGGGTAAGCGGAAGCGCGCTCTTGCCGGAATTGATCTCTTCGATGCATGTGCCGAGCCACGCTGCCTGGATGTCCTTGGTTTCAAGGCCGGCGTCCTGAAGGCACTCCTCGTAGGCTTCGACCATTAACTCTTCGGGACCAACGTCCCATCGCTCCCCAAAACGGGAGCAGCCCATGCCGATGATGGCGACCTTATCCTTGATTCCAGTTGCCATTATGCGCTCGCCTCCTTTCCTCCCTCTTCTTTCACAGGAATGGCTTTCCAGAAGTACCCCTGATATCCGCGGTCTTTGTCAAAGTAACGTTGGCGAAACGACAGCCGCACCGGCTGGCCAACCTTGACGTCCTGCTGCTCACAATCGGTGAAGTCGAGGAGCATGCGGCCGCCTTCATCGAACTGCACGATGCCGTATACGCACGGCGGCTCCCAGGAAACGGCGAGCATGTCCGCCGTCCAGGTGAGTACGCGGCCCTTTCTGTCGGCAAACTCGTAGTCCTCGAATTGCTTTACGGACCCGCAGGACGGATTCACGCAGATTTGCGGCGGCGGCCACTGCGGCGTTCCGCACTTGGTGCACCTCGCGCCCACCAGGCCCGTGATCATCTTCCGCTTTCGCCACAAGGTGGTCATGGCGGTGCGGGCGCCTGACTCGGCACGAATGCCCATTTCCACCTTGATGAGATCGCGAAACTTGCAGTACTTCTCATAGCTCGGAAACTGCCGCCTGTCGGCCAAGCAACCCTTGACGCCCTTACGGGGACTCAGCCGGGCGATGTTGTCCGTCACTTCGAACAGCAGCGCGTCACATCCCTGCCCGAAACCGGCCATCAGGATCTTGTCATGCGGCTTTGCCTGTTCGAGCGCCGAAATGAACATAATGAATGGATGCGCCGTTCCGGTCTCGCCGCACACCTCATGCATGTTATCGACAACCTGGCCCGGAGCCGCGCCAAGTGTCCGCGCGATCTTGAGGTGTTCGGCCTTGAAAAAACAGGGGAAGGCAAGCTTCGTCACGTCGGTCATCTTCATGCCTAGCTTATTCAAAAGGCCGCCGACCGCCTGCGGAACGATCTTGCTGTACCCCTCGTCACGCACCCAGCGCTCCTCCCACATATAGTCGTACTTGAATCCGGTCCCGCGGAAGTGGTCCGGAAAGTCGTGACTGACCGAGTAGGAACCCTTGTACTCGGCGATCACATTCTCGGAACCGAGCATCAGCGAGGCGGCTCCGTCGCCGAACCAACTCTCATAAAAGTAGGCGCCTCTCGTCTCCCGCTTGTCCGACGCCGTGACAAGGATGTTTTTCTTTTGGCCGCCGGCGAGGGCGTCAAAAGCGGCGGTCAGAGCGGTGGTCCCGGCCTTCAACGCGGACGTGAAGTCCGCGGTGAGCACGGTGTCGCCCATGTTCAACGCCGTCTTGACGATGCCGGCGTTCTGCCTGTCTGCATACGGCAAAGTCGTCGAGCATAAATACAGCGCGTCGACGTTTGCCTTGTTCCCCCCCTTGAGGCAATCACGCGACGCCTCCACGGCCATGCTCAACGCGTCTTCATCCCAGTTGCAGACCGAGCGTTCACCCTGCGCCACCGCCATGATGGCCGGCGCGAACCACCCCATCGCCTGACAGATCTGCATGCGGTCGAGTCGAAGCTTGGGGATGTAACCTCCGTAATGCGTGATCCCAATCATAAATGCTTCCTCCTCTCTCTGGTTGGTCGCTTAAAGAAAGTTCACCTGGCAATGCGGTTCGATGGCAGCGATCAGCTTCCTGATTGCACTTTGAGCGGTCTCATCCCTGATTGGCTCCACGTGGGAGATCGGCAAACCGTTCGGCGCCTCTCCCGTCTTCCAGGCCAGCAGGTATCCCACAACGTTGGCGAAGCGGCAACCGGTGCCGGCCCCGCAACAGGAGGTGTCTGCCACACCGTATCCAAACGCCACGAGCGCCTCGCGCCCGTTGTGCAGCACGAGCGCTTCCTTGTCGATCGCATAGTAGCCGCCGATACTCCTCACCTCGGCGCCCAGTTCGAAATGCACGTATTGTTTGGCCATCAGCTCATCAACGCGCCTTGTTGGGCTTTCGGCCTTCATCGAACTTGGACTCAGGAGCCTAGGCGGGCGCGGGGAGTTCCCCCAAAGCCATGCGAGCGAGCTCGATGATGTGATAGCCGCCGAGGCCGCGGGCCTGTGCATCCTCCCCCAACCCCCTACGACACATGGGGCAGAGGTAGCACAGCGCTTGCGCGCCAGCCGCCTGCGCGTCGTCCAGGTTGCGCTGGCGGACCAGCGGGGCCGCGTCCGGATTGAACGCGGTCACCGCCAGGCTGCAGCACAGGGAGTTGTCGCGATCGTACCGGCGCTTGACTCGCTCGACACCGATCAGCTTCAGGACCGCGTCTACCGCGCTTTCCTTTCCTGGCGACAGTCGCGAGGCGCAGGGCCGCTGGTAGGCGACGCGCAAACCGAGCGGGGTTATGGCCGCTCGGTGCGCTTCGAGATAGCGCTGGAGGTACTCGACCACGTGCACCGGCCGGAACGGCACTTTGATGCCGAACTCCCGCGCCCGGTCCACCAGCATGCCGTAGCAGTCGTCGTGCAGGAGAATCACCTCCTCGGCGCCCGTGGCCGCTAGGTTGTCCACGAAGGTCTGGGCGTGGCGGCGAGTCACTGAGCCCGCCCCCATGTGGTCGAAGAGTATGTAACAGAAGAAATGGCGACCCTTCACCACCGGCAACCCCTCGAACAGGCGCCCTTGGAAAAGCTCAGGATCGCTGGAGCCAAAGACACAGCCCGACAAAACCCGACCCTGGTTCTCCGGTACACGGGCCTCCGAGGTGACAGTGTAGCGGGCCTCTTGAGCCGCAATCATCTCCGGCGTGATCCCTAGAGAGCCAAACTGTTCCTGCCGCTCTAGGATCAGGTCGAAGGGGCGGGCATTCGTGGCACAATACTCGTTGCAGGCAAAGCAGGTGATGCAGGCAGACAGGATGGGCGCGGAGCGCCCGGCGATGAGCTCATCGATCTCGAACGCAGCGCGCTCCTTGTCGTAGTTGACGTAGAGACAGCGTACGAAACAGTCACCACAGCAGTCACAAAGGGATTCGTCGAACACGATTGAACTCTCTTCCCCCCTTGCCGCCTGCCGCTCCGTCGTCTAGCGCGATTGCGATGGCCGCGCAACATGGCTGACGTGCAGGGGCGACATCGGCAAACCTTCTGAACGACTCACCCGCAGGCGCTCTTCCCCTAAATCCCCTTGCACCCGGGGCGCGGTTGGGTTATTTTCTGACTGGTCAGTTCCGGAATTGCCGGAGTGAACCGAAGCGAGCCCAAGCCGTGAAACAAGCCCAGAAGCGAGCTCCCAATCTCCGCGACTTTTCGTCACCCGTTGAAGCCGAGAGCGCAGCCAAGATCCGGAAGCGTCCGTCCGCAATCCGCCGCACTTTGCCCTACGGGATATTGGCCCTGGTGATCGTTGCAGGACTCACGTTCGGCACGCAGACGGTGGTGTTCTACTTGCACCACGTCGAAACCGACGACGCCCAGATAGAAGGCCATATCGACCCGGTTCTGCCTAAGGTTCCGGGCTACGTAAACGACGTGTTGGTGCGTGACAATGAGAAGGTGGCGGCCGGTCAGGTGCTCGTCCGCATCGACTCGCGTGATTTTCAAGCGCGCGTCAACATGGCGGAAGCGGCACTGGATAGCACGGAAGCCGCGGTCACGGTGGCGCATGCCAACGTCGAGGCGGCTCAGAGTAAACGGACCAAAACGGCAGCCGATCTGGGCCGGTATGGCCCGCTGTGGAACCAGCATGTCATCTCGCCGCAAGAGTATGACGCCGCCAAGGCGGCAGCCGATGCGGCTGCAGCCGAGTACCAAGCAGCAACGCGCCAGATCACGGCCGTCGAAGCCCAGGTGGCGCAGCGCCAGGCGGACTTGGAGTATGCCAAACTGCAACTCTCGTACACCACGGTCAACACTCCGGTCGCGGGGTTCGTTTCCAAAAAGAGTGTCGAGATCGGGCAGTTCGTCGAGGCGGGGCAGCCGCTGATGGCGATTGTCCAGGACAACGACGTGTGGGTGGTCGCCAACTTCAAAGAAACGCAGCTGCGCAGCATGCATGTGGGGCAGGCGGTAGAGGTAAGCGTGGACGCCTATCCCGGCCGCACGTTCCACGCGCGAGTGGATTCGATCGGCGCCGCCACCGGCGCGAAGTTCGCGCTTCTGCCGCCGGACAACGCCACCGGGAATTTCGTCAAGGTGGTCCAGCGTGTCCCCGTGAAGATCGTGTTCCCCGAAGATCCCGATCTGGAACACCCGTTACGGGTGGGGATGAACGTCGTGGCGGTGGTGGACCTGGGGTGAGCCCCACCCCACCTGGATGCCCGCTTGCGCGGGCATGACGAAATGCGGACCAGCGGTTGGGTTGCGGGCATCAGCCCGCGCTGAGTAATGGCTGGAATTGGCTTTCGCAAGTGGATCATCGTCATCACGGTGATCTTCTCGTCGGTGATCGAGCTGATCGACGCCACGATCGTGAACGTGTCGCTGCCGCAGATGATGGGCAATCTCGGCGCCACGCTCGACCAGATCGCCTGGGTGGTGACCGCCTACATCTTTGCCAACGTCATCGTGGTGCCGATGGCAAGCTGGTTCTCGGCAGTGTTTGGCCGGCGCAATTACTTCGCCGGCTCGATCCTGCTGTTCACCGTCTCCTCATTCTTCTGCGGCCACGCCACCAGCCTGTGGGAGTTGGTGTTCTTCCGCTTGCTGCAGGGCGCTGGGGGCGGGGCGTTGATGGCCACCTCGCAATCGATTCTCGTCGAGAGCTTCCCGCCGGAAGAGCTCGGGTTCGCCACCGGCTTGTTCGGCCTCGGCGTCGTTGTCGGCCCGACCATCGGTCCAACGCTGGGCGGCTGGATCACGGACAACTACTCATGGCCCTGGATCTTCTACGTCAATCTTCCCATTGGGACCTTGGCCTTCATCTTGAGCGTGATGTTCATCCGAGACCCGTACGAGAAGCGCGAGGTGGGCAGCATCGATTGGTCGGGTATTGCGTTGCTGATCCTCGGCGTCGGCTCCCTGCAGATCGTCCTCGATCGCGGCGAGCGCGACGACTGGTTCAACGCGACCTACATCGTCGTCCTGACCATCGTGGCCGCGGTCGGCATCGCCGCCTTCATCTGGCGGGAGCTGACCGCGGAACATCCGGTAGTCGATTTGCGGGTGCTGAAGAACCGTCAGCTCGCGGTGGGCACGTTGTTCACCTTCGTTATGGGGTTTGGACTGTTCGGCTCGGTCTTCATCTTCCCCGTCTTCGTCCAGCACCTCCTGGGCTTCACGGCCCTGCAAACCGGATTGATCATGTTGCCGAGCAGCTTGACCACGGCGTTCATGATGCCGCTCGTTGGCCGGCTCGTTCGCCGGGGTGTGCCGCCGGTACTCATGGTGGTCTTTGGGTTCCTCCTCTTCTTCGCGTTCACCTGGACGCTGTCGCAATCGAACTTGGCGTCCGGCGAGGCCGACTTCTTCTGGCCGTTGATCCTACGCGGGCTCGGTTTGAGCCTGCTGTTCGTGCCCATCACGACCCTGGCGCTGTCGACGCTGCGCGGCGCCGACATCCATCAGGGGGCCGGGCTGACGAACATGATGCGGCAGCTCGGCGGCTCCCTGGGCGTGGCGGTCATCGCCACTTTCATCGAGCATCGCTCGTGGGCTCACCGCCAGGATCTGCTACGATATGTCACGCCCTACGACTTCCCCTTGCGCGAGCGGATGAGCATGATCATTCACGGCCTGATGGCGCACGGCTCGACCTTCGCTGAGGCGCAACGCCAGGCGTATGCGGCCATCGAGGGCACGGTGTCGCGGCAGGCGTTCTTGCTGACGTATATGGATGCGTTCCGCCTGATTGGAGTATTTTTCCTGTGCTGCATGCCGTTGCTGCTACTGTTCAAGAGAGGACGCGCGGCCGTGCCCGTCACGGCTCACTGATAGCAGAGTAACGGGATTGCCGGCGCGCAGTTGATCTCGTACTTCGCCGCTTGGCCGACGCTGCTCTCCCCGACCGTGGTGGCCGGCTCGTTCCTGTTCTCCGGCGCCGTGGGTGTGTTCTTCGGCTTCTACCCGGCGCGCAAAGCCTCGCGCCTCGACCCCATCGCGGCCCTGCGCTACGAGTGAGGGGCAGCCGTCGAGTTCACGCGAATCCCCTCATCCCTTCGACAAGCTCAACGCAGGCTCTGACCTTATCCCGGAGGGAGAAGGAAACCCTTGCGCAACCGGGCATACCTCGATTGCGGCCATCGGCCGCGCCGAAATGAGCTGGCTTTTCACTTCGCTCCGGGGCAGAATCGCCGACGTTATGGCGACACCGCTGACTATTACCAGCCGAAAGGATGCGCTGCGCCGGATGCGGGAGGCGGGCTACCGCATCGCAGCCGTGCTGCCGATTCACTACCCGCGCGCGCTGTTGCGCGCCTGCGGCTTTCACCCGGTCGAGGTCTGGGGACCGGCGCGCGTCGACTCGCGCGGCGGCGATCTGCGCTTTCAAGCGTACACATGCGCGATCGTGCGCAACGCAGTCGCGCTGCTGAGCGAAGGGAAGCTGGACCCGGCCGACGTGCTGCTGGTGCCGCACACCTGCGACGCCTTGCAAGGCATGGGCTCGGTACTGGGAGACTTCGTCAAACCGCATCAACGCGTGCTCACGCTGTACCACCCGCGCGGCCGCGGACCGGCGGCGCTCAGTTTTCTGGTCGATGAGCTGCGACGGCTCCAGCAGGAGCTGTCGGCGCACGGTGGCCGGCAGCCGACGGACGCCGAATGGGACGAAGCCCTGGGTGTCGAGGCGGAGGCCGATGCGGCGCTGGCCGGGCTGTACCGGGATCGGGCGCGCTTGCCACTCACGGACCGTGAATTCTACACGCTGGTGCGGGCGCGCGAGTACCTGCCACCCGACGAGTTCACGGCGGTGGCGAGCGCCGTCCCGCGCGGCGAACGCGCGCAAGCGCCCGGCATCCCGCTGATGCTCTCCGGCATCGTCTGCGAGCCAATGGAGGTGTTCGACCAGATCAACTCCGTGGGGGGCCGCATCGTGGCCGATGATCTGGCCTGCGGCTACCGCCGCGTGTACCCGCTCATTACCGACGGCCCACCGCTCGAACGCCTCGCGCGGGCGCTGCTCGGTGCACCGCCAGACCCGACGCGCGGATCGCCGATAGCCGAGCGCGCGGCTGCACTGGTCCAGCGCATGCGCGAGACCGGCGCCAAAGGCCTGCTGGTATACGACGTAAAGTTTTGCGAGCCGGAGCTGTTTGACCTGCCGCGCCTGCGCGCGCACCTCGCCGAAGCCGGCTTCCCGATGTTGCACGTCGAGCATGAGCTGACACCGGACGTTTCGCAGCAGGCGCTCACTCGTGTCGAAGCATTTCTGGAGACCTTGCAATGAACGCCTCTGATTTACCGCACTTCGCACCGTCGAATCGCCTGTCTTACCTGCTGCAGTACGAGCTGATCGGCCGCGCGGCGCTGCGGGTGCAGCGCTGGAACGATGCGCGTAAGCTCGCCGCATATCGGCCGAAAGCCGACGATCCGCTTACCCCGCCGTTGCGCTGCGTGACGCGGATGAAGGAGTTGATGTCGCGCCACTACCTGGAAGGGCGCTACGCCGCGGGCGTGCGCCCGGTTGCATGGGTGACCAGCGGCGCGCCTACCGAGATCCTCAAGGCGCTCGACTTCTTTCTGATCTACCCGGAGAACCACGCCGCGCTGTGCGGTGCGCGGCGCAAGGCCGAAGCGCTGTGCATCGAGGCCGAGAACGCCGGCTACTCGCGCGATGTGTGCTCTTACGGGCGCACCGACATCGGCACCATCCTCTCCGGCAAGACGCCCGTTGGCCGGCTGCCGCGGCCGGACCTGCTGCTGTGCTGCACCAACATCTGCCAGACCGTGCTCTACTGGTACCGCACCCTGGCTGACTATTTCGCTGTGCCGCTGGTCGTCATCGACACGCCGTTCCTCTACGGCGACGCACAGCCGCACCAGGTGGCCTATGTGAAGCGGCAGCTGGAAGATCTCGTGCCCGTCGCCGAGCGCGTCGCGGGCCGCCGCTTCTCGGAACAGCGGTTCAGGGAGGTGGTCCGCAATGCTCGCCGCGGTGCGGAGCTGTGGCTCGAGGTCATGGACCGCTCGCAACACCGGCCGGCGCCGATGACGGCCTTCGACGGCTTCATCCACATGGCGCCGATCGTGGATTTGCGCGGTGAGGCGGTGACGGTCGAGTACTACGAGACCATGCTTGCGGAGCTGGACGAGCGCGTGCGCCGGGGCATCGGCGCGGTCCGCAACGAGCGCTTGCGCGTGCTCTGGGACAATCTGCCGATCTGGTTCCAAATCAGCCGGCTGTCGAAGGTGCTGGCGCTGCGCGGCGTGAACGTGGTGGCGTCCACCTACACCTACGCCTGGGGAGAGCTGGCGCCGCTGATCGACGAGTCGAAGGGCTTCGAGTCGATGGCCAACGTCTACCTGCACCCGATTCTCAACCGCTCCGCCGGCCACAAGCTGCGGGCGATGCAGCGCATGGTGAAGGATTTCCACATCGATGGCGTGATCCTACACTCCGACCGCTCGTGCAAGCCGTACTCGCTGGGGCAGATGGATCAGCGCGAGCGGTTGGTGAGCGAGACCGGCGTGCCGGCGCTGCTGCTGGAGGCCGATCACAGCGATCCGCGCTCGTATTCGGACCAGCAAGGCGAGGCGCGCCTGGAGGCGTTCATCGAAACGATGGAAGCCGCGGCGTGAGGGAACGCAGTCGCTAGAATCGTGCGATTGCGGCGACTAAGGCTCAAGGACGCGCGCGGGAGTCGGAGGACTTGCCTGCCAAGCTGGTCGCTAGGTAGCTGCGCGAAATGCTGAGCCGAGGATTCATCGGAGTGTAAAGTCGAGGACCAGCCCCCGAATTTTCCCCGATCTGCTTGGCAGGAGTTTCGACAGATCCCTTGGCTGGGCATCGAGGAACTCTCTGCAGCTCTCGATCGATGGAAAATGTCTTCGCGCCTGCGCCTTGCGCGGATCTCCGTCGTCCCAGTATGGGCACAGGAACCAGCCCACAACGTACAGCCCGTGGTCGCATTGGTTCTCGGCTAGGTAGCGCTCCAGTAGCTGTGTTTTCATTGCCGTTTTCAGGTCACGGTTCCAGCAGCCCTTGACCTCAATAATGGCGCGGATGATCTCGGTCGAACCGGAGCGAGGGTCCGTACTGATGGCGTTCACCTGGATATCGACGAGCTGGCCCGGTTGCCCTTCGCTCCAGTTCCGTCTGCGTATCTTCGGCTCGCGCCCGGCGATGATGCGTGGTTTGACGAGATCATCCTCGAAATGGGCCTTGATGTAATCGGAAAGGTCCTCCTCTTCCTTCGGGCGACACACCACGGTATCCCACAAATACCTGGCGCGCGGTTGCTGGCCCTGCAGCTTTTCCTGAAGGCGCCGGAGCGATTCGCACAGTACGTCCAGCAGCTGCTTGCCGCTGGCGACGAAGCGTTTGTCCCTGTTCTGCGCCAGTTCGAAAAGCCGCTGCGGCGGTATCGGTGTCCAGGCGCTGCCGTGCCGCGCCCTTTCAGCCTTCACTTTCACTCGCTGCAGCCAGGGAAGGTCCGGATGGCTGCCCTTGAGACGCTCGATTTCCGCAGTAGCAGCGGAAGTACCCCAATCGCGCAGCCGCGAGATCAGCACGTCTCTCCACTGGCGCACCATATCCCCAGGGCTCATGAAGGCGCCGGACCGCTTCGGATCCGAACCGAACGGATACTCGGCCAGCAGCCAGTCAAGCAAACGCCCGACCTGCGATTCGTTCAGTTGCCGCACGAATCCGCCATCCAGATCTTTCGCCAGTCCCTCGAACACTGCTTTTGCCCAAGCGGTGTCCGACTCCGCAGCGGCCCAGAGCGGATCCCAAGCCGCAGCGGCGTTGTGCGCCAGGAGTTTCGCCGTCGCGCGCAGCGAGAGTTCGCGCTGCGGATTCTCAACAGGCGGAGGAGCTGTGATCAACGAGGTAGCCAGCGCAATCGCGTTCCGATCGCCTTGCCTGAGTAACGCGCCCAGGAGGTCACCGAATGCCTGTGGCTTCAGATCGAAGCGCGCCACGCGTTGCACCAGCGCATCCGATATGCGGTCACTCCAGCACCGCTCGAGCCGGTCCGAGATGAAAACCGAACCGTGCGCCGCGTTATCAGCAGTGATGAGGCGATCGAGGGTCGCGAGTATCTCTTCAGGCGCCTTTTCATACGCGAGCGCCACCAGCTCGCGGTGGACGTCTGCCGACTGTGCGTTATTGTCGTGGATCGGGGAGGCGAGGATGCTCGCTGCCCAGCGCCGCCACACTGCTTCACCCAGGCTTCTGAGAAATGCTTGGTCCTCCTCCAGCAGAAGGCGGAAGGCCGCGAACTCCGAAAGTTGGCGATCAGTGAACTGGTTCGTCCCGATCCAGCTTTCATCGGGTATTGCCTCGTGCACGAAACGGCGCGCCGCTTGCACGATGTGCGCTTGTGTGGCGGGATCTGCTTCTCTCCAGCCCGGCGTATCCCGAGCGGACACACAAAGCTCGTAATGCGTACTCGTTGCTACGAGGGTCAGCTGCAGCACGAGCTGATACCAGCAATCTGGGTTCCCAGACAGGCAACGATTGACGGCTTGCAGCACCCTCTCTTTGGGCGGCGGGTCGAGGACGGTCTCCTCGCGTTTCTGCCGTGACTCTTCCCTCTTCTGCTGCTCTTGCATCCAAAGCGCTAGTTGCGAACCAAGCTCGACGTAAAAGAAGGGGGCGAACGATTTTCGCACGAGCGGCGATCGGGCTAGGGCTGCATGAGCCGCTTCAAAGTGATTCGATAGATTTATTCTAAACGTCGCAACGGCTAGGTCGACCCACCGTTCTGCCTCCGGCGACTGGGCCGTCAGGGCGCGATCCAGCAGCCATTCGAAGTCCTCGTCCAGCGCGAGTGCCGGTGCGGTCCATCTGAGATCTGACACGCGATCACTCGGGTTCGCCGTCCTCACCATCTCAGCAATCATCCCGCGCCGCCGCTCACCGTCGGCGCAGATCCTCTCGAGGAGCGCCGCTTCTTCCTCCCGATCGCCGAACCCCAGGTCGTAATCATGACGCCGGAGCTGATACCAGAACACCGCCGTAAGGGCTGTTCGCACATCGTGTCGATCGCAAGAATTCCATGCTCGCAGAACTATCTTGTACGCACAGTGGCGGAGGTCGTCTGTCGGGTCCTGCCTCACCTGCTGTTCGATGATCCAGCGAAGGCCCACAGATATCCCGTCAGGCTGCAACGCGGCCGCAAAATCGTCATGACGCAGAAACATGCGATAGCCGCCAATGAAGCGATCGTCTTGCGCGCGGCGCAAGCATGAGAGCAGCTCCGTGGCGGATATGTGATCCGGCCAGAGGGCGCGCAGCGCGTATCCGCGAAGTTGGTCTTGTGGATCGTCGCCCGACTCTCCTTTCGCGAGCCCATACAGTTGAATCCGCGCGCCGGGCGTTCCCATGTGCGCGAGTGCGGCAGTTGCTCTCACCCGGACCTCGTAGGGCTGTTCCCGGTCCAAGGCGAGCGCGGCGAGATCATCGCTCAGCCCTGAGCATGAGCAGGCGCGGGCGATATCGATGGCCGCAGTCAGCACCTCTTCGCCGGCGTTGCAGTTCTGGATCCAGCGCCTGAGCTGATCCGGCAATCCAGGGTGAACAAGCTTCCGGAGATGCGAGAACAGCGCGTACCAATCAGGAACAGCTTCGTCAGCGACCCGCGCCAGTAGCGCATCCACGAGTTTTATTCGAGCTTCGACGTCGACGGCGGCTACATCGCCCCGGACAAGTACCTCCGGCTGTCGCGTGAGGATGTCGTTGAAGATCTCCGGGTTCATGCCGGCGAGCCAGCCGGTGATTTCCTCTAACCGCGGTGCGATCGTCAGATGAGGCTCGTCTGCCACCGTGATGACGCTATAGATCTGCTCCCTCGAAAGACCGCCTCGATGCAGGTACCTAGCAACCAAGAACTCGACGTAGGTCTGGTGCGCGAACACCCGTCGCTCAGGCCCGGCAGACGCGAACAGCCCTGAGGATGTGGTCTCTAGAATGGCAGCTTCGTCGACGGGCACCTGCACCCCGTTCACCGATTCCGAGTGCCCGGTCAGCTCGGATAGGGGCAGCTCCCAACTCTCGATGTCCCCGCGATCGGGTCCCGTCCGCACTGCCGACCGGCTGCCAAGCACGAGGGCCGCCGCAATACGTGATGCTACAGCGACCTGCTGCGTTCCGGAGAGGCGGCTACTGATCTTCATTTCCCGCCGGCCGGGTGTCTCTTCACACAAGAGAGGTAGCCCTTGTTCGTACAGATCGACGAGTTGATTCCGCAACTGACCTTCACGTTTGAAGATGTTGATCAGCAGCTCCAACGCGATTGGCCGGCTCGCGAAGCCCTGGACTCCACGCTCAATCACCTGTCTCACGAATCGCTCAGGATCGACGATGTCATTCGCTTCCGCCGCGATGAGGACATCTTGCCGGAGCAGTGGTGCAAGTTCGAATATCCTAAACTTTCCCTCACCCCAGACCTTTTGCAGCTGGTCGCCGAACGTGTCCGGCCACTCTGCCGAGCGGCACACAGTCCGCAGTTTCAACCGGCCGACCGGGCGCGTCGCGAATTCGCGCTCAAGCACCGACGCGACCGTTGGAAACTGTTTGGCGCATTCATCGAGACTGTCCAAGAATAACTCGAGCTCGCGGTCACCGGCTTCCCACGCCTTGAACCAGGGTGCATCGAACAGATTCCGAAACAGAAGTACGTCGGTACCGCAGTCCCGCAGGAGGTCTAAGCGGCGTACATCGCAACTGGCCGTGGATGCCGCGACGAGATCCTTTATCGCGGTACTCTTCCCGATCCCGGCCTCGCCGCGAAGGGCCAAGCAGGGCACGTCCCGGAATCTGGCAAACGGCAGCAATGACGGATTGGCGATCTTGCCGAACTCCGAATTTGGGTCGACGATGAATCCATCGTCCCCGGTGTGAAGTCGGGTCCCGATCGGGGTCCAGAATCGATTCCAAGCGCAGGGCGTTAGCGACATCGTGATTCGTCTGCCTCCGTTAACGTATCGCCATGCGCAGGTAGCGCGTCAGTCTGACGTTGAACCCGGCGTCCTCAACCCGCGACCGTCTCAAACGCAACCCGTAACGGTCGAGCGCTGGGGCCGGCGAAGTTCAACTTCTCGAAGCCGATCACCCTGCCCGATTTGTCCTTCATCAGGACCACTTCCTCACCGGTCTCCTCGCAGACGTACTCGTCTTGGGGATTTCCAAACCATACCGTCAGCGTGTTCCCGGTTTGATCGTAGAAGACCTTTACTTCGGCCATACCCGTACACCTTCCTTGACCGCGTCGCTCGGGTACGCGGTGATCAAGAAACCTTCTCCGTCGAGCCGCTTCGAGACCGCGCACACCCAACGTCCGACACGCTCACTCCTGTAGAAGAGATACACGTCTTGGTCACTTCGGCTCAGTCGGATTTCCTCCGGGTGCTCCAGTGTTTCCTTGACCTCCTCCTCGCGGCCCGCCATTGCCGGATGCTTGATGCTGACGATTAGTTCCCAACACGCACGCGTCACGCGAACGCGGAAACCCAGCGGCGTGAGGACCTCGAAAAGAAGAATCTCGGGGCTCGGTTCCTTCGCCATCGAGTGCATTGTAGTTGTTCGGGGGCCTTTCAGGCAATCCGCGAGCACGCGGCTCGCCAGGACCTTGTCTCCGGTGGCCGGCTACGAGCGGGTCGCTCAGGGTTCGACGCATGCCGCGCGATGCGCTAGAGTCAACCCATGCGTCGGCTAGCTGTCTCGTTGGTGGTCCTGCTCCTCGCGCTGGTGATCGTTCCACCACTGGTGGCGAGCATCTTTGACCTGGGGCCGGACCCTAGCGTGCGGCCACCGCGCGGGAAGGCCGTGCCAATCGAAAACGGGCTTAGTCTAAATGTCGTTGACGTAGGCACCGGTCCGCCGGTTGTCCTTGTGCACGGCCTGCCGTCGTGCGCGTCGGACTGGGCGGCGCTGCCCGAGAAGCTCGCTGCGAAAGGGCGTCGCGTTATCGCCTACGACCGCGTGGGGTACGGCTACTCCAGCCGCGCGCCAGCGACGCCGGAACGTTATACGTACGAGTCGAACGCGCGTGACCTGGCGGCACTGCTCGATACGCTCCAAATCCAGCGTGCGGCACTGGTGGGCTGGTCCTACGGTGGTGCCGTAGTGCAGACCCTCGCGCTCGTGGCCCCCGAGCGTGTCTCGCACGTGGTGCTGGTGGCTGCGGTCGGACCGGCTCAGCCGAAGCCCGGTGAGGACGCGCTGGGTTTGGTGCTTACCTCACCCTTCGGTGGCGCCATCTTGAAATGGGTCGCGTCCGTTCCGCCGTTGTCGCGGCGCATGACTCACGACAACTTGGTGCAAGCGTTCGCGCGAGCCGACGCCATTCCTCCGGGCTGGACCGAGTACACCCGAGCGATGTTGGCGCTCCCTGGGACTCTGGATGCCTTCGCGTGGGAGGCGCAGCGCAGTCGGAGCGCAAGCTTACAGCCGGAAAGACTACAGGCCCCCACTCTCATTCTGCAGGGGACGGCCGATTACCTGGTCCCGCCGGCGGTGGCGGAAGACCTGCACCGCCGCATGGCGGGATCGGAGCTCGTGCGCATCCCGGGCGGCAGTCACATGCTGCCGGTGACGCATGCGGACCTGCTCGCCGACCGCATTGACGCCTTTCTCAGCGCCAATCCTGAGTCCTGAGAACACTGCGCCGCTTTGCTACGTTGGATTTTCGGCGTCGAGGTCATGGGCCGGCGCGGCAAGCACCTTATCGCGCCCGTGACGGTATCAGCCCCAGCCGGCGAGGAGCAACACGATCTCGACGGCGATCAAGAGGATGATCGTCACCTCGAGTGCCTCGGCGCGCGCTGTTGTAACCCGCTGCACGAAAACATCGTACATTTTGTGGAGCACGTCGAGCTTGCTGGCGACGCTCTCCTCCCACGCGCGCAGTCCCAGGCGTTCGGCCGTGCGGGTGTACAGCTTGGCCAAATACAGATTGCCACTCAGCTTGAGGGCGTTGTGCACCCGGTCGACTACGGTCGCAACATCTACTCGAATCGCTGCCAGCTCGGCGACCGCTTGCTGGTACCGTCGATGTAGCAATGGCACGGCGCGGGCGCGGGTGGCTGCTATGCCGTAGGTCGCGGCGACGCGCCGATCGAGCAGAGCGTCGTAATAACGGAGATCGACCAGCTGCACGTTGAGGTATTCGAGCACGTTGACGGCGTCGGTGTAATCCGGGTCAACGATCAGCGCGACGTTCCACTCCGTCACCGCAAGGTCGTCGGGATAATACGAGAGCGCCGTGCGAAAGACGTCGGCTATTTCGCCCTCGGACAGCGCGGCCACAATACGTCAAAGCGGGCATGAGTTTCACCGCGTCGGCTCCATTGTTTTGTTAGAACTCACTCCGCATAGCGCCCTAGACGCTGCTCCAAGGTCCCGGTGTGCAACTCGAACAAATGGTTGTCGAAATCGTAGAAGTACAGCGACTGACCTTCTCCATCGACGCGCGGGCGGGGTGGTTTGATCTCCGCTCCGAGCAGCCGAAGCTTCTCTTCGGATTTTGGAAGATCTTCCTCACTGACTTTGAAGGCCAAGTGGCGATACGACCGTTCCGCGGGCGGAGTTCCCTCCATTGCCGCGAGCCAGACTCCGCCAAGGACAAAGAACTTTTCTCTTGAGATTGAGAAATTCTTACCATTGCTGTCATACACCTCTCTAGCGCCCAAACCCTCGCAGAGAAATCTCGCCATTCGATCGATATCGCTCACGATGAACGTGATGTGGCTTACGCCTTGGATGTTCATTGCGAGTTCTAACGCGATGCGCGTGAGCGGCTGGCGCAGCAGAGGTCGCGAATTGCAGCGAGGTTCAAGCCGGACCGCTCCATGCGCTTGTTAGCGATCAGTTGACCCGTGGAATTCCGAGGTCCTTGCATATCTTGCGGGCGAGGTCGTCGTCGATCTCGTTGTGCCGTGGTACAGCGGAGCGCTTGTTTTGCCCCGGATTGTACCACCACGAGTGATGCCCACCCTCGCGAAGCAGTGCGCACCCGTGTGTTTGCAGATGGCGAAGGAGATCGCCGCGCTTCATGGGGCGATCGGTTCCTCGTCAAATCCCTCTCCAGCTGCTTCCAGTGCGTCGCGTCGATTGAACTCTAGGGCCTCGCGCAGCGTGACCCGAAGGCTCTCAATAAGCTCCTGGCGCGTAGGCTCCTGGCAATTGACTCCCGGGACCTCCTCAATCCACCCGATCCACCAGCCTCCCGACTTCTTGATCACAGCGGTGTAGTTATCCTTCATACCAGCTCTCCATACCTCAGGCGGTCGCGGATCGCTAACACATCCATCACCTGGAGCGTGTCGTTTGTCCGATCGAGCAGAATGTTAGACCGCCGGGTTCCGAAAAGGCTGGCTCAGACTGCGAAGTTCGCGGTGCACCGGCCATTCGGCAAGGGCGACGTAGAATAAGACAACGATATTCACAAGGGGAACGACCTGCGTGAGGCTCAGCCATGCAGAGAAACCTGCTGTGGGTTCCGGAAATTGTGTCCGCTTTTTTCCGGAAATTCTGTCCGATTTAGTAGCGTGATCGCTGTTTGAATCGGGCAAGTCAAGCGGCGGCAAGTGGCGAGTGCGGTAGGAGGGGCCGTC
>Ga0187884_10001409_pt1 | contig 21935 bp, 15 predicted proteins | sample June2016WEW_20_4_FD_132983 | JGI IMG/M metagenome (GOLD analysis project Ga0187884, IMG submission 132983) | Peatland microbial communities from SPRUCE experiment site at the Marcell Experimental Forest, Minnesota, USA - June2016WEW_20_40 | ecosystem: Environmental > Terrestrial > Soil >...
AATCCATCTCGTAAAGTACATTGACGATCTCGGTGGTGGCGGCACATCTCTTGTCGAGCTTTGCGGGATTGACCCAGAGGCGATCGAAGGCCGCGATGAGGTCGGAGACGAGACCGGCCAGTTGCAATTTGCCGGCGACTTTGGCCGCTTTCGCCACGACCAGGTTGGATCGGCTTTTCAGATACGGGCGGAGTTGAGCGGTGACCTCTTCGGGTGAACGTGCTGCACGCAGTTCCCCGATTGCATTCAACGCAGCTTCGATGGGATCGGTCTTTTTCACGCGTCAACCTGCGCTGAGGCTGATGCGATGGCCCTCGAGAATGACTGCGTCCGTTCGGCCATCTCCTCACGAAAGCGTCGTGCCTGCGGCGAGAGCAAGATGACGGACACCGACAACGATCCCAGCAAGATTCCGCAGACCACGCGCAAAATGGCTGTGCCGTGCACGAACTGAAGGAGCACTGCCATCACCACAGCAGGCAGGAGATAGATAAGCGCACCCCAAGTCATCGGGCTTCGTCGCGTCAGCAGCGAGAAAGCACATGCAGCCCCAAGGAAGAAGATCAGTTCGGTGACTGCCGTCGCAAACCCTGCGGCGGTGAAATTGTAATGTCGCAACAGGACAACGTTGAGGGCGACATTCGCTATGAGAGCCGTAGCGCCGATCGCTAGAATAGCCTTCTCGCGGCGGTCTGCCAACATCGAGGCCGTCAACACCGTCGTCACACACACCAATCCCAGCGCCACAGCGAGCCAGCGAAATGCGTTCACAGTTGAAAGCATGCCCGTAAGATAACGACCGCGATACAGTAGATTGATGAGATCGGGCGCGAGTAGAACTCCGGCTGCCATTCCCGTGGCGCCAATGCCAAGAGCTATTCCGCAGGCGCTCCGTACGTGGCGCACAAAAATGTCGCGATCCTTCGCGACCGTCGCTGTGAGCACCGGCACGATAGGCACCATCAGAAGCCACGGCAGCAGAAGGAGCGGATTAATTGGCCGGAAAGCTGCCGCATACGCCCCCAGTTCGTCCCTGCCGCGTAAGGCCAGGACGAAGAAGACATCGCAGTTGAAGTAGACGATGTAAATCAGGCTGGCCAGACCAAAGATCAATGCCGGTCCGACGAACGCCCTTAACTCGCGGCCGCGAAATCCAGGATGAGGGCGATAGCCCAGCAACCGTTCGGCCAGAATCTTGGTGACGAGCAACGATAGTGCTTCGCGCACGACCAGCAGCAGCGCAAACGCTGCTCCGGCGACAGCAAACTGCCTGAAGACGACACTTCCGATCAGTACCAGCAGGCCACCGAACAAGTTCAGCAGAGCAGGGCCACCCTGCGCCTGCCTCACCTGAAATACCGGATCCAGCGCGGCCGGCGCGGTAAACATCAGGACGAGGCCAGCCATGAGCAAGACCGAGCGCTCAGGCTCAGATTTCTGAAGGAATGCAAAGACAAACAATGCAATCGCCAGCGCGAAGCCGGCTGCGCACCGATACGCCATCATGCCTTCCAGGATGGGACGCTCGCGTCGCGGATCGTGCGCGATATCGCGCGCCGCAACGTTGCTCAGGCCGAGATCAAGGAACTGCCGCGCGAGGATGAAGATGGTTCCAACCAAGGAGAAGAAGCCGAACGCCGCTGGGGATAGCGCACGCGCCAGGTAGATGGTGACGAGGAGTGCGATTCCCATCTGCCCCAGCGCGCTTCCCAGCAGAACTGCCTGGGCGACGTTGGGACTGCGACGGCCACTCCTGCCCGATGCAAACGCAACACCAGATACATTCGCGACGGCGGCATCTGCGGCGTCATACGCAGACGGCGTCTGTGATTGGTCAGCGCTCTCCATCGAACTCTCGCCTCGAATAGTACAATGAAGGGTTTCCTCGTACTCCTTCTTTCCTCTGGTAAGGGCTACCCGTGCTTAGCAAGTATTTGTGCACAATCCTCATCGTTCTTCTTGGGCTCTCGATCATGTCATGCAGCGGACGCGCTCCCGGCGAGAGTCGAGCCGCCACGCAATCACAAATCAAAGCGGCTCCCGTCGATCCGAACACGGCGGCCACCATCACCGGCACTGTTTCGTTCGAGGGCCCGCCGCCGAACCCGCGCCCTATCGATATGTCCAACGACCCCGGATGCAAAGGGGAGACAGAATCGGAAGAGGTTGTGGTGGCTAACGGTCATTTGTCGAATGTGTTGGTGTACGTGAAGAGCGGGCTGGCACCGGGCTCCTATGATCCGCCGAAGCAAAGCATAAGCATCAAGCAAGAGGGCTGCCGCTATGTCCCTCACATGGCCGCCCTGATGGTGGGCCAGCCGGTGCAGTTTGAAGACGACGATCAGACGCTGCACAACATCCATCCCATGCCCAAGAACAACCGGGAATGGAATCAGTCGCAGATGCCGAACTCGCAGCCGCTCGCCAAGACCTTCTCACAACCGGAGCTGATGATCCCGATCAAGTGTAACCAGCATCCCTGGATGCACATGTACCTGAGCGTCCTGGGGAACCCATATTTCGCCGTCACGGGCAAAGACGGCACGTACTCTTTGCCGAACTTGCCGCCCGGTACCTACACCGTCGCCGCGGTACAGGAGAAGTACGGGGAGAAGACCCAGACGATAACGGTCGGAGCCAAGGACAACAAGAAGCTGAACTTTAGCTATCAACCCTAAAATGTTGATTAATAGTCTGTTATTTGATTAGACTGAAAGTCTCCAGAGAGCCGCCGAACGCCTGCCGAAATGCTAGCCTGACAGCTGCTTAGAACGAGAACACCATCTGCAGATCGATTCGGCGCACCGCGGAGCCGTTCGAGAACGGTGCTCCCGCCAGTGCATTCGACGTTCCAAACAGTGGCGACTGCAGGTTCCCGACCGGAGGTGCGTAGTTCACGTTGTTAAAAAGATTGCGCGCACTGACGCTGAACGTCAGACTGTACTTGCGGTTGGTTTCGCCGTTAAAGACGAATGGCCCGCCACCAGGCCCCCCGCCACCAGTCAGCCCACGGCCGCCCAAGCCTCCGCCGCCGCGTCCTCCGCCGCCAGGACCACCTCCACGTCCGGATGCCGAGTGACTTTGCACTTTCGGACCCAGCCCGATGGTCTTACTCAAGCGCAGGTTAAGACTGAACAGCGCCGGCCCATTGCCGTAGTTGATCGGCGTAATCGTCTGTCCGGGCAGCGGGACGCTGTTGAAGGTTCCATATGGCGTGACGTAAACCTGACCGCCCGGCCCCGCCGTGGAGGCTAGCGCAGGACGGTCGTTGAAGATGGAATCGCCATTCAAGTCCTGACCAACGATGATGTTAAACGGCGTACCGGAATCCGCAATGATAAATGGACTGAGACGAAATGCATATGGCAGCGAAAAGGTTCCACCGAGCAGGAAGCGATTGCGAACATCGAAACTCGCTCGGCCATAATCTTCCATCGGATCGTAGGAGTTCATGACGAACTGCGGCGTGCTGCTTCCACCTGCACCGAACGCCCCACCAAAGCCTTCACCGCTCGAGCCGATCGAGATCGGTCCACCGGATCCGAGGTCGCTATTGGCGTAGTTCAGCGAGTAAAAGCCAAAGAGTGAAACTTTCTGGCCTATGCTGACGCGGAAGTTCGTGATCAGCTGATTCTGTTCGAAGACGCCGCCCGAGTTGTACTGGTAAACGTTGTCATTGTTGCCGAGCGGCCGGATGCCGCTGGTCGGATCCGCAGGGTTATACGTGCCAGGCAACGGGGCGTTGGCGTTACGGAGAAACAGCTGATGTACGCCGCGGGAGTTCAGATATGTCACCGAGACGGTAGCGTTCTTCGTCACCTGGCGCTCCACGCTAAGCGCCGCCTCCATCGTATACGGCACCTGCAGATTGCTTTGCACCTGATAGATAGTCGGGGACGTCGTGGAGAGCTGCGCCAGTTGTGCCGGGCTCGGAATCAGCGGATAAAAATTCGGATTGGAGACGACGTACTGCTGCTGCGTGGTGCCGTTGTAGCGCTCCGCTTGCAGCAAATAGTCGTAAGAGAAGCGATCGTAGAACAATCCGTAGCCGCCGCGAATCACGGTCTTCGGCGTCTTGGAATGTCCTAGTCCCCACGCCACGCTGACACGGGGTGCCCAGTCGCCCTGATACGGGATGCCAGTCTGAGTTTCATAACGCAAGCCGTAGCTGAGCGAAAGGTTAGGACGAATTCGCCACTCGTCTTCGGCATACAACCCTACATCCAGCATCGAGACGTCGGAGAGCGGCTGTCCGGCGACGAGAGAGAACTGACTGGCGCCTCCACCCAGGGCGCGAATTTGTGCAGGCGTTAGCCCCTCGGCGATCCCGGTTTCCGTGATCTGATAGGCGTTCAGTGACGAGAAGTTATAGCCGCCATTGAAGCCGGAGTTCTGCTCGCTGGAGTACACGGTGCCGCGCAACCGCCCGCCGAACTTGATAAAGTGCTTGCCGTGCGTAATCGATGTGTAGTTCTGCAGCTCGTAATGATCCTGATTGCCGATGGAGTAGCCTTGCGAACTGCCGCCGCCGGTAAAGGCACCCTGCACCACCAGCGTTGGGTCGGTGCTGAGAGGTAGCTCATTGTCACTGTCTCGGATGTACTGAAAGCGCGTTTCGTTGACGATGTTCGGATTGATGATCTGGGTGTCGCTGATCTGCACTGTCTGCTCGGTGCTGTGCGAGTTGTAGCCGGTGGTCGGTAGCGAGAACTGGCCGATTCCGGCGTTGTCCTGAATATTCCGCGCGTATTGATAGCGGATGGTGAGGGTGTTGCTCTTTGATAGCTGGAAGTCGACGCGCGGGCTGATGTTCAGGCGCTTCGCTGGGCTGGGCACGTTGGCGGTGTACGGCGTGATTACGTTTCCAGGTCCCAGCACCTGTGCGACTACGACGCTGACATTATCGATATCGCGTTGCTGCGCACTAAAAAAGAACGACGCGTTCTTGCTAATCGGTCCGCTGACGTTGCCGTTAAAGATTTCGGAGTAGTAGCCCGGGGTCTCGGTGACAAACGGATTCAGCGAGTTAAAGGCCGAGGAGTTTCCGTTGAGCATGAACTGGCCGTGATACTGGTCCGTACCAGGCTTGGTGAAGATCTCGATCCGTCCGTAGCCCAGCTTGTCGTATTGGGCCGAGAAAGGGTTCTGGTTGATGCGAATCTCTCGGATGGCCGACTTGGGCGGAAGCTGACCGGCGGTGAATCCGTCGACGTAAATCTGGCCCCCGTTAGGACCTGCCGAAGGTCCGGCCAGTGCTTGCAACTCGGCAGATAACTCGTCGGGATCGTCCGAGAGCGCGTCGAGGTCCTTGCCCTTCAGGACGATGGTGCTCGCGCTATTTTCAGGACTGACGCCGACCGTCGGCGATTCCTCCTGCACTTCGACATGCTGCTGCTCCACTTGAATCTGCAGCGCGATGTCGAGTTCCTGCGGCTGACCCGCAACCACCTTCACGTCGGCTTCCTGATCGACAGCGAAGCCTTTAGCCGCCGCGGTCACGTTGTAGGAACCGGGCGCCAGATGGCTGAATTGAAAATTACCTTGATGGTCCGTCTGAACCGTAACGGACTTGCCATCTGCTCCAGTAGCGGTGACCGTCGCCTGAAAGACCACGGCCCCCGACGGGTCTGTGACGCGGCCATGCAGCGTCCCTGGCGCACTCTGCGCGGAAGCGAAGACAGCGATAAATAGCAATACGAAAAGAGCAATTGCACACGAGCGCATTACGTTGATCGAACCTTTATCCAGCGAAAGTTGTGGCTGTAAGTATTCCGCTAGGGAGCGTCTCCCGTTCCAGCATTTCCGCCAGCAGATAAATTCCAGGGCGAAAGAATGGCGCTGGCCTGACGGGGGGACGCAGCGGTAAGAATGGGCTCAACCCCACTCAGCAGGATGATGACCTTCGATGGCGCGTCCGCCGTGCCTTCTGTCGCGACAATCATCAAGGCGCTTCCCTTCTGCAACTCGGCTAGCGTGACAGCGGGCATGCGACTCAGCATCTGCTGAAAGTCAGGCGCATCGCCTCCCGGACGTGAACCCGTGCCTGCTCCGCCTTGCGGTGGGCCATCGCCGTTCGCGGGATGTGCCGGCTCAGCGTTGTTTCCTGCCGCGCCCTCGCTCCCAGGTCCAGCGGCGCCGCCCTTGAGGCGCGTGGCGATACGCTGCGCAAACATCGCTGGCAAGGCATGCATCTGGGAGTCGGAAGCGACCTTGAGCGTCACCGGCCGCTTACTGACCAGGTCAGTCACAGTAATTGTGCCGCTCGCCGCATCGGTGGAAACCAGGGTTGCGGGAATGCTGCGGAACGAACCGGAGACGATCTCTGCGGCCGTCAGTTCCTTGCCATCGGCACTCTTCGTACCGCGAGCGCGAAGCTGATTACCTTCCTTGATCAGGGCCAGGGTGCTGGGCTTGGCGTCGTCGAACTTTACCGAGTCAGGAGCGTAGCGACGAATCACTGTATCTTTCGAGACATGAACGGCTATTGCGTTGGCGGCGAGTGAGCCGGTTGAAAGCGTGATGGTGCCGGTGGCGGCATCAACCGACTTCACTACTCCGCCGACGCCGTTCTTCTGCCACTCTTCCCGATCGTGCTGCTGCTTATCGGCCACGTCGGCCTGCTTCATCACCACGGCGGTCGTCGCAGTTACCGATTTGGCGTCGTCCGACGGAATGCCCGCGACCAGCACGCGGTCTCCCACCTGCACGTCACTCAGCTGAATTGCCGGAGCGCTCTTCAAATCGGACTGCCCGGGCTCCATGCGCAGCAAACGCGTCGTCGGCTGAATCGCAACGCTGACCTCTGAGCCAGCGTCGGTCTGAATAGTGATGGTGTTTCCAGTAATCGATTTAACCGCTCCAACCACTCTCGTCTTCTTGGGCCCGGTTTGCTGGGAGGCATCCGCCTGCTGTGCCGCGTATGTCCGCGGTGCAACTGCGAGGCAGATCGTGAGCATGAAGATCGATAGAATTGCTGTAAACCGAGATGTCGAAGTGAGTCTCATTTCAAACCAACTACTACGAAACCATATCGCAACGCCAGTTTTTGTTAAGAAAACATAAGTTTTGTAAATGTCAGGACACAGGGTTCAGGATACGATTGTCCGGCGCGGTCGGGAACAACTTTGCCGGCGTTTTCGTATTCACCAGCAGGTACATCGATGGAACTACAAATTGAAGGTCTCTCCAAGCGCTATCCCAATGGGACGCAGGCGTTGCAGGACGTCTCCCTGTCCATTCCTCAAGGCATGTTCGGATTGCTCGGCCCCAATGGGGCGGGTAAGTCCACCCTCATGCGAACGCTGGCCACCCTGCAGGAAGCCGATAGTGGCACTGCGCACATGGACGGCATCGACGTGTTGCGCCAGAAAGATGACGTACGCAAGATGCTTGGTTACTTGCCGCAAGAATTCGGACTCTACCCGAAGGTTCCCGCAGAGACGCTGCTTTCTCACTTCGCCGCGCTGAAAGGTATCGAGAACGCCAAGGAACGCCGCGACGTGGTCCATGCCCTTCTGCGCCAGACCAACCTGTGGGACCATCGCAACAAACCGCTGGGCAGCTATTCTGGCGGCATGAAGCAGCGCTTCGGTATCGCGCAGGCGCTACTAGGAAATCCTCGACTCATCATCGTGGACGAGCCTACGGCGGGTCTTGACCCCGAAGAGCGCGTGCGCTTTCACAACCTGCTCAGTGCCATCGGCGAGAACATCATCGTCATTCTCTCTACGCATATCGTTTCCGACGTCAGCGACTTGTGCCGCAACATGGCCATCATTCACCAGGGGCGGGTACGTGCTGCAGGCGATCCGACGGCGCTGGTGCAGGCGCTTAATGGGTCTGTTTGGAGGAAGGCGATTGATCGTCCGCAGGTGGCCGAATATCAAGAGCGCTTCCGCGTGATCTCAATGCGACTGTTCGCGGGAAGAACGATGTTGCATGTTCTGCAGAATGATCTGCCGGAGCCTGGCTTTGAGCCCGTGGTCCCCGATCTCGAAGACCTGTACTTCGCTACCATTCGCGGCTTCAGCTATGGGACGGCCAACTGACGATGCTCGGTAACATCTTTCTCTTCGAACTTGGACAGCGCCTGCGAAGGATCTCGACCTACGTTTACTTCCTGGTCTTCTTCGCACTTGGAATGCTGTTTATCCTGATGTCGGGCGGTGCCTTCTCGTCCGCCAGCGTCGACTTCGGCACCGGCGGCAAAATCCTCATCACCTCGCCCTACGCGCTGAACTCCGTCATAACATTCATTTGCTTTTTCGGCATTGTCATTACTGCGGCGATCGCCGGGCAGGCAACCTACCAGGACATCGACAGCAATTCCGCCGTCTTCTTCTACACCGCGCCCATCACTAAGCTCGACTATCTTGGCGGCAGGTTTCTGGCTGCGTTCGTGCTCCAGATACTAATCTTCAGCAGCGTCGGGATAGGCGCATTTATCGGCACCCTGACCCCGTGGCTCGACAAAACACGCATCGGGCCGCAGATGGTCGGGGCCTACTTCCAACCCTATCTCATCAACGTCATTCCGAACCTGCTGTTCCTGACTGCAATCTTCTTCGCGCTGGCAACGTTGTCGCGCAAGATGCTGCCTGTGTACGTGGCCAGCGTCTTGGTGCTGATCGGGTACTTCACCGTCAGCCAGCTCGCCAGTACCACGCTGACGGCCAATCCGCACCAGGCTCTGGCCGATCCACTGGGCAGCGTGGCTATTGACCTGATCACCCGTTACTGGACGCCCTTTCAACGCAACACCCAACTGATTCCGCTGCAGGGTATTCTGCTGGCTAACCGCGTCCTGTGGTTGACGGTGGGTGCCATCTTCATGGGCGTGGCGTATGCGAAGTTCCAGTTCGCTTACCCAGTTGACAAGAGCAAGCGGCGGAAGGCGGTCGATGAGGTTGAAGCAGTTGTCCCGACACAGTCTCTGCCTGTAGCGCATCCAACGTTTTCCGCGAGGGCCTCGCTACGCCATCTGGTGTCGCTGACGCGCATTCACTTCAAAGAGACCACTAAGAACGTTTTCTTCCTGGTGCTGATGCTGGCCGGCTTTTTGTTCGCTGTCATAACCGCCTCGGGTCTCGGCAATCCATTGTCGGCTCGAACTTATCCAGTGACTTATCAGATGGTGGAATTTGCCGGTGGCGGCTTCATCATTTTCGCCATCGCCATCATCATCTTTTATTCCGGCGAGTTGGTCTGGCGAGAACGCGACGCCCAACTCAACCAGGTTGTCGATGCCTACCCACTGCAACGATGGGTGCTGTTCACTTCCAAGCTTTTTGCGCTGATGCTGGTGCAGGTGGTCGTGGTGCTGGTGATCATGGCTGCAGGGCTCGCCGTCCAGACTACCCAAGGCTTCCACCACTACGAGTTCAACCTGTACTTCCGCGAGCTGTTTCTGGACCGCCTGACCTCGCTCTGGATCCTCTGCGTGCTGGCGATATTTGTGCAAACCATCGTCAACAACAAATACCTCGGACACTTCGTGATGGTGCTGTACATCATCGCCACCATCGCGCTGCCCCCGGCGGGATTTCAAGACTACCTTTACCGTTTTGGCCAGACGCCGCAGGTCACCTACTCCGACATGAACGGGTATGGCCCGTTCCTGCAGCCGCTCATCTGGTTCCGTCTTTACTGGATCATTGCTGCGATTTTGCTGGCGATCGTAACGAACCTCTTTTGGGTGCGAGGTACCGAGAGCAACTGGCGCGTGCGCTTGAACCTGGCTGCTGCCAGATTCTCACGGGTCTCAGTGGCCGGCGCCGGTCTATGCCTGGTGTTGATGCTGGGGGTAGGCGGCCATATTTTTTACAACACGCACATCGTGAATCCTTATCGGACAAGCACGAACATCGACGAGGACCGTGCGCAGTACGAAAAGAAGTACCGGCAGTATTGGTCGCTGCCCCAGCCACGCGTCACCGACGTCAATACGCAGGTCGACATCTATCCTGATAAGCGCTCTGTGTCGATTCGGGGCACAATGTGGCTGGAGAACAAGACTGCGTCCAACATCGATCGCGTCGCGTTGACGATCTGGCCGGTGGACTTGATACCGGTCCCCATGCCGCACATCAAGGTGGAGCATCTGGGCTTCGGAGGCGGCCAGACCGCCATCATCGAAGACCCTGCCCATGGGTTCTATCTCTACAAGTTGCCGACGCCACTACCGCCGCACGGACGCATCCAGCTCACTTACGCGCTGCAATACGACAATCCTGGCTTCGAGAATTCGCAGCCGAATACCGACATCGTGCGCAACGGGACATTCGTCAACGACCGCTACGCCCCGTATATCGGTTACGCCCAAGAGATTGAACTGACCGACGACAGCACGCGCCATCGCCACGGGTTGGACAAGGCCCGGCGCATGCCGAAGCTAGACGACGTGGCTGCGCGTGAGTACAACAGCGTCAGCTTCGACGCAGACTGGATCAACTTCGAAGCCACCGTCAGCACCAGCCCGGATCAGATCGCCATTGCTCCCGGATATCTGCAGAAGGAATGGGTAGAGAACGGGCGGCGCTATTTCCGTTACAAGATGGACGCACCCATCCTCGACATCTATTCTCTGCAGTCGGCTCGATACTCGGTGCTGCGCGACCGTTGGCAAAACGTAAATCTGGAGATTTACTACCAGTCTGGTCACGAGTTCGATTTGCCGACGATGATGCAGAGCATGAAAGAGACGCTGGCATACTGCTCGGAGAACTTCAGTCCCTTCCAGTTCCATCAGTTGCGCATCATCGAATTTCCTCGCTACGGAACCTTCGCGGAATCCTTCGCCAACACCATTCCCTTCTCTGAGTCGATTGGCTTTCTGACCAAGATCAGCGGAAAAGACGACGCTGTGAATCTGCCCTTCTACGTGACCGCGCACGAGACTGGACACCAATGGTGGGCGCACCAGGTCATCTCAGCCTATGTGGAAGGCGATACTTCCCTCGACGAGACGATGGCGCAGTACACCGCGCTAATGGTGATGAAGCACCACTCTGGGGATGAGTCGATGAAGAAGTTTCTGCGCTTCGAGCTCGATCAGTATCTGCGCGGGCGCGCAAACGAACGCAACGAGGAAAACCCTCTATACAAGGTCGATCAGAACCAGGGCTACATCCACTATCGCAAGGGTTCCCTGGTGATGTATGCGCTGCAGGATTATATCGGCGAGGACAAGGTCAATGAGGCCATCCGCGAATTCCTGAAGCAATATGCGTTCAAAGGCCCGCCGTACCCGACGTCACTCGATCTTGAAAGCTACTTCCAGAAGGTGACGCCGCCACAGTATCAATACCTGTTCGAGGACCTGTTCCGGAACATCACGCTATACGACAACCGTGCGCTCTCAGCCGTTTATGTCAAGCAAGCGGACGGCAAGTATCAGGTTCACCTGACGGTCCAAGCGAAGAAAATCCGCGCCGACGGCCGCGGTCAGGAGCATACCATCCCGGTAAACGACTGGATGGACATCGGGGTATTGGACAAGGACGGAAAGTACCTGTATCTGCAGAAGCACAAGATCGATCAGGAAAAAACCAATGTGACGGTTATCGTAGACAAGGTGCCGGCGCAGGCTGGAATCGATCCGGTCGACAAATTAATCGATCGCAATCCCGACGACAACGTGATAGCGGTTACGCAAAAGTAGAATGATGGTGGCAGGGCACGAACTCAGTCGTTCCGAAAAGCCTTGTAACGAACACGGGCGATAGCCCCTGCTGCACGTGCGCACGGGCTAAAGTCTCTTTTCGTTCGGTTGCGGACGGCTTAAGCCGTGCCCTGATGGCTCTAGCGCGCCTGCTTACGACCCCATCTGCTGTGACAGGTAAACGCCGATTCCCATCTCCTTGATGGAATGCAGCTGCGCTTCCAGAAAGTCAGCGTGTTTCTCTTCATCCCCAAGCAGCGCTTCAAACAAATCCTTGCTGCCCGCATCGCCGGCTTCGGCACTGAGGGCGACGGCTTCGTTGTAGGTGCGGATGGCACCGCTCTCGGATTCCAGGTCTGCTTGCAGCTGCTCCTGTACCGTGGTGCCCACATTAGGCGCGAGCGGTACGGTTACGTTGGGCGTCCCATCCAGGAAGATAATGCGTTCGATCAGCCGCTCGGCATGATGCATTTCCTGCATCGCCCTGCCTTTGGTCAGGCCTGCCAGCCGTCCATAACCCCAGTTCTCGCAGATCTCCGCTTGCACCATGTATTGCACAATGGCCGTCAACTCATCGTGAAGCGCTTTATTTAGTTCCGAAATGACCTTCTCGTTTCCCTTCATCAAAAGCTCCTCATCTCTAACCTCAATGACTGGAGCAGGAAATTCAACGAGGCAGGTCACAGATGTGAGTGACGTCCACAAGTTTTCGACATCCGCGTCGAATCCTCGAACGAACGCAACTCATCCATTTTCCTCAGCGAGTGGACATTCGCGAAAGAGGAGAAAGCATGGCAGCGGCAAAGACGTTCAAGATCGGCGGCGACATGGAAGTCAATCGCCTTGGATTTGGGGCGATGCGCATTACCGGCAAGGGCATCTGGGGTGAACCGAAGGATCCCAACGAAGCAAAGCGTGTCCTAAAGCGCGCTGTCGAGCTTGGTGTCAATTTCATTGACACCGCCGACAGCTATGGCCCTGCCGTCAGCGAGCGACTGATTGGTGAGGCGCTGGCGCCGTATCCAAAAGGCCTGGTCATCGCCACCAAGGGTGGTTTGACGAGGCAAGGACCGGACCAGTGGCAGCCGGTCGGCCGTTCCGAGTACCTGGAACAGCAGGTGCAAATGAGCTTGCGTCTTCTCAAGACAAATACCATCGATCTCTGGCAGCTGCATCGCTTCGATCCCAAGGTGCCCGTCGAGGAGTCTCTTGCGCCAATCGTCGAACTCCGAAAAAAAGGCACGATCCGCCACGTCGGACTGAGCGAAGTGAAACCGAAAGAAATCGACCAGGCGCGTAAGGTGATCGACATCGTCAGCGTGCAGAACATGTACAACGTCAGCGAGCGCCAGCACGAAGATGTATTGCAGTATTGCGAGAAGAATAATCTGGCATTTATTCCATGGTTTCCGGTGGCGGCAGGAAAACTGGCCAAGCCGGGTGGCAAACTGGATGAGTTGGCCAAGCGTCATGGAGCGACGGTGTCGCAATTATCGATAGCCTGGCTGCTGCATCGCAGCCCGGTGATGCTGCCCATCCCCGGGACATCGTCCGTAGCTCACTTGGAGGAGAACATGAAAGCCGCGGAAATTTCGCTTTCCGAAACGGAAATGCAGGAGATCGAAGCCGCGGCGAAATAAGCTTACTTTAACTCCGCGAGCGCCTTCTTCACCTTGTCGGTGTAAGGGCCGTCGGGATCGAGTTTGAGGTACGCCTCGTAATTCTGGCGTGCCGCGTCCCGCTCACCGAGTTTCTGTTGTGCTTGAGCGAGTCCGATCAGTGCGACGGAGGCGTCCGGTTTGAGATCCAACGCTTCTTTCAATCGCGACTCAGCTGCCCGATAGTTCTTGTCCTTTAGATAGTAGTAACCGACGTCGATGTCTTTCGCAGCTAACTCGTCGTCGCTCGGCATCTTCGCCGTATTTCCCGCAGGCGAAGACCAGCAACTGTGGAAGATGACGTCAATGCAGTGCGGATCGAGCTTGTTCAGCGTGCGTTTGGCAGCCGACTTCGGAGGAGGGGTGGTTTCCGAACCTTGGTCGGGTGCAGGCGCATCGGGTGGTGTCGGCGGTTGCGCTGGACGCGAGGTGCTTTCCCCGGCCGGCGCTTGTGTTGTCTGAGCCGGCAACCAAGTGGCACAGGTAAGCAAGAGCACCACGCAGTACAGTCGAAGGAACATGGCGGCTATCCGAAAACTAGAACCCTGCACCATCTATCCCGCCGAATCCATCTAGCTAGCCACTGCCGGCGCGCTAACCCGCCGCGGCAGCAACTCTCCGATGCGGCGAATTTGCGCTCCCACGCCGCGCAGCTTCTCTTCAATGTGCTCGTAGCCGCGATCGATGTGGTAAACGCGATCAATGATGGTCTCGCCATCGGCCACCAGCGCTGCGATCACCAGTGAAGCCGACGCTCGCAGATCGCTCGCCTGTACGGCTGCACCGCTCAACGGTGTTCGCCCGCGCACAACGGCGCGGCTGCCTTCGATCTTCACATTGCCGCCCATGCGCACCAGTTCCTGGGCATGCATGAAGCGATTCTCAAAGATGTTTTCCGTGATGATGCTCGTGCCTACCGCCTGCGTCGCCAGCGCCATGTACTGCGCCTGCATGTCGGTGGGAAATCCGGGATATTCCTCGGTAATGATGTCGGCACACTTCAGCGGGCCGTTGCCGACGACACGCACCGACTCGCCATTCCTCTGTACGGTCACGCCGCAGTCTTCCAGCTTCAGCAACAGGGCATCGAGGTGAACGGGATCACAACCATTGACCACGAGGTCGCCGCCCGTCAACGCGCCGGCGATGATGAACGTCCCCGCCTCGATGCGGTCCGGGATGATCCGATGTCGCGCGCCGTGCAGCTTCTCGACGCCGCGCACTCGAATCCGCTGGGTTCCTGCGCCTTCAATTTGCGCGCCCATCTTATTGAGCAGAGCTGCGAGATCGACAACCTCGGGCTCGCGCGCGCAATTTTCCAGAATCGTCTCGCCCTCGGCCAGCGTCGCCGCCATCAGCAGGTCTTCCGTCCCGGTAACCGTAATCTTCTCGAACACAATGCGAGCGCCCTTCAGCCGCTCTGCCCGCGCCTCGATGTATCCGTGCTCCTGCGTAATCTTCGCCCCGAGCTTTTCCAGCCCTTTGAGGTGCAGGTCGATAGGACGCGCGCCAATCGCGCAGCCTCCGGGCAGCGACACTCGCGCGCTCTTCATGCGGGCGACCAGCGGGCCCAGGACCAGGGTTGAAGCTCGCATGGTCTTGACCAGGTCGTAGGAAGCTTCGGGATTCACCAGGTCGCGGCAGCAGATCGTCGTTCTGTGTTGCGCGCGACCGTAACCGAGCTCGACCTCCGCGCCCATCGCAGCCAGCAGCTTGCGCTCGGTTTCGATGTCGCGTACCTGCGGAACGTTTTCGAGAATGACCGGCTCTTCGGTGAGCAGCGCCGCTGCCATGGCTGGCAACGCGGCGTTTTTTGCGCCGCTGATTCGCACCGTGCCCAGCAGCGGATTACCGCCGCGAATGACAAACTTATCCATCAGAGAGTTCCCAAACCTGAAACTACGTACGCCGAACTTAGGTATCACGGCGCTACCTCATTTTACGAGTAAATTGGCCAGGAATCCCTACGACCTTTGCTTACCTTGGAGATGCGGCGCTGACGATGAAGCTCGAATGTCAAGCCGGACACCGGAAGTACAATGCAGCACAGAGAACGCTGCCCGACACCATTTGCAATTCGTACGCAAGAATGGACCCCGTTAACGTTCCCTTTATGATTCGGCGCAGTATATAGCACGGCTGCCTGTGGAAAGTGAAAAATTCCCGAGCTGCCAGCTGGCCCTAAGTCCGTTGCTGCAGCTATGATTCGGCACAAAAGTCTGAAGCTGCTGTTTCAAGGTTGGTAGTTTGGGCTTACGCATCAAGAAACGAGGCGTCTAGACAGAGTTATGGCGAAAAAGCAGATCGTGTTTCTCGCATTCATGATTGCGCTGATGGCCGATTTGTTCGGCGCGGACAAACCCGCCGCTGCACAGGATCAGTCCAGCAAGGTAATCCCCAACAGCATTTGGGTCGGCGCCGACAGTAAGTTCGAGAGCGATCCCGACACGGCGCTGGTGCAGTTTGGAATATCTGCACAGGAGGAGAAGCAACCGGACGCAACGCTGAAAGCCACACAAGCTGCCGAGCAGGTTCGCCAACTCCTGCGCTCCAATGGCATCGATCCCGGCGAGGCGCAGATCAGCCGCTTCACCACCCAGCCGGTCTATGACTACAAAAACGCCAAGCGCAAGCTGGTGGGCTATCGCGTGGACGCCAATATCAGTATCAAGCTGAAAGACTTCTCGAAGATCGGTCCCGTCGCTCAAGGAATTTCCGGCATGGAGGTGACCGACACCTCTATCAGCTATCAACTGGATAACATCGATTCGGCCAAGATCAAGGCTGTGCAGGACGCGTTGCGCCGTACCCACGACGAAGCCAACGCGGTTGCGCAGGCCAGCGGGCGCAATCTGGGCGAATTGTCGTACGCCTCGGTGGATACATTTGAGCAGCAGCCGGTGCGTCCGATGATGATGAAGGCCATGGGAGCGGCCGATACAGCGGGCGCCGCTGCGCCGCCAACCGCCGAATTTAGCGCGGAAAAGATCACGGTGACCGCGCACGTAAATGCGCTCTATGGCCTAAAATAGGCAGCACCGGTTGCGTTTGTCGGATATGCAGCGCGACTTTTGGATTCTTGCGGCGTTCTACCTATCGCGCGCTCACTTTTCTGTGGAGGATTAAATGAGAGCTATCGTCGCTCTGCTGACCGCAACACTCAGTGTGGGCGCGGTTGTTCCGGCGTCAGCGCAGACCAGCCAAGAACAGCCTCATCTGACTCCGCGCAACGGAGTGGTGGCAGCGCCTCCGGTCGATCCGCCTCCTGTACAGCTTATCCAACTCGCTTCCGGGACCAAGATTCCTCTCACGTTGAAACAAGGCATCACGACGAAAAGCGCCCGCCCGGGCGATCCGGTGTATGCGCAGACAGCGTTTCCCATCACCGCGAATAATCAGATCGCCATACCCGCGGGAACCTATGTGCAAGGCGAGGTGAGGCAGGTGGTTCGTCCGGGCCGTGTGAAAGGCCGCGCCGAGCTCCAGATGAGTTTTACTTCGATGATCTTTCCCAATGGCTATACGGTGATGTTGCCGGGCGCCGTACAAAACACCCCCGGATCGACCAGCAACAGCATGAAGGGGACGGAAGGAACGATTCAAGGCGACAGTACGAAGGGAAAAGACGTCGGAACCGTAGTGGCGGCGACCATTCCAGGCGCGGGTATCGGCGCACTTGCAAGTGGTTCAAAGGGTGCTGCGATCGGGGCAGCCAGTGGCGGAGTTCTTGGCTTGGCGACCGTTCTGCTGACTCGTGGGCCCGAAGTTACGCTCGGCACTGGGGACTCAGTGGAGATGATTCTGGAAAGCAACATCGAACTCGATCCAGCGCAGGTTCACAAAGCCACCGCGCAGCAGTTTTAGCCGATGGCAGGATCGTATGATCCTCTTCGCGCGGCCTCCAGTATGGACAGCCTAGGCTTGCTGTCTAAGAGTTGGCCACTTGCCTGTACAACGCCTGGACGTTCCTCTCATGCGGTTTCACCGTCCCACCTCGTCAACCGCAGTTCCGACCCCGCATTTTCAGCAACTTAGTTTTCCACAACTGCAATGGCTGTCTACCTGCCTCTAAAAATTAGCACGTTTGAATTACTTGGCAATAGCACGTATATGGCCCGCCCCAATCATCCCGTAAGCAGATTCAAGCCATCGTATTGCTGATGCCAGGTCGCTTCAGTGGGACTGAGAATGGCGAAGCTATGTCTCTCCTGCTCGATCTCGCGCCATGAAACTGGAACTGAATCGACGTTGCTGGCTTGCCGCGTACACCCGCTCACGACACGAGCAGCAGGTCGGCCAACAACTGGGACAAAAGGACATTGAATACTTATTGCCCACCTACACTCGGCTCGTGCGCTGGACGGATCGGATCAAGCGAGTCACGAGCCCGCTCTTTCCGGGCTACATCTTCGTCCATATCTCCGAGTGCGAGCGACTTCCCTTGCTGGAGACGATCGGTGTCGTACATCTCGTCTGCGCAGCGGGTGAGCCGGCGGTTCTCCCCGACGAAGAGATCGAGCGCGTGCGCTCCTGCTGCTCAGGAGACGTTGAGCCCCACCCCTATCTAAGAATTGGACGCCGCGTGCGCGTGAAGCATGGGCCCTTCGCGGGATGGGAAGGAACGCTGGTCGAAAAGCAGAACTCGCGCCGCCTGGTGGTCACCGTCGAGCAAATCATGAAGTCAATTGCCATCAATATTCACAGTGCTGATGTTGAGCCTGCATAAAACCAAAGACAATTCTGGCCTCCGCTCTTGCATCAACTCGTATGAGCAGCCCTGCACGATTTCTTTCCGCCGTTAATGCTTCGCAGTTTCTTGATACGGAACGTGCGAACCATTCCGCAACGTGGTTCGCGGTCGCAGAAAAGATTGTCGACTTCAGTGCCGTAACCACTGCTGCACTGGTGGCCGACGTCCTATACCGCAAGTTGGAACCTGAGCGAGCGCTGACCTATGCGCCTTCGACTGTATTGCTTTGCGCAAGCGGATTCGCACTGTTGTTTGTCTTTCTGCTGGAGCGTCATGGTGGCTACCGACCGTGCGTCAGCCTGCTGGCAATCCGTGAAACGGAACGCGTTCTCCGCGTAACCCTGCAAAGCTTCGCCGTAGCGTTGGTCGCCATCTACTTCAGCCTGATTCATGTCTCACGCCTTGCGCTGAGTCTAACTCTAGTTCTGGTTCCGTTGTGCGTGACCATTGAAAAATGGGAGACTCGACACCTGCTCAGAAGAGTAGTTAGCAAGCGCCATGGCAGCCGAAGGGCAGTCATTCTGGGCACAGGGAATGCCGCTCGGCGCATCTTCACCGCGCTGGTGCGCTCGCCCAAGTTCGGCATGACCCCAGTAGCGTTCGTTGCGGGTAGCAACCCCGATGTCCCTTCCTCAATATTCGAGTGCGACTACCAGCGGGAACACTCAGCTCCAGTCTTATCCGGTCCTATTTGTCCTGAATTGTTCCGCCAGCTTCGCGCTTCCGTGCTGATCATTGCCGACTCCTCTCTCAGCCGGGAATCGATTCAATCGCAGATGGCTAAGGCTTCCTCTGTTGGGGCTGCCAGCTACTTCGCGACAGGCGACTTCCTCGAACCAGGTTATTGGTTGGAATACGCGGAGGTGGACGGAATGATGCTTGCCCATGTTTCGCGAGGCTCCAACAGGTTCTTCTATGAATTCGCAAAACGCGTCCTCGATCTCGCGGTCTCCATCATCGCGCTACTGCTGTTTGGACCGCTGGCTGCGGTGCTGGCCTTGACCGTCAAGTTCAGCTCTCCCGGCCCCGTCCTCTTTCGACAGGAGCGCGTCGGCAGGCAGGGACGGCTGTTCGCGATGTATAAGTTTCGATCGATGTATGTGGATGCTCCCAAGTATGGCTACTCCCCGACAGCCGGAGCCGATCCGCGCATCACTCCAATTGGACGCCTCCTTCGCCGCACCAGCCTCGACGAGATTCCTCAGTTGGTTAATGTGCTCCTGGGACAGATGTCGGTAGTGGGCCCACGCCCGGAAATGCCGTTCATCGTGGAGCAATACACGCCTTCGCAACAACAGCGTCTTGCGGTAAAACCAGGCATCACTGGCCTGTGGCAAATCAGCGCCGACCGCGCATTTCGAATCCACGAAAATGTCGAATACGATCTGTACTATTTTCGGGTGAATATCTTTCTCGTTTCCGTACCCTCGCTTCGCGACCGAACGGAAGATATCGCTCCCTTGTCGCAAGTGCTGCTACACAACATCACTCGAACTTACAGTCGTCCAGAGCTGCGGATCTCCGACGCAGCTCTGGCGGAGCTCGAGCGGTATTCCTGGCCCGGCAACATTCGAGAGTTACGCAATGTACTTGAGCGCGCGGCCATGGTCGCCGAGCGCGAAGTTGTCATCCCAGAAGACTTGCACTTCCAGGCGAAGCTGGAGCGCGAAAGCTTGGCTGCCGGAGCTCTCAACGGAACGCTGAAAGATATGGAGCGCGCTTTCATCAACCATGTGCTGCGCGATGAAGGAGGATCGATCGAGCGCACCGCTCGCCGCTTGGGCATTCCCCGCAGCTCCCTGTACAACAAAATGCGGAGATTCGAGATACCGCAAGGCACGGGCCGACTGTCACTGGAATAGCAGACGCAAGCTGCTCTGGGTTTCAGAAAAACGCAAGCCAACCCTGGCATAAGTCCGGCAGTCTTATTGTATAGTTGGCTGCCTATGTGGACCCTGACTAAGCTTCCGGAATTCAATCGGGCGTATCGCGCCGCTAATACGACTTGGACTCCCGCCGAAGCAGCAGCCAGTTTGCAATTCCCCATGGGATTGATGGTCGCCGTCGGTCTGGCGACCCCTTTCTGGACTGCGGTCGGGTTGTTCGTCCATCACTTTACCAAGTAACTCCGCTTGCCTAACCTATTCATCGAGTTTCTCTGAAGTATTATGGACTTCTGATTTTTATTCCTCGTCGGGGTATGTTTCTGCTCATGTCAGAAGCTTTTGTCTGCGATGTTATTCGCACACCGTTTGGCCGTTTCGGTGGATCTCTCTCTGCCGTCCGAACGGACGATCTGGCGGCAATTTCGATCAAAGCACTCATGGAACGTAATTCATCGCTCGATTGGGCGGCGGTGGATGATGTGATCTACGGTTGCGCTAACCAGTCTGGTGAGGACAACCGCAATGTTGCGCGCATGGCCCTTCTGCTGGCGGGATTGCCGCAGACTGTCGCCGGTTCGACGGTGAATCGTTTATGCGGTTCCAGCCTCGACGCTGTTGCCATCGCGGCGCGTGCCATCAAGACCGGTGAGGCTTCGCTGGTGATCGCAGGCGGAGTCGAAAGCATGTCGCGAGCGCCGTTTGTGATGGGCAAAGCGGATGCAGCGTTTTCGCGCGCGATGAAACTCGAGGACACAACCCTGGGCTGGCGCTTCGTTAATCCAGTCATGAAGACTCTTTACGGCACCGACTCCATGCCGGAGACAGGCGAAAACGTCGCCGAGGAATTCAACATTTCCCGTGTCGACCAGGATGCATTCGCTTATCGCAGTCAGCAGCGAACCGCTGCTGCCATGAAGAGTGGCGCTCTTGCGCAGGAGATTACGCCCGTGACAATCACCCCTCGCAAAGGGACGCCTATTGTTGTTGACAGGGACGAACATCCGCGTCCGGATACGACGCTGGAAGGGCTGGCTGAATTGAAGCCAGTCGTCAGATCCAACGGCACCATCACCGCAGGCAATGCTGCTGGAATCAACGATGGTGCCTGCGCCGTCTTGCTCGCGTCGGAAGAAGCCGCGAAGAACTATGGCTTGCGGCCAAAGGCACGCATCGTCGCCTCGGCGGTCGCGGGAGTTGCTCCTCGCATCATGGGCATTGGCCCCGTCCCGGCAACACGCAAGGTGCTGGCGCTCGCCGGTCTTACCATCGCGGACATGGATGTGGTCGAACTGAATGAAGCCTTCGCTTCGCAGGCATTGGCTGTGCTGCGCGAGTTGGAGATTCCGGATGACGCCGCGAATGTGAATCCCAACGGCGGCGCTATCTCCATAGGCCATCCACTGGGCGCTAGTGGCGCGCGGTTGGTGACGACAGCGGTACAGCAATTGCATCGGACGGGAGGACGGTACGCGCTCTGCACCATGTGTATCGGAGTCGGCCAAGGCATTGCGGTGATCCTCGAAAGAATTTGATCAGGATCGAGTGGAGCGGCAGCTTGCAAAATGCCTCCTCAGGGTTGTCCAGCCGCTTAAAATGTCTCTCCACGCCGACAAACAACACTTCGGCTCTGGCTTGGATTCCAACTCTTCATGCTGCGATTCGTTTGCGATTATTGCGAGAACGTAAAGCTGCCGGATGAAGTGTGGATCAATGGCATCGGCGTCGAAAATGTCGGAACACAGGCTGCGCGGCGAGAAGTTGTCATTGACCCGGCATGGCGACGCGAGCGCGCTCTGCTGCCGTTTGCGGTTCACTTCTGTTCGGTGGAGCGCAAGGACAGCTACCTGGCTGAACTGTTTAACAAGCCGGCAGTGCTGCTAGAGGTAAAGAGTGCGGAGGGAAAGCTCGGCGGACGTCGCGTGGTCCGCGCGGAGAAAACACCCGTTTCGAAGGCCAGCCCGAGTCGTACGCGTGCCCACTCG
>Ga0187884_10001416_pt1 | contig 21854 bp, 21 predicted proteins | sample June2016WEW_20_4_FD_132983 | JGI IMG/M metagenome (GOLD analysis project Ga0187884, IMG submission 132983) | Peatland microbial communities from SPRUCE experiment site at the Marcell Experimental Forest, Minnesota, USA - June2016WEW_20_40 | ecosystem: Environmental > Terrestrial > Soil >...
ACTGGCAGAACGGCAAGATGGTGCTGCGATGGATGGCTTCGGCCTTCCTCAGAACAGAGAAGCGATTTAAACGCATCATGGGCCATCGTGATCTCTGGACTTTGGAAGCTATCCTCAACCCCGCCGCGACCGCCAGCCAGAAGGCGGCGTAGTAACATCAACCCAACCGCCGTTCAGGAACTTTCAACTGGCAGCGGGACATGCTCTCCAAAAGGGTTTGCGCGTGACACTCGGAGACCTTGGAGCTGGAAAAGTCAGCGAAGAAGACAAGCATAAATACGGCTGGGATCATCCGCACATCAACCCTCTGAATAACTGGCTCTACGACCGCACGGACGATTTCTCCTCGGTGGTTTATTGGTATCAAAAAGTGAGCGACAAGCCTATGATGCCCCCGCTGCCAAATAGAGAGGAAAGGAGCCGGGACATCGCCGTACAATCCTGGGAATAGCCAGAGTCTCATGCCGCCATCTCCTGACCGACGCTTCTCCATATAGTCAATCCGAATACTTCGGAAGATTCTTGACGGAATAGACATCAAGAATTATTCCGAGGAACGTTCTCCGAGAGATTTTTTGCATGGGTTGATAAACAGCAGTTTGCTGAAAGGTAAGGGATGAAGCAGAACTCGATTATTTCGCGTCAGGTTTTGGCCGTGTTAGATTTTGCGATACAAAGACTCGGCCAGTTCCTTCTTTGCATTCGCAGAGCACTCATCGGCAGTTTTTTTCTTCCTCTCACGATAGACCTGCGAGAGATAGCGTTGAACTATGAAAAGCACGGTGGATCTGCTGAAGCTCGCAATCCAGAATTGACCGTAACTCCCGACGTTGAATGACGTGCCGACCCAGCCTGCGCGGAAGAAGCGATCAGCATCGCTTTCTTTCCGGGGGATTCAAGACACGGGGGTTCCTGGCTGATGAGGTTCCAATTGCAAGTTGGCGCGACGGCTATCGGCTCACAAGCCCCAAGGAAAGCACCAAGGTGGGAACCTTCAAGCGTATTCTCATCAACAATCTCACTTGCTACAACGCGCCGCGAAGGCAAGGCTCCATCCTCAGGGCATACCCGGTTACTCCATTGAAGACGTGAAGCTCTCCAACATCTATATCGAGACGGCAGGCGGCGGGACAGTGGACCATAAAATTGACGTATGTGATTCACCTATCCGGTCGGAAGTGACATCCATGCTGCCAGCATGATTGACAAGCTCATCTCGTGCAAGTCAAGGCGATGCTCGGCAACGTCCGTTTCCTTTTCTACCGCAGATGCAAGAATTGTTACGCGCCTCCGTTTGCAGGCCAGGTGAACCACTGCGAGCTCGGCGCAAGGCTCGCTCTCACGCTTAGTCGCCTGCATGATGGCACTTCCGTTGCCGGCGAGAGATCTCAGTCGATGCTTTGTTCAACGCGCAAATCGCGGGAGGAAGCTCCAACACTCACGATGCGCTTGCCGGTGGCGGTGATCCACTTGTCTTTGGCTGTCGACCAGTACTGCAACTGACGTAGCGGTACATGCAGCCTAATCGTCTCGACCTCCCGAGCGGCCAGATGAACACGATCGAAGGCAGCAAGAGCCCGGACCGGGAACTGGATGCCCGCTGGGATATCACTGGGTGCGCCCAGGTAGACTTGCGGGACCTCGTCCGAGTCCACACTGCCGGTATTCTTGATGTGAACCTGGACGTCAAGGCCGCCGTCAGAAGCTTTCTCAATCTCTAGTGCAGAGTATTCGAACGTGGTGTAGCTGAGGCCATGACCGAAGGGGAAGAGCGGAGCGATGTTCTCTTTGTCGAACCAGCGGTAACCCACATTGACGCCTTCGCTATATATGGTTTTCCCGTTCACACCTTTACCTGAGCGCTCAGGGTGTTTGGGATTTGTGGCTGCGTAGTCTTCCAGACGTTTGCCCCAGGTGACCGGGAGTCGACCTGCAGGGCTCGTCTTTCCAAGTAGCAGATTTGCCGTCGACCACCCGCCCTCGTCTCCGGGCCACCACATCTCTAGGATTGCCTTCACCTTGTCCACCCAGGGCATAGCAACGGGCTGACTGGTGTTAAGAACAACGATGGTATTGGGATTGACGGCGGCTACTTCCTCGACCAGTTTGTCCTGTTCGCCGGGAAGGCCAAATACGGGTGAGAGCCGCGCCCACACGAATACCACTGCGGTTTTGGCGTTCTTTGCGGCTTCAATTGCCGACTTGTGATCGGCGTTGCGCTGTTCGGGGGTGTACCAGTTGAGGCGTACCTGAACTGGAGCGTTGGAACTGTCTGGGCTCGCCTTAATCTCGATTGAATGTGGCCCGTCCGTCAGTTGAACGGCACGGCGTACATTGTCGAGGCCGTCAGTGGTGGGAAGGACGTTGTCTTGATTGGCCTGCAGTATGTCGCCGTGGATTCCACCTTGGAGTGCACCGGTACTGCCGAGGCCTTTGCCATCAATAGAGATGGAGGCGTTGGTGCCCATCGCCAGGAGATAGAGCCAGTAAGTACCAGGATAAGGAACAGTGATCGAGCCCCGCCATGTGACAACCGAGTTGGGGGCGAGCGCATTGCCGTTCTTAACGGTGAAGTTGAGTTGCGCATCGATTTTCGAAACACCCGAACCGGAGCGCTCAAGGCCGGGTTGGCCGTCGTGGCTCAATGCGCTTGCTGGCACAGTCTTGCCAGTCATATCGTCGTCCACCGCAAAGCGAATGTTGGCATGCCCTGAGATCTTCCTCAGGGCATCGAGCGGGCCGACCTGCCGCCAAGGCAGCCCTACAGATCGCTCGCCGCTGATTCCAATTGCGTCGACTTGGCCGCCGGTAGGTCCAATCAGGACTATGGAATCAAGATCGTCGGCTTTCAAGGGAAGTGCGCCGCCTTCGTTCTTCAGAAGAACGGCAGCCTCTTCTCCGGTCTTCTCAATGATCTTAGCGTTGGCGTCCATTGTCTGCTCGGTGATGTCGTGCTTCTGCTCGCCGTCCATGTAGCCAAAGCGGACGATCTCATAGAGCACACGTCCGGCGGCGCGAGTGATGGTTGCTTCGTCCACCGTGCCGTCCTTGAGGGCTTCGCGCATCGTCTTGGTATCGAATTTGACGCCGAAGTCACCCTCGTCACCACTGCCACGATGCGGAATAGGCTCTTCGGGGATGTGTCCGCCAAACATGTCGCCACCGTCCCCGTCCCCTGCGCGCGTCGGCGGCGGAGGGACCTTCAAGGCAAAAAAGGAAGGGACAGACCAGCCGCTCCATCCTTGCGTAGGCGGACCGGGCATCTCCATATCGAGGCCGGCGTCAATGAAGGTGGCGGAATGGTTCGCGCCCCAGTCCGAAGTCAAGAATCCCTTGAAGCCGATCTCATCGCGCAGGATTTTTGTGAGCGTGGATGCATTGCCGCAGGCAAACACTCCATTGAGGCGGTTGTAGGAGCACATAATGGAGGAGACACCGGCTTTGATAGCTGCGTCGAAGGGGGCTACGTAGACTTCATGCAGCGTCTGGTCGTCGATGTATGTGCTGGTGCCATTGGAGTCATAACCCACGAAGTGCTTGACTTGAGCCATGACGTGCTCAGACTGGATGCCCTTGATTTCAGCCGCGGCGATCTCGCCAGTCAAGAATGGGTCTTCGCCGAATGTGTTATATCCGCGTCCAAATTCAAGGTCGCGGTCGATGTTTACAAAGGGCTGAAGGGAAACGTCGATGCCAAGCGCACGGTCTTCTCGCCCGATCACCAGTCCGTTGTCCTCAGCCAACTTCCGGCTGAACGTGGCGGCCACACCCATAGTGGCTGTTTCGCCTTGAGACGGATGGCGCGTGAGCACACCCGGCGGCCCGTCTGCAAAGCGCAGCCCCGGAATGCCGAGGCGTGGAATACCGCCCAAATAACCCGCCTGTCCCTGATATTCGACTGGATCTTCATGCGTTCCATGGATCAGTGTGAGCTTCTCGTCGAGTGTCATCTGGCTGAGCAGCTTATCAACCCTGGCATCACGTGTGACCAGTGGAACATTCTGCGCAAGCGAAATAGATGCACCGAGGAACAGAGCCGAAACGGCTATAACGGCCCAATTGAGCATGGCCCACTTGGCCGTGTTCGCATCCATTTCTTTCAGTATCGATTTCATTGTCAACGCTCTTAGATCTGATCGTATACATGGTACGGCCGAAGCCTGGACTTTCCGGTCAGGCGGGCATTTTGTTGGGATTCCGCCATGAAACTAAAAAAGCGGCAGATATTGTAGAGTGGCGGAAGGTCCTGGCTCCGCTCATACAGGATTCGAGGCAGCCCAAGGATGGGCGAGGCCGTCCCTGAACTTCGAATCGGTTGTCCCTGAAAGGCATCCTATCGTCTCCGCGCGCCAGATCCACACCGTACGATACGCAGCAGTACTCCACATCAACTCGCAGAAATTTCCTTAACGCGGAAATCGCTCTTCCCGCGAAGGAAGCGGTGGAAACGGCTTATGCGGCTCGGTTTGATACCAGTACGCAACCGAAGCGATGTCGTCGGTGAGCGGTTGAAATTTACGGTTCGGCCACCAGCCCAACGCTTGAATCGTCACCCTCAGATTGCTATCGAAGCGAATTGGGTCAACCACATGCCACCGGTAAAGCGCATGCTTTGGTACCTCGCCGGGCTCCTTGCTTTCAAACGGATACCCTGAAAACGGAGCGGAGAATGTGGACCCAAAACCCCATGCGCCTCCAAAGTAATCCTCCGTGCCGGTGCCGTTTATGGTTGGGTTCTGTTTGTCTCCGTCGATGAAGAACTTCACCTCGCCTTCGCCCCACCACCCATCCGAGAGTTGCGTCCATGCGATAAACGTCCCGACGTACTGCCCTTGGCCTTCCACGCCGTCAAGGATCACATGCTCCGGGTGTTCCCGCGTCGTCAAGCTCCGTCTCCACTCTGCATGGAAGTAAGCCGCGGCGGCAGGAACGTCCTCCAGAGAGTAGCTGATCTGATAGAAGAAGCCGCTAATCGTTTTCAGGCTTTGGTTTTCGATTGTGATCTTCGCGCTTTTGCGAAACGGCATGGGCCAATACGAGTTGAAGCCTCCTGACGGGTTTACGGCCACCATGAGGGAGTTCACGTTGTATCGCTCCCCATGCCCCTCGGCGAAGAAATCGCCCAAAGGAACCTCCACTGAGGGGTTTGTTTCGTCATCCCAGTAGAATCTGAGAACGCAGTCCCGATAGGCCTTCGCGTCCACCGTCATCCAAATATGTTTGATGACGCCCGGCCCTTTGATAGTCGCCAACGTCACCGTCTGCTCATGAGGCAGATCGATAGCTGGCCGAACCTTCCAGCCTACCCCCAACCCTGAAGCCGCACTTCCTGCGTCGGGCACGGCCTTGGCCCCCCCTCCCTTCTCGCCGTTTGGATTCTCCGCCGAGATCGACCGAGTCTCCGCGTGGCGGATCAAAGGCAGGCTAGAGAGTCCGAATAAATCTCCATCCGAACCGCTGGCAGCAGGCTGCTGACCGTGTAAGCTGACAAGACCGGCCACAACCAACACGCTTGCGGTAATTCGTCCGATGCAATACGACATATCGTTTTTCTCCTGAGGTTCTGAGCGGCCGCTGCAGCAGAGTTGAAGCAGCCATTCCTTGGTCAGTGACCTTCCGCGGCTTGAACGCAGAGCCAGCTTGGGAGTAAAAGGTCTGAATCGAGCATCGCTACTTCGGTTATCGATGCCGTCCGAGGCTCCGCATAGATGGACTTGCAGGTCAAGACGGGTAAGCACCGACAGACTCGGAAGACAACGCTCTGGGTGTCGCGAAAACTGCCTCGGATCCGATCGATACATCTGCGTTTGTTTGCCATTTTCGGCCCCCTCTGCGGTAACGATTGCCTTCATCAAAAGTGAGACGGCGTCTTTTCGTAGTTATGAAGGCCCATGTCTGCAATTGCCACCGGGCCAAGTGCGCTTACAAGAAAGACCCGTCGCTTGAGAGGCCCATTTTCCCTCTGCAGGGTTTCTTCGTTCTCGTTAAGTTCCTCGGTCAGAGCGAAAGCGTTCTGCGAATTGCTTCTATCTGTCATCATCTCTCCCTTCCTGCATGTTGACTTGACCGCAAAGATGAACCTTGACGCCCATTTCATCGAACATTGCGGCCTTGACAGCAAGCGCTCGAGTTGCCGACGATGCATCCGTGGCGTAGGCAATGTTCACGTGATTCGCTCGGTGGCGCGCCATAAAGCCATCCCTCGTGACGCCATGAAAGACAGCGCTGACCAGTGGCCATTGGCTCGTGGTGCTCTTCCAGCGACGGGCTGTCTCTTCTTCGGGCAGCTTCACTACAGAACCGAGGCCAATATCCGCGTGCAATGCGCCCCCCTCCACGAATACCCGACTCCATACGATCTCGCCGGCCTTGCCCACTCCCTTGAGCGTGCCTCCACCCAACGGAAAATACATAGGCGGTTGGCGCTCGCTCGTCGCTCCTTGGTAGCCGCCGGCGAGATGACTGGCAGGAGCAGCCCCTGAGATTTGCAGGACCCATACAAAATCGTCGATGCCGTCTCCTGCGTAATGTTTTCCCCAGCGTACATCGTGCAGAGTCGTGGCGGGATCCAGCCCCAAGGCGTTCCAACATCGATTCGTCACCAGAGCGTCAAGTCCCGCGCCCTCATCCACTTCATTAAAGTGCGGTAGTGGTTGTCCGGCATATAGCTCTCTTCCGGAGTTTTCTTCGTAGACGGGCGGACGATCCACATTGTTGAGCAGTCCCTCAGCGAGATCGGATGCGGGCGCCATGTCCTTCAGTCCCTGTTGATATTGAATGCCGATCGCATCGCAGCCAAACTCATGCGCGATTCGAGCCGCTGAGATATACATCTCGCATTGCGCAAGAATCTGGGCATTTGTAAGCTCAGTGGCCTCGTCGGTTCCGGTGACGAACCGCATTCCGCTCCGGTCCAGCCATTGCCTGACAGCGACTGCTTCTTCCTCTTTAACGGTCCGCATGCGAGCCACCAGGGCCGATTGGCTCAGGCGCTCTTTGTAAACCCCAGTTCGATTCAACAGTTCGTCGTCGATGATTGCGTTGTACATACCCATACAGCCTTCGTCGAAGACACCCAGGATGGCCTTACGCTTCTGAAGTGCTAAGGCAAGTTTCTTCCCGAGTTTCGCAGCATAGGCTGGAAGCTCGCCTGGGCCCAGGTCTCTCACATGGCTCGTATCGTGAACCACGGTTTTGTTCTCGATCCACCCTCGGAGCCCGTTGAGAAACCATTCGTCCTGGAAGTTCTCGCTCCAGAGAGTGCTGAAGGGGACGTCTGCCTTCACGAGCGAGCCGTTGAGATTGAGCAGTCCCACGAGACCCGGCCACTGCCCCGACCAGTTGGCCACAGTGAGGATGGGGCCCCGATGGCTGCGCAGCCCCGGCAAGACATGGTGCGTATACTGCCAGGCGGCAGTGGCGAACACCAGATTCGCGTCGGGATCGATTCCGGAAAAAACATCCATCCCCATCCGTTGGCTGGAGATGAAACCATGACCGATCCGCGGATCGACTTGAAAGGCGCGCGTGACGCGCACGCCTTCTCCGTGAAACGCCTGCGTCAGACGACGCTCCATCTCTGCCTGAGCCGGCCAGCAGGTCAGATTTGCAGACTGACGCAAATCGCCGCTCGTTACCAGTACAACTTCTTCGATTCTCCCATCTCGTTTTGATGACATAAGGCCAATATTCTCCTATCAAACTTTTGAATCATTCGGAACCGCAACTGATTCGCCTGGCTGTCGCGACTGGTTATTGTCGATTCTTCTTGGCCAGAAACGAACCGTATAGATAAGCCCGAGCGTCAGTAAAGCTCCTCCCCACCAGAGCTGCAGATGGAGGCCGCGCATCGCTATGCCGGCATCTGCGCCGCCGGAAATGTCACGGATGCCCGCTGCCAGGATGAGCACTCCGTAAACGCTCAATAAGCAACCCACAAAAAACCAAATCGGAATCATCCGTTTCATCGATCCACCTCTACCAAAAGACGATGTTTAACAGCACAAATGCCGCAGCGACCACGCCTGCCCAAAATACCGGCCGCTTTAGAACGGGTATAGCTTGACCTGCGGGTAGAGAAGTCAATCCGTATACAAGGTTCTTCAATTCCGAATCGGGCTTGGGACGGGTGAAAAGCGACACAACGACCGTAACCAGCAGATTGACAATCAGCGTCCACATCGAGCGGTACACATTCTCGGCCATATCTTTCGCATGGCTTGAAAATGCCACATAGCGAAGCGCGGAAGGATCGGCCTTCACCCATAGCCAAAGTCCACAGGCGGTGAGTATCCCCGCAATTAAGCCCCACAGGCCGGCTGCGGGCGTCGTTCGCTTCCAAAGCATGCCAAGAATCACTGTCCCGAACATGGGCACGATGAAGAACCCGAAGAGCATCTGCGCATACACGATGATGCTCGAGAAATTCATCACCAGGTAGGCCGTCCCAATGCTTAGGGCGACCCCCAATAAGGAACACCACCGGCCCATAGTCAGATAGTGTTGATCGCTCGCATTCTTTCGGATGAACGGTTGGTAGATATCGAAAGTCCACACCGTGGCGAATGCGCTGACATTTCCCGCCATTCCGCTCATGAATCCTGCTATAAGAGCCGTAACGCCGAGACCCAATAATCCCGGGCCGCAGTATCGGGCGAGCATGAGCGGCAAAGCTTCGTTGTATGTGTGCACACCGGGAATTCCCGCCATTGTTTCCGGGAAGAGCTTGAAAGGCAACACTACCAGCGCGAGCAACCCCGGCAGGATAACAATAAGCGGCACCATCATCTTGAAAGACGCGCCCAGGATGGTGCCCAACTGTGCCGAGCGCAGATCTTTCGCCGCCAGCACGCGCTGCACAACCAGAAAGTCGGTTGTCCAGTAGCCGAAGGAAATCGCAATGCCCCATCCGAACACGATTCCCGTCCAGTGAACGCCCATCGGGTTCGATGTGGCCGATCCCAGCCCTCTCCACAGATGGGTGAAATCCTGCCCCGGATATGCTGCATTGATGCGGTGAACCAGGCCGTTCCATCCACCGGTTTCGATCAGGCCGGCCACGGGGATCACAAGACAGCCAACCCAGATGAGGACGAATTGCAGCACTTCGTTAAAGATGGCCGAAAGCAGGCCTCCGGCCATCACGTAGGTGCCGACGGTGAGCGAGGAAATCCAAATGCTGAAGTGAATATTCCAGCCGAGTATCACCTTCAGAACGATGGCCATCGAGTACATGTCGATGCCGCTCATCAGTACCGTCATGATTGCGAACGAGACTGCGGAAACCGAACGTGCCCCTTCGCCGTAGCGCAGCCGCAGATAACCCGGAACGGAATGCGTCCTGCAGATGTGGTAAAACGGGAGCATGACGAGGGAAAGAAACAAGATCGCCGGAATTGCCGCGATCCAATAGGCGTGCGCGATGATGATCCCATACTGATAGGTCGCGGCCGCATAGCCCATCATCTCGAGCGCGCCAAGATTTGCTGAGATAAAGGCCAGACCGGCGATCCACGCCGTCATTCCGCGGCCCGCCATAAAGAAGTCGTTACTGGTGCCGGCAAATTTTCGAAGGTAAAGCCCCAGCCCCAGCACCAGAACGAAATAGAGAATGATGATGATCAGGTCGGTCGGACTCAGAACCATCAGGTGGGTATTCCCCGCCGGAAGAAGAAAGAGAGCGCCCGCATTCAATGTCAATTTGACGGCTCCGTCGCGCGAACCAGAGGAAGAACAACGCGGTCCAGCGCATCGTCGGTGATCTCCGGAAGCGCGACGTTTCGATAAAGGCCCCAGTGTTCTTCGTGCTCCACCACGCCTCCGGGAGGCACCCTGGTCAGCGGTCCGAGGGTTTCAATCTCCAGAAACTCGTTGTTGGTAAATGTCTCGAAGGAGCAGCCGAAATCGGGATATGTCTTGCCGGGATCCGCTTTCGCCTGCTTGACGAATGCCTCGCCGTTGAGCAGGTAGGCAGCCCAGGTATCCGAGTTGAATATCCCGACTTTTTCGGCATTCGCGTTCGTCGGATCCTGCCGCAACGCCATGTATTTCTTGGTAAACGTCAGCCGTTTGTCGGAGAGGTCGGTATAGGCCCACATCACCAGAGGGTTCGTAGCTTCCAGATTGATCGGATGCTTACCGCGCGGCGGAAAACCTGTAAAGGCCGTGCCGCCCGGCGCCATCATGGTCAATGCCCAGGGAGAAAACTCCAGAGCGAACAGAGAATGATTCCAGATGCGGTGAATCACCGTAACCTGACTCCCGGTTGGCGCCATGCTCACTTCAATCTCTTTCTGCAGGCCGGTCAGAGGCTCCACAGGAGCCCGCGCCACCAGTCCCGTGGCCGTCACCGCGATCTCCGCCGACACATTGTCCGGGGCCCAGGTAGCGATCGGATCCTCCGGAGCCTTCCATACCCGATCGCCGCCCCGCAATTGAAACTCTTTCTCGCCGGACTTGCCCAGTTGATCCGGGAACTCCTTAAAGAGATTCTGTCCACCGACAAAGCCGTACCGGATGATCCGCGGCCCCACATCGCCGGTGACGATCAACTCCACATCGCCGTTCGTCACGCGCCAGCAGTTCGGCCACCCCTTGTACTCCACCTTTTCCACCTGGATAGCGGCGTTCAGATTCATGGCTAACATCGCACCTGCTGCGAAAATCGCAACACCTCTCAGCATAGAAATCCTTTACGTGTTCGTGCGGAGCCGGCTCGTCTTCAGTTCGACTAGAGCCTTGAGGCAAGTCCGTTTCCGCGTTAAATTCCACAATCAGCCATGTTCATATTCCAGTGCAATTGCGGTAATCAGACTCTGAAAGACGCCACCCTGACTGGGAAACGTAAGATACGCTGTTTGCTCCGAGTTTTGGTTGTATACAAATTCGTATCGTTACGATTTCTGATGTGAAATCGAGTCGAGAAACGTATACATCCCCCTTTTACCTTCTGTCAAGAATAAATGCATTGCAGCGTTATTCATACTTTAACTATTTATAATTAAACGACTTAGTTGATTGATTCTCACGCCCCCTCATCGCTATGGCGATCTTCGTCCGCGCATAATGTCAATTTCTGGCACGTTACAGAATCGTTGGACATTGCCTTTCTGCTGGTATATGCTTCTCGGGAATGTTGGCCGCGCGTATCTCACGCCGGCTCCTGCAACTGGGCTTCCACGAGAAGATTACTGGTAAGGTCATGACCGAACGAAAGAAGAGCACCATGAGAGATGTCGCGCGCTTAGCCGGCGTCTCTACATCCACGGTTTCAGCCGTAATCAACGGCGCTGTGTCGGTGAGTCCCAAACGCAGGCAGAGAGTCCATGATGCGATGACTGCTCTGGACTATCAGCCCGATGCGATCGCCCGGGGTCTGAAGACAGGCCGTACCTTCGTGGTCGGTGTTGTTGTCCCAGATATTACGAATGCTTTTTACCCCGAGGTTGTCCGCGGAATAGAAGACACTGCGCGCAAGGCCGGTTATGGCGTACTTTTGTGCGATTCCAGCGAGGACCGGAGAAACGAAGAAAGCCATTTGAGCATGCTCTTTTCACGGCGTGTCGATGGCGTCCTGCTGGCTTGCTGTGCTGGCTCAACGGCATATGCGCCGGCCGCCGGCCGCCGGTTCCCCATTGTATTTGTTGATCGCATTCCTCCAATGACCTTGGAATACACGGTAAGCAGCGATAACCTTCAGGCTGGATACATAGCGACTCGCCATTTGATCGATCTCGGACACGAGAGAATCGCTCCGATCGCAGGCAATCTTGATCTCTCTCCCCATCATGATCGCCTTGAGGGCTTCCGTAAGGCGATGCAGGAGTTTCATCTTCCCATTCGGGACGAATACATGGTTTGCGGAGACGTCCAAATCGAGGATGGCGCAAGCGCATGCACCCGATTACTCAATCTGCCCGAACCTCCCACGGCGATTCTGGCCGGCAACAATAAGCTGCTTCTTGGCGTGTTGCAGGAACTGGACGGACGCGGGATACGCGTCCCGGAACAGGTGAGCCTTCTGGGCTTCGACGACTACTTATGGAACCGATACTTCAATCCGAGCCTGACAGCTGTTTCGCAATCGACCTATGAAATGGGGAAATGCGCCTTCGAACTCTTGCTCCAGGCCATGAGCGGAGAACATCAGGCCGGCGTAAGCGAAAGACAGATCAGGCTTCCCACCGAGTTGCGGATCAGGAATTCTACTGCGCCGCCTGTGCACTGCCTATCGGGCCTGCAACCTGATTTGACACGGAAACAGCGAGAGTCCGAACCCTGAACGAAGACAACGCTGCCAGTTCCGACAATCCCGCAGGAAAACTCTCGGAAGAAACGTTCGGGTTCGCTTTAAAAGAGCGACTCCATTCCGGACTTCAGTCTAACGATGGGCCGTCCATCAAGGAGCAGATCGTGAGTGTCGTGGCAGGGGTCGATTTTGGAACTCTCAGCGTCTGTGTCTCTAGCTTCGATCGAGAACAAAGCCGCCTGGGCTTCGGGACGCAATCCGCTGAACCGAGGGTCGAGGTTTGCCTGCGCCACTCGTGCTACCATCAGCCCGAAGTAGCCTTCAAGCTTCGATGCGCAATTCTCTGTGCGGCATTTGATTTGATTTCGCGAGATTCTGCAACGTCCTCGCGAGAGTGGCTCATGATCGATGCCCGGTAGACCGAGGCAGGGTGAACAACATTCCCAGGACGCCACGCACTCTTTTCGTGCGCCTTGGAAGGCTGATTAAGGAGCACCTTCAGCACACCATTCTCAAACTCTGCTCGCATGCTTTTTGGATCAACGGTCGGCGAGAGAATAAAGGAACGTCTGAACGCACCAGAGCGCACTTCCGCACGGCGTGGCTTCCAAAAATGGGGAAGAGCTTTCCGTTCTCCACTGATGACAAGGATGTTGTTATCAATCAGTATGTCCAGATTCTCTTTGACAACGCCAGGAAGCTCGGCCTGCACAAGCAGATTCTGACCATGCTCGCCATATTCGTAGACGTTGACCGGAGGAATGAAAGCCGCCATCTGTGGGACGGCTTCCCAACCAGCAAGCGCGCCTGCAGTTGCCGGAATCAAATCGAAATCCAACGCCGCGAAATTAGCTTTTTCAGCGGGTTGAACCTCAAAAATCGGTTCGTCCTCGAAGCGAGGGGCTAATTCCGTAACGCGCTTCGTCACAAAGGCCGTTCCCGCGTCTGTTAGCCGGAGAACTTGGAGCAGTGTTGGACAAGGGATTCTTTGCCCAAGATTTGCCCAAGTTAATGCTGAACATAGAAACGGCCTCCGAACCCATATCGGAAGCCATTTAGAATCAGTAAATTTTTGGTTGCGGGGGCTGGATTTGAACCAGCGACCTTTGGGTTATGAGTCGGTCATAAGCCACTGATTCTAAATAAGATCAACAACTTAGCTTGGCAGAATCCGGCAAATCACGGCGGAGTCCGCAACCCCCGCGCAACCAGAACTAGCGCGTAATAGTGTCGGCGTTGGACGGCATTCTCATCTGGCGAGAGAAGCCCAAAGCCCTCATCCTTCTGGCTCTCGGCCGCCCCGGGTACCTGCGCGTGTAGATTAGTCCTGCAAAACGTCGCAGGGTCAGGGAGCATCACGGGAACCTCACCGGGACCCCGGGCACGGGATTCCAGTCGCCATACCTACGCCCAAGGAACAAATCGTGTTCCTTTGCATCCTGTTTGGCCAGGGCCACTTGCACGCTTTCGGGTAGCCTGAGCCGGAGTCACCCGATATTCGGGAACAATGTCATCGTCTGCGTATCCGTTCAATTCCTTAGCGGCCCAGGATTTGAGGTTTTCATTTCCCGTCTGATAGGCAAGGATGAGGCATTTACGCAGCAGCACCCCGATTGGCTGTTTGACGCCGGCCGCCAGGTCAACAATCTCATCGATCAGCATTTCGACTCCAGTCTACTCGCATCGGACATGGGGAGCCGGTAAGGCAAGCGCGGATGGGAAGGTTCTCTGCCGGCGAGCGATGAAGGAATAGGTCGGGGTCGGGTTGAAGGGCAGGCGGTGAAAGTCGTCGCTTGCATGGCCGGAGGCGCTCGTCGCAGATGAGTGTCATATGCCGACGCCGAGATCCGAGATACTATCCTTTCAGTATCTGAGAACAGAAGTAAGTGGTAGCGTGCCATGCTCCAATTCCTGAGACGGTTCTTTGCGCAAGGCCCGGATCGGCCGGCAACCGAAGCCGGCTCCGACCAGAGACGCGCGTTCATCCCCACTCCGCGCCAAAACGCGCCTCCAAAGGAAGGAGGCCCGGGGACAGATCGACTTACGGGCGCGGCCGCCGTCACGCGCTACTTTGAGCTGAGTAATCGGATCACCGGAGCCAAGGCCGAGGGTGATTTCGCGGCGGCGGTCCGCGCGGCCCGGGAAACCTACCCCCTGATGGCTGCCGTGGTCGCGCAGATGAAAACGGAGTATGGACGCTTCGACATCTCGACCTCCCACGCGGTGCACACCGCGGGCACCTTGATGGCGGTGATTGGTGACCGGCAGGCGATTGCGGAACTTCGGCAGGCACTCGACCGAACCCCGGAGCTGCGCGGCTGGCTTCCCTATGCCGAACAAGCAGCCGCTGATGCAGACCTCGTCGACAAGATCATGGCCCTGGTCGATGTCGAGCCCGGAGTCAAGCAGAAGGACCTGAAGACCAGAATCGATGGCGATGGTCCGAGACTTGGCATCCTCGCCTCGTCGCTTGAAAAGGGGAAGCGTTTGCAGCGAGTCAGCCAGGGATCGACATTTCTTCTTTATCCGGCGGGATTCGCGATCAGTTCGCTCGGGCCTCAGCCGGCTGCAGGCGCCCAGGATGCGCGCACTTCCGAGGTGATCTTTGCGCCTGCGCCCGGGCGCGGGCCGGTTCGCTCCGCGGCGCGTGCGCGGAACCTTGATTTCGGCAAACTCGCCTACGTGAGGCTGCCCAAAGCTCCAGACGCCTGGGAGGAACGGTCGCAGAGTCAGAACGTATCCTCGCGCGGTGGCGCAGCAAGCGCTGAGGGAGACGGCGCACCGGAAGCGGCGCGGACCAAAGTCCCTCGCTTCACAGTCGGAGGCGACGGCTGGGTGCTGGGCTGGGAGGAGCCCCTTCCGGCTGAGAAGCGACCGCACTTGGCCTACCGGGAAACGTTCCATAGGGTGGGCACAACGGTCTGGATCGACCCCGCGGGAAAGCGGGTGGAGTTTCCGACGGCTGCCGCCGTGGTCATGACCACGGACCGGCAGGGGCAAAGACTCGCTGAACGTGGAATCGGGTTTGATGTCTATCGCGCCGACGTAAACGGCGACGGTTCGGGAATGCTCTTTCTCTCGCGCGATGGCATCCTGCACGGGTACACGGAGATGGTCAAGCCATTCCTCGTGGAACGAGTCGCGGGTCTGGCCGAATACGCCGAACAGGCCAAGCGTTTTGGCATCGATCCGAATTCGCTCAAGAATCATGTCCGCTGCGTCGCACTCTCCGAGGGTCGCTCGCAATATCTGGTGACCATTGTCGACGAAGCCTGGTGTTACGATCTGGCCACGAATCGGCCCCTCTGGGGCCTCCGCTTTCCCACGAAAGATGGCTGGACCGCGATCGCTTCGGAGCGCTCGGGCAAGGCCGGCGCGAGCGCGGATGTTCTGGCCGCTTTGAAACTCATGGAATTGACGCTTCCCGTGAGTCCGGAGGCGATCACCCGCCAGTACCGAGTTCTCGCCATGCGATGGCATCCTGATCGAAATCCCAAGGATCCCGAGGCTACACGGAGGTTTCAAAAGTTGGGTGCGGCCATGGAACTGCTCACGGGAATTGATCTTTCTCGCCTGTCTAGCTCCGAGATCGAGCGGGTCGTCTACCAACAGGTTCTGCATCAGAGCGTCGTTCATCTCCCACAAGGGATCAACGTGACGATCTCGATGTCGATGCAGGTCAGTGGCGCGTTCGGGACCGATTGGATCTATGGTGCGAACTTTGCGGACCAAGGAAACAACACTTTCCTCGGCGGCTATAGCGGCAGGATCGTCGAAGTCGGCGCAGATGGGCTTCCTCTTCGCATCTACGATATCGGCACAGTCCCCCGGCGGGTTGCGAGAACTTCATCTCACCTTTTCATTCTGACGGCAACCAGGCTCTACATCGTTCGGGAGAGCGAACTGGTGGCGCTTGTCGATGTGCTTGATCAAGGCAAACTCATCATCGGAAATCGTGGCTTTGGACTCCTGCAGCCCAAACACTTTCAATGGTTCACCCATACTGGCGAGCTTCTCGGAGAGGTGAAGACCCGTGACCCCATCCGGAGAACATACTTCGGCGAGGAAGGGCTCGTCGTTGAGACGCGCACGCACCGGGCGGTTGTCGGCGGCGCACACGGTTGGTGGTAGGCAGCCCGCGTGGCCAACCCTACTTCGATGGATCGATCAGGCGCAGCAGGTAGCTTGCGAAAAAGAGCAACTCCAAAGCAGATCGTTCGTCGAGCGCGGGAAGGTTATAGGGCTCATGATGGTAGGCGTTTCTCACAAAGCCGAGCGCCCCGGACAGGATATTGCGGAGAGATTCCTTATAGGCTTCCAGCCCGCGTGGGTCCGTCGGAGCGAGACCCGGAAACGGAAATCGAAATGTCGGCGATTTCACGAGCGCGTGGGGAAGTGCGGTGCCGCTCTTTCCGTGCAGCGAGGGATCGCCCGAGGCATCGCGGATTGCGTTGAGGCGATTCTCGTAGATCCGGAACGCATCCCGCACAGCATCCTCAAATCGCCCTTCGCGAAAGTCGCGTTCGGCTTCGGCCAGATCGGGGTGCAGTAACGTTGCTGCTTCCAGAGCGGATCTGCTAATGAGGGGAAATGATGTGTTGTTTAGAATTGCTTTGCCCTCTTCCGAGAGGCGGTAAAAACCCGTGCCGTCCTCAACGAGATATCCACGCTGGATCAATTCCGCCCATGGCCGGCCAAGGAGGTAGTCGACCACCGGCCTGTATTCTTCCCGTGGGAACCCGCGAGCAATGTCGCTAGGGTTGTTTTTCAGGTTGCCGCGGTTGAGGCCCCCGGCTGACGCTGTATACGAGTAAACATGGTTGAGTTGCGCCAGCAGCAGCATGATCTGGCGTTCAAACGACAGCTTCTTCAGATCGGAGAGTGTCGGCGCAGCATCCGCGATCGATTTCAATGGAGGATTTGTCACTCTGTATCTTCCCGCATCAGCGTTGGATCGACCGGAAGCGCAGCAACGGTCGTCAGAACCATGCTAATTCGAGAATGCGCCAACGGCATGTCGGCACCCTGTCAAGGTGGTGGCGTCCATGCTCTTGGCAGCTCGATTCAGCGGTCCCCCTGCTCGCTGGAGTGCCAAACGAACCTGTCCGAGAACTTTGGGATAACGGGATCAACCGTGCCTGCAACTAGAGGCTCCGCCTTTTTGTGTGCATACCCTTCTGCCCGCCCTCTTATGGTGCTCCTACCTTCCGGCAGGAGCACCATCATGCGCCCACCCTACGGGCAGCGCGGCCCCGTTTGGGCCGCGAGGTTCTCCGACGCGACCGTTGGATTCCCGAATGCGTCACACCTTTGGGGGAATTGAAATCCTCTCGGTATATTATCTAAACCAAAGATGCTACATCATGTTCGACCGCATCTCTGCGGGCGACACCTTGAACCATGCTGAAATTATGGCGGAAGTGCGGGTTCCTCGATGTATATCAGCCGTCTGTTCGTTAAGAATTTCCGAAATCTCCGGCACCTTGACGTTGAGATTCTACCTGGCGTTACGTGCTTCATTGGCGAGAATAACTCCGGTAAGACAAACATTTTCCACGCTATCCGCCTTGTGCTGGATGGGAACATCAGCGCTCAACGCCGCCGATTGCAACCTGAGGACCTTGCGGCAGGACTGACGTTCACAACGCCTGAGCATGTCCTGGTGTCGGTGGAATTCTCTGACTTCGCCGGAAAGCCGAACGAGGAGGCTTTGCCCTTTACTGCCGTTCTGGTAAACGGGAAGGCGCGCATCGCATATCTGTCTTAGTACGGAGTTCGATCTCGAGTCGGCCGCCACCCAGGTTGGATCTCACCAGAGCGTCGATTCCACGGTGTCGCTGCGCATTCGTCTTCGGATCCGGCATGAGTCCCAGGCCGAAACGAAGAAATTCGAGGGCCGTCGTCTTGCCAGCCCCCCGCCCTCCGATCAAACAGTTCAAGCCGTCCGCAAATTCGAGGTGTGCACCGGCTAAAAAACCGCCAGTCACGGCGAGACGAAGGATTTCGTGATGGGGAACACTTTTCATATAAGAATCCATCGGCGAAGAACGTGTACTCCTGCAAAGCGAGGCCACTTCTGAGCAAAGAATTATGATAAACCCGTTTTGCGTTCAACCATCCAGTTGGCCCAATTTACGCTTCCCAGTCCCCGACCACGGATCCACTCGGACGGCATGGCATGGGTGCGGGTGCCGGTTCTCGTTCCTGCGGGCGCGGACGATGAGCTGGCGCTGTGGTGGCTTGATCCAGGCGATAAGGCTACTATTCTTGCGGGAAGATAGAGGAAGATAGAGCGCTTGGAGGTCCGCGCTTCAAAAGAAGCAACAGTTGGGGCCAACTATACTCACCTTGAGGCAGTCTGCAGATGTTGGCTCCCGAAGGCCACAGCAAATGCATTTACACCACTCCGAGCGGTCTTTGTCCCGGAACATCTCCCCTGCATCCGAAGGAGCACTATCTCCCCGCCGGCCTTGGGAACTTTCGCAACAACGTCAATTTGAAGAACTATATCTGCTACGACTGCCAGAATCGCATCAGCCAGCTAGAAACTGTCTTTCTCCAAAACGGCACCGAGGCGTTTTTTCGTTTCCTGACGGGTGTGAAAGGACGAAAAAAGCATCGGCCGAAGAACATCTTTGCTGAACCAACTCTAGGGCTCCCTCCCCTTACGGTTACTGGAACTCACCCTGACTTCGGACTCGACATTCTTTGGGAGATGAGTGGCCCTGGACAAGCTGTTCCCCTTAGACAAGTCGTGTTCCGTAAACACAACGGAACTCATGTCAAAGTGCCGCTGCGCAGTGGAAAGATGAAGACTGACATGGATCGTGCAGGAGAGGACTGGAATACTTGGGAGCTCGTATTCAGCAATGTGGCGAACGCCGATGAGGAAGAATACCAGTTGGTCTTTGGCGGCAAAACAGACGGCATGAGCCAGGTACCCCTTCAAGAAGCTTCCGGGAAGGCGTTGGAAGGGCAGATGAAGGCGCAAATCACGCTGCCATACGTTCGGGCGATTGCAAAGATCGCGTTTCATTTTATTCTCGCGCATTTTCACTTCAGCGGGTTCGAGCCAGAATTCGACAACCTGAAGAGATTTATCTATCACGGAATCGGTAATGTCCCTGCGCGCATCGTGGATGAGCCGTTTATGCTGCAACTTGTCCCCGAAAACGCCCGACTCACGAAGTGGTGTCATTTCCTGACGGCTGAAATTGCTGATGGTCGCTTTGTTTGCAGGATGCAATTCTTCGCTGGTCCAGAACTCAAACCCTTTGTCTGGCGCGTTGACCTCAGCCCGAATCCTTCCCGCATCGTCACACAAATGTCGATGGGCGTTGCATTCGCCTATTTCGATAAAACCGACAAGGATGGCTACGCGGGCCTGATGGCTGAGCTGCAACCTGGACCAAAGATGCTCGTCAAATCACAACCATCCTGATTGTGCACACCGCCGACATGGGCTGCTTGGAGCGCGATCTTGAGCCTTTAGGCTGAGGCATAATGGCGAGATGGACGAGTTGAGAAGCGGGCCCCTACCGCCAGGAACTCCAAGTCTCGCGTCAAGGAAAGTGATTAGTCCCTTTAAGCGTGCAACTGGCCTTGGCCAGACAGGAAGGAAAGGAACACGATTTGTTCCTTGGGAGTCGGCAAGCGTTCGCCGATCCGTCGTCGGGGAAATCGAAGAAATGGGCTCCCCATTACGCGGGCGAGTCCAGGACAGCACGGTATCGTCCGGTTTCCCCTCGGCAAATGCTCCGTTGGCCTTACAATTCCTCGGATCTGCAGGCTCCGCTCAAGCAACGGCGCACGATCCATCTCCGTGAGCATCGTCAACCTGACTCCGTTTCATCTGGAATCGGAAGTAAATACCGGACGATCTCAAATTCACCGCTCTCTTCCGCGCCCAGATAAACCTCAATCACCTCATTGACGAGGTGATCCACTGTTCCGATTTGATCGAGAACTGCCGTGAAAAGCTCGATTTCGACCTCGCCAGTTATTCTGCCCGTACCGTTTATGCAGATCAGACCAGCGTGAATCGGAACATTCGCGTACTGCCCGCTGGAACCTGGCTGGTCGGCCGGTCCACGAAAATCGACGCTGTTTCTCGTGACAAACGTCCAGTCCTGCTCAACGATCAGGTCTCTGAGTTGCCAGTCCTTCCAGCCTGCCTTGCCTAGCCAGGTCACATGGGAACTGGCGTTGAAACCCCGATCGCGCGCCAACTGTGCGAGGTCCGGACTCAGGCATTCGTCAATCAGGAATTTCAGCAATCTTCAATCTCCTACAGAGGAGTTGGAAAGCCGCTTTTTTGTGATTGAGATTCTGGTGGCGCCTGGAATTGAGAGCCGCCGTGGCCGACCACGCTGCGGAGCGGCCTTGGCGTAAATCGAGGCGAGCTCGACCTGCGAAGCGTTGAGGCTCGGATAGGATCTGAGAATTCGCTCCATGGGAACTCCCGCATCCAACTGCGCGGCGACATCGTGCACGGGAACGCGTGTGCCACGAATCACCGGCGTTCCGCTCAGGATTTCGGGATCTTCGACGACCATCTGGCGCGCTTCTGTGAGACTGCGCAGACGGCCGTCGACCTCCTTCCAGAGATCAGAGAAACGGATCGTCAGATTGTGATCGCCCACCGTGCAGTCTTTCCACTCGTTCCAGGTCGAGCAGCGGATCCTGGCGTTGCGGATCGTTTCCAGGCGGGCGTTCGCGGTCAGCCAATTTGCCGTCTCGAAATAGAAGGCAATGAGGAGACAAGCATCCGACCGGAAGGTCCGGATAGGCGTGGTGTCGTAGAGATCCTCGGGCAGGATTTTTTCGTCGATCATCCGGTTGATCTGCGGGATCGAGACTCCGGCCGCTATGGCCGCTTCCGTTGTTGTCAGATGTTCCATCCGGGCATCCATGGGGCGCCTCCACCTTCCAATATGATAATCTATCTGACGCTCCAGATCAATTATTTCGACTTTGCAGGGAAGTTCCATTTTCAGCTCGAATCGAGGCTTCTGAGTTTCTTAGGGGCTGACGCCGATTCCTCCACGATCAGGTAGTGAGAACCGGACTTGGTTGAAAAACTTGGTCCAGAATTTGGTCCAATTGCGTGCCGAAAAGGCTCCGATTACTCCTTTGGCTCCTCTCTACTCCGTTGAAAACATTACTACTCCACCGTTTAGTACTCGCCTGTTAACCGAAGGGTTGTAGGTTCGAGTCCTACCTGAGGAGCCAATCTTTCCCCCGCATAAATCCTGCACAATATTGACTTCGTCTCCGAACTGTCCCTATGATTGTCCTAAACCCGCTGTGAGGGATTCACCAGAACCCAGTACTCGGCAGGGGGACAGACCTCATGAAATTCACCGTTTGGAGGCGTCACAACAGGGACGTTTGCGACAGCACCAGCCGCTACGACCCTCGGTGCGGCTGCCCGTTGCACGTTCAATTCGTCTGGAAGGGGGCACCCGGCGTATTCGAGGGCAAGGTATGAGCGCCGGAGCAAAAATAGGCCACAGAGCGCCGCGCGAGCGGCGCTTTGCGGCGGAGTAAAAGTAGTCCACCGCCGGATCTTGGTTTCGTGAGCAGTTGCCTGGTCGGCATGGTTCAT
>Ga0187884_10001421_pt1 | contig 21805 bp, 25 predicted proteins | sample June2016WEW_20_4_FD_132983 | JGI IMG/M metagenome (GOLD analysis project Ga0187884, IMG submission 132983) | Peatland microbial communities from SPRUCE experiment site at the Marcell Experimental Forest, Minnesota, USA - June2016WEW_20_40 | ecosystem: Environmental > Terrestrial > Soil >...
CCAGCTGCTGCCGTCCCAGGTGAGCGTGCCGGTGTAGCCGCTGTCGCACGCACAGTTCGGGGCGCCGCTGGCATTGGTAGGGCACGCCGCTAGGCTGCAGGTCTGCGTCGACCAGCTGCCGTTTGTGCACAGCGCGTCGCCGCTCTTGGTGTAGCCGGAGCTGCAGGTGAGCGCGCACGTGCCGCCCGAGGCCGTGTTCGCACACGACGCGTACGTGCCGTTGGCCGGGTTGGTCGGTGAGCTGCCGCAGTTGGCCGCACAGGTGCCGCTCCAGCTGCTGCCGTTCCAGGTAAGCGTGCCGGTGTAGCCACTGTTACAGGCACAGTTAGGGGCGCCGCTGGCATTGGCCGGGCAGGCCCCAACGGTGCAGGCAGACGGTTGCCCCGTGCACGTCCAACCGGACTCGATCTGGCAGGTCGCGCTGCAGCCGTCACCACTGGTGGCGTTTCCATCGTCGCACTGCTCGCCCGGCTCGACCACGCCGTCGCCGCAGACGGCGGCGGTGAAGTTGGCCAGCAGGTTCGTGATGTCCGGGCTGCCGAGCCCGGTTACCATGTCATAGCCGGCCGCCGCGCTGTAATCGCCGTTGGAGCCGGTGGTGATATCGTGAAACGCACTTGTGGCGCAGAGGGCGTACAAGCCGGCTCCAGGGTTGCCCAGGCCGCTTCCACCCGCCTTCTGCTTCAGTGCGGAAAAAATTCCGGCCCACTGGGGCGCCCCATCCGACGTGCCCCCGACAACCCACCATCCGCCGTTCTCAAGCACGAGGTTGCCCGGCGACGGGTTCGCTTCGATAGATACATCCGGGACCAAGCGCTGCGAACCGGCGGGCACGCCGCAACCGGCCTGGAAGCTCGGCCAGGTAAACGCTTGACTAACGCCGCCACCCGAGTCGCTCCAGCCGCTCTCCGAACCGTACCCCGCACACGCCGGATTCGTGGAGGTCATTCCACTGCTGCAGACCGGGGTAGTGCCGCCCACACCGATCACGTGAGACGAGTTTGCCGGGTGATCGACGGTGATTGTGCTGGTGCCACAATCGCGGCTTCCGTTGTCCCCGGAAGCCGCAAACCACGTCTGCCCGATCGCGTTTGCATTGGCGAAGATGTTGTCGTTCGTCAGCTGTGTCGCCTGCGACATCCAGTACTCGCACGACCCCCAACTTGTCGTGACCACATGGCCTGGATTGTTGTTGACAATGACGTTGTACATCGTTGTAAAATCGGTCGAGCTGGTCGAAGCCGCCATGTAGTTCAGGATTCTCGCACCCGTCGCGGTGCCGTGCGCATACTCGACGTCCAAGGTGACCTCCAAGGAATTATTCGTCGAGCTAAAATCGACTTGGCAGCCGGCACCTGTGGGGCTACCCGTGCAGACCTGACCGCTCCCAGTAGGAAGCGATGGGAGGCCCCACTGCGCGTTGAAGTTGGCGACATCGGCGTCGGACCACGCGTAAGCCCCGGCGATGACCATGGTTTGGCCGGTACCGTCGTAGACACCGTCATTTCCGTAAAACGTTTTCAGGTCGTTGGGGCTCAGGTAGCAGCAGTAGCTGCCCAGTGCGGCGCTAGGCACGGCGGCGGACTGGGTGCTACGAACGTGTGGATGCATGGCGACCAAGTCATCGAGACCAATCACACCAACGACGTGTGGCGCGAGGTCGTCGGGGAACGCCGGTTCGTTGACTGACGCATAGTGGGACTTTCCCTGGAAGGAAACTTTATGCAACTCAACACCAAAGGCGTGCTCGATGGCAGCCACGCTGCCGGTGGCTGACACCACCAGGCGGTTCCCAAACCGCTGGGTGACTCTGAGGCCGTTGGCTTGTAGGTGGTCCACCACCCGTTGCTCCGCTTCGGTACTCGGGGCGTAGCGGCTGTTGAACTCCTCGGGAGTCAGGAAACGGTGGTAGTTCGGGGAGTCGGGATTCTGAATGTCGGCGAGCAGCATTTCCAATTCGTCACGGTTCCTTAGATTAAGGCTCACGACGATTCCGTGCTCAGTGCCTGGATCTTCCCGCTCAAGAACCGTTGCTTGCCTGAGTCGCGCTGACATCGATTTGGCCGCCGCAAGACTCGTCGCCCGTGCACCCGTTGCCCCGGCGGGGACACCGAGAACCACCGCCACCAGCAGGCTGACAGCCCCAAGCGAGCGCCTGTGCGGCGCGACCAACAGTGAGCACGCGGCGCGCTTCGGACGCGCTGGCGCTCCGGGCGCCGTGTGGCACCGCACTTCGTTCGCAGAATTCCGTCGCACGCCCCACCTCCTGTCCCTCCGCCAGTACCCGGAAGCACAACTGCCGAAACGAAAAGCACGCGGACCATACTGCTGGGCCGGCGGGATTGTCAATGACCTCTGTCACCGTGAGTGCGCAGGCTGCGCCCGCGTGACAAAGGGAAAAGGTGAAAGTTCGTGAATCGTGCTGAGCCTGTCCTGAGCTCGTCGAAGGATGAGTCGTGCTCGCTTCGGAAACCAAGGTCAAAGATGAAAGGAGAAAGGTCAAAGCCCGAGCCGCGGCGGCAGACGCCGCGGGTTGCCTCGCGCAAAAGTGCCACGCCGCAAAGGAGGCGGGCGGATATCCGAACCACGACTTCCTTGACCGTATCCCTCTTGGCGTCTTTGCGACTTGGCGCGAGGTTTCGTCGGATTCGGGATAGACAGGAATCTGTGAAACGAAGCGGCTATGGGCGCCAGCTGCGAGACGATGCGCAGGGTCAGCAGGCCACCGTCGCGATCGCGCCCGGCGAGCGCGACCGCCGAGGCGTTCCTCTACCTCTCCCCCGCCAGCTGGAGCGCACGCTCAAGGAGCGCATCGGAAACGTGCATACCGACGGCGATCAGTTCATCGAGCACGGGCGCTACAAGGGGAACTGCGCCTTGATCCTTGGCGAGAAGGACCACGCCGACCGTGCCAATGACGGAGATTCCATGTGCCACCGCACACCTGCGTCCCTCGCGATCGTCGAGCACAACCAGCGCGCCGGAATACTGGAGAGCGCAGGCCAGGACAGCGGACTCGCCGGCACCGAGGCGCCACGCACCAACACTGCTCGGTGTTGCTGGTGCGGGCACGAGGCTCAACCATGCGGCGTTCTTAACCGACTGCGCCACCGGATCACCGGACCCCTTGCGCTCCAGCTCCTCTATCACCGCTGCTGGCACCAACAGCTCACGGCCCAGCACGCGGAGCAGCTCCAGACGACCGGCCTTCGCGAACAGGATCAGCGGTGAGGCGTTAATGACGGCTGGATCGGGCACGACTGACTTCCTGCTCCAACTCATCCGGGTCGATCTGGATCACCTCGATCTTCCGTTCCGCGAGCGCGGCGATGAAGTCGGCCCGGGGGATGCCTGCGATCTCTGCGGCACGCCCCTGCGACACGAGACTGCGCCGGTACCAGTCGATGGCCGCAGCAAGCCGGATCTCGCGCGCCAGTTCCTGGGGTGAGCGGTGCAGTGCGCTGTCTAAACCCTCGGGAAGCTCAATGGTAACGCTCGACATCGCCAACCTCCTGTGCACTTCGATTCGCCAGCTTCATGTTGCCGCCTGGAAATCCATCAGAGTCATCATACCCGCGTGCCGGCACGTTTTCGAGGCCGCCCCGTCCGCTGCGCCCGCGGGCCAAAGGGAAAAGGTTAAAGGTGAAAGCGGCTCGCAAGAATCCTCGCCAAAGTGAAAGAAATCCGGCGTGCTTCGTGCTTTTGCTGCTGCGGTTTCAACCGCCGTGCAGTTTTCGGGCTGGCACCCTCTTGTCGGAATCGCTCAGAACAGCCAGCGTTCCTACTTCCCAGCGCGGCAGAGCCGCAACCCGACTGCGGATGCGCGTTCCGTCATACCCGCAATCCTTCGGCATCCACCCTCCCACTCCGTCATGCCCGCAATATTCAGGCGGGCATCCAAGGGGTGGAGGATCGATTCCCGCCAGAAGATTGCGGGAATGACAAGAGGCACGATTGCGGGAATGAGAATTGACGGTTTCCTCCTCACAAGATCTTCGCGCCAGACGAAGATTCTCGGAAGTTGTAGCCGCGATGGTCACACTGTACGCGGACGCCGAGATCACGATCGACGTGGTCGAGGAGCCGACCTCGGACGCGCTGTCGCTGGAGACCGAATGCGGACTGCGCTTTGTGCTGCGCCAGGGAGCCGGCGGTCCCACCCGCTGACACAACGGAAGGGACGACACGGAGTGGGGCGCTGACTTGATTGGCGCAATGTGTCACTTTAGCGTAGCACACATGAAGATCACCACGATTCGCGAACTGAAGCACGATACTTCAACCGTGCTGGGCTGGGTTGCTGGGGGTGAGAGTGTAGAGGTGCGGCGGCGCAACCATCCTGTGGTGATTCTCTCGCCGCCTAACAGGCTGCTGAAAAACCCCGCCCCATGCTTCGACAGGCTCAGCATGAGCGGATCCCCTCCCTGATTTCATTGCACTTTTCCGCTCACCCTGAGCTTGTCGAAGGGTGAGAAAACCATTTTTCAGCAGCCTGCTAAACGCCCAAGTCGCGTCGCGAAACCCGATTTCGCCGAGCGCTTGCGAAGTGTGTACGGATCCACCGTTCTGCCTACCACGGGTACCCAAATCATCTCCGAGTCGCGCGGCGATACCTGAGCAGTTACGCCGACACCGGCTTCGTGTGTTCCCTGTACGCGCCTGACGCGCAGACGCAGCACGCAGTGGCGGAACGCTACCGGGAAAAGCAGCTGCCGCCGACTTCCAACTAACCGCGGCGCTCGCGGCTCGCGCTGATGCCCGCGCGCGAGCCGGTCCGTAGCTGGTGGTTATTCAGGCTTGCTGCGGCTGGCGATCTCGTCGACCCGGCCGGCGATGCGGAACAGCGCGAGCAGGATTTCCAGATAAATGCGCACACCCAGCGCATAGAGCAGGAACACCACAGGTGAGATGATAAGGAAAATGACTCCTGCGACAGCGCCGCGGTGGAAGCCCGCGCCAATGAACACCAAGGCGCCGATGGCCGCGAGCACGAGGCCGATGGCGTACAGGATCTTGATGATCTTGGGTGTCAGAAACTCCGAGAAGGAAAAGTCGAAAAGCGTTCCCAAAAATCCCATTGCGTCCATGATCCTCCCTCCTTTGCGCCGTGATACATTGCCTGGATCTTCACCTCACCACCGCGCGAGTGCGTAGTATACCAGAAGCGGCCCGCGGAGCGCGACTGTCAGATCTCGCGGCACCTCGCCGCCCGCGACCTCGGCGATCTGTGCGGCTGTCTCGGTGTTCCGCAGCGCGCAACAGGAACGTAGAACCAATTGACTCTGCCTTCACCCACGGCGTATATACGGTCTGTCTGAAGTTTTGGGGGTCCGTCCGAAGGTAAGCGAGCGTCCGATAAGCTGCCCGCAAACGCCGGAGCGGGCCGCGGAAAAGACGATGACGAAGCGCAAGACGGTACTCATTATCGACGACGACCCGGACTACGTCGAGGCCATCACGGCTCTTCTCGATAGCGGCGGCTACGAGGTGCACTCCGCCTCCAATGGCACGGACGGGTTGAAGCTCGCGACCGCCCTAGTGCCGGACCTAGTCCTACTCGACATCGTCATGACCGAACGCACCGAAGGCTTTACGGTCTTGAAGAAGATGCGCGACGTACCCGCGCTGGCACGAACGCCCGTCGTGATTATCTCCTCGATCTACACCGAGATGCCGGTGTTCCAGGTGAGCCCCGACGCCGGCTGGGTGCCCGCCGACCTGTACCTCCCTAAGCCCGTAGACCCCCCGCGGCTGCTAGCGGAAGCGGCGCGTCTGACTGGGCGGGCCGGCAAGACGTAATACGCCCCCGTTTCCCGAACAGTAGCCGCCTAATTCGGAAAGTTCCGTCCTGAGTTTTGCAGATTCGAGCGGTCGCTGCCACGCGGAGCCCAGTAGGCAAGGCACTCCTGTGAGGTCCCGATTTTGCGTGCACGTAACCAGACAGGCGATTCCCGTGCAAAGAATCTTTTGCACGAAATCGCCGGCGAACCAATGATCGCGATTGGCCAGGCATCGGACTCCGTGCGAAATTCAGGTCCGTTGACATAGGGAGTCCTTGCTGCAAGAAGATCCGTCGGAGAGTAGACCATGAACGAACTCCTGGTACATGCCGACGCGTTGGTGAACTGGCTCCGGGAGCTGGCACAGCGTGAATCGGTCTTTTTCCCCCAACCCGCCGGCGAGCGCAGCTTTCGCTTCGAGCCGGTAACCGCATCGACCGTGATCGACCTGCAAGCGTACCTGCCAACGATCGTCCCGCCGAACAAAAAGCTGATGCCGGCTTTCGACGAGCTGGTACGGTTCCGGCAACAGAAAGACCAGGTCGCCGTGGAGACCGTGACGGATGCAAGTCATCGCATCCTGGTGGGTGTGCGCTCGTGCGACCTCAAGGCCATCGCACTCATGGACAAGGTCCAAAGCGACGGGGTCAGCGACCCGCACTATTGGGCGCGGCGCGACAACACGGCCATTATTGCCATCGCCTGTGCGAAGCCCTGCGATGATCGGGCCTTTTGCCAGGCCACACGTTCGCTGGACCACAAGCAGGGGGCCGACATCTACCTCACGCCGGTGGACGGCCAGGTGGTAGTCGAGAAGCTCACGGCGAGAGCCGATGACTTCCTGAAAGGGGCCTCATTCGGGTCGGCCAAAGACGCCGCCGCCCTGCTCAAGAAGGCGCAGGACGCCAGGCCCAAGCCCTTCGGCCGGCAACTCACCGTCCCGGTCGAGAAACTTCCTGGGGTGCTGCGGAACCAATACCGCAGCCCGGTGTGGGACAAGCACGTCAAGCAGTGCTTCTCGTGCGGCACCTGCACCATGGTCTGCCCGACCTGCTACTGCTTCGACGTCAAGGACGACCTCGGTTTCAACCTGACATCGGGCAACCGCGTGCGGACCTGGGACTCCTGTATGCTCCCACAGTTCGCCACGGTGGCCGGCGGCCATGACTTCCGGGGCGCTCCCGCCTCACGGCAGCGGCATCGCGTCAAGCGTAAGTTCGAGTACCTGATGGAGCGCTTCGGGGGCAACAGCTTCTGCGTCGGCTGCGGCCGCTGCGGACGGCAGTGCACGACCCACATCGACATCTTCGACATCGTCAACGATGCGGCAGGAGGCGCACAATGACGCACCACACTGAAGAGCGAGCGGCGGATCCGTTCGTGCCGTTCTTCGGGCGGATCCTCGACATCCGCGAGATGACGCCGCGCGAGAAGTACTACCGGGTGGAGCTCCCCCAGCCGCTCAATCACAAGCCGGGCCAGTTCGTCATGCTATCGGTCTCCGGCCTCGGGGAGGCGCCGATCTCGATCTCGTGCGGGCCGCGCCAGGACAACCTGCTCGAGCTCGTCATCCGCAAAGCCGGTAGCCTGACGACGGTTTTGCACAACATGACCGTGGGCCAGCGCATTGGCGTTCGTGGCCCGTTTGGCTCCGGTTTCGACATCACGAAATTCTATGGCAAGGACCTGGTGTTCGTCTGCGGCGGCCTGGGGCTGGCGCCGCTGCGCTCGCTCATCACGCCGGTGGTCGAGAACGTCGACAAGTTCGGCCAGGTGACCATCCTGTCGGGCGCGCTCGATCCCTCCCTCGAACTCTACCGCGACGAGCTGAAGGCCTGGGGCAAGCGGGTCCGGGTCATCCGCCTGGTCGACAAGACCGACAACATGCCCTGGGACGGCGATCAAGTGGGTCTCGTCACCGCGCCGATTCCGACCTTGAAGCTCGATCCCCAAAAGACCTTTGCCGTGCTGTGCGGTCCGCCGGTGATGTACAAGTTCGTGGTCATCGAGCTCGACCGGCATCGCATTCCGCACGAGCAGATCTACATCGACCTCGAGCGCCGCATGCGGTGCGGCATCGGCAAGTGCGGCCACTGCCAGATCGATGAGGTCTACTGCTGTTGCGACGGCCCCGTTTTCAGGCTGGCCGATGTCAAAAATCTACCGGAGGCGTTAGCATGAAGCCCCGTGTTGCTTTTTTCGACTTCGCGAGTTGCGAGGGCTGCCAGCTCGCTATTTTGAACTGCGAGGACATCCTCCTCGACATCCTCGGCTTGGTGGATATCGTGGAATTCCGCGAGGCCATCAGCGAGAAATCACCGCGCTACGACGTCGCGTTCATCGAGGGCAGCGTCAACCGCGAGATGGACATGGAACGGCTGCGCGAGGTCCGCGCCCGCTCCACCTACGTGGTGGCGCTCGGGGCGTGCGCGTGCATAGGCAACGTCCAGGCCCGGTCGAACTTCGTGGCGCCCGCGGAGAACTACAGGGTCGTCTACGGCGAGGAGTCACGCGACCGTGTGCAGACCAACGAGCAGTACTGGCCGCTCTGGTCTCACACCCGGGTGCGCGCGATCAAGCAGGTGATCAAGGTGGACTTCGAGCTGCGGGGCTGTCCGATCGTGCCGGCCGAGTTCCTGCACCTGGTCAAGTCCCTCATCACCGGCTCGATCCCGAACTTCCCCCCCAACGCCGTCTGCGTCGAGTGCAAGAAGAACGAGAACGAGTGCGTGCTGGAGCAAGGCCGCACCTGCATGGGACCGGTCATCTACGGCGGCTGCAACTCGATCTGCGTCAACGGCGGCTACGTGTGCGATGGCTGCCGGGGCCTGCTGCCGCACGCCAACATCGACGCCCACAAGCAGCTGATGCGCGATCACCAGATCCCTGATGAGCGCATTCTGAGCCGCTATCGCCTCTTCTGCGCGAACGAGGTGATCGGCAAGGCCGAAACCGTCGGCTGAGAGGCTAAGCGCCATGGCTGGCAACGACAAAACGTACAACATCGATATCCATCACGTGACCCGCGTCGAGGGCCACGGCAACATCAAGATCAGCACCACGGAAGGGGTGGTGAAGGAAGTCAAGCTGGAGATCGTCGAGGCCAATCGCTTCTTCGAGCGGCTGGTCCACGGCATGCTCCCGCACGAGGTGCCGTGGATCGTGAGCCGCATCTGCGGCATCTGCTGCGTCGGCCACCAGGTAACGGCCATCAAGGCGGTCGAGGCCGCGCTGGGCGTCCAGCCGAGCCCCCAGACCATCCTGCTGCGCAAGCTGTTCACCGAGTCGCAGTTCATCCAAAGCCACGTGCTGCACATCTACTTCCTGGCCGTCCCCGACTTCCTGGGCGTGCAGAGCGTGCTGCCGCTTGCTTCGAGCCATCCGGAGGTGGTCAAGCGGGCCCTGAAGCTCAAGAAGCTCGGCAACGATTACACGGCGGCCATCGGCGGCCGCATGTTGCACCCCATGACCGACACCGTGGGCGGCTTCTACCGGATGCCGAAGCTCGACGTGCTCGAGGAGTTGCACCGGCGCTTGCTCGAGGCGGTGCCCGACGTGCAGGAAACCATCCGCATTGCCAAGACCCTGAAGATCCCACCCTACGAGCGGCAGACCGAATACGTGTCGCTCAAGGACAAGAGCGAGTACGCGCTTTACGATGGCGACGTCTACAGCTCGGATACCAAGGAGTGCGTGCCGGTCGCGCAGTATCGCAACGTGACCAACGAGTTTACCGTGGCACATTCGACCACCAAGTGGAGCAAGTGGCACCGCAACTCGTACTTCGTCGGCGCGCTGGCGCGGGTCAACAACAACTTCGACCAGCTGCGTCCGGAGGCCAAGAACGCCGCCGCCGACCTAGGCTTCAAGGCGCCGTCGTATAACCCGTACATGAACAACGTGGCGCAGGTGATCGAAACCGTGCACTGCGTCTACAACAGCGTGGCGATGCTCGAGCAGGTGTTGAACTCGGGGTTGAAGGAGGAGAAACCGGTCTACACGCCGCAGGCCGGGCAGGGCGCCGGCTCGTGCGAGGTGCCGCGCGGCATTCTCTTCCACGATTACACCTTCGACCAGAGCGGCCGGTGCGTGGCGGGCAACGCCATCATCCCAACCAGCCAGAACATCAACAACATCGAGCAGGACATGAAGGACTTCGTCCCGAAGATGTTGCCCACCATGTCGCAGGAGGAGCTCGCGCTGCACATGGAGATGCTGCTGCGGGCCTACGACCCCTGCATCTCCTGCTCGGTGCACATGCTGGATGTCGAGTTCATCGACTAGCACCAGGCGGCATGGCCCTAAACGTCGTCGGCCTCGGCAGCGAGCTATCGGGCGACGACGCGGTCGGCCTCGTGCTCGTCGAGCGCCTCCGCGGGCGCGTGGCGGGGACGCCCGTTGCGTGCCTGGTGTGGTCCGACGTCGACGCGCTGACGGCAGCCCATGACCTGCTGGCCCTCGAAGGCGCGGTCCTGCTGGTCGATTGTGCTGATATGGGACTCGAACCGGGCAGCTACCGGCTGCTTGTCCAGAGCCAGGTTCGATTGCAGGTCAAGCACAGCGCGGTGTCGGTGCACGGCATCGGCGTGGCCGAGGCGCTCGAACTGGCCCGGCGACTCGGGTTTGCCCAGCCGGTGCACCTGTTCGCCGTTCAACCGTTCCAATTGGAGCCCGGGACGCCATTGTCCAACGAGCTGCAAGCCCGGTTGCCCGCTCTCGACGATGCCCTCACGGCGGCGGTGGAAGGGTTGGAAGGCGGCGCGCTGCCGGGTGAGCCAAAGCGGAGGAGCGGGTGATTGCGGACCAACAATCGCCCCAGTCATTCAGCTGGGGTGCGAGCTACGCCTACGAGACCGACCTGCGGGCCAAGGTGCTGGCCGAGCGCATCGCGTGGTTAATCCAGATCCGCTGGGCCATGGCCGCGCTCAGCGCCATCGCTGCGGCGGGGGCGGCCCTCGGCCTGCTGCCCGGCAAGGCCGACTACCGTTGCTTCGTCGGCGTGGCGCTGTTCCTGGGCGGCGCCAACCTGGTCTTCCGCTGGGCCACCACTCGCTACCTGCGCAAGCGTCGCTTGATGGTGGCGCAGGTGCTGGTCGACTTCGTGGCGCTCTCCGCCGTCACCTACGCCATGGGCGGGACCGCTACGCCGGTGCCGATGTTCTTCATGGCCCACGTCATCCTGTCGTCGCTGTTCTTCAACTCGCGCACCAGCCTGTTGCTGACCGGCGTCGGATTCGGCTTCGCCTTGCTGGCGGTTCTCTTGAGCTCGGGCGCCACGGTCTGGTACGGCGGTACCCTCGGTGGCTGCTTCCTGTTTTGCTGGTATCTGACCAGCGCCATCACCACCAGCCTCAAGCTGCGCGAGCAGCAGCTCGAGGAGAGCAACTCGATGCTCGAACGGCTCGACCGGGAGAAGACCCAGGCCACGCTGCGCGCTACCCACGAGCTCAAGGCGCCGTTCGCGGCCATCAAGAGCTACATCTATTCGCTGCGCGACGGCTACTGCGGCGACCTGCCTCCCAAGGCGCTCGAGGTGGTGGGGCGGATCGGGGACCGCTGCGACAGGCTCACCAACATGATCACCGCCATCATCCACGTCGGCAACCTGCGCACGGCCGTGGTCAGCGAGGCCCATTTCGAGCCGGTCAATCTGGTGCAGTTTATCGTCCCCGAGGTTGAGGAGGCGGCAGTGACGGCCAAGACGCGACACATCACCATTAAGTGCGACCTCGGCAAGGAGGCGGACCTCACCATCCGGGGGTCGCCGCGTCACCTGCACACCCTGGTCTCCAACTTGCTCCGCAACGCGATCACCTACTCGTACGAGGGCGGCACGGTCGAGGTGTCGCTGCACCCGGCCAAGAAGAACGCCGTGCTGCGGGTGAGCGATCACGGTATCGGCATTGCCCGGGAGAACGTTCCGAAGATCTTCGACGATTTCTTTCGCTCGAATGCAGCCGCCCGCGTAAACCCTCATGGCAACGGATTGGGATTGACCTTGGTCAAGGAGGTCGCCAAGCTGCACGGCGCCACCATCGAGGTGGCCAGCGAAGAGGGTAAGGGCACTTGCTTCTGGGTCTGGTTTTCCCGACTATCACCTTCGACACAGGGAGGAAACGATGGCAAAAGTCCTGATCATCGATGACGACGAGGATGTCATTGACAACCTAACCATGGTCCTCGAGAAGGCTGGCTTCACGGTCAAGGTGAAGCGTGACACCGAGCAGGTCGCCGCCGAGGTGGCCGCGATCGATCCTGACGTGATCATCCTCGACGTGATGTTCCCGGAGGATCCCTACGCGGGCTTCAAGGCGGCCCGCGAGATCAGGGACGACAAGCGGCTCTCCAAGATCCCGATCCTGGTGCTGTCGGCGGTCAACCAGCGCTCCGGCCAGTCCTTCGGCTTCTCCGACAGCGACCTGAGCAATGATTTCTTGCCGGCCCAGGCCTTCATCGAGAAGCCGATCGAGCCTAAGGTGCTCATCGAGCGCATCAAGAGCCTGCTTGAGCCCAAGGTCGGACCGTAGGGCCGGCGGTGACATCCCGAAGCCGCTCATGAGCGGCCGACAGCCACGGGTCAACAAGCGGCCGCCCCTGCGGCCGTGGAGGCGCACGCCGTGTGGGCTGGTGTGCCGCGACTGCAGCCGTACACCCTGATGGAACACGGCCCCGAGTCGCGCCGTTGAGGTAGGTGGGGATTAAACGCAGTGCCCCCTCCAGTGTCGTCGCATGCGGGCGCCGATTTAGCAAAGCGCCGGTTTTTGAAGCCTTGCAGCGGCCCGAAGGCGCACCCGCGTGCGCAAAGCGCTCATTTAGCTCATTGCGGCCTTGTATTTGGAACTGTCATAACATAGATAATCGTGCGTGCAGGCCGGGTTGGGATGTGGCTCGGGGCCGCACCGGAGTGGAGGTACCAAGTGTCCGCAAGGGTTCTCGTCATCGACGACGACCAGGATTTCCGGGCGTCGGTGAGATCTCTTCTCGAAGGTCGCGGGTATGAGGTGTTCGAAGCCGTTTCCGGGCACGACGGCTTACGGAAAGTCAAAGAATGTAAGCCGGACGTCATCCTGCTCGACGTCATGATGGAGACGTCCGAAGAGGGTTATGGGGTTGTTTACTCGCTGAAGTACCGGGATGAATATGCGGCGTACCGTGATACACCCGTGTTCATGGTCTCCTCGATCCAGGAGAGCCCGGACGAACGGTTTCCCCTGTCGGCAGAAACCGAAATGATCCGGCCCGATCGATACCTGACGAAACCGCTGAATATCCCTCGGTTTTTCGAGCTGTTGGAAAAAGCACTGCCGCCGGCGTCGCGAGCCCGAGCCTAGCCCCAATATCGATCCACTCCAATCGTGCAGACCTCGTGAGGGCCGGTATATCGTGGACCTGTACCATAAGGTCCGACGCTAACAAGGGCGAGCCACGCAAGGCCCCTGTGAGACGGGCGAACGAGCCGATGCGTTGCGAATGCGACGTGGTCGATGCTACAGTGACCTGCCATGGGTGCGGTGAACGGGGCAACGATCGTTGTCATCGACGACGATTACGCCATGCGGCTGTCGTGCGGTAAGATCCTGTCCAAAATGGGGCTGCACTTCGAAGCGTTCGAGGACGGTGCTCGGGGTTTGAGCGCAGTCGGGGCGCTGAAGCCCGATCTCGTCGTGGTGGATCTCAAGATGCCCGGAATCAGCGGCATGGAAGTCATTTCCCGAGTTCGCGAGATCGACCCGCAAGCCGTCGTCGTCGTGATAACAGGCTACGCGACCATCGACACCGCGGTCGAAGCGATGAAGGCCGGCGCGTACGATTTCCTTCCCAAACCGTTTTCGCCCGATGAGTTTCGCCTGATCGTAAACCGCGCGCTCGAGCGCCGGCGACTGGCACTCGAATCACAACGCAATGAGGTGGAGCGCGCTCTGCTGAAACGGCGGTTTGTGACCTTCGTGTCGCATCAACTCCAGAGCCCACTGGCCGCCATTCACCAGTATCTCGATGTGCTGAAGTATCTCGACAACTCTGAGGACGCCGCCGCGAAGAGACAGGAGTGGATCGACCGCTGCCTGAAGCGCACCGAAGAACTGCAGAGCATAATCCGTGACTGGCTCACGGTGGCGAAGATCGAGGGGGACACGCTCTCCGGCCAACGAACAAGTGTGGATCTGAGAGAGGTGATTTCCGAGGTCCTGAAGAGCTACGAGGAAATGGCTGCAACCGAACAGGTGGCTATTGAAGCCCGCCTGCCGGAACAACCTCTCTGGGTCTGGGGCGATCGGAACTGTCTCAGCATGCTGATGGACAACTTGATTACGAATGCCATCAAGTACAACAAAGCCGGCGGCAAGGTCGACGTCTGCGGCAGCCTGGCGGACGGCGAGGTCGTCGTTGCGGTGAGCGACACGGGCGTGGGCATCCCGGATGAGTACCGCCCGCTTCTGTTCAGCGAGTTCTTCCGTGTCAAGAGCGCAAACGGAAAGCAAACCAGCGGAACAGGTCTGGGCTTGCATATCGTGAAGAAGATCGTGTCGGAAATGGGTGGCACCGTCGGCGTGGAGAGTGAGGTGAACGTGGGTTCCACGTTCCGCGTACGTTTGCCGGCCTGGCGTGAGCAACCCGAAAAAGGAAAGGAATGACTGCGGTCGATTCTTGCTCGGTTCACCTGGTGCAAACTAGCAATGCTGTTTAGCCGGGCATCCCGCCGGCCTTCGATCAAGGCGGAGCTGATATGGAGCTACCTGATCATTCTCGGCGCCGCCGGGCTGGCAACGTCTTTTCTCGGCTCCTGGATCGTCAGCTCGACGATCATGACGCAGGCGCGGCGGGCCGTAGACCGCGACTTCGCCGCAACCAACACGGTCTATGACCAGCGGCTCGAGTCGCTCAGACTTGCGGTTGAGTTTGCGGCATCAGGGTTGGCCCTCCAGCATTACCTCGCCGATCACGAAGATGTGTCCCTCTTCGGCTATCTGAGTGCGATCCGTAAAGAAGCGGGGTTCGATTTTCTCAATCTGACAGACGTCGCCGGGCGGGTCCTCACGCGCGTGTCGCGACCTGACCGAACGCTGGATGACGTGTCCTCCATCAGCGTCGTCCGGGCCGCGCTCTCCGGCAAGCTGGCGGCCGGGACCGAGGCTCTTTCAGCCGCTGTGCTGGACAACGAAGATCCAGCGTTGCTGCCACGCGCTATTTTTCGCATCGGCACTGACGAGAAGACGCTCGGCATGTCCCTGGTCGCCGCGGCGCCGGTGCGCGATGCGAAGGGCGACGTAATCGGCGCCTTGTGCGGCGGCGTTCTTCTCAGCCGGGGTTTAAGCATTGTGGACCGCATCGGCAACCTCCTCAAGGCGGGCGACCTCGAAGGCGGCACCGCCGGCCGCGCCACCATCTTCCAGAGTGACGTGCGCATCGCGACCAACGTACGCACGGCCACCGGTGAGCGGGCGCTCGGCACGCTGGCGTCAAAGGAAGTGTCCGATGCGGTGCTCACACGCGGCGAAACGTGGTACGGCCGGGCTTTGGTCGTCAGTGAATGGTACATGAGCGAGTATGCTCCCATCCGCAACTACGACGGCAGCGTGATCGGCATGCTCGCGGTAGGATTGCCGGAGAACACCTACACGGGTCCCAGGAACAGGGTGATCTTCTCTTTCTTTTGCCTGGCCGGCGTGGGCTTCGTCCTGATCATCGGCACCACCTATGTCATGATCGGCAACATCACGCGTCCGCTCGGCGAGATGGTAGCGGCTACTCAGAACATCCGTGCCGGCAACTTCGATCAGGAGGTGCGGTTGAATTCGCCGGACGAAATCGCCCTGCTGGCCGATTCCTTCAACGCCATGCTCAAGAGCTTGCGGCAGGGAAAGACCGCCCTCGAGGAATGGGGCCGAACGCTGGAGGAAAAGGTCAAACAAAGAACCGAAGAACTCAGCGCGATGCAAGTTCGGGTAGCGCAGTCGGAAAGACTGGCGTCGCTCGGCATGCTGGCGGCGGGCGTCGCGCACGAGGTGAATAATCCGCTGGGCGCGATCCTGACGCTTACCGCACTGACTTTGGAGGATATGAAGGAGGATGATCCCAACCGTGGGAACCTCGAGGAGGTGGTGCGGCAGAGCGCGCGCTGCCGCGACATTGTGAAGGGCCTGCTCGCGTTCTCGCGCCAGTCCAAGACAGAAAAAGAACTGGTCGACGTCAACAAAATTCTCGAGGAGACGCTTGCTCTGATCGCCAAGCAGGCGCAGTTCTTCAACGTGAACATCATCCGCAACTGTGACCCCGAGCTTCCTGCGGTCATGGCCGATCAGTCGCAGCTGCAACAGGTGTTCATGAACATTCTCATGAACGCCGTGCAGGCCATGGACGAGCGCGGCACCATCACCGTCGTGACGCGGTACGAGGCGTCAGCAGATTGCATCGAGGTGGCGATCTCCGACACGGGCCGCGGCATTCCACCTGACAAGATCGATCGTATTTTCGATCCGTTCTTCACCTCGAAGGCGAGCGGTGAGGGCACGGGCCTGGGGTTGTCGATCGCCTACGGCATTGTCACTACGCACGGCGGGACCATTTCCGTGCGGAGCGAAATCGGCAAGGGAAGCACGTTCACCATCCGCCTGCCGCTGATGGCGCCTCGGCAGGAAGCGCGCGCATGAACCGAACCTGATGATCGGTGGACTGTCGATTTTCTCGACACGATCCTTGCTCCAACTGCGACAAGATCGCCGCCACCCTGCCCCGGCGGTTGAAACCGCCGCTACGAACCGCACCAAGCCCGCCGGAGCTTGTCCTGAGCCCCGTCGAAGGGCGGGCTCCCCGCCCCACAGTAGGCCAGTCGGCGCGGGCCGACTTCGTGCATTTCGTAGGCGCGAATTCATTCGCCGGCCGGTGTCGCCTTTCGTACCCCCGTGTCGGTGGACTTTGACAGAAGGGGCGGACACCGGCTACCTTGGGTGTGCGGACATGAACGACGCGGACCTCGACCTATCGCCGCCGCGCAAGACGCTGGCTTCCCTGGAACTGGCTCTCGCGCAACCCAAGACCGAATTCATCCGGGACTCGGTGATCCAGCGCTTCGAGTACACGTACGAGTTGAGCTGGAAGTTGCTCAAGCGGCACCTCGAAAACGACGAGGGCGTCGAGAACATCGATCAGTTGACGCGCAAGCAGCTTTTTCGGGTGGCCCTGGAGAAGGGCCTGATCCGCACTGTGGAAGACTGGTTTGCCTATCACCGCGCCCGGAACAACACCGCGCATGCCTACAACGAGAGCACTGCCGAAGAAGTCTACGAAACCGCCATCCGGTTTGCGCCGGACGTTCGCGCGCTGTTCGACGAGCTCGAACGGCGAACCAATGCTTGACATCGAACCGGAACAGTTGGCGGCGATCCGGGCGATCTTGCGCGCGCACGTAGGCGGCGTGCGCGTCTGGGCATTCGGGTCGCGTGTGACTGGGCGGCGCAAGAGACATGCCGACCTGGATCTGGTCCTGCTCACGAACAGGCCGCTGCCACTCGGCAAGCTGGGGATGATCGAGGACGCATTCGCGGAATCCGATCTTCCCTTTCGCGTTGATGTCGTGGACTGGGCGCGTGCGAGCGAGGAGTTCCGCGCCATCATTCGCCGCGACCATGTCCCCGTCGTCGAAAGTAGCCCCGCCGCCGCGAAGTCGTAGTCACCACTCGCAGGCAGTCGTAGTCACCACTGGCAGGCAAAGGCACGCATTGCTGCGCTGCCGCAAGGTCGGAATCGTCGCAGCGTCCCCTTCTTTGGGGGCACTCAACACCAGCGCCTGCATTGAGTTTGCAGGGTTTCGAACGCCCCGGTACAATTACGGTCATGACGAACGTGACCATCGACGAAGTGCAGCGGGACGTGCGTGAATACTTCCGCCGGCTTCGGGCGGGGGAGGCGTTCACGGTGGTGCAAGACCGCGAGCCGATCGCCGAAATCCGGCCCGTAGCTCCTGCAAATCGTCACTTACGGCCCTTCCTTCATGACTTGGGTTTCCCTTGCTCTTCGGCCGTCTCTTTCTCGGGCTCGCTGTGTCGGGCGAGCCACGCACCGGCGTCGGATTTCACGACGATCGCCAGTACTTCGACGGCTTCGTCGGTCACATCGTAGAAGACCCGAACTTCCTCAACGCGCAACCGATACTGCGGGCGGCGCACACCCCGGAGGCGCTTGCGCCTTCGGAGTGCCGCAGTCACACTGTAGGAGGCATCTCTCGCGCACCATGAATAATTCTCAACACGTCGACGCGCTCCGGATGAACACGGTACACAAGCCGATACTTGCGTACGATAAGCTCTCGAACCGACGGGTCGTCGTACTCGGGCACCCGCCGACCCCGTTCCGCGAAGACGCGGAGTGAGCGCGCGGCGGCGACGAGTTCGCGCACGACTGTGGCGGCGTACGCCTCGGAATCGCGGGAGATGTGCTCAGCAACAGACACAAGGTCATCGCTGGCCCAGAGTGACCAGACTATTTCCCGACCCATCGTGCCACTCGCTGCTCAACCTCCTCTTGGGACAGCGTGCGGCCCTCGGCGATGTCGCGCAAACCGGCATCGATCGCCTGGCGCACGTAGATGCGGTACTGGATGTCTTCGAGAGTCGCGTCGTCCGGGAGTGCATCGAGAATGCGGCGAACCTCTTCCTTTGCGGTCTCCATGGTGGACTCCTCTGCTACACCTACGTGTAGCTCAATGCCAGAATACGCGGAAGCCGCCAGCGCGGCCTCTTTAGTTCTTCATTCCCCATACTCCCGTTTCAGCCTTTCGTAATAACGCCGCTGAGCGCGGGCGACCTCCTCCGGATCTTCTTTGCGTCGTTCACAGGGGCTGTCTACCCGACTCCTATCAACGATACGGACGGTGATGGTATCGCCAACGGCCAGCGTGGTCTTCAGCCACTTTAGGTGCGCGCCGGCGCTGCTGTCGAGGCCGCCTACATCGAATGTGGGCTCTTCCTCGATGGACTTCCCGTCCGCGCTCTTCGCTGGTGTGCGGCGGACCCACGTCACGATCGCCGAAACAACACCGAAGTCACTGATTCCAGCGGTGCAAACTTCGCTTCCGTTCACCGCTACCTGGAAGGCGATCATCGTTCACCCCTCACGCCGAACGCGATGCCGCTGAGCGGCCGCGGGCACGCTCAAACGGTTCGAGCTCGGCAGCCCCGTTCATGCCCGCGGGGTCCGATCCAGCGGCAGGTTAGCGCTGCGCCGGCCAGTGGCAGAAGCGGCTTCTCCGGCGACCGTGGGTTCGGGAGCAGACGCTTCTCCAGCGGTGCGATGTGCCAATCCATCTCTTCCAACGGCACCGCCCCGAGCAGCGGCTCGGCACCGTGCGGAAGCTCGATCGCACGCACCTGACACACCCGACCCTGTACTTCCAGCTCGGCAATGCCGAACACGCGATAATCGTGTTCGCCTCCATCAGCCGTGTAGACGCGGACCTCACCGAGCGGATCGAGCCGGAGGCGCTCAATCACTTCAACGGGCAGTGCCAGCTCCGTCACACCGGAGTCCACGAGCGCCTCGCAGGCGACCTCTTCCCCTCGCTTGTCGGGTGGGAGATAGCGGTTCTGCCAATTGCGCACCTTCACCGGAACTCGGAACACACCCATATTGCCTTGGTAGCGCATTTCGCTTGATGGCGCTAACGTTTCCCGCTCAACCGTGGCCGGTGCGTGACTGCTGCCTCAGTGAGCGATGCCGCGCCCCAGGCCGTCGGCCGCAGCGTGCTGTCAGCCAGCACCATTCTCGATCTCTCTGTCAGACCGCAGAGCTGAGCCGCGACCGCTATAGAGCCGACCCGTCGGGGCTGATCGTGCTCCGCCTTTCATCGGCGCGCCGGCGAAGGAGCCGCAGTGGTACCCGACCCCTAGACCCTGCGGGTCTGACAAATCGCTGCAGCTCCTCCTTCTTGCAAACATGGGGAGGTCGCGCCTTTGGACGTGATTGATCCATCTACTCTACTCGGTTCCCGCCAGCCGAACTTGCGCGTCAGCCGCGCGCAGCACGGCGGCCATTATGAGCACGACGCTTCTTGCGCGGCGGCTGGATACGCGTGTTGGGCAGCCTCACGAAGTTCTCAGGGTGAAGCAAGCTGGCCACCGAGATATCTTCGTCGACTGCTTCCCAGTGCAGGCCGATGCCGCCCCCGATCAGTTCCCAATCAGCCCGCTGCCTAGCAGTGGCTCCTAGAAGCCGCGGAAACCACGCGAGGGGAGCTGACACCGCGCGACCGTCGGATAGAGTGACGGTGAGCGTGTCGCTGGTACACGAGGCGTCAACAGCGAGGACCTCAACGCTTTCTGCCAAAGTATGCATGCCACTTCTCCAAGAAGAACTGTCTGTGCTCGACGACGATCTGGTGAATCTCGGTCAGCTCATGCCCACGAAACCCCCTTACGTCCGCAAGCGTCACCGGCTGTAGCCAATACTTCGCGTACCGTCCGGCGTGTGCCACATGTATGTGTGGCGGTTCACGCCCTTCCATAGTGAAGAAGAAGAAGCGGTATCCACGAACCCTCAGCAGCGCCGGCACGTCAGCAGTCTATCCCAGCAACTGGAGAAGGGAAAGAAAACCGCTGATCGCCGCGATGTCCCAGCCTGCCCAACGCTGCCGCTGAGCGGCCGGTCAGTTTGGCCGAACCGGATGTGGTCAGTTTGGCCGAACTGGCCGCGGTCACCTCTGCCGAACTACACATGGTCATTTAGCCCGGTCTGTGACACTCAGGCGAGGTACCCCGTCGGGGCTGATCGTGCTCCACCTTTCATCGGCGCGTCGGCGAAGGAGCCGCAGTGGTACCCGACCCCGAGACCCTGCGGGTCTGACAAATCGCTTCAGCTCCTCCTTCTTGCGAACATGGGGAGGTTGCGCCTTTGAAGCTGACTGGTCCATCTACTCTACTCGGTTCCCGTCAGCCGAACGCTATGGCGATGAGCCGCGCCGTCTCTTGGCGTCAGTCTCCATCGGCTTGTTAGGGAACCCGCCCGTCATCGACGTGATTCGCCGAGACTCCCTTCGCCCGAGATATACCAGTTGATGTCGTCTCCCAACATGCAGAAATAGCCCGCCAGCCCGTGTAGGATCTCTGTGGCTTCTTCGTGAACGTGCTTGGCCTCTTCTACTGTAGGACGATACGCCTGCTTGTGAATCACTTTATTTCGCAGCTTGTTGATTTCCGTTGCATGAAGTCGCAGGAGAAGGTCCCTCAAGGGCACGTCGTCTGCCGACCGGAGGTTTTGCTCAGGAACTATCGGCGGTTTCCTCGGGAAGTTTGCGATAATAGCCTCGCTTTGCGCAAGCGATTCCGGCGCTTCGTTGTCGACAAGCAACCTGAGAACGAGGCGCCGCATTGGCTCAAACGTGAGTTGCTTCGTTCGTTCGTAAAGTTGCGTGAGGACGCGATTCAGGTGGGAAAGATCGCTGCTCCCTTCACGGGCGAACGCGCGGTAGATCAACTGCACGCGGAGAAAGTGATTGAAAAAAGCCTCGTACGCCTGAGCGACGCTGAGCACGCAATGGATGTATCGCTTCCGTTTCATGAATTCGAAACAGTCGAACAGCAACATTTCATGCGCCACGTTGGCCGAGTCGCCGTTGATGTTGAACGATCCCCCGCACGCTTGGCAACTCACCGTGCGGAAGCCGATCGGCTTGAAGGTCTTGAGGTCGGAGGCTCGGTTGAAGATGTTCGTGTCGCGGCAAAGGGGGCACACAGCCTCGAAGTTTTCGTAGGTTGCGTTCGTATCATCTGAGTACGGGAGGTTCATTCCGCTGTGTTCCCTAACGTGCGTTGAGCGGCTCCCCGCGGCAACGCCCCTTCATCTTACTAAACGATGCCCTTGACTCGTACGACTTTCACTGGAATGCCCTCAGCCTTCATCCACCCCAGCCATGTGGGTTCCGGAAATTGTGTCCGCTTTTTTCCGGAAATTCTGTCCGATTTAGTAGCGTGATCGCTGTTTGAATCGGGCAAGTCAAGCGGCGGCAAGTGGCGAGTGCGGTAGGAGGGGCCGTC
>Ga0187884_10001424_pt1 | contig 21777 bp, 23 predicted proteins | sample June2016WEW_20_4_FD_132983 | JGI IMG/M metagenome (GOLD analysis project Ga0187884, IMG submission 132983) | Peatland microbial communities from SPRUCE experiment site at the Marcell Experimental Forest, Minnesota, USA - June2016WEW_20_40 | ecosystem: Environmental > Terrestrial > Soil >...
GAGGCCCATATGGAAAGCAGGGAATCGTATGGAATGACGAATTTCTGGTCGGGGAAATTTCGCAGGTAGGGACTCAATTTGACGGTCTGGGCCACATTGGCTTAAGAGACAGCCAGGGGGTGTACAGATGGTACAATGGTCATGCGTTCAATCAGAATTCTGCGGAAAATGCCCACGGACTCAAACACCTCGGCCCGGAGAAACTGGTGCCCTACATAACGAGGGGCGTCCTGATCGACGTGGCAGGGTTAAGAGGCGTCAAGACGATGAAGAAGGGTGAGATAATCACCGTCGCCGACATAGAGGCCTGCATCAAGAAGGCAGGGATCGCCCCCATCAAGAAGGGAGACGCGGTCTTATTCAATACCGGATGGATTGAACTGTGGGATGGGGATCCCAAAGTTTACAATGAAGGCTGTCCCGGCGTGGGCGTCAAGGGTCTCAAGTACCTTGTCAGTAAGGAGGTGAGCATAGTAGGAGGGGATACCTGGCCGGCCCTCGATGCCGTCCCCGGGGAAGACGCAGACTATCCTTTTCCGGCGCACAGCTTCATGGAATGCGTCAATGGAATCGGGCAACTCCAGAACCTCGATTTGCGGGAACTTGCCAAAGATAAGGTGTATGAATTCTTGTTTGTTTTTTCGCCCATTCCTCTGGAGGGCGCAACCGGTTCACCGGTAAGCGCACTAGCTATTCGCTGATAGGGCTTAGGTTACGCGGGTTAGAAGTAGTTAGTCCTCCCTCTCCTCCCCTCCCCGGGCCGTCCGGCCCGGGGAGGGGAGGAGAGATTGCTCTTAACCAGCCGATATTAAGACGCTAAAAGGGTCGGTCCCATGATGACGCCGCAGGCATACGAGGAGAGTCTGAGGGAGCTGAATCTGGTCGTCTACATGTTCGGCGAGAGGATAGAGAACGTCGTCGATCATCCCATTATCCGCCCCTCGATGAACGCCGTGGCCAAGACTTACGAATTAGCCCTCCGGCCCGAGTTCGAAGCGATCATGACCGCCCGGTCCCATCTGACGGGAAGGAAGGTCAATCGGTTCACCCATGTCCACCAAGGTATCGACGATCTGATAAACAAGAGCAAGATGGGGAGGCTGCTCGGTCGGGAGACGGGATGTTGCTTTCAGAGGTGCGTCGGCACGGACGCCCTCAACGCGCTCTCCATCGTCACCTACAATATAGATGAGAAACACGGCACGAACTACTATAAGCGCTTCCTGAAATACCTCCGCTACGTGCAGGAAAGGGACCTCACCTGCGACGGGGCGATGACCGACCCGAAGGGCGACAGGTCCTTGGCGCCGCACAAGCAAGCGGATCCGGATCTCTTCCTCAGAATACTGGAAGAAAGGAAAAACGGGATTGTCGTGAGGGGCGCCAAGGCCCATCAGACTGGCGCCGTCAATTCTCACGAGATCATCGCCATGCCTACCATCGCCCTGGGAAAAGAAGATCAGGATTACGCGGTGGCATTTGCTGTCCCAAGCAACGCTTCCGGTGTCCTCTTCGTCATGGGGCGGCAGTCGTGCGACACGAGAAAACTTGAAGACGGAGATATCGACACGGGCAACGTGCTCTTCGGGGGGCATGAGGCACTGATCGTCTTTGACGACGTCTTCGTGCCGTGGGAGCGCGTGTTCATGTTCAGAGAGTATGAGTTTGCGGGCCAACTGGTGGAGAGATTCGCTTCCTATCATCGCCAGAGCTACGCATGCAAGGTCGGCGTGGGAGACGTGCTCATAGGCGCTGCCCAGACGGTCGCGGAATACAACGGGATCGAGAAGACCTCACACGTGAAGGATAAGATCATCGAGATGAACCACCTGAACGAGACGCTCTACTGCGGGTGCATGGCCTGTGCGTCCGAGGGGCACAGGGAGCCGAGCGGCACATACGCGGTCGACACGCTGCTCGCCAACGTGCACAAGCAGAATGTGACGAGGTTTCCTTACGAGATCGCACGTCTTGCGCAGGACATCGCGGGGGGGCTGCTCGTCACGATGCCGTCCGAGAAGGATTTCACCTCTCCTGAATGCGGCAAATGGGTAAACAAGTATTTCAGGGGAAGGGCTGATGTCCCGACCCTTGATCGCATGCGGATACTAAGGCTCATCGAGAATATCACGCTGGGCACGGCGGCGGTCGGGTATCTTACGGAGTCGATGCACGGGGCAGGTTCTCCCCAGGCACAGCGGATCATGATCTCCCGCTACGAGAACATGAAAGAGAAGCAAGAGGCGGCGAAGAGACTCTGCCGGATCGAAGAGGCGTGAGATGTGCCGTTGTCCCCTTTTCTGAAGCGGGCTTCCATGCCGAAGCCGCCCTGTGCTGCATGAAAATGCACGACTGTTTTGACACGACCGTCCGCTTTGTCGTGACCGGCATCGACAACGACCAGACCAAGCTCCTCACGAACGCGTTCCTCGTGGAAGAGAACCATGCATGAATCTATCCTCCGACTCCTTTCCGCCGTTGCCGACGGCACGGTCTCGGTGGGGACCGCCTTTGAAGAGCTGAAGGATTTCCCCTTTCAGGACCTGACCCACACGAAGATCGATCATCACAGACAGCTGCGCAAGGGGATCCAGGAAGTGATCTTCGGCGAAGGAAAGACCATCGAGCAGATAACCGACATCGTGCGCTCCATGCGGGAGAAAGAGATCGATGTGCTCGCCACGAGGGTCGACGAGGGGAAGGGGAAAAGACTCCTCGAGTCCTTTCCGGACGGTACCTATTTCGAGGCGGCCCGTTGTTTCCACATTCAGAAGGATACGTCCGTCAAAGGGAAAGGGACCGTCCTCATACTCTCCGCGGGCACGAGCGACATACCCGTGGCCGAAGAGGCGTTCGTGGCCTCCACCTTCTTCGGCAACACCACGGAAAGACTTTACGATGTCGGCGTGGCAGGCATCCACCGCCTGTTCCACAACCTCGAAACCCTCAAGAAGGCGCGCGTGATCATCGTGGCCGCGGGCATGGGAGGGGCGCTCCCTTCCATCGTGGCCGGCATCGTCGGGGTGCCCGTGATCGCCATCCCCACGAGCATCGGCTACGGCGCGAGCCTGGGAGGCTTCTCCGCCCTGCTCTCCATGCTCAATTCCTGCTCTACCGTGGCTACCTTCAATATCGACAACGGCTTCGGAGCTGCCTATTTCGCCACCCTCGTCAACCGCCTATGAAGATTCTCTATCTCGACCCCATCCTCGGCATAAGCGGCGACATGACGATCAGCGCGCTCATCGACGCGGGATGCCCCTTTCCCGTGCTCATGGACCTGCACGGACAGCTGCCCGAGGGTCCTGATGAGGGACCGTAAATAAGTAACCAACTCACCACGTCTGCCAAGTTCGGTGACCATACTCGTTATGGCTCACTTTACGGATGTGCGGGGGGGGGCGCTCTTGAAATGTGATTCCTGAGAAGTAACTCCGTTTTGTGGATTAATGACGGCTCGCATAAGAAATTGGTGCAGTATTTACAAGATGTTGGATACGGCATGTTGTGCCGACCTGCTTCAAAGTGAGTTGCTTCTCAGGGATCGCATTATAACTTTCCCTCCTCAGGGAGTAATTGTTGACAAAAGTCCTATTTGAGGCCGAGCCGGCGCCGGATCAAGTCGCAGAGAGAGCTCTTAATTTCATTGTGTCGGGGAACTGGAGCCTTCTTTCCGTTCGCGGGATTAGCATAAATATCGTGGCCGCTGCCATGTCTCTTAAGATAGCAGCCTGCCTCGACCAGTTCCTTCAGGAACTCGTGCCGTTTCGAACGGCAACCTCGATCTGTTTGGTCTGACGTCCCTTTGCATTGGGTTCAACTTCGTCTTCCATCATCAGCGCATAGGCTTCCCTGATGTTGTTTTCCAGGTCGTTTAATGTTTCACCCTGGCTAAATACGCCCGGAACTTCCTTGAGGCGCCCTACGTACCAATTGTCGTCAAGCCAGTATTCAAGGGTAAACAGCTTTGCCATGGTTTCCACCTCCTGCGCGTTTCCCTAGTCTACTTCTTCAAGCTCTATTGGTCAACTAGGACCCTCAAGGGCAAGGCCGCTTGACAACGCCGACAGGAGCAGCATAAATTAGGACCGACGGTGCAAGGGGCGTTATGAAGAGGATACTGATCGAATGGTTCCACTGCGACGGGAAAGAGTTTGTCTGCTCCGGATGGGAGAAAAACCGGGAGCTGATCGAGAGCACTATCGAGGCCATGCGGCCTTTCATGAGGACAATGCAGGTGCAGCTTGACTTGCGGGAGGTCACGCTGACCGGAGACGAAACGCAGCGTGCCGATATGGTGAAGATCAACGGCAAGAAGATAGAGGAGCTTATCGACGCGGCTCACGAAACAACAAAGTGCAGCCGCCCGACAAATGGTCGCACCGGCCCGGATCTTGTGCGGGGTTCTTCTCTTCCCGGCGGGAACGCGACTAATCTCTCGGAGATGCTGGTCGATGCTATTCTGAAAGAAAGCGGCAGTTTTGCCCGTTGCGGCTGCGGGTGCAGCCCCGACGATCTGTCCCGCTAAAGGAGTTTTAGATAATGGGCACGTTCAACGCGTATGAGATGAAGAGACTCGCCTATGAGAAGCCGCTTATAGAGAAGGGATACGCGAACCGGACCCTCTACGTCAACCTCTCCGATCAGGATATCGCTATCAAACCGGTGACAGGGAAGATGAAAGAGGTCTTCGTGGGAGGGAAAGGCTTCGACCTGTGGCTCCTATGGCACGCGGTGAAAGGGAGCACCCGATGGAACGATCCCGAGAACGCCATCTGCATCGCCTCCGGCCCCCTCGGCGGCACGCCTATCTATCCTGGTTCCGGCAAGAGCATCGTCACCGCCATCTCCGCTACCACCGGCTCCGTGATGGATTCCAACGTGGGCGGCTACTTCGGTCCCTACCTCAAGTTCTCCGGCTTCGATGCGCTGGAGATCCAGGGCAAGTCGAAAGTCCCGGCAATCATCTTCATCGACGGCATCGAGGAGCAGGTCCAAATCCTGGAGGCCGCGGGGCTGCCCGAGGGGGCCCATGAGATATCGGCGCTGCTGACGGACTATTTCGGCAGGGGAGAGCCGAGGGATATCTCCGTCGTGACGACCGGACCAGGGGCGCGCCATACCCTTATCGGATGCCTCAATTTCTCGTGGTATGATCAAAAGCGGTCGAGAAGCAGGCTCAAGCAGGCCGGCCGCGGGGGCGTAGGGACCGTATTCGCGGACAAAGGGCTCGCGGCCATTGTCGCCCGCTGGCACACGGTCACGCTCTCCACGAACAACCCGGCTGACGCATCGGCGCTGAAAAAGGTCGCAAATCTCCATTCAAGGGAGATCGTGGAGCAGGACCCGAAACAGAACCACATGTCCTCGGTGGGCACCGCCCATCTTGTGAGCATCATGAACGACTACGACCTCCTGCCCGTCCATAATTATCGGTACGGGCGCCACCCGGATGCGGCCGCTATGGGCGAGGAGGTTTTTCGGGGCCTCTTCGACAAGGGCTTTGACGGCTGCTGGATCGGCTGTACACTTTCATGCAGCCACGGGGTGAAGGATTTCGTGCCTGTCAGCGGGCCCAATAAGGGGCAAAAGGTGTTCGTCGACGGGCCTGAGTACGAGACCATCGCGGGGTGCGGATCGAACCTCGGCATCTTCGATCCCCTCTTCGTGGTCGAGATGAACTTCTATTGCGACGCCTACGGCCTCGACTCGATCTCTGTGGGGACAAGCATCGCCTTTGCCATGGAGTGCTTTGAGATGGGTCTCATCAACACGACGCATACGGGCGGGATAGACCTTTCTTTCGGCAACAGGGAAGGCGTCCTTACACTGCTCCACCAGATGGCAAAAGGCGAGGGGTTCGGCGCCGTTGTGGGCCAGGCAGTCCGGAGGATGAAGGAGATATTCAGCCGCAGCTACGGCGCGGACAGCGCCGTTATGGCGGATATCGGCATGGAGGCCAAGGGCCTGGAGTTTTCCGAATATATGAGCAAGGAATCCCTTGCGCAGCAGGGCGGCTACGGTCTGGCCCTGAAAGGGCCGCAGCATGATGAGGCATGGCTGATTTTCCTCGATATGGTGTACAACTTCCTGCCCACCTTTGACAAGAAGGCAGAGGCCCTCCACTGGTTTCCCCTCTTCCGCACATGGTTCGGCCTCTGCGGTCTCTGCAAGCTGCCGTGGAACGACGTCACGCCTGCCGACAACAGAGAGACGGCAGAGCCGGCGAAGGTAATGAAACACGTAGAGTGGTACGCCGAGTACTTCAGCGCGGTGACGGGCAGGAAGGCGACGCCGGACGACCTGATCGCCATGAGCGAAAGAGTGTACAATTTCCAAAGGGTCTTCTGTCTGAAGATGGGCTTTGGCCGCAGGGTCCATGACGCGATCCCTTACCGCGCCATGGGTCCGGTAACCGTCGAGGAGTACGAGTCGAGGGCAGAGCGCTACGACGGCCAACTGAAAGAACTCTACAACCTGAGCATCGAGGGAAAGGAGACGCAGGAGAAGGTGAGGCTCCTCAGGCGGCTGCGCGAGGAGAGATACGAACAGCTCAAGGATGCCGTGTACGAGAGAAGGGGCTGGACAAAGGACGGCATTCCCACCCTTGCCACGGTAAAGCGGCTCGGCATCGACTTTCCGGAAGTCCTGGAAGTATTGAAGGCCCACGGGGTTGCGTGATGGTGAAGGTCGACGGCAAAAACCTGGCCTGGCACGAGGGGATGACCGTCGCCGATCTCCTCAGGGAATTGAACGACTCGTATCCTTATGCATTGGCGCGGATCGACGGTAAGGCCTTCACCGGTCACGAATTTGACAAGGCGCCGGTGCCGGACAACGCGGAGGTCTTTCTGGTACATCTGGTGGCAGGCGGCTAAAGGACCTTGTGGGGGAGTGCGGATGGCGCGTGTAAGGCTGGTCGAGCAGGAGCAATACGCATTTCATTATCCCGTAAGAATTGAGCCGCGGCACCTCAGCATCGGCAACCACCTGGGCAGTGACAATCTCATCTTACTCGCCAGCGCCGCCAGGGCTGATGTCTTTGCCTCGATGGGCCTGACCCAGGTGGACCTCGGCGACGGCGTCACGGGCATCGTCATCGCCGATATGGTCGTCACCTTCAAGGCGGAGGCATTTCTTCACGACGAGATCGTGATCGATACGCATTTCGGCGCGTTCACAGGCCACAGTTTCACGACATTTCAAAGGATCAGGAAAGGCGATAAGGTGCTTGCCCTTGCTGAAACGGGCGTGGCCACCTTCAACTATCGGTCGAGAAAAATCGCCCCGGTACCGGAGCGCGTGCTGCACGCATGCGCGGCGCATTATTCACACACATAGGCCAGCCTGCCTCTCCTGTCGCTTTTTTTGCAATTCGCACCGTTATTTTATATGGTGTGTATAATGGACCCTTGCCTATGACTGACGGCGCCATCCTGAGCATTTCCGGTCTGACGAAAGAATATGATTCTTTCAAGGCGGTCGACCGTCTCTCCTTTTCCGTGAATGAGGGGGAAATAGTCGGTCTCCTCGGTCCGAACGGGGCGGGCAAGACAACTACCATCAACATGATCCTGGGTATCCTGACGCCGACAAGCGGCTCGATCGAGATATTGGGTAAAATGATCGAAAAGCGGAGGTCGGAGATCAGCAAGAAGGTCAATTTTGCGGCCGTTTACGCCCATGTTCCCGCCAACCTCACCGTCCGCCAGAACCTCTACGTCTTTGCCCTTCTCTACGGGATCAAATCTATCAAACAGAGAATAAGCGCCTTATTGCAAGAATTCGACCTCGAGCACTTTGCGGCCACCAAGGCCGGGCTCCTCTCTTCCGGAGAGCTGAGCCGCCTCAATCTCGCCAAGGCGTTGATGAACAAGCCGAAGCTCCTGCTTCTCGACGAGCCGACCGCCTCGCTGGACCCGAGTATCTCACGGCTCGTCCGTGAGAAAATAAGGGAATATGCCGTGAAAACCCCGGCCGGGATACTCTGGACATCGCACAATATGAACGAGATCGAAGCCGTCTGTGACCGGGTCCTTTTTCTGTCCCATGGAAAAATCCTTTTGAGCGGCGATCCGCACACCTTGCCGGCCGCGCACGGAAAAAAAGACCTCGAAGAACTCTTCATCACCGTGGCGCGCGAGCCTGTCTCTTTGAAGGAATGAATAGATGAGTCTTTCGAGGACCCTTGCCATCTTCGTCCGGCAGCTCTTTCTGCTCAAGAGCAATCCCACACGGTTAGTCAGCATTTTTTTATGGCTGATCATCGACATCATCCAGTGGGGTTTCATCAGTAAATACCTCGGCTCATTGGGCGAGGCCACCTTCGGTTTCGTCACCGTTGCGTTGGGGGCTATCATCCTGTGGGAATTCATGAGCAGGATCGAGAACGGGATAATGATGGCCTTTCTGGAGGATGTATGGAGTCAGAACCTCATCAATTTCTTTGCCTCCCCCTTAAAAGTAAGGGAATACCTGAGCGGTCTTATCCTGACGAGCATCACGACCGGGCTGGCAGCCTTCCTCGCCATGGTCGCCGTGGCTGCGGCGGCCTTCGGCTACCACGTGCTGCGCATCGGCGTGGTGCTCCTGCCCTTCATGCTGATACTCCTGCTTTTCGGCGTTGCAATGGGCATCTTTGTCTCGGCCCTGATTTTCCGGCTCGGGCCTTCGGCGGAATGGCTGGGTTGGCCCATTCCCCTGGTGCTTTCGATTTTTGCCGGCGTCTATTACCCGGTCTCGACACTGCCGGCCGCTCTCAGGGCCTTCGCAAGGCTGATCCCCCCGTCATACGTGTTCGAGACCTGCCGTGCCGTGCTTGCCACCGGCAGCCTGCCGGCCGGCTTCGGCTCAAATCTTCTTCTCGGCGCCTTCCTCTCCTTGCTCTATCTGCTCGCGACGTCCCTTCTCTTCGTCCGGGTTTACCGAAGAAACCTCGCAACCGGCAGTATTGCGCGATTCAACGCGGAAGCGCTCTGATACTCAATCCGCATGGACCGGCACGGACGTATTGATGATGGTCGATTTCTTCCACCTTCCCGAAGAGTAGTACGCGAGACTGGCTGTCATCGACGTCACGAAGCTGAGCGTTATGGCCATCCATATCCCCGTGATCCCCAGGCTGGTGCGCGTAAGCAGCCACGCAGCGGGCACCCGCACCAGCCAGAGCGACAGGAGGGTAAAAGCCATTGTCACCATGGTATGGCCTGCACCGTTTATGACGCCGTTCGATATAAACATTATTGCGAGGAATATGTAGCAGGATCCGACGATCCGCAGGTACCCGACGCCTATGTCCATGACCCTGGCGTCATCTCCGAGACCGAACATTCTCAGTATGAGCCTCGAAAGGATAACGACGACCAGCGATATGAAGAGGGTGATGGACGACGTCATGACAATCCCCCATTTGAATACCTCCTTCACCCTTCCGGGCCTGCCTGCGCCGAGGTTTTGTCCTGTGAGAGCGGAAACCGCGATGCTCATGGAGAGGGCGGGCATGAACACGATCATATCTATTCTCCCCGTCGCGCCGAAGGCATTCGTCGCCGCGCTGCCGAAGGAGTTCACGAAGGTCGTCACTACCAGGCTGCCGATGGAAACAAGCGACTGCTGGACTATCGAGGGAAGACCGATCTTGAAAAGCAAAAAAGTCATGTGGCCGTCGAGGCTCAGTTTCGAAGGACGGAAAGCGATCACGTGCTGGCTGCGATTCAGGTAGAAGATACTTGCCCCAAGCGATGTAGCCTGCGAGATCAACGTGGCGCAGGCGGCCCCTTTCAGGCCCCAGTGGGGGAACGGCCCGAAGCCGCCGATCAGAAACGGGTCGAGGAGCGCGTTCAGCCCCAGCCCTATGGACATAAACACCATGGGGGTAACGGTATCGCCTATGCCCCTGAGAATGAAATTCGTGAGAAAGCCGAGATAAAAGAGGACCATTCCCGCAAGGTTTATTTTAAGGTAGGCCGACGCCATGGCGAAATTTTCCGGCGGCGTCGCCATAAGCCTCAGAAGGGCGTCACTCGAAAGCACGCCCGCCATCGTCATCACGGCGCCTAGTATCAGGGCCAGCGAAAACGAGTTGCCTACCGCCCTCTCCACCATGCGGTACTCTTTTGCCCCGTAGAACTGCGCGACGAGTATGGTCGTCGCCATCGACATGCCCATGCAGATCCCGACGAGCACGTAGATCACGGGGAAGCTGACGCCTATTGCCCCAACGGCGTTCTCGCCCACCAGATGTCCGACCCAGATGGTATTTACTATGCCGTAGCCGATCTGCATGGCGTTGCCCGCCAGCATAGGGATTGAAAAGAGCAGAAGATGCCTGGGGATGCTCCCTATGGTCAGGTCTTTCCCGAACTTCTTGTCCATTATGTGTCTTTCTTTCGCGTCTGCGGCGTGAGACGCGGCGCCACGGCCGCACTCCGGTTGGCGATCAGGCATCTCTGGTCCTGGCAGGTCATGTCCGCATCCTCGATGCCCAGTTTTTTCATTTCGGCAAGCCGCTTCGCTTTCACCACAACAAACACCGGCCTGTCCGAGTGGAACAAACGCACGACTTCATCCCGATTCAAAAAGAAGCCTTTCGAGTCGGGATACTCTGAGCCCATCTGCAATTCGCCGGTGTACTCGGCAAGATACGTCCTCTTGCCCAGATAGAACGGCAGAGTTTCATCGAAAGAGCCGTAATTGACGACAATCGCGTTGTCTTTGCCCGCCTTGCGCATCGCCGCCGCCAGCCCTTTTGTGGTGCTCAAGCGGTCGATGACATGGCTGTGGAGCATGATTCCTATCACCACGAAAAGGGAGAAGGCGCCCAGCATGGTGAAGAGGGATCTGAACGAACCCATGCTTTTGCGGGCGAGGAAGAAAAGCATGGCGAAGGAGACAGCGGACATCCCCAATGACAGACCCCGAATATCACCGCCTAAGGAGCTGATGCCGGTCATACCGGTGAGGTAGTTGTCGAGGAGGCCGCACCCGCCGGCAAGACCCACGCTTGCGAGAAACGAGAAGAACACGGCATAGACGATAAGCTCGCGTCTCGGGGGCACAGGGCGCTGCCACTGCCCGTCGAAGAGGCAGCCGAGGACGATCGAAAGAGCGGGAAAAAGGGGGAGAATATAGGGAGGCAGCTTCGATCCCGACACGCTGAAGAACGTGAAAACGACGAGGGACCAGATAAGGAGCAGCCGGGTCTCTCTTTTTTGCCAAAAGAGGATAACGGCCCTGGGAATAAATACCGACCAGGGAAACAGGCCCCCGAACAAGACAGGGAAGAAGTAGTAGAGAGGGCCGGACCTGCTGTGCTTTGTCGTCAGAAATCTGAGGACGTGTTGGTCTACGAAAAAGAACCGAGTAAATTCCTTCTCCTTCACACACATGAGGACGAACCAGGGACCTGCGATTACCGCGAAGAGGAGAATCGCCCTTGGTGAAGCCGCCTCCTTCAAAAAGCGCAGGTTTTTTTCAGACCCCAGGAAAAGGAGGACCGAAGCGCCCAGAAGGACGGGCGCAACAGGGCCTTTCGCCAGTACCGCGAGGGCAAGGGCCGCCCAGGAGAGGTAGAGGAAAAGACGCCTTCTTTCCCGGTAGAATTCATAGAAACAGGAAAGAGAGGAGAAGAGAAGAAAGGAAAAAAGCATATCGATCGTGCCGATGCGGGCCATCGCGAAGAAGCCGAAAGAAGTCATGAGCATGAGACCTGATATGAGGCCGGTGCGGACCGAAAACCATCGGCCCGCGAACAGGCAGGTGGCCAGCACGGCCGCGAGGCCGGCAAGGGCGTTGGGGAACCTGAAAGACCACTCGCTGACCCCGAAGAGCTTGTACGACGCAGCGCACGTCCAGTAGAGAAGAGGCGGTTTCTCGAAATAGCGCACGTAATCGAGATGGGGGACGACATAATCGCCCTGCTCGATCATCTCCCGGGGGATCTCCGCATATCTGCCTTCATCAGGCTCCTTGAGTGAATAGCCGCCGAGGTTGTAGAAAAAAAAGAGGTATGAGACCGCAAGAACGGCCAGGACGCAGATGGCCGTCTCTTTGCTAAGAAGCTTCCCGTATCGCATGCATTTCTCCCAAAAGGGTTTTCGGCACAACGCAGGTTGCGGATGAAAGCGCGTTATCCGGCGATCACCCGAGGATTAAGGTCCGCCCCGTCGCCGGTCAGCTTTATCGTCCCCCCTCCCAGCACGGTCTCCTCGTCGTAGAGGACAACCGATTGGCCGGGGGTTATGGCGGAGACCGGCCGATGGAAGACTACCTCCAGCATGCCGTCTCGTACTGCGTAGGAGCACGGCTCCTCTTTCTGCCTGTAACGCACCCGCGCCCGCGCCTCTCCTTGCAGCCCTGAGGTGAGCATGTTGACCTCGTCCGCGATCAGGCGTCTTTGCATCAGCCGATCCTTTGGGCCTACCACGAGCAGGTTATCTTCCGCCCTCAACTCTATCACATAAAGGGCCTCCTTGCATGGAATATTGATGCCCCTCCGCTGCCCGACCGTGTAGAGATGAACCCCGTCGTGATATCCCACCCGGGCGCCGTCCACCGTGACAACCTGCCCTCTCCTGGGTGGGATGAACTGCCCGATAAACCTGCGGTAATCATTTCCGGGGATGAAGCAGATATCCTGGCTTTCCTGCATCTCCGCCTGCCCGCACGCGTGTGCGGCAAACTCGCGGCGCACCATCTCCTTCGTGTATGACCCGAGGGGGAAGGTCAGGTAGGGGAGGTCGGCGGCCGGGACGGGATAGAGGAAGTACGATTGGTCTTTTGCCCTGTCCTTCCCCTTCTTCAGGACAGGCCCTTGCGGCGTCTCTTCCACACGCGCATAATGGCCCGTCGCCACCCTGTCGGCGCCCATGGCCAGCGCCTTTTCGAGGAACGATGCGAATTTTATATGCCTGTTGCAGAGGACGCAGGGGTTTGGCGTCCGCCCCTTTCCATACTCATCCACAAATCGCCGGATTACGTAGTGTTCGAACTCCTCCTGCATGTTGATCACGTAATGGGGGATAGAGAGACGGTCTGCTATACGCCTCGCCCTGTGCATGCTTATCGCCGAGCAGCATACCCTGGGGTTGGATTCGCTCCGAAGGCCGCGGGGCAGCAGGTCAAAGGTAAAACCGACCGTGTTATATCCCTGCTTTTTCAACAGACAGGCCGAATATGCACTGTCGATGCCGCCGCTCATCGCGACGAAAACGGTTTCCACGGGATGAATATAGCATGCAGCGAATCAAATTGAAAGTGAGCGAAATATATAGTATTATGAGTATAGTCTTAAAGGAGGAGCAATCAATATGGGCAAAAAGATAAAACTCTCCGTAGGCATCTTCGTGGCGGTCGTTTTTATGCTGGGCTTTCTGGCCGGGGCTCAGTCAAACAAGATCGTCAAGAACGCTGAGGGAGAAGAGGCATACCAGTACTTGAAGACGTTCTCCGATGTGCTCGACATAGTGAAGAAGAACTATGTCGACCAGGTCAAGGACCGTGATCTGATCTACGCGGGCATCAAGGGTATGGTCGAATCTCTCGACCCTCACTCCTCTTTTCTGACTCCCGACATGTATAAGGATATGCAGACGGAGACGAAAGGCGAGTTTGGAGGCATAGGCATAGAGGTCACCATAAGGGATGGGGTGCCGACGGTGATCACGGCGATAGAGGATACGCCTGCCTTCAAAGCCGGACTGAAATCCGCCGACATGCTCATCAAGATCGACAACAAACCCACGAAAAATATGAGCCTCGTCGATGTGGTAAGGCTTATCAGGGGACAGAAAGGCAAACCCGTCACGCTCTCGGTGATGAGGGAAGGCTTCAGTTTTCCCAAGGATTTTCAAGTGCTCCGCGATATCATCCAGGTGAAAAGCGTGAAGTACAGGATGCTCGACGATTCGTACGGGTATATCCACATCATCCAGTTCCAGGAAAAGACGGGAAAGGACCTGGACGCTGCGATCAAGGAGCTGCAGAAATCGGCCAAGGGCGGCCTCAAGGGCATACTGCTCGACCTGAGAAACAACCCTGGAGGACTTCTCGATCAGGCGGTCGAGGTATCCGACAAGTTCATCTCCGATGGCCTGATCACCTATATAGAGGGCAGGAAGCCCGACGAGAAAGTGACCTTCACCGCCCACAAAAAGAATGATTATACGGGGCCGCTGGTGGTCCTGGTAAACGAGGGCAGCGCGAGCGGCTCCGAGATCGTGGCAGGGGCCTTGCAAGATTCAAAGAGGGCGATCATCGTCGGGACGAAGACGTTTGGCAAGGGGTCGGTGCAGACCATTATCCCTCTGAGCGACGGCTCCGCGGTACGGCTCACTACCGCAAAATATTACACGCCCTCCGGCCGTTCGATCCAAGCGGACGGCATCAACCCCGACATCGTGGTTGAAAACGATTTTACCAGAAGGAAAGGTGAAAAATATACGCCCATAAAAGAGAAAGACCTGGACAAACACCTGGAGGGGACAAAGAAGCCGGACGAAAAGAAATCGGAGGAAAAGAAGCCGGACGTGAAGAAGCCGGACGAAGTTGCCCCCGGTCTCAATCCGGACGACGCCACGGCCAAGAACGACGAAGACGATGTTCAGCTCGTCATGGCCCGCCAGATGCTGAAGAGCTGGGATGCACTGAGAGGAAAATAGGAGAGGCACCCCGGCTCGGCCGGGGTCTTTTCGCGCCTGACTTTGTCGCCGGGGCGTGTCCTGGTCCTCACGTACGTACAAAGTACGTTGCGGCCCGGACACGCCCCGGCTTCGCGTTATGCATCGAAAATCCCTCCGGCCGGGGGTTCAGGAGTGTCTTCAAGCCGTTGAATTCTTAATCAAAAATCAAAAATTCATAATCAAAAATCCGCGTGAAGCCTCTTTTTAAACTCGCCGGGTATCCGCTTCAGCTTTCCCGACCCGTCGACGCACACCATCAGCGTCTCACCTTCCGCAGCCACCCGGCCCTCCTTGAGTACCTCATGCTGCATGGAGAATTGGGCGTTCTTCATCCCCACAATCGACGTGCGCACCTCGATCTCATCCCCGTAGTGCACTTTCTCCTTCAGATCGAGGCGCACGCTCTTTACCATGACGAACGTCCCTGCCTTTTCCCAGTCGGGAAGGGATATGCCGAGGCTCAGCAAATGCTCGAACCACGACTTCTCGAAGAGCCTCAAGTAGTTGGCGAAGTAGACAACGCCGCCCGCGTCCGTGTCCTGGTAGTAGATTCGGGTATGGTACATAAACGATTAATAGTACTACCAATGGGGGCGTATCGTCAAGAATCCCGGGACCTCGATCTGCTGGAGTATGCCCGCCGGGATGACATGGTCATCATCACTCAGGACCTTGACTGATGCCTGCTGTGCCTGCTCGTTCAGTAAGACTTATAATAATAAGGGCGAGGAACGGTCGGCCACAGGTGGGCCCGGACCAGGCAGGCTGAAGCATCTTATCATCATGATTGTGGGCAACGAAAAACTACGAACCCCGTTCTTAAAATGAGAGGATAGAGATGGCAACTAATAGAAGAATCAGAAAGGTGATGAGGAGCAAGCCCACGATCGAGGGCGCAGGAGTCCACCTGAAGCGGGCCTTCGGAGGAAGCGAGGTCCCCGAACTTGATCCCTTCCTGCTGCTCGACGATTTTCGTTCGGATGATCCCCGCCATTATCTGAAGGGTTTCCCCTGGCATCCCCATCGGGGGATCGAAACCATTACCTACGTGCTTCAGGGCAAGGTCGAGCATGGGGATAGCATGAAAAATGAAGGCGTGATTGGCGAAGGTGATGTTCAGTGGATGACGGCAGGCAGCGGTATCATTCACCAGGAGATGCCGAAGGGAAATGAGTCGGGAGCGATGGGGGGCTTCCAGCTTTGGGCCAACCTGCCTGCATCCCACAAGATGATGGATCCCCGCTATCGCGGATTGACGAGGGAAGAGATACCGGAAGTCTCAACGCGAAACGGTGTGAGGGTCAAGATCATTTGTGGCGAAATGGAAGGCAGAAAGGGGCCTGTGGCTGATATCATCACCGATCCTGAATACCTTGATGTAACCATTCCTGTCCATTCCGAATTCACCCATCGAACCCGGCCGGGTTACGCAGTCTTCGCCTATGTTATCGGAGGAGAAGCTTATTTCTGCCACGAGAAAGATCCCTTCGGGTACGAAATGGAGGGAGCGAACTATTTCGACATGGACAGGAAGCCAACGATCGGCAACGACAGTCTTGTCGTCTTTGACGATGGCGAGCAGGTGGTGGTCTCAACGGGGGGTGAGAGTGTGCGCTTCCTGCTTGTTTCAGGGAAACCGATAGGCGAGCCCGTCGCCTGGTATGGACCCATCGTGATGAACACCCAGGAAGAACTGGAGATCGCCTTTGACGAATATCGCAACGGCACTTTTATCAAGCATCGCGGTCAGGGATAGACGGCGGGCGACGACGCCTACGAGTAACCGGAGTTATCCCGGAGTAAGGGTTCCGCGCGGGGCGAAGCCGGCAAGATTTCCGTTGCTCATGGCGCGCATATTTTCTCTTGCAGACCGGCCGGTGCCAACTGCTTGAAGTCCCCGAGATTGAACGTGTAAATACGTTCTGCTGCGCATCTTGCCGCGCATCGCAGCAGCAGAGCGTCGTAAATCTTCGCGCCGATCCATCCGCCGCTTGCCATCGTGCTCAGTGCCTCCAGATAGTCCTTTTTGCCGAGGGATACGACCTCAAAATGCGGCAAGATATTATCGATGACAATACGCGCCGCGAAAATATCCACCTGGCTACACTTTCAAAACAGACTCAATCCGCTCCTCGCGCACGTCTTCAAGGATGCGCTCCCAGTTTGCCCCCGGCTCCGCACTGCCCTGATGGACCCACAGACCATCGACCTTGACCATGGGAGGCCGTTGTTCGACCCCCTGAGAAGCACGCCCTCCGGCTGCTCAATAGCCTCCAGCTCCGTGTCCGGCTTGAAGCCCAGCCGCTCCCGGAGAGGTTTGGGGACGACAATCCGTCCCGCTTTATCGATCTTAAGTTCCATACCATTAACAATACCATATGCCATTAAAATGGCAACATGTGATTTTTCTAGACAGTGGGGCCATGGGGACGCAGTCTTATGGTAAAATGAGAGGAAGGATGAGGACCGGGAAAATTACCATGAGGAATCAGCGGATTCATAAATCAGAGGAATTTAATCGATGAAAATTATCTCGGCGGTTTTATCATGTGTTTTTTTAGCCGGTGTATGGCTGGCTCTGCAAGCATGCACTTTACTAACCGCTCCCATGACCGCAGCACTAATTGGCGGGGCTCAACTAGCCATTAAGGGAACAGAGCTGCAGAAAGAAATCAGAAAGGCGGATGCTCAGGAGGCTATTGACACACCTTTTGAAAAAACATGGGATAAGTCCGTCATAGCACTGGTGAATCTCCATATTGAAATTATCCGAACCGAAAGAAACAAAGTGGAAGACGGAGGTTTAATTGAAGGCTCGGCTAAGAAAATAAAGGTAAAGGTTATTGTCGTCAAGGTCACGGAGGAGATAACGGAGATTGGTATTTGGACGGGTCACGATAAAGCACTTGCAGGGCTCATCGCTGAAAAAATCAAAGAAGAAGCGCAAGAACAAGATAATTAGGCTGGTCTACGCCCTTTCCTCGGGCTCGATATGGATGATGACCCGGCTTGGTCCCCTGACCAGGCCCTTAAGCGTCTTCTCAAGGTCCTCCGAGACCTCGCGCACGCGCCCGGCGTCCGCTTCCGGCTGCATGGTGCAGCGGATTGTCAGCACCAGTTCGCCGGGTCTTTCCTCTTCTACGGATACTTTCCTGCAACTGATCACTTCCTTTTTCTGCCTGACAGCCGCTTCTATAGCACTGGTCAGCGCCGCGTCGCGGCCGATTGACACATCGGTTGGGGGAGAGGGCGTCCTCCAGTCGATGTGCGTGTTGACTTCGCAGATCGCCGGGTTGTCCTCCTTTATCCGCGCCTCCAGCTTATCGGAGAGGGCATGCGCCTCCGAGAGCTTCACGTCGCCCTCCACCTCCAGGTCAAGGTCCGCGTGCAGGCGCCCGCTGACCTTGTGCAGCGTGATATGATGGAGATTACAGCCCACTTGCGTCCCGATGGACCTGATCCGCTCGACGATACCCTCCGTCTCCTTCGGCACCGGCTTTACCTGCAGTGTCACTTCGACGTCGTCAATGTGCTCCCTTATCATCTCTTCCACGCGCTTCCCTATCGAATAGCCCGTTTCCACGCTCAGGTTCCTGTCTATATCGACGGTAAGGTCGACGAAGGTCTGTTTGCCCGCTTCTCGCGTCCGGACTTTTTCCACGTCGATGACCTCCGGCACTTCGGTCGCGATCTCCCTGATCAGCGCCGCCTGGTCCGCCAGGGTCCTGTCGAGGAGCACACCCGCCGACTTCGTGAGGATACGGAGAACCATGCGCACGATGATGACGAGGATCAGGCACGTGGTAACGATATCAATGATGGAGTATGTCCGGGCCCCGGCCAGCGTTGACGCGAGGTAGGTCGCGAGAATACCGGAGAGGGCTATGGCGGACGTGATGAAATCCGCCCTGAAATGGACCGCGTCAGCCTCGATGGCCGGGCTCTTGTATTTCCGGGCAATTCGCGTCAATGCCCTTGACCGCTGCATGTCGCAGAGCACGGAGACGGCGAGGACCGCCACGGCCCAGATGTTTGGCTGTATCACGATGCTCTTGAAGAACAGCCTCTCGACGATCTCTTTCAGGATGAGGGAGACGGCGAAGAAGATCAGGATCGACTCGGTAAAGGCGGCGAGGTTCTCCGCTCTGCCGTGGCCGTAGGGATGGTCGGTATCGGCCGGCTTCTCCGCATATCGGATGGAGAAAAAAGTGATGACGGTGACTAGGGCGTCGAGGGATGAATGGAGCGCCTCCGATATGAGCGTCAGGTAGCCGGTCGAGAGGCCCACAAAGAGCTTGAGAAGGATAAGGAGCACGGCGATGGCGAGGGAGATGAGGGTGACCCTTCTCTTCTCTGCTTTCTCCGTCATGGTTTTTCCCATCGGTATTTCCGTTCTCGCGTGATTATCTTCTCCGGGTACCCCGCCTGTGGCTCCGTGTTGCCTTGCCGGGCCGCACCCTGCGGGTGGTGCCTTTGAATGCAAGTCGGTATCAGGCGCTCATCTTCACGTATTCTACACTTTTGGAAAGCCTGAAGGAAGCATGAGCACCCCCCCCGTGACATAACGCGAAAAAGGACCTATCTTATTTTATATGTCGGAGAGCGGCCCCATTCAAGAAAAGCCTCAACTGCAATCCACCATAGAGGAGGAGTGGGAAAAGGCGGTGCGACAGCACCCGGAATACCGTGAAGCCCTGAAAAAGGCCTGGCATCTCCTCGTTGTCTGCAGAAAACCGGAGAACCAATGGATCACGGACTGTATCTTCCAGGAGCGCGACGACCGGCCCCTCCGGTACATCGACGTCCTCTTTTACTCGGAACTCATTTTTCAGCTCATCAGGGGACATTTATACTATATAGGGATCGAGGTGAAGAAGCCTCCCGTCACAAACCCGGAGGAAAAGATCCTGGACGAGATCACCCTCGCTGCCCTGGAAGCCCCCTTCGTAGTCGAATTCCAGAAGACGGAGGGCAAGGCAATCGCCACACTCCTGTGGAACAAGCCGGTGACGGTCCACAGTCACAGGGCGGGAAAATCTCACCTGACGAAGCAACTGGAGCCCGGGTCTGCCCTTCTTCAGATAGGCTGTACCAGGGCCATCACGACCGGCCTCGCCCTCAAGGAGCACAAGGTTATAGCGCGCTGGCCCCACGGCCACACCTTCGTGTACCTGCTCTACACGGATCTGCAGGGCCTCTTCCAGGGGATAACGGACCCATCGCAGTGGCTAAACAGCCGGATCTAATTTCAGGCGTTTTGTTTAGTCGGTCGGCAAACGGCGTGTTCAGAATCACACGCACCCTTTTCCCCTGCCGGTCGGGGAACTTACCTCTTCTCCGCTTCGGGCGGATCGCCTAATTCCCTGATCAGCTCAATTTTCCTTGCGAACAGCAGATAACCCGTGTGACCGACCATGCGGTCCTCCGGCCGCAGGCGCGCCGCCACGGTCTTATACCGCCTGAAGAGGATTTCCATGACTTCCACGTCGCCAAAACCCTGCCTGAGCGCCTGAAGCAAGTCCGACACCTGGTTTGCAGTCGGCACGATAAAGCCGGCAATAGCCCCACCCTTCAGGCACGTTCGTATCCCCTCCATATAGAGCCACGGCTCGCGCACGTCGACGAATGCGGCATCGAACTCCCGGCCGTCGAAGTCGAGCACGTCCATATTGAAAAGCTCCGTATTCCGGAACTCCAGGTATTTGGCGAGGTTCTTCTGCGCGTTCTTGTAGTGGCGCTCCTCTTTTTCAATGGAGACCACCTGCCCTTCCGGCCCGACCGCCCTCGAAAGCAACAGCGTGAGGGCGCCGCTGCCCGTGCCGATCTCCAGCACCCGCGACCCGGCCTTGATATCGAGCTTGACGGAGATGAAAAAGGCATCTTTCGGAAAAACGATCTGCGTCTCCCGCCTGACCCCGTACATGATGATATCTTCGATAGCGGGACGGAAGACTTCGTACTCGCCGAACCTGGTGCCCCAGGGGCAGCCGATCACGGACGCAAAAGGAAGGATGCCGCCCTTGCCATGAAACGATTTCTCCATCTCCAGTTTCTTCAGGTACTTCTTGTCCCTGTACACCACAACGACGAGATCGTCTCTACACATCGTGTCCATTCGAAGGCTTTCCTTTCCTCAAGAGGCGCATACTGTAGTATAGTCTCCAGCACTTTGTCAAAGCTTATCGCGCCGGTTATTTTTTCTGTTTCTCCTTTGCTTTTGACATAAGAGGTCACTTTCGCTTATCATCAATAGAGGAGGATCGCGCATTGTCCGAAGAAATAATGAACACAAAGGAAGTGGCGCATTATTTGGGGATTCATGAGAAGCAGGTATACGCCCTGATCGGCCAGAAAAGGATCCCTGCCACGAGGGTAACGGGCAAATGGGTCTTTCCCCGGAAGCTCATCGATGAATGGATCGAATCGAGCGCCAGGTCGGGGCTGGAACAGGCGAGACAGAAGACCAAGAGGGTCGAAGGCGGCCTTCTCGCTTCGGGGAGTAACGACCCGATCCTCGACATGCTCCAGACCCACGTGCGAAGGATGCACTCCGACTTCTACCTCTTTTCCGCCAGCACGGGGAGCACTGATGGCCTCAAGGCCCTCAACATGGGTTACACAGACATCGCCTGGTCGCACCTCTACGATCCGGAGTCGGGCGAATATAACATCCCCTTCCTGCCCATATACGCGCCCGACGTCAAGCCGGTGGTCGTGAACCTCTTTTACCGGGAGCTGGGCTTTCTCGTTGCCGCCCATAACCCCCTGAATATCAGGGGCTTCGAGGATCTGGCACGCAAGGATGTCCGCTTCATAAACCGGCAGAAAGGGTCCGGCACGCGGATACTTACCGATCACCATCTATTCCGGCTCGGTATCGACCCTGCCGGGATCCATGGATACGACAACGACGTCAATACCCATATAGAGGTCGGCCTTTCGGTCCTTTCGAACGAGACGGACGTCGGCATTGCCACCATCGCCGTCTCCCGGTTTCTCGGCCTCTTCTTTATCCCCATCACGCGTGAAAGGTTCGACATGGTCCTCGGCCAGCATACGTTCTTTCACGGAGGCGCCCAGGCCCTGATGGAGGTGCTCA
>Ga0187884_10001430_pt1 | contig 21727 bp, 13 predicted proteins | sample June2016WEW_20_4_FD_132983 | JGI IMG/M metagenome (GOLD analysis project Ga0187884, IMG submission 132983) | Peatland microbial communities from SPRUCE experiment site at the Marcell Experimental Forest, Minnesota, USA - June2016WEW_20_40 | ecosystem: Environmental > Terrestrial > Soil >...
CTGTTCGACATGATCCTCGTCGGCCTGTTTTATATGCGAGACTATCACACGCCGTCCCAGCACAGCAGTCCGTTTGAAGCACTCACCCTACATTCGGGCCGCGTCCTGATCGTTGCAGGTGCTTTTGTCGGTTCTCCGTTTGACGGTATCCGCGCCGTATTAGCGGTACCGTTCGGCGCGCCATCCGATAACGGTCGAGTTGCTTTTGCAGGCGCTTGCGGCGCGATTGGAGTGGGCGTTCTTATTCGGAGTGGAATTCTCTTGTGGCGGCGCAGAGATCGTTATACGAAAGGCCATGCCGCGCTGATCCACATCGCAGGTTTTGTCGTTCTGACAGCAGTGCTAGTGGGACTCGGCAGAGCGAACTTTCCTTTAGTAGCTGCACTGGACCCCCGCTATGCGACCTACGGCCTCGTGTTCTGGATAGCCATGGGCGCTTTCTATTGGTCATTCGTCGAACGCCGGCTGGGCGCTCTGAGTGCGCACTGGTACCAGATCGCGTTCAGCGGTGTCGTCCTTTGGACGATCCTGGGACTTGCCGTGAGACAACCGTTCTGGATTCGATACTCGAAGGCCTACGGCAAGGTGCTCAATCAGATCCAGGCCGCTATTGTGTCTGATGTTTTTGATGAACCCATATGGCAGGCATCTTTTCCTTCAGGCGCGGCGATCCTCGGGGAGGCGGACTATCTTCGGCAGAACCACCTCTCGGTCTTTACTGAAGCGTGGACGACCTGGGTAGGGAAGCCTGTTGAAAGACTTTTCACAGTGGATCCGGCCAGGAGCTGTATGGGAGCCTTCGATAGCGTCACCCCGATACCTTCCCAGATCAGACCGGGTTGGCGTGTCTCCGGCTGGGCATGGGACAGGCTTCGGCAGACCGGGCCAGGTACCGTGATTCTGGTCGATCCTACTCAGCGGATCGCCGGAGTTGTCAAGAATCCAGTCGAGCGGGAAGAGATACCTCTTGCGATTTCGGAAGTCCGCTCCTCGCGTGTAGGCTGGACCGGCTACGTGGCTGGCAGTGTACCGAAGACACTGAGGGCGTATCTTCTGGAAAGTGATGGCCGGTCATTATGCGCCTTGGGAGCACCGTTGACGTTGGCCCGCGGCGAGGATAGGAAGATCTCAACGAGCAATCCAGGCGACCAGGCCAGAGACCGTTTGGTTCAGCATGGGAGTAGCTGGTAAAGAGGATGTCATATGAAGACCGCCGCGCTTAAATCGTGGATTCTTTGCTTTGCTGTTGTTCCGGCCCTTCTATTGGTTATGTACGGTATCGAGCAATTCGGTAGCACTATTCACCTGCGCGCGTCCGGAACGCCACCAACCGAAATCGGTTTCATAGACCGGGCGGGAGATCCCAAAGGGGCTGAGACGGTCTCCACAGCGGGAATTCTGAGTATCTGGGGTTGGGCGGCGGACACAGCGAAAGGAGCGCCTGTGGATCGAGTGATGGTGTATGTGGATGGTATAGATGCGGGAGCAGCTATGTTGGGGGTCACGCGTCGGGATGTGGAGAAGTATTTCAGCAGGAGTGACTACTCCAATTGCGGCTGGAGCTTCCAGATGCCAGCATCAAAACTGAGCCCTGGAAAGCACACAGTGACCGTGACGGCTTCCGGTCCGTCCGGAACGGCCCAACTGGCGCCAAATAGAATCATTACGATCACGGCGGATACTGATGGGGGGCGGAGATAGGTTCACTCACGCACCTGGATTTCCCTTGCAGATATTCAATATCAGCGGGCACTTTGAATCCTCGTAGGGCTGATCGTAGAGAAATTCCGTCTCGGCGCGGCGTGCGATGGCGTCGCCAGTTTCCTTCTGGTGCGCGCGCCGGAGTTGCCGCCACTCTTCGTGGGCCTTTCGCGCCTGTGCGCTCCAGCCTGTAACGCGCGCTCCACGCAGAAGCGGATGAGGCCGCCTGCGGCGTGAACGGAATCGATGATTTGCTAGCGGCGTGGGGGCCGATAAGAGTGCTCGAACTGTTCGAGAAGTCGGTTTCCGCCGCTCGCCTGCACGTCGTACTCCCCCCGGAATTTCAATAAAGACCAGAGGGCATGTTCCGTGTCACCGTGCGCCCAGCTCCGCGATAGTTGAGACAGGTTGCTTTAAAATCAGGATAGTGGTCGCTGGTTTCGATCCTCTTGTCGCGGAATGGTTCGCCACGCGTTTCGGCGCCGCCACGGAGCCGCAAGTGCGCGGGTGGCCGGAAATCCGCGCGGGGCACGATGTCCTCATCTCAGCGCCCACCGGCTCCGGCAAAACACTCGCGGCCTTTCTGACGGCTATCGACAGCCTGGTGCGGCGCGCGCGCCTGGGGCCGCTGCCCGAGCAAACCGAAATCGTCTATGTCTCCCCGCTCAAGGCGCTCAGCAACGACGTGCACAAGAATCTCGAACTGCCGTTGGCCGAAATCTCGGCGCTGGCGGCGGAGCGCGGCGTTGCGCTAGCGCCCATCCGCACGGCGCTCCGCACCGGGGATACGCCGCAGTGGGAGCGGCAGAAGATGACGCGGGAGCGGCCGCACATCCTGGTCACTACTCCGGAATCGTTGTACATCCTGCTCACCGCCGCCAAGCCGCGCGAGATGCTGGCGCGCGTGCGGACGCTGATCGTGGACGAAATCCATGCCGTGGCCGACGACAAGCGTGGTTCGCACCTGGCGGTGACGCTGGCGCGGCTCGACCGCCTGGTGGAACAAAACGGCGGCGCCGCGCCGCAGCGCATCGGGCTTTCCGCGACGGTGAAGCCGATCGAGGATGTGGCCCGATTCCTGAGCCAGCGGGCGAGCATCATCCACGTAGGGCACCGCCGCGAGATGGACCTGGCGGTGGAGGTGCCGCGCGACGAGCTCGGCCCGGTCTCGACCAACGAAATGTGGGACGAGATCTACGACCGCGCGGCCGAGCTGATCGGCGCGCACCGTACCACGTTGGTCTTCGTCAACACGCGGCGCCTGGCCGAGCGGGTGGCCCACCACTTGGGCGAGCGTCTCGGCGACAACGCCGTGCTGCCGCACCACGGCAGCCTCTCCCGCGCGTTGCGCCTCGATGCGGAGCAGAAGCTCAAGAATGGCGAGTTGCGGGCGGTGGTAGCCACGGCGTCGCTCGAATTGGGAATCGATATCGGCACGGTGGACCTGGTGTGCCAGATCGGCTCGCCGCGTTCCATCGCGGTGGCGCTGCAGCGCATCGGGCGCGCCGGCCACTGGGTCGGTGCGCTGCCCAAAGGCCGCCTCTTTGCCACCACGCGCGACGAACTGGTGGAGTGCGCCGCGCTGGTCCGCGCGATTCACCGGGGCGAACTCGACCGCCTGGAGATCCCGCGCAACTCGCTCGACATCCTGGCGCAGCAGATGGTGGCCGCGTGCGCGTGCGAAGATTTCGCGGAGGACGAACTGTTCGGGTTGATGCGCCGCGCCGGCCCTTATGCCACGCTGGAGCGCGCCGATTTCGACGCCGTGCTGGAGATGCTCTCGGAAGGCATTACCACTTCGCGCGGGCGCGGCCGGGCCTACCTGCATCGCGACGCCGTCAACCGCCGCGTCCACGCGCGCCGCGGAGCGCGCATGACCGCCATCACTTCGGGCGGCGCCATTCCGGAGACCGCGCAGTACCTGGTAGTGGCGGAGCCCGAGGGCGTGACGGTGGGCACGGTGGATGAGGATTTCGCCGTAGAGAGCATGGCCGGCGACATTTTCCTGCTGGGCACCACCTCCTGGCGCATTCGCCGCGTGGAAGCCGGCCGTCTGCGGGTGGAAGACGCCCACGGCGCCGCGCCCGGCATCCCCTTCTGGCGCGGCGAAGCGCCGGGCCGCACGCTGGAGCTCTCCCGCGAAGTGGCGCGTCTGCGGGAAGAGGTGTACCGTACCGGCGCCTGCCCCGCGGAATGCGGCCTCGACCGCGGCGGCGCCGAACAGGCGGTCGAGTACGTGTGGGCCGGCCGCGCCGCGCTGGGCGCCATGCCCACCGATACCTGCGTCATCGCCGAGCGCTTCTTCGACGAAGGCGGCGGCATGCAACTGGTGATTCACGCGCCCTTCGGCGCGCGCATCAACCGCGCCTGGGGCCTGGCGCTGCGCAAACGCTTCTGCCGGTCCTTCAATTTCGAACTGCAGGCCGCCGCCACCGATAACGGCATCGTGATCTCGCTCGGCGAGCAGCATTCCTTTCCGCTGGACATCGTCTTTGAATTCCTGCGCCCCGCCACGGTGGAGGAAGTGCTCACGCAGGCTGTGCTGCCGGCGCCCATGTTTACGGCGCGCTGGCGCTGGAACGCATCGCGCGCGCTCACCATCCCACGCTTTCAGGGCGGGCGCAAAGTGCCGCCGCCCATCCAACGCATGCGCTCCGACGACCTGATGGCCGCGGTCTTTCCCGATCAGGCCGCCTGCCCCGAGAACCTCTCCGGCGACGTGCGCATTCCCGATCACCCGCTGGTCAAGGAGACCATCGCCAACTGTCTCTACGAAGCCATGGACCTCGACGGCCTCCGCACCGTGTTGGCCGCCATACAGGAAGGCGCCATCCGCACCGTGGCCATCGACACGCCGGAGCCTTCCCCCTTCTCTCACGAGATCCTGAACTCGAACCCATACGCTTACCTGGATGACGCCCCGCTCGAAGAGCGCCGCGCCCGCATGGTGCAGATGCGCCGCACTCTGCCCGACGACTCGGAAGGCGCGGGCGCGCTGGACGCGGCGGCCATCGCGCAAGTGGCCGCGGAGGCGTGGCCGCCCACGCGCGACCCCGATGAGCTTCACGAAGCGCTGTGCGGCTGGAGCTTGATCCCGGTGGGACAGGTAGCCGGCGATGGCAATTACGAACAACTGGCGGCTGATCGCCGCGCCGCCACGCTGACGTTCGGAGGCCGCGATTATTGGGTGCCCGCCGAGCGGCTCGATTTGGTTCTTCGCGTCTACCCGCAAGCCACTTTCGACCCGCCCATCGCGCAACCGGCGGGCGGCCGGGCCATTCCCGGTTCGCCCGAAGCCTGTGCCGCCGAGATTCTGCGCGGCTGGTTCGAATGTTCCGGTCCGTTGCGGGCGTCTCACCTGGCGCAAACGCTCGCCATGCCGCGCGAGTTGGTGGACCAGGCGCTGGCCCAATTGGAAGCTGAAGGCCAGATTCTGCGCGGCCGCTTCACGCCGAACTCGTCCGAAGTGGAAGTGGAATGGTGCCACCGCAACCTGCTGGCGCGCATTCACCGGCTCACCATCGGCCGGCTGCGGCGCGAGATCGAGCCCGTCACCACCGCGGCTTTCTTCGCCTTTCTGAATCGCTGGCAGCATCTCTTGCCAGGAACCCAACTGCATGGCGTGGACGGCACCTTGCAGATCATCCGGCAGTTGCAGGGCGCGGAGTTTCCCGCGGCCGCGTGGGAATCGGAAGTGCTGCCGCGGCGCGTGGCTCGCTATCAGCCGGAGTACCTCGACGATCTTTGCCTGGCCGGCGAAGTGACGTGGGGCCGGCTCTCGCCGCATCCGGCTTTCGAGCGCGAGCCGGAAGAAAACAAGAGCCGCCGCGTGCGTCCCACGCGCATGGCGCCGCTCGCCATCTTTCTGCGCGAAGATTCGCCATGGCTGCTCGGCGTGCCGCAACCGTCGCCCCACGAATCGCTCTCGCACCCGGCGCGCGAAGTGCTGGCCGCCATTGAACGCCACGGCGCCTCCTTCTTCACCGACCTGACACACTCGACCGGCCGCCTGTCGAGCGAAGTGGAGGACGCGTTGTGGGAACTGGTGGCCGCGGGCCTGGTGACGGCCGACGGTTTCGAGAATCTGCGCGCCCTGCTCGATCCCAAACGCCGCGCCGGACAAGGCAAGGCGCGCACGCGCCGGCCGAGGCACGCCCCCGGCCGATGGGCACTGCTGCGCCGCGCCGGGCAGGCGGCACCGCCTGCCCCACCCAACCACGCTGAAATCTTCGCCCGCCAGTTGCTGTTGCGCTGGGGCGTGGTGTTCCGCGACCTGGCCGCACGCGAGCCCGTGGCCCCGCCGTGGCGCAACTTGCTGGGGGCGCTGCGCCGCCTGGAATCGCGCGGCGAAATCCGGGGAGGCAGGTTTGTCGAAGCGTATTTAGGCGAGCAGTTCGCGTTGCCTGAAGCGCTCGACCTGTTGCGCGCCATTCGCCGGACGGGAGAAACCGCCGTGTGGCCTGCCGGCGGAGAGCAAGGAACGGGGCTTGTTGAAGGACTTGTGTCCCAGAACGGGATGTTTTTCGGCCGCCGGACAGATGTGCCGCACACGAGCCATTCCTAACCCCGGCGACTGCTGGCGGGTCACCGTCGATAGCCGTTCGAGAAATCACTTCGACGCATAGGCGATGCGGCCAAGTGACCCTCGCCAGTCAAACGGCAGTTCGACTCCAAGGAAGGGCGTCTGCCGACCGGCGATGGGTGGAGGCCGACTTTCTACTTGTCGCCTTCCTCGCTCTGTCCCTGGCCGCCACGGCGCACCTCGGCCAAATACTCCCGGTAGCGCTGCTGCAGCGTCTTGCGATAGGCCGCAGGCTGCAGACCGGCAGCCGCGGCAGCCCGCAGAAAATCCTGCTCAGCCAAGCCAACGCCCGCGGAGATGCGATTATCCAGCGAACCAAAGAGCCGCGGATCGTATTCGAACCCGAAGATCCAGAGGGAAGGCAAAGCGCGTGCATAGTTATCCGGCAAGCCGAGTGCCGCGAAGGGAAAGCCGGTGGCCCAGTCAGTGTGATAGCCCATCTGCATGTTGGAAGGGTTCACGGAGACCTGGGCGTGTGTGACACAGTTCCCGGCGGGAATCTGGTAAATGCTTCGCAGCATCTCCGTGAGCATGCCGGCAGAGCGGACTTGCGCCGGACTGACCACCTCGGCGCTCTGGCCGCCAGGGGTTTGAGCTTCGAACGACACGCCGAGGAAGCTCTCGTTCAGGTTCAAATACAGCCAGTCGTCGTCGGCCCATACCGAATAGCCGGCGTGGTTGGCGGCATCGGATTCAGCGACCACCCGATAGACGCGGCCGAACCGGTCAATTAAATAATGATACGCACCTTTGCGGCGCACGTAATCGAGAAGCGATTCACCCAACCGTTTGAGAACCGACGTTTCCCCAGCTTCAAAGGGGGCCTGGGGACTCTCCGTGGTATGGAAAACGATACCAGCGGGCATAGATCGCCGAGTGGGCACACGGGAGCCGGCCCTGCTGGTGGGGAAAGCTAGGTAGGATCTGGGGTGGCTGGCCACCTGAAACCGCGTATCGATGCGCAGGCCGTTGCTGTAAACTTCCGACCCAAGCGATTTCTCCACCTGCCAGACGGATGACGGTTTAGGGACCTCCCGGATTAGGGGCAAATCCGCCCGGATCACCACTGCCGGTGGGGCTTTCGGCTTACCCGCCGCGTGTTTCGCAAGAAAGAACACCATCACCGCCAACAGAAGCGCGGGCCATACGATCCAGAAGCGGAAACGGCGCCAGGGCTTACTGGGTTGCGGCCGCCTCATCACTTTCAGAAATCGCAACCGCAGGACCGGATCCGCGATCATGCCTGCGACTCGAGCCGCCAGCGCTTCGGGGGACAGTCCATGATGCGCTCGCGTAGTCATGCTCATTATTCGTCGGAATGGGTCAAAAGTTTAGGGGTATACAAACACTATTTTTGTGATTCGAGAAAAAGAGGGTGGACTCCTAATGTAAAACCCGTAGAGCGCCGATGTTTGGATCAAGTTTGTGATTGCACCGTCGGCCTGTGAGGTACGGGGCCAGTCACAAACGGCCGTCGCCGGAAAGGACTAGTTTCCCGGAACGAGGCGCGTGGCGGAAAGAGTTGGCCGCGCAAGTGCCTATATGGAATAAGGAGAGAGTCATGAACAACGTCGAACAGGAATACACCCAACCGCTCGGACTGGACGTCGGCACCAGCCGCATCGTTGTGGCGCGAGCGACGAAGGAAAAGAAATACGAATACCACACGCAGCTCAACGCTTTTTTGGCGCTGCCGTACTCGAAGCTGGCGGAAGACCTTCTGCGGCAGGAGGAAGTTTTCCACGAAGTCCAGGGAACCGACCTGGTGGTGGTGGGCAATGACGCGGAGAAGTTCGCGGAAGTCTTCCATGTGGAGACGCGGCGGCCGATGAAGAACGGCGTGCTGAATCCGCAGGAGCCGCACAGCCTGGCCGTAGTTCGGCGGATCATCACCAGGCTGGTGGGGAACGCAGCCGTGCCGGGCCAAAGGGTCTTCTTCAGCGTGCCGGCGGCAGGCGAAAGCCTGGACAGCGCGATTACCTACCACTCAGCGTCAATCCAGCAGATTCTGTCGGAATTGGGCTACCAGGCGACGCCCATCGAAGAGGGTCTGGCGGTGGTGTACGGCGAACTGTCGGGTTCGAACTACAGCGGAATTGGAGTTTCCTGCGGCAGCGGGCTGTGCAATGTCTGCCTGGCGGTGCTCTCGGTGCCCGTGATCAGCTTTAGCGCGCCCAAGGCTGGCGATTTCATCGATGCCAATGCGGCCGACGTCACCGGCGATCGCGCCAACCGGCTACGCATCCTGAAGGAACAGTCCTTCCAACTCAACGGATTCTCCACGGACCGTGTGCAAAACGCGCTGACCGTTTACTACCAGGAGATGATCACCAACCTGATCAGTTCGCTGCGCAACCAGATTTCGTCGGCGCAAAAGTTGCCGAAGCTGGAACAATCGGTTCCGCTGGTACTGAGCGGCGGCAGCATGATGCCCAAGGGCTTCCTGGAGAAATTCAACAAGACGCTCAACGCCAGTGAATTTCCTCTGCGCCTGTCGGAAGTCCGCTTGTCAAGCGACCCGCTGCACTCCACGGCGCGCGGAGCTCTCATGGCGGCCCTCTGCTAATCGGCGATCCCGACGAAGGGGCCTGGTTATGCCGGCAGTTGCATGGTCACAACGTCGCTATCCCGTGAAGTCAGGATGGATGCGATGAGCCCGGAGAAGTGGACCGCGCGACAAGGAAGGTAGGAGGGAGAGAAGTGGTAGGGACGGGCAGATTCGAACTGCCGACCTGTCGCTTAGGAGGCGGCCGCTCTATCCAACTGAGCTACGTCCCCACTGGTAACTTCATTGTACCGTGGCGGGCAGAACGCTGAAGGATCTCCAGCCGCACCAAACATACCTGCGCCGCATTCCTGACTAACTTGAATTTAACCAGGTGCGGCACGGGTCCTGTTCCATCGAGCGTAAGGCGTAGGTGTACAGGATCACGGCCGCGGCGGGCGAAGGAAGCGCTGGCGTGAAGCCGGCGAACGGCTGCCGATCAACCCCCTGCCGCCGATGTCGCGGCGGTAGTGCATTCGCTCGAAGCTGATCGGCTCCACGGCTTGATAGGCGCGCGCGATGGCGGTCGCCAGATCGTCGCCGCCGGCGGTCACACCCAGCACGCGTCCGCCGGATGTTTCCAGGCCGTTGGCTCCTGTACGGGTGCCCGCGTGAAACACCGTGGCGCCGGTGGCTTCCGCCGCTTCCACGCCATGGATGGGCTTGCCGGTTTCGTAGGAACCCGGATAACCGCCCGACGCCAGAACCACGCAGAGGCTGGGACCACGCCGCCATTCGAGCGTGGCACCGGCGAGCGAACCGTTGGCCGCGGCCATCAGGACCGGCACGAAGTCGGAAGCCATGCGGTGCATGAGCGGTTGCGTTTCCGGGTCGCCCAGGCGGACGTTGAACTCGAGGACTTTCGGACCGGCTTCGGTCATCATCAGGCCGGCATAGAGGAAGCCGGTGAATTTGGTGCGCTCCACGGTCGGGTAAATCACGCGGTCGAGAATTTCACGCGTCTCGATCTCGGTGAGGATGGCGCCGTCGCAGTACGCGCCCATGCCGCCGGTATTGGGACCGGTGTCACCATCGAAGACGGCTTTGTGATCCTGCGTAGGGGCCAGCGGAACGACGTTGCGGCCGTCGCACAAGGCGATGAAGCTGACTTCCCGGCCGCGCAGGAATTCTTCGACGACCAGGCGCCCGGTGAGAGTCTGGAGAGCCGTCTCGGCTTCGGCGCGATCATGCGCGATCACCACGCCCTTTCCGGCAGCCAGGCCGTCGGCCTTGAGCACCACCGGAAAGCCGAAACGGTCGAGGGCGCGGCGCGCTTCGTCGGCGCTGGCGCTATTCACGGTAACGAATGCGGCTGTCGGAATATTACTTTGTATAAAAAAGTTCTTTGCGAATATTTTACTACCCTCGAGCTGCGCCGCCTGTGCATCCGGACCAACGATCTTGCGGCCGCGCGCACGGAACTCATCCACCACTCCAGCCACCAGCGGCGCTTCGGGCCCGACCACCGTCAGGCCTGCGTCGATCTCCTCCGCCAGGCTCAGGAATGACGCGCCCGGCGGCAGGCACGTGGCGACGCGCGCGATCCCCGGGTTGCCCGGCGACGCGAAGACCTCGACGCCCTTCGACTGAGCCAACTTCCACGCCAGGGCGTGCTCCCGCCCGCCGCTTCCCAGGACCAGGATTCTCATTTCGCTACAATCATAATAATGCAGGAGAAGTACGACGTAGTTGTGGTGGGAGCGGGTCACGCGGGATGCGAGGCGGCGCGGGCGTGCGCGCGCATGGGCCTGCGCACCGCCATGGTTACGATGAACCTGGACCTCATCGCGCAGATGTCGTGCAATCCCGCGATCGGGGGAATCGCCAAGGGCCACTTGGTGCGGGAGATCGACGCCCTGGGCGGCTTGATGGGGGAAGTCGCCGATGCCGTGGGCATCCAGTTCCGCCTGCTGAATACCAGCCGCGGGCCGGCGGTCTGGTCGCCCCGCGCGCAGATGGATAAGAGGATGTACCGCGCGCGCATGCGCGAGGTGTTGGAACAGGAGCCCAACCTGCGCATCAAGCAGGCCGAGGTGGCGGCGCTTGCCATCGACGGTCGGCGCGCCCATGGCGTGTACCTGCGCGATGGACGCAGCCTCGAAGCCGGCGCGGTGATCGTGACCACCGGGACATTCTTGAATGGCCTGGCGCACGTCGGCGAAATGCAGTACAGTTGCGGGCGGAATGGCGAGGCGCCGTCGCAACTGCTCGGCGACCAACTTCGCACAACTGGTCTGCAATGGGCCCGCTTCAAGACCGGAACTCCGCCGCGGTTGGACCGCCGAACGATCGACTGGGCGCAATTCGAGCCCCAGCCCGGCGATGCCGATCCAACGCCGTTTTCCTTCCTGACGGCACGCATCGACCGCCCGCAGATCGAGTGCCACATCGGCTACACGACAGAGGCCACGCGCCGCATCTTAAAGGAAGCGATCCCGCGTTCGCCGCTCTATAGCGGGCAGATTGAGGGGGTGGGACCGCGGTATTGCCCGTCGATCGAGGACAAGATCGTTAAGTTTCCGGATAAGGCCCGTCACCAGATTTTTCTAGAGCCGGAAGGCTTCGACACCAATGAGATTTACGTGAACGGCATGTCGACCAGCATGCCCATCGACGTGCAGGCCGCCATGGTGGCTTCGATTCCCGGGCTCGAACAGGCCGAGATGATCCGGCCCGGCTACGCCATCGAGTATGATGCCATCGACCCGCGAGAACTGGATCACACTCTGGAGGTGAAGTCGATTGCGGGGCTGTATCTGGCCGGACAGATCAACGGCACCTCGGGGTACGAAGAAGCCGGTTGCCAGGGGTTGGTGGCGGGCATCAACGCCGCGTGCCGCCTGAGCGGCAAAGAGCCGGTGATCATCGGCCGCACGCAAGGCTACACGGGAATCCTGATTGACGATCTGATTACCAAAGGCGCTGATGAGCCATACCGCATGTTCACTTCGCGTGCGGAATTCCGGCTGCACCTCCGTATTGATAACGCGGACTTCCGTTTGACACCCGTGGGCCGCCGCGCCGGCCTGGTGACCGACGAGCGGTGGGAAACGCTCAACCGCAAACTGCAGCAGAAGGAGCGGCTGACTAAAGCCCTGGAGCAGCATCGCAACGGACAGTGGCTGAAGCGTCCGGAGGCGTCGATTGCGGAAATCTCCGGCTGGGTGCGCGAGATTCTGGGCGAAGAGCCGGTGCGGGGGCTGGTCGCGACGGTCGAGACCGAGGCCAAGTATAGCGGCTATATCGCACAGCAGGAACGGCAGATGGAACGAATGAAGGACGCCGAACGCCGGCCGATTCCCGCGGCATTCGGCTTCGGCCGGATCCCGGGCCTGTCACGGGAAGCGCAGGATAAGTTGGAGCGAGTGCGCCCTGAGACGTTGGGCCAGGCGGCGCGCATCCCCGGTGTGACGCCGGCGGCCATCGCCATTCTGGATGTCTACCTGAGCCTGGACCGTGTTTGCTGATTTCCCACTGTCGGCGGAGCAGCAAAGCGCGCTCGAGGCGCATCTGGAAATGCTGCTGCGGTGGAATCAGAAGCTAAACCTAACGTCGATCCGCAATCGGGAAGAGGCGATTCAACGCCACTATTGTGAATCGCTGTTTTTGGGAATGCGCTTGCCACCGGGGGCTTGGAAGATCGCAGACGTTGGCTCGGGCGGTGGCTTTCCCGGTTTTCCCGTGGCCGTGTTGCGTCCGGATTGTCAGGTGACCCTGATTGAGTCCCACCAGCGAAAGGCAGTCTTTCTGCGGGAAAGTTCGCGGAAGCAGGCCAACATTCGGGTCTTGGCGAAGCGGGCTGAAGAGGTCGGGGAACGGTTTGACCGTGTGATCTCCCGCGCCGTCAGCTATGAAGATTTGGCTTCGTTCCTACAGAAACTTGCCCCTGCTGCCGATCTATTGACTGGAGGAGAAGAGCCTCCATCGGGAATTGGGTTCGTTTGGGAAGCTGCCGTCCCCCTGCCATGGGGGAAACAGAGGTTTGTCCGGACCGGAGTTGCGGTTTCACGTGAAACAGTGAAGTGATGAAAAGTGAAGTCTATTTCGGAGGAAACACCGTAAACACCGTAAACCTCTTGTTTCACGTGAAACGGCAACCATGCTAGTATGGCCGATTGAGCCGAGTCTTTGCCATTACGAACCAAAAAGGTGGCGTTGGGAAAACAACTACCGCTATCAACCTGGCGGCAGCCTTAGCGGCCAACGACTTCCGGGTGCTGGTGATTGATTCGGACCCGCAAGGCAATGCCACGACAGGACTTGGCGTAACCAAGGACACCAGCCGGCCGAGCCTTTACGATGTTCTTCTGGCAGACGCGGTTGCCAAAGACGCGATTGTGGCGACTGAGTTCGAAGGGCTTCACCTGATTTCCGCAGATAAGAACCTGGTTGGTGCCAATCTGGAGTTGGTGGATCTGCCGAATCGCGAATTCCGGCTGCGAGAAAGGATGGCGACGATTCGCGAAGACTACCGCTATGTTTTGATCGATTGCCCTCCCGCGCTGGATCTGCTTACGCTCAACGCGCTAATTGCGGCCGATTCGGTGCTGGTCCCGATCCAGTGCGAGTTCTTCGCACTGGAAGGCATTTCGGAGCTGATGGACACGATTGAACGGATCCGCCAGGGCTTCCAGCACCCGCTGGCGATTGAGGGAATCCTGCTGACATTGTTCGACGACCGAAACAACCTCACCCGGCAGGTGGCCGCCGACTTGAGGGAATTCTTCGGCGAACTGGTGTTCAAAACCGTGATTCCGCGGAGCATCCGGCTCGCGGAAGCGCCGAGCTTCGGCAAGCCAATCCTCGCGTATGACCCCCGCTCACGGGGCGCGGAAAGCTACATCAAGCTGGCGAAAGAGATTCTGGACCATGAACAAACCCGACAATCCGCGCAGGGCGCTCGGTAGAGGCCTGGGGACGCTGCTGCCGACGCGGCCACAGCCGGTTCAAGCCCCCACCGGACCGGTCACGGAACCGACGGCGCAGACGGTCCCAATCGATTCCATCGACCCTAATCCGATGCAGCCGCGGCGGGTCTTCCAAGCCGAGCGCCTGGCGGAACTGGCGCAATCGATCCGCACCAACGGCATCATCCAACCGCTGGTGGTACGCCTGGCTGGCGGCCGCTATCAATTGGTTGCGGGCGAGCGGCGGTGGCGCGCGGCGAAGCTGGCGGGGGTCGAGCAGGTTCCGGTCACGGTGCGGGTGATTCCGGACGATCGGTTGCTCGAAGTCAGCCTGATTGAGAACATCCAGCGCGAGGATCTCAATCCTATTGATACAGCCCTGGCCTTCTCGACGCTGTCGACTGAGTTCGCTCTGAGCCCGGAACAGATCGGCCAACGGACCGGAAAAGACCGCACGACCGTGATCAATTCCTTGCGGCTCCTGCAGCTTTCCGAAGACCTGCAGCAACTGGTGGCGGAGCGGCGCCTCTCGGCCGGACACGCGCGCTGTCTGCTCACTTTGCCGACCCTGGCGTTGCAGCGGGAAGTTGCGGAAAAGGCCGTGGCGCAAGGCTGGTCGGTGCGCCAGACGGAACGGACCACTCAGAAAATGATGGCCGGCCGCCAGCCGAAGCACGTGGATGAAGTGCAGATCGATCCTAACGTGAAGGCGGCAATCCAGGAGATGGAGCGCGTGCTGGGGACTCGCGTTCGCATCACCGAGAAGCGCAAAGGCGGGAAGATCGAGATCGAATACTACTCGGCGGAAGACCTCGACCGCATCTACGACACCATTGTGGGTGAGACGAAGTAAGCCGCCGCGCTCCTATTTCAGGAGTCGCAGGATGTCGGCCAGTTCTCTGCGGATTTCGGGTAACGGATCCTCGGAAAACAATTCCTGTTGAGCCTGTTTTGCGATGCGGGGTGGCTTGGGGGCGCGCGCTTCGGCCTGCAACGACTGCCGCGCGCCTTCGATGGTGAAGCGCTTGTCGCGAAGCAGGTGCTTGATGCGCAGCAGCAACTCGACATCTTTGCGGCGGTAGAGACGATGGCCGGTGCCGGATTTCTTGGGAGAGAGCACGGGGAACTCGGTCTCCCAGTAGCGCAGAACATAGGGCTCCACGCCCAGAAGTTCGCTCACCTCGCCGATTTTGAAATAGAGCTTATCGGGTATCTCGGGAGCACCGGTCTGCAACGCGACATCCGTCATAAGCCATTCGACATCCTAGCTCAACCCGGCGGCAAAGTCACTGGTTTCCAGTAATGATCGTGACGAAGTGTTGGCCGCGGGGCAGGAAAATCGTCTTGGGGCCGGCCGGTTGGAGCGGTTCGCTCGAGCCATCCACCTGGAGCTCTAACGGCGCGCGATCGAGGATGGCGATGGCGCGGGCGGTCGATTGATAGGAGAATTCAATGGTGGTGGCGTTCACGGCGCGAGCCGATTCGAGGTCGGCGGTGAGGCGCAGCAAATGCGGGCCAGGCACGCCGACGGCGGGTTCCAGGCTGTGCGCACCGGCGGGGAGCCAGATAGTTTCGCCGTCGGCTACCGGCCAGCGCGCGCCATCCACCATCGCCTGCCCTTTCCAGGGCACACCGGCTCCTAGGACCGAATCGATCACGGTCTTCGGCCCCACTTTCTCAATCCGCGTGACGGCAGCGGCAGCGGACGGCAGCAAGCTCAGATCGGGCGGAAGCAGGGAGTTCTCGAAATAGAGAGCCACGCGCTGGAAGCTGGCGGCGGCCTGGTGCACAAGCTGGAAGAGCTCGGTGCCGGTCTGCTGCTTGGTGGGATAAACATTTTGGTAGCGATCGACGATATTCAGGTCGATTGCTAGTTTTTCGCGGTGGGGAGTCAAGGCCTGGTAGCGTTCGGCGATGGCGGCGTAACGTTGCGGGCCGAGGTTCCAGACCGTGGCCGGGTCTTCGATGAGGAAAGTGAAAGTGTGGCTGTCGAGCAGCGGCAGGGCCCGCGCGGCGTCGGCGCCAATGGCATCGCGCATGCCGTTGTCGAAGCGATCATCGACGTGCGTGAGGACGAGATCGAGGTAGGGTTTCCGGCGGCGGGCGGTCTCCAATTCGCCGATCCACTCCTCCTGCATTTTGCCGGCGAGGGAGGCGCGGAATTCGAGGAAAGCGGCGCGGGAAGCCGGTTCTTTGCGGGTGGAGAACAGCTCGATCGGGTCGACGCCGCTCCGCTGCCGGAACAGGGTTCGAACGTCATCGTTCATGGGGGTGAAGCGAGACGGGTTGCCCATGCCTTCGAGCGATTCGAAATAGAGCTCGGCGAGGTTGACGCCATCCCAATCGAAGCGGGCGGTTAACTCTTGGACGCCGGCGGAAACGGCCCGGAAGCAGTCGCGATTGGTGAGGTTCATCAGCTTGCGCCAGTCGAGCTGGGCATCCTGCAGAACGGCCGTTTTCTCGCGCCACTCCGGGTGGTCGTTCCAGAACTTCTCGCTGACGTGGGGAAGTTCAAGCCAGGCGTATACCAGAATGCCTTCGCGGTGGCAGGCTTCGATCAGCTTGGCGAGGTAGGCGTCCTGTTCGGCGTTTGGCTCATAGAAGTGCCAGGCGGCGACGTGCAGGGCGGAGATGCCGGAGCGGCGCCAGCGCGCGGCGAAGTAATCGAGGTCGACGCGCGAGCGGTAGGCGGAATCAAAGAAAGCCCAGAGGCGGGAGGAGCGGAAGGGCGGGTCCATGCCGAGATCGCAGAGAGCCTCGAGCAGATAAGGGAAGCGCTCGTAACCGTGCTCGCCCGGCGGGACGGCGATCCACAGGACCGCGCCAGCGCCGCGGCGCAGGCCCGCGGCCATGGGAGCGCCGTCCCAACGCGCCCGCGTGAAAACCTGCGCGCCGGCGGGGAGGTCGAAGACCGGGAGCTCGAGACCCTTATCCCACACGATGGGAAGGGTGGGGCGGTGAACGTCGGCGAGGCTGGTGACGCGGACGCTCTCGGTGCCGCGCTTGAAGCCAAACATTTCAGCGAGCGACGATTCGCCCTCGAGGATGAGGATGGCGCCTTGCTCGACCCGGCCATTCCACTCCGACGATGCAGGCGCTCCGGCGCGGGCCACGAAGACGTGCGAGATGGAAGCGGGCTGCCGAAGGAGGCCGATGGAAGAGAGGATATCGGGCCAGGCGCCGGCGTCGTCGGAGAGCACGGCGAAGTAAGGGAGCGATGCGCCGCTCAGGGCGGCCGCGCAAAACAGCAGCCCGCCGAGGATGGCGCAGCGCTTAACGAGTGGTGTAGGCATACCAGAGTCCCAGGCGAAAGTCGGTGAAGTTGGGGCGGCGAGGGTTGGCGGTATTCGTGAGATAGGCGCCCCGCAAGAAATTGAACGAGATCCACATCGAGCGGGGTAGGAAGGTGGCGGAAAGGCGGATGCCGGGGCCGGTCTCTGCGAAATCGGCCCAGTATTGGCGCTTGATGTCGCCGGTGATATTGGCGTTCCAGTAGAGCTGTGTGTAGCGGCTGAGAGCGTAGCCCAACCGGGATTGGCCGTAGACCAGGAAATCGTCGTCGAAGCGGCTGATGAAAAGAGCATCGAGGCTGGTATCGACGAACCAGCCGGCGGATTCGGGTAGCCTGTGCCATTGGCCGGAAGCGCCGCCGCGGTAATCGGGGAGCATGTGGCCGGTGACGTAGCTCATGGCCGAGCCGGCCTCAAACCAGCCAGTGAGGCCGTGCCAGGGAACGGTGCGGACGCCGGCGCCCGCAATGAAGGAGCTTTCGGAAAGATATTGGGGAGCGGCGGCGCCGATGGTGAGGCGGGTATCGCCGATGAAGCGGACCGAAAGATAGGGCCGCAGAAACGAGCCGGCTCGGAATTCCGTCTTGACCTGGCCATACGAGAAGAAGTCGTGCCAGCGGGTGGAGAAGAGCGGATAGATCCAGGCGGTGGTGTGGAACAGGCGCGCGTCGCTTTCGAGATTGCGCCAGGCCTGGGAGGCCTCGGAGGCCACCTGCGGGTCCGGACTGCGGCGCGCCAGATCGAACCAGGGAAGCGCCAGGCGGTCCTGGTGCGTGATATTGTAGGCCCATCCGAGTTTGATCATGACATCGAAATCGCCGGGGTCGGCCTCGTGAGCTACCTGCAGGTATTTGAGGGCGTCCTTCATGTATCCGGCTTTCATGCTGCGTTCGGCCATGACTTTGGCGTCGATGGAAGCGGGCTGCGATTCGGGGCGGGCGCGCAGCACCTGCGGCATGCGTAGGACGGCGCGAACGCGGTTGGCAAGATCTTCATCCGGGCCGGCGAGGACCCGCTCGAACAGCGGCATGGCGGCATCGCGCGCGTCGCGGCCGTATAGCAGGAAGCCGAGTTGGGTGGCGGCCAGCATGTCGTCCGGTGCAGCTTCGGTGATGGCGCGAAATTCCTCTTCGGCTTCGGCCTGGCATTCCATGCGGAGCAGAAGGTAAGCCAGCTCGCGTCGCAGTTCGACGTTGGCTGGGTCGAGTTGGAGGGCGGCCTGAAACTCGGGGACGAACGGATAGCGGTCGGGGAGAAGCTCCCGGGCGAGTTCGGCGGCGCCGGGCTCGCCACCGCGGGAGGCGGCCAGCAACGCCGCGGTGGCATCTTCGGCGCGGCCCATAGCTTTCCAGACGCGGCCGAGCGCGACCAGCACCGAGCGGCGGTCCGGAAGCAGGCGCCAGGCCTTCTCGTAATGCTCGGCGGCGAGCGCGAGCTCGTCGCGCTGCTCGGCGAGCATGGCGAGCTCGAAGTGGGCGCTGAAGTTATCGGCGCCCATGGCGATGGCGCTTTTCCAGCGCTCGATGCCGGCGGCCAGCGGAGCGTCGATGTTCTGGAAGGCCTGTTCGGCGGTAGGGTTGCCGGCTTTGCGGATGCGGTCGAAGATGCGCCGCGCCTCGGCCTCGAGCTTGGTTTCGTAGGCCAGGAAGGCGAACTCCATGGCCACTTGGGCATCGGCCGGTTCGAGCTCCATGGCCGCGCGGAACTGTTCGCGGGCCAGTTCGTTTTCGCCAACCTTGAGATACGTGTAGGCCAAATCTTTGTGGATGGAGGCGCGCTTCGGTGCGAGCTCGATGGCCTTTTGAAAGTTGGCAATAGCGTCGTCGTAGGCGTGGGCGCGGAGCTGCTCGTAGGCGCGCGCCAGAGGCTCGTAGGCCGGGTCGGGAGCCTGGGCGAAGGCCATCGGAGCAAGCATCAATAGGATGAGCGTTCGCAGTATCACTTTAGAGAGATAGTGCGCAGGCGGGCCGGGGAATCTCGGAAGAATTCGACTGAAGGAACCAGAGTGGGCGGGAGTTGTGACAGCAAATCAGGCTATTTGCGGGCGGGTCTTAGCTAAGCTGGTGTAGTTTCTGCGAAATAACTAGACAGTTCATCTTTTCCGCTTTCTGGACTTGGGGCTGGTGCAGCCGGGCTTGATCTGCTCCAAGGTCCGGCGACAGCGAGTGAGCTTCTCCTGGATGGAGTCGACGGTCGCGGTCCACACGAAGGGTTTGGGGTCCTGATTCCAGGCCCAGAGAAACGCCTCGATGGACTCCTGCAGGTCGGCTACGCTGAGGAAGACGCCGCGGCGGATGGCCTTGTTGTCCAGGTGGCCGAACCATCTCTCGACCAGATTCGTCCAACTGGAACTGGTGGAGACGAAGTGGGGCACGCAGCGAGGATTGCGTTTCAGCCACGCCTCCCTGTAAGGTGTCCAGGGCAGCGAACAAGGTGGTCGTGCCGTTGCGCCTGTTATTTGTTGGACTCCACACTAGCTTCACCTGGCACCGCAATGGTAACGGTGAAGTTTCCCTCCACACCCGAATGGGTATCGGGGTAGGCGGTGCCGACGCGATAGGGCTGGATGCCGGAGTCAGTCCTGACGTATTGCCAGTATCCGGTGGTTTGCGCCGAGCCGGTGCCTGCGGTGCCGAGTAATAGAATGACTGCACACAACAAGAACACAACGCGGGTTCGTCTCATGCTTCGGTCTCCTGAGCCCAGACCTGGAATCTAGCCCTTCCCCTTCGCTGTGACCAGTGACTCACTGTGATAAACCCCGCTTTCGGGGTCCGTTTGCAGCAACGGTTGGTGAAGACCGGCGGCAGACAGGTCAGGTACGCGCGGTACTACTGGCTGGTACTGGCTGAGCGCCATCTGACACGGCGGCTATTCGGAGCGACGGTGCGAAGCATTGCCGCCTTGCCGGTGATGGAGCGAAATCAAGCGACCGGGCATCGACTCGGTAGAGCGGAGATGCAAATCTCCGCAATCCCTTACGGAATGACACGCTCCAAGATCTGGATTTGTCACAGTGAGTCACTGGCGCCGGACCAGGGAGGAGTGTAGGCTTGCTGCTGAACTCTATTTGTATCTCAGGGCTGCTCACCGAGGAAGGTCCTACGCAAAAGGAGAGTACAATGCGATTGTCAGTTGGTAAAGATCTAAGGTTTGCTGGTGCTTGCCGTTGTGGGGATCGCATCCCGCTTGAATGCGGGGATCATCACCGTCCCGCCGGGTCTCAGCCCGGGCTCCCAATACCAACTTGTGTTCTTCACGTCCGGGGGCACCATGGCGGTAAGTTCACCCAATATAAGTGATGACAATGCTTTTGTTACAACGATGGCCAACAACGTGCCCGCATTGGCTGCCTTGGGTGCCTCGTGGCGGGCCATCGGTTCCACGTCAGCCACGAGCGCCCTCACCAACATTGGGTCATCCACCGACGGGATCTACAATCTCAACGGCAATCTGGTGGCAAACGGGACCGCGGGCCTCTTTTCCGGCTCGCTCTTCGCTCCTATCGACATAGACGAACTAGGGGATGTAGCCAACGTCGTCGTATTCACCGGCTCAAATTCGGACGGAACATCGTACCCATACAATGGACTCGGTGGCCCTCTCGGCCCCTACGATTGGGTCGAGAACGAAGATTCCGGCTCCACGACCAACTCCTGGATTACCGGCTCCCAAGTTGACCCGTCCAGGGGCGGCATTCTATACGCCATCTCCTCCCCGATCACGGTCATCTTACTCATAGAGCCGGACAACACGTTCCTGAAATCTTCAAAGCGCCATACCCGCGCGGCGGGCATTGCGAGTCGATCCGATGGCGGCATTGAGCAACGAGTAAGTCAGGCGCACAGCAGGCAGACTGCCCCGCGAATAAATTGAGCTGGTACACCCTCATCAGCTTCGGAAACAATTTGCGAAGGACGCGGAAGCTGGTCCGTATCGGCCAGGAAAGGCGCGGCTTCAAAGGCTCCGGGACGTCCACCGGGGTGCGGGATTCCACCAGGCGCAGCCCGATATTCCAGTTCTCAATTTCGCGCGGATCGTCGCAGGCCCATGCGAAACGGGCCGCCAGTTTCCGGCGCGCGTGATCTTTGTTCGCGCCATTTACGGCTCGGCGGCTGGTGGTATCGAAGGCGATGCTCACATACGGAAAGTTCTCCGCGATCTGCGCCAGCGCCGCCTTGACCTGCTGCTCTTTCAGGTAGACGAAGACGGTTTCCGCGACAAAGAAGTAAGGTCCGGGGCTTTGGCGCACGGTGGCCATCCAGCCCGGATCGAGGACCGACCTGGCCAGGGTCGTGCGCCGCTCGGTATCCGTGAAGAATTTCCGCCGCAGTTCAACCACCTCCGGAAGATCAAGGTCGAACCAATGGAGGCGGCCGTTGTCGAGCCGCTCGAAGCGGGTGTTGAGTCCGGAGCCGATCTCGACTACCGTGCCTTCCGGATGGCTGCGGAGAAATCCTTTGACCCACTCATCGAACATGGCGCTCCGCAACGTACAGCCAACGACGGGCAACCTTTGGTTGAACCTTTGGAAATCCCAATCGATGGATTCCACCATTCCGATGGCCCTGGAATCATCCAGGATGGGGCGCTTTCTGCGGCTCTCGACCGCGCGGGCATAGAGCGGAACCAGTAGGGTCTCCGAGGCCATTGGCGGAGCGGTCGCGCGCGTGGTGGCGAGCGACGGGTTCGGCAAATCCAA
>Ga0187884_10001452_pt1 | contig 21559 bp, 20 predicted proteins | sample June2016WEW_20_4_FD_132983 | JGI IMG/M metagenome (GOLD analysis project Ga0187884, IMG submission 132983) | Peatland microbial communities from SPRUCE experiment site at the Marcell Experimental Forest, Minnesota, USA - June2016WEW_20_40 | ecosystem: Environmental > Terrestrial > Soil >...
GTGGAGAACCAGTTGATCTCGACCGGCACAGTGGACGGCAGCGGGAACCCATACACATACACCTACGACCCCTGGGGCAAGCGCGTGCTGCAGTACGCGGGGGGAGCGGGCGGCTATCCGGGAGGGGGCACCATCTATTTCCACAGCATCACCGGGCAGCGGCTGGGCTCGTACCGGCTTTATGCCGGCCCGTCGGGCTCCGTGACTCCGATAAACCTCAATCAGTTTTTCGGTGGGCGGATGCTGGTGGCGATGGACCGGCTGGGCAGCGTGCGGCAGAATATGGCCTATTACCCGTGGGGGGAAGAGCGGACCTCGACGCCGGACGGCACCGACAAGTTCGCCACCTACTTCCGCGACCTCGTCACCCAACCGGCCGGCTTCGGCGAAGACTACGCCAGCGCCAGGTACTACAACAACAACTTCGGGAGGTTCTGGAGCCCGGACCCGGGGTACGTAGGCGACGCGAACAACCCGCAGTCCTTCAATCGCTACAACTACGTACTTGACGATCCGGTTAACCAAAACGATCCCAGCGGTCTCTGCACGGACATCATCGGGGGAATAGGACAGGGCCCGTACGGCCCCTATACCACTGCACAGCAAACGGTCGCAAACCAGATCGGCGCGATATCTGCATTCCCCTATGCCGGCGGCACTGAGCTGTCCGGCATCGCCACCGTGGCGGTGCAGGGGATGGGCTTTATGACCGAAGCAGTTCAGAACGCCCTAAACTCTATACTGCTGGCCGCCCAGAATCCCGGCCCAATCAATATCATTGCGTTCAGCGGCGGGGCGTCCGCCTTTACTTCAGCGTGGGGTTACCTCAGCCCGGATATACAGCAGCGCATACAGAGCATCACTTATATTGACCCGGGATCGGCCCCGTGGCAGCCCCTGCAAAGCGGAGACGCCGGCACCGTCATCAACGTGTTCGCAGACTCGAGCGACTCGGCGAACATCGCCCTAGAGCTGATAGGTACGCAGCCTTCGAGCCAGAACTACTACAACACCGGCAACTGCGGCCACGAGGCAAACTGCGTGTTCGCTAAGTACGCTCAACAGATCGAGCAAGGTATGTCTGGCTGCCCCATCGGGGCGGGTTCGGTATTCGGCGCGGCCACCCACATATCACTGTATTTGGGCGTACCGCCGCCCCCCGCCGGAGTAGGGGTCCCCTTGTCAAGCCCGCCGGGCGTCGTGGTCATTCAGGACAGTGGCACGTCCGTGACGTCGACGATTCGCTACGACCAATGACCGGTAGCGTGAGAGCCACGCGACCGGGCGGCGCGAGGACCCTGATCTTTCTTGAGCTTCGCCGCCCGATGAGGAGCTAACGCATGCAGAAGCGACGTCTCTGGCGTTTGTTGCTTATCTTTGGGCTGCTGGCCGTCGGATGGGGGCCGCTGCTCATCGCACAATGGGTAGCGTCGGCGCACCCCGACCGTAATCCGGATCGCATCACGGGATTCATGTTGGGGTGGGGCCTCGGGGTCACCGCAATTTGCTCACTTCTTGCCGTGGCGCTCGTCCTCCTTTATGCCGTGCGCCTGATCGTCGCCCGAGTGGCCCGCTTCATCGAACAACGGCGCGAGGGGTCCAGCCCCGGCCAAGCGGGCGGACCCGAAGAGAAGTGAGAACGTCACCTACACTTACGATTCGCTGAACCGGCTGATTGCGGTGGCAACCTCAGGGAAGACGGGGGTGCAGTGGGGCAACTCATTACAGCTATGATGGGTTTGGCAATCCGACGTCGAAAGTGGCCCACCTCGACCTGGCGCAAGCAACGTTCGGGCCTGCGGCGCCTGGGCCTTTGTCGAGCAGCGCATCTCCCACGACCCCGTTTGCTCCCGTTTCCTCAACCCACAAAACGCGGTCGGTTGCGGATTCGGCAAGCGAGGCGCCCCCGGGCGTTTATGACGCCGTCACCTTGCGGCCTTCCTTATACGCAATGTTTGCCATGTGCGGCCCTGCAACCGCAGCCGCGGCAATTTCGACCGTGCAATTCGGCTGGCGCCGGCTGCGCACGCAATCAAGAAAGTTCTTCGGGTGGGCGTCGCCGCTGTCGTTATCTGCCATCTCGGCAATCAGCTTGTCGGCCGGACCGGAGCTCCACGGCGCCGCGCTCGGCTCCACTTCCTTGAACACGCGATATCCGCGCCGGTCGAGCACCATGGCCGCCTTTTCGCCAGCTAGGGTGATCGACCAGTCGTAGTCGTAAGCGCTCGTGTAGTTCAACGACCAGGCCGCCATCATCGCGGGGTACTCGAAAACGGCCGTAAAGACATCCGGCGCCTCGGCCGTGTTGTTGCGGCACACCGCGCCGTTGCACACCGCCGACTTCGGCGACGTGTTGCCCGTCATCCACTGGATCACGTCCATCAGGTGCGTGCCCTGGTCGGTCATGTTGCCCCCTGAATAATCCCAGAACCCACGCCACCAGCGGAAGCGCTTTGGCTCGAGCGGCCGCTTCGGCGCATCGCCCAGGAAGCGCTCCCAATCGAGCTTGCCCGCCAGCGGCGAGTTGTCCAACCACTCGATGAAGTTCCAATTCCACATCGCCCGCGCATGCCACACCTTGCCCAGCGCGCCGTCGTCAATCAGCTTTTTCGCCCCATATACGAACGGCATCGAGCGCCGGTGCATGCCTACCTGCACGATCCGGTCCGTCGCCCGCACCGTGCGCACCATCTCCACGCTCTCGTCGAGGTTCATCGAGAACGGCTTCTCGAGATAGACGTCCTTGTTGGCCTTCAGCGCCGCGTACAGCATCGGGCGATGCTGATGGTCCGGCGTCGCCACGACCACGCAGTCCAGGCCCGGGTGCGCCAGCAGGTCGTGGTAATCGGCGTAAGTCTTCACGCCGGCCGGCGACGCGCTCCGCGCCCGTTCCATGTAGGGCTCGTACGTATCGCACACGGCGACGCACTCCGCCCCCAGCTTCATGAAGCTCTTGTGCAGCCACTCGCCACGGTTGCCCGTGCCGACAATGCCAAACGTCACTCGATCGTTGGCGCCGAAGACGTTGCGGGGAATCAGTAATGGCGCGACCGCGCCGGCGAGGATCTCTCTGCGGTTCATAGCGGATAGTATATGCCCGCGCGCGGGGTGGCGCTGGGAGGGCCGGCTTCGGCTACAGCTTGCGCAGCGCCCGGAGCGAGCCGGACAACAGATCCGCGCGGAAAGGAAACCTGCTGAAGCGGGTGAACCTACGCTGGCGGAGGCGGGCGGCGTCAAGGCGTGGTGATTCGTGCAGAGTTCCGGGGCCGCCGCAGCAACCAATCAGTTAGGTACAACGCTCCGGGTATGGCGGCGAGCCAGACGACCGCGTAAGTACGGTTGCGAACCAGGGAGATGTGCAGCACCAGCGCGGCCAGTGAGATGAGGGCGCCAGTCATATCCCACTTCCATGCCAAAATCATGCCGCCCACGGAGATCAACAGCAAGACGATGCCGGCGCATTCGACAAGGTTCGTGCGAGTGCCGGACTGGGGCGCCAAAAACTCGCCCACCATGATCGTCAGGAAAACGCACGCAAAGAATAGCGCAGCGAGACGCGCCAACCACCGAAGGATGACAGCCGCAAGTGGGGACATGCGCCTCCTGTTCAGATTATAGGCGGCCTGGACTCGGCACGCAACGGGCAAGTGTTGGGCTGGTATTGGGTATGAGTGCATCGGTACGAGCAAGCGCTACTTGCCTGCCCTTTGCATCCATGCCTTGGTGCGAAAGCAGGTCGACTGGAGTTGCCCCGAACAAACGGTTTTCCTCTTGAAAACCAGAAATAAGCGGGCGCCCACTGGTGAAAACCAGCGTGGATATTGACGGCTTCGACCAGATTGTTGCACCAGGAACTTTTGTAACCCTCGGCGCCCAGCAGAAAGTCAAAGCCCGCCCATCCCATGCGGCAAGCCTCCTCAATCAGCCATTATCGCTTGTCGGGATGGCGGCCTCGCTTGCGGCCCAGCCACCCTCGGAGCGGATCGGCGCTTGACGATGTCCGATGCTGCTCACCCTGAGGATGATTTTGAGGGCAAGCCAAAAGCATGCCCACAGTAATTTCACCCTTGTGACTCCAAAATAATTGTAGATTTTTACTACAAACGGGCCTTATAATATGGTTTAAGGAAGCCAATTCCAAATCTCAAAACCCCGCAGGAGGGAAAGTTGTCCAGTACAAGAGCCAACCGGCTAAAAGTACTCATCGACGGCAACGAAGCCGCCGCCTACGTTGCTCATAAAGTCAGCGAAGTCATAGCTATATATCCGATCACCCCCTCGTCGAACATGGGCGAATGGGCGGACCAGTGGTCGAGCGAAAACCGGCCGAATATCTGGGGAACCGTGCCCACGGTGATCGAAATGCAAAGCGAGGGCGGCGCCGCCGGTGCGCTGCACGGGGCGTTGCAGGCTGGGTCACTAGCCACAACCTTCACCGCTTCGCAAGGTCTGCTGCTGATGATCCCGAATATGTACAAGATTTCGGGTGAGCTGACCTCGACCGTCTTTCACATCGCGGCGCGAGCGTTGGCGGCGCAGGCGCTTTCCATTTTCGGCGATCACAGCGACGTGATGGCGGCGCGCTCGGCCGGGTTTGCCATGCTGAGCTCCGGCTCGGTGCAGGAAGTGATGGACATAGCGTTGATCGCGCACGCGGCGACGCTCGAAGCGCGCGTGCCGTTCCTGCACTTTTTCGATGGCTTCCGCACGTCGCACGAAGTCGCCAAGATCGAACAGTTGACCGACGAAGACCTGCGCGCCATGATCGACGACGATCTGGTGCACGCGCACCGCGAGCGGGCGCTTTCGCCCGACCGCCCGGTGATCCGCGGCACGGCGCAGAACCCGGACGTCTACTTCCAGGCGCGGGAAGCCATCAACCCCTTCTATCTGGCGACTCCCACCATCGTGCAGAACACGATGGACAAGTTCGCGGCGCTGGTGGGCCGCCAGTATCGCCTGTTCGATTACGTGGGCGCGCCGGATGCCGAGCGCGTTCTGGTGATGATGGGATCGGGCAGCGAAGTGGCGCACGAATGCGTGGAAGGGCTGAACGCGAAGGGCGAAAAAGTCGGTCTATTGAAAGTGCGGCTGTTCCGGCCGTTCGCGATCGAGAAGTTCGTCGAAGCGCTGCCGGCTTCCGTCCAGTCGATTGCGGTGCTCGACCGCACTAAAGAACCCGGCGCCACGGGCGAGCCACTGTACAGCGAAGTGCTCACCGCCTTAGTCGAAATGGATGTAAAGAAGAAGGTGATTGGCGGGCGCTACGGACTTGCATCCAAAGAGTTTACGCCGGCAATGGTGAAGGGCGTTTTCGACGAGCTGTCGAAGCCAAAACCGAAGAACCATTTCACCATCGGCATCGTGGACGACGTCACTCACACCAGCCTGGATTACGATCCCGAGTTTTCGACCGAGGTTCCGGGAACGGTGCGCGCGCTGTTCTTCGGGCTGGGCGCGGATGGGACGGTGGGCGCGAACAAAAACTCGATCAAGATCATCGGCGAGGAAACCGACAACTTCGCGCAAGGCTATTTCGTTTACGATTCGAAAAAGTCGGGCGCCATCACCACTTCGCATTTGCGGTTCGGGCCCAACCCGCTGCGCTCCAGTTACCTGATCACCAAGGCCAGCTTCGTAGCCTGCCACCAGTTCTCGTTCCTGGAACGGATCGACATGCTGAAGGCCGCCGAACCGGGCGCCACCTTCCTGCTCAACAGCATCTACGGGCCGGACGAAGTGTGGGACCACCTGCCGCGCACCGTGCAGCGGCAGATCATCGGGAAGAAACTGAAATTCTACGTGATCGACGGTTACCAGGTGGCCAACGAGACCGGCATGGGCGCACGTATCAACACCATCATGCAGACCTGCTTCTTCGCGATCAGCGGCGTGCTGCCGCCGGAAGAAGCCATCGCCGCCATCAAGCACACCATCGAGAAAACTTACGGCAAGCGCGGCGAAAGCGTGGTGAAGAAGAATTTCGCGGCAGTGGATGCGGCGCTGGCCCACCTGCACGAGGTGAAGGTTCCGGGCGCAGTGACCGCTCAATTCGACATTCGCCCGCCGGTTCCCGCCGCCGCGCCCGAATTCGTGCAGAAGGTAACCGCGCGAATCGTGGCCGGCGAAGGCGACGATCTGCCGGTGAGCGCCATGCCCATCGACGGCACTTTCCCTAGCGCCACCGCGCAATGGGAAAAGCGCAACATTGCGCTCGAAATCCCGGAGTGGGACGAAAAGCTGTGCATCCAGTGCGGCAAGTGCGTGCTGGTCTGCCCGCACTCGGTGATCCGCGCCAAGGTGTACGACGCGAAGTACCTGGCCGGCGCGCCGGCCACGTTCAAAGCGGTTCCGGCGGCCTGGAAAGACATGAAGGACAGGAAGTACACGCTACAGGTTGCGCCAGAGGACTGCACCGGCTGCACGCTGTGCGTCGAGTTCTGCCCGGTGAAGGACAAGACCCAGGTGAAGCGCCGCGCCATCAACATGGTCGCACAACCGCCCATCCGCGAAACCGAGGCCGCCAATTGGGATTTCTTCCTGGGCATTCCGGAGACCGATCGCGCCGCGCTTTCCATGAAGCAGGTGAAGGATGTGCAACTTCTGCGCCCGCTGTTCGAGTTTTCCGGAGCCTGCTCGGGCTGCGGCGAAACACCGTACGTCAAGCTGATGACGCAACTGTTCGGCGACCGCATGTACATCGGCAACGCCACCGGCTGCTCGTCGATCTACGGTGGCAACCTGCCCACCACGCCATACTGCACCAATGCAGAGGGCCGCGGTCCCACGTGGTCGAATTCGCTGTTTGAAGATAATGCCGAATTCGGCCTGGGTATGCGGCTGGCGGTCGACATCCAGAACCAATACGCCCGCGAGCTGGTGACGCGCTTGAGTGGAGCGCTCGGCGACGATCTGGTTGAGGCAATTCTGCAAGCCGATCAGACCACTGAGCCCGGTATTTTCGCGCAACGCGAACGGGTGAGAATCATGCGCGAGAAGCTCGTCCCGGACGGCAGCCGCGAAGCCCGCGATCTGCTGGCGGTGGCCGACTCGCTGGTGAAGAAAAGCATATGGGTCGTGGGCGGCGACGGCTGGGCCTACGATATCGGCTACGGGGGCCTCGACCACGTGCTGGCCAGCGGCCGCAACGTGAATGTTCTGGTGCTCGATACCGAAGTCTATTCGAACACCGGCGGCCAGGCATCCAAAGCGACTCCGCGCGGCGCGGTAGCCAAGTTCGCGGCTGGCGGCAAGCCGGTCGCCAAGAAGGACCTGGCCATGATGGCAGTCGCCTACGGCAGCGTCTACGTAGCGCGGGTGGCGATGGGCGCCGGCGATATGCACACCGTCAAGTCGTTTCTGGAGGCGGAAGCCTACCACGGGCCGTCCATCATCATCGCCTACAGCCATTGCATCGCCCACGGCTATGACCTGGCGCACGGCATGGACCAGCAGAAGCTGGCGGTCAACACCGGCTACTGGCCGTTGTTCCGCTACAACCCCGACCTGGTGGCGCAGGGCAAGAATCCGTTCCAATTGGATTCCAAGGCGCCCAGCGCTGCACTCAAGGATTTCATTTACAACGAAACGCGCTACACCATGCTGGTGAAGAGCAATCCCGAAGAAGCCAAGAAGCTGCTGGCGCTGGCGCAACAGGATGTCAATCAGCAATGGAAGCTGTACGACTACATGGCGCACGAACCGGCCACCGCGGAGGTGAAGAAGTGATCGACCTGAGCAAGACCATCGACCTATCCACAACCTATCTTGGGTTGAAACTGAAGAACCCGCTGGTGGCCTCTTCCTCGCCCATGTGCGAGGACGTGGCGAACGTCCGCCGCATGGAGGACGCCGGCGCGGCGGCCGTGGTGCTGCACTCGCTGTTCGAGGAGCAAATCGAAATCGAGGGCGACGAGCTCGACCGCTTCATCACGGAAACCGAGTCGATATCGTCGGAAGCGCAAACCAGTTTCCCCGAATTGAACAGCCCCGTGCGCAGCGGCGACGGGTACCTGGAGCATATCGCCAATTGCAAAAAGGCGGTCAAGATTCCGGTAATCGCCAGCCTCAACGGCACCACCAAGGGCGGCTGGCTGCGCTACGCCAAGCAGATCCAGCAGGCCGGCGCGGACGCGCTCGAGTTGAATATCTACTACATCCCCACCGACGCCAATATCACTGGCGAGCAGGTGGAGCGGCAATACATCGAGCTGATCGAGGCCATCCGGGCCGAAGTGCGCATCCCGCTCGCCGTCAAGCTGGGACCGTACTTCAGCTCGTTGGCGAACATGGGCCGCAAGCTGGACGCGGCTGGCGCCGACGGCCTGGTGCTGTTCAACCGCTTCTACCAGCCGGATTACGATCTGGAGGCGCTGGAGGTGGTGCCCAACCTGATCCTCAGCAACTCGCATGAGCTGCTGCTCCGGCTGCACTGGATCGCGGTGCTATATGGCAGCATCAAAGCCGACATGGCGCTCACCGGCGGCGTACACAGCGCCACCGACGTTATCAAGGCGATGATGGCCGGCGCCAAAGTGGCGATGATGACCTCCGCGCTGCTGAAACGCGGCATCAGCTACCTGGACACGTTGTGCACCGAACTGCTGGTCTGGATGGGCGAGCACGAATACGATTCCATCAAACAGATGCAAGGCAGCATGAGCCGCAACGCCGTCCCGCAGCCGAAGGCCTTCGAGCGGGCGAATTACGTGAAGGTGCTGAGCTCCTACGCGATGCGGTAAGGCCAAGTCCTGCCCAAACGGAAAAATGGCCGATGTGTCTTCTGACGCACCGGCCTTTTTTCGTGAATGAACTTGCTTTACGCCCGGCGCCTCCGAATGATCGCGGCCAGCCCGATCAGTCCGCCGCCCAACAGTGCCATCGTGGCCGGTTCCGGCGCGCTGCCATCCGGCGTTGTGTAGTCGTAGGTGACGGTCAACTCGCCGCCGATCGTGCCATCGCCACCGAAGGAGAGCTCTCCCGCACTGCCCATACCACCCTGACCATATGCGCTAAACAGCTCTCCATCCCCCACCAACGTCACCAGTCCGCCAGTCTCGTAGAAGGACAGGTTCGTGTCCGTGCCCACCGCGCTAGAGAGGCCAGAGAAGGGAGTCGAGGTGCAAGTCGTGTTGGTCGACTTCGCATTCACAATACCGTTGCATGCGCTGGAAGTCTGGCTGACATCCACCAGTTCCGCCACCGAACCGTACTCGGTAAACGATAGATCGATCGTCGCGATCGAATTAGTGAAGGTCAGCTGGCCGGCCGAGCCGTTGGTCTGCTCCGGTATTACCGATCCTCCCACTCCCGTAATCTGCAAAGTCACGTTCTCCAGCGTGCCGAGACTCGTGTTGAACGCGCTAATGGTGCAATCGTCCTCATAAGGGATCGGCGTCGTGGTGGGTAGGGTCGGCGTGCAAGTCTGGACTACCGTGCCGGCAAACATGCCAGGCAGCAAGAATACTCCGAGAAAAGCCGCAATCAAGTGCTTTTGAGCAGTCATCACTTCGTGCTTCCTCCGCCGGAATGTACGATTTACCACGCTGAATCTCCAGCCTATGCGTGGGTCCCAGAAAAAGTCAACGGAGTTATGGGTATAGAGGTCCTTAGAACGTACTGCTCAGGACGAGCGCATTTGGCGCACCTTGCGGGCCATATGCCAAATTGGATAACCTCGTCTTTATATGCGCTTAACTACTATTGTCCGGGCGGCTCTTCGAGTGACGGCCGCGCTGCTGATTGGGTCGATTGCTTTCGCCCAAAGCACGTCCGCGCCTGCGCAAACGGCGGGAGCCGGTGGCCAGGCTTCACCGCGTTTCGATGGCAAATGGCTGACCAAGCTCAGTTGCCCCGCAAAAGGGAACACCGAAGGCTACACCTGGCAGTTTCCGAGCGTCATCCAAGACAGCAACCTTCACGGGGAGCGCGGCACGGCGGGGGAGCCCGGCTACTTTATGATCGAAGGCAAGATCGCGGAGGACGGCAGCGCCAAGCTGTCTGCAAACGGCATCGTCGCCTCCAGGCAATACGCGCGTGGGGTCCTCGCCCACAAGGGCGCGGATTATAGCTACAACATCAAGGCCAAATTCCAGGATACAGAGGGCACAGGCACCCGGGACACGGGCCTCGGCGTCGTCGGCCGCCCCTGCACGTTCGACTTCGTGAAACAGTAGGCCGCGACACGCACCGCTACTCTTCTTTCTTGGGTTTCTCCGCCGGCTTTACTTTGGGCACACCGAAGTGGCCGCCTAGCTCGGCCAGCGCCTTGAGGTTGATGTTGCCGGCGATGTTCACCACGGTCACCTCTTTCGGATCGGTAGCGATGATCGCCACGCCGATGGATTTGTTGCCGGCAAGGCGCAGCCAGACTTCGGTGCTCCCGCCTTCCTCCGTCCTGGTCACGCCGACGATCTTCGACCACTCCGGCCCGCGCAACTGGGCGCGAATCGGCTCCAGGTCGGCCTGGGTCCACGTCCCGGCCGATTTGAAGTTGTAATGGCGCACGTAGATGCCCTCGATGCCCTCGATCAGCTTCCGGACCTTCGCTTCGTCCGGATCGTCCCCATCGAGAAACTTGGCGGCCAGTTGCAAGGTAGAGGCGTTCAGGAACACGTCCACATGCTGGGACGACTTGGCGGCCACCGCATCGAGGTTGAGCTGAAACTGCTGCGGAGCGCCCAGCACGGGCAGCGCCGCCAAACACGCGATCAATAGTGTTTTCATTGTGATATATCCTTTACTTCAAGTTGAACGCGATGCATCGGCGCGGAGGCGAGCCGCAGCGCCAGCATCAGTTCCTGTTTCGTCTGGTACCCCTGGTGTTGGCGCCAAGCACCCGCGGCGCCGACCGCCACCACTACCATAGCCGCCGCGGCCAGCCAGCGCCGCGCGCCCGACGGCCCGCGCGCGCTCCGCGCTATTACACGCTTAGCGAAGCCCACCGGCGGTTCTTCGCGCGCCAGTGCCCGCCGCAATTCGTCTTCTAACCAGTCCATCCACTTTCTCCTACGCCACACCGCGCCAGCTTTTCGCGCAGCAATGCCAGCGAACGCTGCAAATGACTCTTCACCGTGGCCACCGGCATCTCGAGCGCGGCGGCGATCTCCGCCGGCTCCAGGTCCTCCTGGTAGCGCAGCACCATCACCATGCGCGGCGCTTCCGGCAGCGTCGCGACCAGCTTGCGCAGCAACTCGCTGAGCAGCGGGTCGCCCGGCCTGATACAGGCGGCCGGCTCCGCCACATCCGCCAGCGCCACCTGCGGTCTGCGGCTGCGGCGCCGTCCTTCGTCGATCGAGCGCTGCACGGCCACTTTTCGCAGCCAGGCAGCGGCGTGCGCAGGCGTTTCGATCTGGTGCAAATTCCGGTGCAAGCTGAAAAAAACCTCCTGCGCTACTTCCTCGGCGGTTGCCCGGTCGCGCAGAAAATGGAGCGCGATAGAAAACACGGTGGCCTGATGCTGCCGCACCAGCGCCCTGAAATCGCAACCGGTTTCCACCGCCTCGGTCAGCACGTGCTATTTTTCATCCTTCTCAAAAGCGATCTGGCTGCTCACATCCGCATGGCGAAAGTCGCTATTGAGCAGCGAAATGCTCATCGTACGCTTATAGAAAAACAGACCAGTCACTTCAAATTCCCCGCCGTAACTGACGGGAAACCAAACACCGTCGGCGACCTTCTGGTAGCTCAAGCTGAATCCCAGTCCCTTGATGTTGGTGCCCAGCAGGATACGAACAGCCGCGGGCATCTTCCAGGCCAAGCTGCTGGCGATGGCAACCGGCTGGAACTCCTGGGCGTCGATCAGCGCTTCGCCTTTCCAGATGGCGTCGCCGCCCTCGCCGGTATCGACGATGGTGCCGCGCTGCTTGGGCTCGAACGCGATCCGCCAGACCTGATGCCCGCGATACGCTTCAAGGCCGCCCTCCAGACGAAAGGCATACTTGAGCTGTTGGTGATAAGTTAATGGAAATAAATCAGATTCAATTCCATCTACGGACTCTTTTTCATTCGTCATGTTTTCCGACATCTGGTCAATCAGATCGCCGTCGAGATCCAGGCCTTTGTATGTGTAGCCGGGCTTGTCGTAGCTGATATAAGTGCCGTGCCGTGCGTATTTTCCAGCGAAACTTGTAAGCTCTTTCTTAATTCCTCGACGGTCCGGCAGCACCAGGTATTCCCTGTGTTCCTCACGGGCAACCTTCCCGTTACTGCGGACCATGCGCAGAAGCTGTTTCTGCTGGTAAACCCACTGAGTGCGCTGTTCCCGGCTTTTGGCCTGGTTGATGCCAACCTGCGCCATGATGGAGCTTACGTCGCGAGCCTGCGCCGCCAGAAGACCCGCCGCCGCGCCGGCCAGAATCAGGAGCTTCACCGCAACCTCCATTGCTGTATACGCCTGCGAAGCCGGCGCGAATGCAGGAATGTGGGGAGGGCTGGCGGCGGGCGCGTTGATCCAGCCTGGGAAAGCGAATCTCGGCCGCGGAGCGGGCGTTTCTTACTGCTTGCCGCCGGTGAAAGCGGCCATCATGCCTTTCACCAGGTCTTCCGCGGGAGCCTCCTTGTAGCCGGCGGGGATGACGAATACTTCGTCCGGCACTTTATCGGTGGAGAGTTCCTTCAGGTTCAGGTTTACCTCCGCGAGCGGCTGGTCGCCGGGCGGTAAATCGGGCACCGTGGCGCCCGAGGCGCGCGCCTGTTCCATTATCTTCGCCAGGCCCGGCATAAACACGCCCATATGCATGCCCAGCGTCACGTTGCCACCTTTGGTGATTTCATCGGCCATTTTGCCGGCATAGTCGCCCATCCCCGGCATGGCGCCGAACATCTGGCGCATCATGGTAGCCATATCGCCGAAGCCTTTGTTGCGGTCATTGTAGGCGGCCAGTTCCCGCAGCGCCGCCATGCTTTCGAGCGCGCCCGGTTTGGGCTTCCAGACTTGGAATTTCATGCTCATTTGCATGCCATTCTCCTGCCCTGGAACCGGGACGGGAATCGAGATGTTGACCACTATCTCGCGCTCGAAGGCATCGATTCCCTGGATGCGCTCGGTGCGGCCGGTGTCATGCGACTCGACGTCGAACTTTGTGTTCGCCATCATCTGCTTGGCTGCCTCCGGCATGTTCTGACCGTTGGCGCCGGAGAATTTGGACGCGTAGTCCGCCATGGCGATTGCGGCGTAGTGCTGAGTTTTGGGGTCGAGCAGCGTGATCTTACCACTGGGAATATCCGTTATGGCGATGATCGGCCCCATGGCGGCATAGCCGCGGTCGCCTTTGATGCGGGTGAGGATCTCGTTGAAGGGCAACTGTGGAACCGCGGTAGGCAGCGCCAGATTGACCTTCACGTCAAATGACATTCGCATGGTCACGTCGGCCTGCAACGAGGTGCAGGCGGCGAGGAGGAGAGCGGGTAAAAACGAGCGTCGAAGCATAAGGATGACTCCTCTTGAGCTTAGTACTAAAATCTCGCGAGTGCGATGCCCACTCCAGCGTCAACCCGGCCCTACGGCCGGCGCAAGGTGGATAGCACATTTGCGAAACGATGTACTAAGCTCAATGGGATGCCCAACCTGCTGGACCGGCTGGACGACTGGAAACACCGCTTTGGGCCGCCGGAGACCGGACGACTCGAGCGGCTCCTGGAGGCCGCAGCGAAATACCGGGTGCGCGATGCCGCCGGCTTGATTCGCCTGCATGAAACGCTGCTGTTCCTGCGGGCTTATCCGCGGACGCCGGAGGTGGCGCGGTGCGCCGATGCAATCCTGTTTGCGTTCGCCGGCCGCGTGGCTCGCCTGCGCGCCGCCGGCGTGGACCTGGAGCCGTTCGCCGAGCCGGAAGTGTCGGGCATCGCCGGCACGGACCTGACCGCGGTGTTCAGCTTCGAGGTGGCGCGCAGCCTGGTGGAGCGCCACGGCCGCGCCGTTCACCTGGCCTGGGATGCGCATGACGAGATGCACCGTGTCGGCCCGGGCTCGCCGCAGTTGGCGCCGCTAATCGGCGAAGAGTGGCCGGTGGAAGCGCACGTTCCGTTCGAGCGCTGGCTGGCAGCCGCGCGCCCGCGCGCCCAGAGCGAATTACCCTGGCTGCTGGAACGCGCGCGCGCCGCCGCACCGGATCACACTGCCGAGCGGTACAACGCGATGAGGCTGCCGCTGACCTGGGAGATCGGCCGCCGGGTTTCGCGTTCCCGCCAGCGAGCGCCGGTGCGCGGCCTGTTCTGCCACAGCGAGCCGCTGATCGCACGGCGCGACATTTCGCTGGCCCGCGAACTCGCATCGCCTCCGCTCGCGGTAAAGCGGCTTCCGCCCGCGAACGCGAGCAAAATGCTGGACCTGATTCTCGATACCTCGGCCATGCGCTTTCGCGAGCTGTACGGCTTCAGCCACCCGGACGAAGCCAACGTTTTCAGCGCGGACGCGGGCCGCGGCGTCGAAATCGTATTCTTCGGCCTGCTGCCGCGCTGGCGGCTTCCGCTGCGCGCTTACCACGCCGGCATGTTCTTCAAGAACGGCGTGCCGGCCGGCTACGTGGAGACGCTCTCGCTGTTCGATCACGCCGGGGTGGGATTCAACCTGTACTACACTTTCCGCGAAGGCGAATCGGCATGGCTCTACGCGCGGCTGCTGCACCTGTTCCATCAGGTGCTGGGCATCAACTACTTTTCGGTGGACCCTTACCAGATCGGCGACGACAACCCCGAGGCCATCGACTCAGGCGCGTTCTGGTTCTATCGCAAGCTGGGATTCCGGCCGGTGGACCCCCGCTTGGCCGCGCTCACCCGGCGCGAAGAGGAACGCACCGCGCGCACTCCCGGCTACCGCAGCTCGCACCGCACTCTGCGACGGCTGGCCAAAGGATGTGTGCTGTTCGAAAGACCCGGAGCCGAGGCCGGCCAGTGGGACCGCTTTTCGATTCGCAATGTGGGGATCGAGACTACGCGCGCGCTGACTGCGCGGTTCGGCAGCGCTACCGAACGCATGCGGAACGCCGCGAGCCGCTTCGCAGCCCGCCATTTCGGGGTGGAGTCGACCTGTGGCCTGGCGCTGGCTTTGAGCGCAATTCCCGGCGTGGTGAGTTGGAGCCCCGCCGAAAAGAAAGCCGTGGCAGCGATTCTGCAAGCCAAGGAACGCGGCTCGGAGACACGCTACTTACATTTGATGCAGCGCCATCCCACCTTGCGGGCCGCGCTTCTGAAGCTGGGGCGTTAATATACTTCACTCACCGGATCAGGGCTTCGCCTTAAGTGCCGATGCAATCTCTTCCAGAACGCGATTGGCTTGGGTGAGGCTGCGATCGATGCGCAAAAGGAGCCTGCACGGGACAACGGATACAACGATCGCAAGGAGGATCAAGATCACGTAGAAGGTCGCGGTCATACGCACCATTCTACACCAGAACCCGCTTCACAGAGCGCTGCCGAGTCAGGTATAGGTGTGCAGCGTAGAAGGGAAGATCCAGCCGCCCAGCGCTCCTGCCAGGAGTCTTCGAACATTGAGATGGCATCGCAGGGCGTTGATGGCCTTGGCGCCACGGACCGCCCAGAACATGCCGGACTGTTTGAGACGCGAGCCGATTACGGTCTTGCAACCGGTTTCGATCACCCCCCCGAGCCGGCGAAGCGGTGTCGACGGCGAAACTTGAGATATCTGGCTGGCGGGGAGGGGACCGCCAAGCCGGGGGAGTGCACCCCTGCGGCGATGGGAGCTGATATCGTACGCCCGCCGGTTGCAATTCGGGCTAGCATGGTTCTGCGGGTTCAGGCATAATCGGTTGTTTCATGAATTGGGTCGCGTATTTATGGCGGCGCCGGAGCGCTTAGTGGAAGGCCAGGCCGGGCCTGCCTCGGCCCCTGCGGCAGGCAAAGGATAGGTGGCGTACTTTGTGAAATGGTGTGCCTAGGAAAGGAGCGGGCGGCATGAGGATCAATCAAACCCGGGAGCGCCTTTCGCGCGGCGAAACAGTTTACGGGTGCGGGTTGCAGGTGTACGGGTCGGCGGAGATTCCGCGCACTTTCGCCGCGGCGGGCTTCGACTACGTGTTCATCGATATGGAACACGGCGCCTTCGATCTGGAAACCGTGCAGGACATGATCCGCGCGTCGCTCGAGGCCGGCATCACACCGATCGTGCGCGTGGCGGAGCTGCTGTACTCGCTGGTGGCGCGGCTGCTGGATGCGGGCGCGCAGGGCATTATCCTGCCGCGCGTGGAAGACAAGCGCGTGCTGGCCGAGGCGCTGAGCTGGCTGCGCTTCCCGCCGCGGGGCAAACGCGGCTACGGCGTCAATCCCACCATGACCGGCTACGAAGCACATACCTTCGCGGAGATCATCGAACACCAGAACCGCAACACGCTGGCGGTGGTGCAGTTCGAAACGGTAACAGCCATCGAGAACGCCGACGAACTGCTGGCGCTTCCCGGCCTGGACGTGATCATGGTGGGGCCGGCGGACCTTTCGATTGCGCTCGGCATTCCGGGTGAATTCGAGCACCCGCTGCTGATTCGGGCGGTGGAGGGCTTGATCGAAAAGTGCAAGCGCCATGGCGTCGTGCCCGGCATCCAGACGCGCAGCGTGGCCATGGCGAAAGCCTGGGCCGAGCGCGGCATGCGCTTCGTCGGCGCCGGCGCCGAGCACGGCTTGTTGCTCGAAAAAGCCCAGGAGTCCGTTGCCGCGCTGCGGCCCGCGCGGGCGCCACGTCCGTTATAGTACGCCAGGTGGGCGCGAATGACAGAAACGAACCTCACATTTTCTCGCCGATGGTGATCGTATCGACTGCCTGCTCGACAGGAAATCCGAATGTTCCGAGGACCGAATACGCGGCTCTCAGAATCAGCCGAAGTTTGGTCCGCGATCTGCCTGGAATGTAACGCTTGAAATGTGGTGTTTCCAGCGACTCCGCAGTCGATAGCAATACTTTCAGATTGGCATCTTCATACAGAGCTTTCATGCCCTCCGGGTACGCTCGCCAGCAGTCTACCGGAGCTTCATGATAGGGCCAGCTCACGGGGTTGATCGTAATGACCTTGCCGCCCACACGACAAACCCGAGCCAGTTCTTTCATCCAGACCCACGGCTTTCGGACATGTTCCATTACCTGACCGCTCAGCACGATGTCGTAGTGTTCATCGGGAATCGGAAAAGAGTACTCCGTAACCCCGCGGTAAGTCAATTTCTCGTGGCTATGCAGATCCAGCGTGTCCCACTGAATCGACGAATCGCCGGCTGTCGTCTGGTAGGTCGACGGGAACGTGTCGGGACCGATCTCAAGAACCCTGGCCTGGCACCTAACGCAGGCCAGCGCGTATTTTCTGAAAAGCAGTTCGCTGTTGAGATGCACTGTTCCCCGGTAGTCCCGGCTTCATATCAAGTAGTGCCGGGTTTTCTCGAAAGTCTTTGAAAATTTTGGTTCCGAAAGCCTCCGCAGCGCCGGCCTGCCGGCAGGCGGCGCAGCTCCCGCACCGGCAACGAACCAGTAAGATAGAATCTCGCATATGGAATCTCTCTCGGGAAAACTGGCGGTGGTTACGGGCGGCACGCGCGGCATCGGGCGCGCCATCGCGGAGCGTTTGCTTCGAGAAGGCGCGGCGGTGGCCATTTGCGGGCGCAGCGACCAATCGGTCGAAACGGCGCTCAGCGCGCTGCGGCCGCTGGGGTCCGTGATCGGCATCGCCGCCGACGTCAGCCAGTCCGATCAGGTGCGCGTTTTTTTTGAAGCCGTGGACCGCGAGTTCGGCGGCCTCGACATCCTGGTGAACAACGCGGGAAAGGGCGTGTTCGGCAAAGTGGCGGACCTGACGCCGGAGCAATGGCGCGCCAACATCGAGCTCAACCTGAACGGCCCGTTTTATTGCTCGCGCGAGGCGCTGGCGCGGTTCCGCAAACGCGGCGGCGGCTTCATCGTCAACATTTCGAGCCTGGCCGGCAAGAACCCGTTTAGCGGCGGCGCCGGCTACAACGCCAGCAAGTTCGGCCTCAACGGGTTCAGCGAAGCGCTCATGCTCGATCACCGCTGCGACAACGTTCGCGTCGCGTCCATCATGCCGGGGAGCGTCGACACCGGATTCTCCGGCGGCCCTTCCGACCGCAGCGGCGACACCAGTTGGATGATCGCGCCGGAGGACGTGGCCGAGGCGGTGGCGATGGTGCTGCGCATGCCCGCGCGTACCTTGATCAGCCGGATCGAAATGCGGCCGGCGCGTCCCAAGAAATAGACGTCACTCATACGCGCGCCGCGCGGGTCTGATACAATTCGTTTGCCCATGCAATTGCCGGCTGAAAAACAAGACTCGCGATTAATGCGCGCCATGTTCGGCACCATCGCACCGCGCTACGATTTCATCACCCGCGTGTTCTCCTATGGCATGGACCGCGGATGGAAGCGCGCCGGCTTGAAGCTGGCGCAGTTGCCGCCCCAGCCGTTGGTGCTGGACCTGGCTTCTGGCACGGGCGATTTTTCGCTGCTGGTCGAGGCGCAGCATCCCGGCGCGCGCGCGATTGCAGTGGATCTGACGGAGGGTATGCTGCGGCTGGCGCGGGAGCGCGGAATCGAGCGCGCGGTTTGCGGCGATGCCCTCCGGCTTCCCTTCCCCGACGCCGCCTTCGACTGCGTCTTCATCGGTTACGGCCTGCGCAATTTCCCTTGCCTGGCGACGGCGGTGCGCGAGATCGAGCGCGTCACCCGGCCCGGCGGCGTGATGGTGAGCCTGGACTTTTTCCTACCCTCCAACGCCGTGCTGCGTCGGCTATTTTTGGCCTACCTCTACGCGCAGGGCTTCTTCTGGGGATACCTGCTGCACGGCCGGCCGCGCGTCTATACGTACATACCGGACTCACTGCGGTCGTTTGTTTCGATCGGCGATTTCTCACTGCTGCTGGGACGCAGCGGCTACAGCCAGGTGAATGCGCGCGGTTTCCTGCTGGGCGGCATCGGCCTGCACTGGGCGGCCAAGGCGGAATAGCGGCGGGGGGAAGACGGGGATCGCGCAGACCGTAGCTGAGTTCCGCGAGGCGCGCAACAGGCGAACTCCGGCCGTCAGATTTTCTCCCACTCCCACAGTCCGAAGCCCAGCATGCGGTCCAGCGGAATCTTGGCGTGCTTGAGATGGGCGATGATTTGGCCGCGGTGATGGGCCTCGTGGGCAATGGCATAGGCAAAGAAAGCGTAAATGCCGCGCTTGCCGGACTTGATTTTTCCTGATCGCTCCGCCGCGTCGAGCATATTGGCGAAGGCATCGGCGGACGCCTCCAGGGCGTCCTTCAAGGTCCTCTTGGTGGCCGTTCCCTTCTCAATCTTGTGGAGAGATTTCGCGACCCCTGGTGCCTGGACCTCCAGCCACATGATCCGCACATTGTGCAGATGCGCGAACTGGTCCGCAATACTGCGGGCACGCAGGCTTGGTATGTGGGCAAGCTGCTCCTGACTGAGAGCATCGAGGAGCATGAGATTAACACGGTTACTGAGACGCCAGGTGTCAGCGAGACTGTAGGGTGCGGTGTCGGGCATGCAACAGTTATAGCATTAGAACCAGCGGCGAACCCGCGACAAGGTGTTTCCATCTTCCGTCCCACGCTGTCGCGTCCGCCATCACCATTCCACCGGCTTGCCTGGCTCCAGCGGCCATACGGCGGTGCCACTCACCGTGACCAGCTTCGCCAATTCCTCCGGCCTGCCGGTGAGCGGCGGAAAGGTGCCGAAGTGCATGGGGATCACCTTGGGACTTCGCAGCAGCCGACAGGCGAGCGCGGCTTCGTGCGGGCTCATGGTGAACAGATCGCCGATCGGCAGAAACGCCAGCTCCGGATGGTAGAGTTGCTCGATGAGTTGCATGTCGCTGAACACGTTGGTGTCGCCGGCGAAGTACAGGGCGCGGCCATCGGCGAATCGCAACACGTAGCCAGCCGCTTCGCCGCCGTACACGATTTCGCCCTCGTCCAGGATGCCGCAGCTATGCACCGCGTGCGTCATGGTAAAGGTCACACCGCTGGATTGCTGGCTTCCGCCCTTGTTCATGCCGCGCGTGTTCTTTACCCCTTTGCGCTCCAGCCAGGCGCAGGTCTCGTAAATGCCAACGACCTCCGGCGCAAATCGGCGGGCGAGCGGAATGGCGTCGTGGATGTGATCGAAGTGGCCGTGAGTGATCGCGATGGTATCCACGCGATCGATGCGATGGCCCAACGGGAAAGCGGGATTGCCATCGGTCCAGGGATCCATCAAGATCACCTGCCCTGATGCCAGACGAAACTGGAACGTGCCATGCCCGAGCCAGGTGATTTCCATACCAGGATTATGCCACGGCGCGGCCATGGCGGATGCTCATACCCGCCAGCCGGAAAAACCTGTTCAGTACGGCGGTTATTTCTGCGCCATCGCCGCAGCCCGGCGCTCAAGCTCTTCAGGCGAGACGTCTTCGATGTGGGTGGCAATGTACCACTGGTTGCCGCACGGATCTTCCACGCCGGCAGTCCGGTCGCCGTAGAACTGGTCGGCCGGTTCGCGCACACTCTTGCCGCCGGCGCTCATCGCCGCGCGGTATACCGCGTCCGTGTCCGGCACATACAGGTAGATGGTGGACGCCTGCGGCTTCATGTCGCCGCGCACCCGCCCCATCATCACAATCGAATCGCCGATTTTGGCTTCGGCGTGCTGGATGGAGCCATCCGGTCCGCGGTGCGCGAATACTTCCTGGGCGCCGAAAGCGTCCTTCACGAACCGCATCAGCCGGTCGGCGTCGGTTACGGTCAAATAGGGGGTCACACTGTGATAGCCATCCGGAATCGGATTGACTTTGGGTCTTGCTGAACTTGCGCTTGCCATGAAATTCCCTCCTCGATGAAGTCATTATGACTCGTTTTAGGGCGCGGCGGAGGGTGGCCGATTGAGTTTGTTGGGGAACAAGGTTCCGAAGAATACCTGTCGCCTTGCCAAACGCCCCGGCCTGGGGTGCCTGCCATGGGCCGACCACCCGAGCCGGCAAAGCCGGCTTACGCCAAATCGAACTTTTCCTGCTGGAGCAGCGGATCGCTCTTGACGATCACGGTGCGGCCGAGCACCTCTTCCAGCTCTTGCAGGTAGGTATTCTGGTTGCTCTTGAGGAGCTTGGCGACCTCCGGGGACACGCGCAGCATGACGTCCTTGCCTTCGAGAGCGGTGGCGATCTTCTGGGCTTCTCCGAGGATCTCGCCCACCACGGTCTGCGGGCTCTTCACGTAGCCGGCGCCCTCGCAATACGGGCACGGCGTGCAGAGTGTACGTTCCAAGCTCTGCTTGACCCGCTTGCGGGTGATGGCCACCAGACCGAAATCGTTGAACTGGAGGATTTTGTAGGGCGCCCGGTCGGCGCGCATGGCGTCCTCGAGCGCCTGCATCACCTTTTGCCGGTTCTTGCGCTCGTCCATGTCGATGAAATCGACCACGATGATGCCGCCCAGATCGCGCAGGCGGATCTGCCGCACAATTTCGCGGATGGCGTCGGTATTGGTTTTGACGATGGTGTCTTCCAGGCGGTTGGACTTGCCGACGAACTTGCCGGTGTTGACGTCAATCGCCACCAGCGCCTCGGTCTGA
>Ga0187884_10001456_pt1 | contig 21506 bp, 14 predicted proteins | sample June2016WEW_20_4_FD_132983 | JGI IMG/M metagenome (GOLD analysis project Ga0187884, IMG submission 132983) | Peatland microbial communities from SPRUCE experiment site at the Marcell Experimental Forest, Minnesota, USA - June2016WEW_20_40 | ecosystem: Environmental > Terrestrial > Soil >...
AGCTTGCCGTTGGGCGTGGTCGGTATCGTGCCCCGCGGCACGATGATCACCTGGGAAGGGGTGAGGCCGATCGCGTTGGTTATCGCCGCGCTCACCTCGCTGGCGAGGTCGTCCGCGCCGGTGGCCTCCACCACCACGACCAAGTCCCCCTGTCGCCCCTCCAGGGGAGAGAAGGCCACGCAGCTGCCGGGAGGCATGGACGTAGCCCGTTGCACCGCCTGCTCGATGTCTTCCGGGTGGTACTTCTGTCCGAGGCGAACGATGACCTCGTTCGACCTGCCGGTGACGAACAGCTCGCCCTCTGCCATGTAGCCGACGTCTCCGACCCGGAGCCAGTCCGCGTCGAAGAGCCCCTCGGCCGTGGTGTTGACATAGCCGTCCGTCACACCGGCACCGCGCACCCAGACCTCCCCCAGATGGCGTTCCGGGAGAGGGTCACTGGGGGATCCGATGCGGACCTCGACACCTGGGAAGAGGACTCCGCAGGAGACGACTCTCTTGAAAGGGCGCCCCGGCTTGGGCTCCAGTGCCCGCGACTGCCTGGCGAGATCGTCGAGGTCCACGGTGTCGACGCGGAGCTCCTCGCAGGGTTCCGTATGGCTGATCTTGCCGGCCTCCGATGACGCGTAGTGGACGTTTATCGACCTCGGGTCGAGACCGAGCGGCACGCACACCTCGGCGATGCGCGCTGCCACGTCGGGGTCGACGGTTTCGGCGTTGAAGACAGCATCTTCAACGCATGACAGGTCGACACCCGCGGGCCTTTTCGCGAGGCCCCGCAGGGCTGCCGCCCACGCCGAGGACGGCCCAAATGTGGAACGCGCCCGGGTCTTTCCGACGAGGCGGAGCCATTCCGCAGGGTCCCTCACGAAGCGTGACATCGGAAGGACGTGCCAGTCGACCGGCGCGACGATCTCCAGCAACGGGCCCAGCCCGCCGATGTGAAAGAAAGGCAACCAGGAGACGATCGCGGGCACGGTTCCGAAGGGGCCCTTTGCAGCGTTGCCGCGCGCCCACACCATCGCCCTGGCATGGGTCATCCGGACGCCCTTTGGCGCGGCCGTGCTCCCCGAGGTGCACAGCACCATGGCCAGGTCCGAGGGCGAGACTCTAGCGGGCTCCTGGCCCGGGGCAGGGGGCGCCTCGCGGGCCCAGTCCACTTTCGGGCAGCGCTCGTCGTCCAAGAACCCGAGGTACTTGGAGTCGCCGACGATGGTCTCGCAACTGGTCGCCGTAGCCAACGAAGCCACCTGGAAGGAGAACGCCGCCGGGTCGCGGACCCTGAGCGGGGCGGGCAGGGGGACCAGGACGCACCCCGCGAGCCAGGTGCCCCAAGCCCATTCCGCCCATTCGGGGGCATTGGGCCCGAGCAGGCCGACCACGCCCCCTCCCTCGATTCCTGCGCGGCCCAGTTGAGCAGCCCTATTGAGGGCCCTCTCGTACAGCTCCGCCACCGGCAGGGCTACGGGCTCGTCATCCAAATGGAGGAATAGCCCGCCGCTACCCCTTGCGGCGGACTCGGTCAGCAACTCGCAGAGCGTCGACTGGTTGTTTGTCACGCTCATCTCATGTTCTCGCGGATTGACCTGATGCTCCGCGTCGCGCCGCGTCTGCGAAAGCGGCGAGGGCACCGAGGCTCGTCAGAGAGCAGGGCTCGGAACAGGGATCTTTGTTCGGGCTCGTTCCGCAGAGCTTCTGGCCGCGACAAAGTCGTCCGCCTCCTTCGACCTGGCGACGCCGCCAGGCTGCCGGCACGGAGCAAGCTCAGAGACGCCTGAAGGCCGAGCGCGCCGGCCTGCTCCGTCCGGTGAACCTCTTTGAATTCCTAAACGGAACTCTTGTAGAAGTACTGGGCAATCTTGGGGTTGCTGGCGTTGGTGGTCGTCGCCACCACATTCGGCAGGTAAACCTGCTTCTTGATCAACGACTTGTGCCCCGTGAGGTAGTCGTAGGCATACTGCACCCCCAGGGCACCTTCCTCGGCGGGATTCTGGATGACCAGGATGTTGATGACGCCCTGCTTGAGCAGGGTGACCTGGGCGGGCTCGGCGTCGTAGCCGGCCACGAAAACCTTGCCCTTCATCCCAGCGGCGTCGACACCCTTACCGACGCCTTCGACCGAGTATCCGTTGGTGCCGAAGATTCCCACCAGGCCTGGGTGGGCGAGGATGATGCTCCTCGTCTGCGTCTCGGCGGTGGTGGCGTTGTCCATGTCGTAGTCCAAGGCCACCAACTTCATGTCGGGGTACTTCTTCATCTCGAAGGCGAAGCCGGACTGGCGCAGGTCTGTGGTGGAGACTCCCTGTTCGACGCTGACGATCGCCACCTGCCCCTTGTCGTGTGCAAGCTTGGCGATCGCATCAGCGGCAGCCTCGCCACCCTGGTAGTTGTCCGAGCTGATCGCCGAGGTCAGTATCGAAGTGTTCTTGAGGGTATTGTCCACCGCGATAACCGGGATCCCGGCCTTCACGAACTGGTCGATCGGGTTGAACAGGGCTACGACGTCGGTCGGGCAGATGACCAAGGCGTCGGGCTTGCTTGCGAGCACCGACTTGACCAACGGGATCTGAACAGAGGGCTCCCACTGGGTGGCACCAACCCACTTGAGCGTCACCCCAAGCTTCTTTGCCTCCTGGATGGCCCCGTAGTGCATCGTGATGTAGAAGGGGTCCACGGTATTGCCAGGGATCAGCACGACCGTGTACTTGGTGGCGGCGCCAGCGGTCGCGGTTCCTGCACCGGCCGTGACGGCAAGAGTCGTGCTGGCCACAAGGCCGAGCACTGCTATCCCGAGAGTGGCACGCGAACGCGCGCCGATGAGCCAACGTCTACGGGTCATGATTCCTCGCAATTCCCTTTTTGATGCATGGGTTATGTCGTGACGTCGTGGTCCGACACGCAGCCGGCCACAAAGGCGTCCGGCTTGCTCACCACGGCAAGTAACAACGATAACGCTGATAGCAACCTATTGCCAGTTGTACTGACATTCAAATGGGTCGGCGAGACGGTCGTCTCTTTGGGGTCAGTTTCACGTCGCGGGCCCTCGTCGCTCGTTCGAGCACCGGCGAGGTCAGCGCAACACCGACCCCGGCGTTCAGATGGATTGTCATGGCGCCCTGGAGTCAGGAGAGCCGGTATTCCGGCAGTGATGCTCCCGTTGGGTATGTGCAGCGACAAGTGGGCTTATCTCAGAGATAACACGACCAAGCAACGCAACCCGTGACGTGAGTCGTCATCCATTTCCGACCGTACTTGTCGAACGCCAGGTCGGGCTCGGCAAATGCGAGGTCAATCGACCATGGCTCGCCAGCGAAGGCGCAGCCAGTGAACGACGATCCGTTCGACAAGAAGGATCCCCGCGATGGTAAGCATCGGCGTCAGGCGCTTCATCGCCGATTCCTTTTCACGTTTCGGGACCCATACATCGCTAGTCACCGTGTGGATCTTCTCGACCCGCCGCGCAACAGCGGTCCGTGGCGCGGCCAACACGGAGAACTCGAGGTTCTCGGCGAACTCGGCGATGAGATCACGCGACAGCACGGCGAGCGTGTCGCCGGCGAACTGAGCGAGCTTGCCGTCGATCGAGAGAACCGTGACCAGCTCGACTCTGGTGCCTCCTGGAGAGGGGGAGAGGGACGCCGTGACCAGAGCGGTGCCGTTGCCTTGCCCGCGGATCTCGCCGCCTTCCGCCTTGAGCACCGCCCTGTGCGCGTCGGCGTCGAGCAGTAGATATCGGGCGGCGCCTTGGTACCACACGGTGAAGGGCCCGACTTTGACCTTCACGACGCCCAGGTACTCGTCGGTGCCCACCTCTAGGAGCCAGATTCCGGGCAGGTAGGGCGTGATCCTCTCGATGTCGGTGAGGACGCCCCATGCCTCGGCGACCGGCAACGGTACCTCGAACGCGTCGTTGAATTGCATCGGTACATGCCCCCTCGCAGTCGCTACAACAGCCCTCTTGGCGCGCGTTATTCCTGTTCCGTGCGCTTGGCGAGGGACGGTTGCGGTGGGGCCTTCTTTTGCCACGATCGTCAGGCGGCGAAGCGTGAAGCTGTTGACGGAGCGGGCAGTGAATCATCGGGCCAGTGGTCTGCGCGGATTCCGGCCGAGCTCGCGCGAAGCCCGGTGATGCAGACAGCCCGATCGGTCTGCGCCTTCGGATATTCGGCAGCAAGGACTGCGAAAGACAGAGGGTTGCGACTCGGTCGGTCAGGCGTTGTCGTTCCTTTCGACGGTGCGTCCAACCTTGGTTTCCAAAGGATCCGAACCGGTGCATATCAACCCTGGCGCCGGTCACGCGGGTTAAGTTTTAGTTATCGAGACAGGACATGGGCTTCCCCCCGAGCAGTTCCTGACGGCCCTGGTCGCCTCGGCGGACGACGCCATAATCGGGGAGACGCTCGACGGGGTGGTGCTCTCCTGGAACGCCGCCGCCGAGCGCCTCTACGGATACCAGGCCCACGAGATGATCGGCCAGAGCCTGTTGCCCCTGTTCCCCGAGGACCGGGCAGAGGAGTGGTCCGGATTGCTGGACCCGGTCCGCCGGGGAATAACCGTCCGGCACTTCGACTCCGAGCGTCTCAGGAAAGACGGCACCCGTGTCCAGGTGACACTCACGGTCTCACCGGTGCTGGGACCGGACGGCTCGGTCGTCGGGGTCTCCTCGATCGTGCACGACCGCACCGAGACGTTTCTTCTCGCAGAGGCGATGCGCCAGGCGGAAAAAGAGGCTGCCGAGTCCCTCTCCATCCTCGACACGCTGCAGTCGAGCGCCCCGGTGGGCTTCTCGTTCGTCGACCGCGAGTTCCGCTTCGTGCGCGTCAACGAGAAGGCCGCCGCCATCAACGGCGTCCTGGTCAAAGACCACCTCGGCCGCACGATGGCCGAGGTCATCCCCCAGTTCTGGCCCCAGTTGGAGCCTTCCTACAAAGCCGTGCTCGGGCGCGGCGAACCCATCTTGAACGTCGAGGTGGCCTCCGAGACCGCCGAGGACCCGGGACGGCTCCACTTCTGGCTGGAGAGCCTCTACCCGGTCACCGTGCACGGGGAGATCATCGGTGTCGGAGCTGTCTTCGTCGACGTCACCGAGCAAAAGGCTGTGGAGCAGGAGATCGAGCACTCCCGCCGCTTCCTGGCGGCCATCACCGACAACATGGCCGAGGGCATGATCGCAACCGACAACGAGGGCAAGATGACCTTCATCGACGCTGCTGCCGAGCGGATCCTCGGATGGAGGGGTGACGAAGTGCTCGGCAGGTCTGCGCACAGCACCTACCACTTCCAGCGGTCCGATGGGTCGCTCTGCCCGGTGGAAGAGTGCCCGATAACCAACGCTTGGCGACGCGGCAAGACGCTCCACGTCGACCACGACACGTTCACCCGCCGCGACGGAACACTGGTCCCCGTCGCCTACAGCGTCTCCCCGTCGCACACAGACCAGGGTGGGGGTTCAGTGATGGTCTTCGACGACATCACGGAGCGAGCGGCCGAGCGGCTCCGGGTCGAGCGCGAGCTTGAGAAGCTCAACTGGGTCGGGCGCATTCGCGATGCTCTGGACCAGGACCGCTTCGTCCTCTACGCGCAGCCGATCATCGACCTCGAGACGAACGCGGTCGTCCAGCACGAACTGCTCATCAGGATGGTGAGCCTCGACGGTGAGATCGTGGCTCCCGATCGTTTCCTTCCTACCGCTGAAGAATTCGGGTTGATCTCCGAAATCGACCGCTGGGTGGTCAATGAGACGGCGCGGCTGGCAGCGCAGGGTTATCGGGTGGAGTTCAACCTGTCGGCCAAGTCAGTCGTGAAGCCGAACATGCTGACCATCGTGCGAAACGCCCTCGAAACCCATCGTGCATCGCCTGAATCAGTCGTGTGCGAGATCACCGAGACGGCACTGCTACGAGATGCCGCAGCCGCGGAGGCGTTCGTTCACGGCCTCAACGACATCGGCCGCGAGGTCGCCCTTGACGACTTCGGCTCTGGCTACAGCGGTTTCGCCCATCTGAAAAGGCTCCCCGTCTCGTATCTCAAGATCGAGCGCGAGTTCATTCGTGACCTGGCGCAGGAAGCCTCCAGCCGTCACGTCGTGTCGGCAGTCGTGAGTCTTGCCAAGGCTTTCGCCATGCAGACCGTCGGAGAGGGAGCGGAGGACGAGGCAACGGTTGAGCTCCTCAAGCAGCTGGGTGTTGATCGCGCTCAGGGCTACGTGATCGCACGTCCGGGCCCGGTCGCCGAGGTGCTTGCTCGGACGACCTAATCGTGACCGCCGGAATGCCGGGGTGCGTCTAGCGTCTGCCAAGGCAGTGGAAACGCTCGCCCGGCTCTTGTATTCACGGGCCGACAGGAACTTGTGCTCCAACTCTGCGAAGAACGCCGCTGAGAGGGCTTAGAACTCCTTCACCGTGGGATGGGGTCGCCGATGTGCAGCTTCATGACTGGTCAGGAATCGTCTTGATGACATTGTTGTCACGCAGAACTCCCTTGTTGTCCATCAACGAGTCGCAGAGCATCTCGACTTCGTTGAGCGGGTTGCCCTTCCTGCCCGTGACCGTCCGAGGTCGTTGGACAAAGGGCGATCAAGAGCGAGGACCATGCTGTTGAAAAGAGCACTTCGTGAGCTTGTAGGGCAGTCTCGACCTCCTGGTCCGTCGGCTTTTCGGCGATGGCCTTGAACGAGTGTCCCGTGAGCCGCAAGCTGCTGACCGATCGCGGCTTTGGCATGGTCAAGCTCTTCCGGCTTGTGGTCCTTACGGCCGAGCACGGCATCGCCTCCTTTCATGGCTAGCTCAGATTGCGTCTTGGAGGGCCGTCGCTAGTTGTCGCGCGGAAAGCGTCCGACAACCACAACACATTTCAGCGTCGTGGCGCCGCGAAGTCGTTCTGTCACGGGCGGTCGCGGTCGGGGGCCCACTGTGCTCGGTGCTGAGATCCTTTCAGGGCAATCCCGCGTCGTTCCAGTGCACAGGTGTGCCGCTTGCGATGTGGGTAGCCGCGCTCTCGCAGGCGGAATGTGGACCACGGGCTCAATTCGATCGACCAGCTCTCGGACGAGGTTCTCTTGCCGAGAGGCAACGTCGTGGCCGGGCCCTGGGCGATGAGCCGCGAGTTGAGGAATGATGTCCCTCGTTGCTCGTTATCCGGATGTCCGGCGAGTCAGGAGGACTGCAGTGAGGATTGTGGATGTGGCCGTCGAACGGTTCCGGACGAACCTCCGCGAGCCATTTGTGACGGCGCTGGGCGTTGAGACGGCAATCGACGGACTCCGGATTCGCATCAGCGACAGCGATGGGCGTGTCGGCCTAGGTGAGGCTGTGGCCGCCACCACCGTCACAGGAGAGACGCTGGGAGGCATCGAGGACGCTGTTCGCGGTCCGCTCCGGTCGGCGGTCTTGGGGGGGCGCCTGGACGAACTCGAACAGGTCCTGCGCTCGATCGAGTTGGCGCTCCCCGGCAATCCGAGTGCCAAGGCGGCACTTGACATTGCCGTTCACGATCTTTGGGCCCGCTGGCTTGACCGGCCCCTTCATGTCCTGCTCGGTGGCGCCCGAACCGAGATCGTCACGGACATGACTATCTCGCTGGATGAACCCGAGGCCATGGCGTCGGCCGCTCTGAGGCGGATCGCCGAGGGCTTCGGATGCTTGAAGGTGAAGCTTGGGGGGCCACCTGAGATCGACCTGGAACGAGTTCGCGCTGTGCGAGCTGTGAGCGATTCCACGGTCGCGATCCGTGTGGACGCGAATCAGGCCTGGTCCACGAAGCAAGCCCTGACGATCATCAAGAGGTTCGAAGATGAGAACCTGGGGGTCGATCTCGTCGAGCAACCGGTTCGAGCCGCGAACGTGGAAGGTCTGGCGCGAATTACAGCGAGCGTTGCGACACCGATAATGGCCGATGAGAGCTGCTTTTCCCCTGATGATGCGCTCAGGTTGGCAAGTGGGCACATGGTTGACGCCTTGAACATCAAGCTCATGAAGTGTGGCGGCATAAGGCCGGCGCTCGCGATTGTCGCCATAGCGGAGGCCGCGGGGGTCAAGTGCTCGGTGGGCTGCATGATGGAAGGCATGGTGTCTGCGACCGCGGTTGCCTGCCTGGCTGCAGGAAGGTCGAGTATCTCGTCCATTGATCTCGATGCGCCCCTCTGGTTGGCGAACGCGGAGCGATCAGGAGTCGCGACATGGAATGGAGAGCGCATCGTTCTCGGCGACGGCGTAGGGCTTGGCATTTCGTAACCGAGCCGAAGCCAGCCAGAAGAGGCCCTCTTCTGTCGTCGCGAGGTTGGACAGCCCTGGTGACCACTACCCTCGAGGAGGGGTCTCAGTGCCGTCGGAACTAAAGGATGTGACGCGCCCGAAGAGTTTCGCAGGCATTCGCATAGCCAGCCTCCCCGATCAGTGGAGACGCCCGCCTCTCGCACACTCTCGTATTCCTGACATGAGGATGCCGCACCGTACGCAATTGGACGGTCAAGTGAGCTCGACTTTTGCCTTGGAGCCCACGACGTCTCAGCTCTGTCGAGGAGGCATTTTGGGGGCTGAGCTCTGCCTGATCTTGAGGGACGGCGAAAGCACGACCATCCTGGCGGCACCGGAGTAGCCAGATATTCGACTGAGCAACAGGCGAGCGGTCTCGACGCCGAGATCATAGATCGGCTGGGCCACACTGGTGAGAGACGGTTTCAGCAACGACGCCCAGGCCATGTCGTCAAAGCTGACGATCGCAACGTCGTCAGGCACCAGCAGCCCAGCCTCAGCCAGGGCATACAGAGCGCCCATCGTCATGAGGTTGTTCCCAACGAACACGGCGTCAGGTCGACGCCGGAGGTGCAGCAGCTCCTGCATAGCCTGATGGCCGCCGGCCTCGCGAAAATCGCCCGTTCGAACGAGGGAGTCGACGAACTGGATGCCCGCTTCCTGCAAGGCAAGACGATAGCCCGCGAATCTCTCTGCACCAGTGGTGACGTCCAACGGACCAGTGATGCAACCGATGCGCGTATAGCCGCCAGCAAGAAGATGGCGAACCGCCTGTTTCGCGCCCAATACGTTGTCGACGACCACCGAGTCGACGTCATGATTACGAAGCTTGCGGTCGGCCGTAACGACGGCCACGCCGCGATCCAAGAGGGCACTAACATCGAGGGTGTCTTTGGTCGGAGTGACGATAACTCCGGCGACACGCTCCGCCAATGCAAGGTTCAGATAGGACGCTTCCTTAAGAGCGTCCTGCTCTGCATTACATAAAAATAGTGAGTAACCCTCCGTGTAAGCGATATCCTCAACACCCCGCACCATGTCCGTGAAGAAGGGGTTCCTGATGTCGTCGACGATCAGCGCCCACACCTGAGCGCGGTGAGTGCGCAAGCTGCGAGCGACTCTGCTTGGTTGGTAGTCAAGAGCGTCGATCGCCCTGCGCACCTTCACCACCAGGTGAGGACGCACGCTCGAACTGTCGTTGAGCACGCGGGAAACCGTCGCTGTGGAGACGCCAGCCGCGCGGGCGACATCGGAGATAGTTGTCATGGAGAAGTGTGTGGGTTGCTTGACAGTACGGAAAGCTGTGGCTACGATCTGAAACCGATTACAACTTTATTCTATCAGACTTGGCGGCCAGTGCGGAAGAATATGGAGCGGTCGTTGCTGGGAGGAAGAAATGCTCCCGCCGCATGTGAACCTCGCATGTGCGAAAGTGGCTGGGTCTGTCTGCGTGCGAGCACGCAATGCACCGACTTCAGTTTAGGATCTATATTCGGAGATGACGAAGGGAGAGCGGTGACAAAGAATAGGAAGAAATGGACCAGCCTGGCGGCGGTTCTGTGTACCTCCGCTATGGCGATAACAGCGATATCAGTGGGTAGTGCGGGCGCAAGCGCCGGCCGCGCCGGCAACGCAGCGCATGTGTCGGGCCCGGTCAACGGTGGAACCGCGACAGTCGACATGCCGGGTTATCCGAACTCCCTCGACCCGCAGGAGGGTTACACCCTCAATGCTGGAGAGGCGGACTGGATTGTCTACACGCCCCTGCTGACGTATGCGCACAAGAGCGGCCTTGCAGGAACACAGATCATTCCCGGCTTGGCCACTGCCCTTCCAGTCGTAACGGACAACGGCACGACCTACACTCTCACACTGCGGAAGGGCCTTGAGTACTCGAACGGCACCGCTGTTGTCGCGTCAGACTTCAAGTTCGCTGTGGAGCGAGCACTGAAGCTCAACTGGGGCGCGAGCTCCTTCCTGCTCGTGATTCAAGGTGCAGGGGCGTATCAGAGTGGTCACGCATCGACGCTCACTGGTATTACGACTGATGATGCGACGGGACGCATCACGATCAAGCTGACGAGCAGCTACGGGGCATTCGACAACGTTCTTTGCTTTCCTGCTCTGAGCCCTGTGCCGCAGACGACGCCAATGACGGTTCAGACCACTCATCTGCCGCCCGGCGTCGGGGCGTACACGATCGAGAACATCGTTCCGGACGTGTCGTTCGACCTTGTGCAGAATCCGCTGTTCGCGAAGTTTCACATTCCGGGCATTCCGCTTGGTCACCTGAATGAGATCAAGGTCGAGGTCGAGTCGAACAGCGTCTCCGCGGCCGAGGCAGTGCTGGACAACCAGGTGGATGCGTTTGACGTCACCGGCAACATTCCGCCAAGCCTGCTCGGAACCATCGAGAGCAGGGCGTCCAGTCGCTTTGCCAAGGTGATCGTGGCGTCAACGGACTACTTCTTCTTGAACGAGTCAATGGCGCCGTTCAACAACGAGCAAGCGAGAATAGCGGTGTCTTATGCCGTGGATCGCAACGCGCTTGCGAGGCTCGGTGGCGGTTTCACGGTTCCGGACTGCTACTTCGTTCCGGTCGGGATTCCAGGGCACCCAACCACGCCCTGTCCGTACCCGTCTCCAAACCTCGCGAAGGCTAAGGCCCTGGTGAAAGCGGCGAACCTGGTCGGCACAAAGGTCTCTGTCTACGGATGGAGCCAGAGCCCGGGTGAGCAGCAGGTCGAGTACTACGCAAGCGTCCTGACGAGCATCGGTTTCAAGGTGGATCTCAAGATCATCAACCCCTCGATCTACTGGTCGACCATTGGAAACGTCAAGACAGCGGCGCAGACGGGTATCGCGGGACAGTTCCTGGACTTTCCTAACCCGGGCGACTTCTTCCTCTTGCTTGACGCTCGGAACATTCATCCGGTGAACAGCGACAACTTCGGAAACGTCAATGACCCACATCTCCAGGCGACCATCGTGAGGCTCGAGCAGGTGCCGGCGTCTCAGCTGGCCTCTGTGGCAAATCAGTGGGCAGCTCTGTCGGTGTACGCGGCGCAAAAGGTTCTGGCCTACACGTGGGGTTCTTCGCAGCTGCCGGAGTTTCTCTCTAACCGGATCAACTTCAAGACGGCAGTCTTCCAGCCGCTCTTCATGGACGACTGGTCGAGCTGGGAGCTGAACAGCTAGTCCGAGAGCGACAGGGGCGATCACTACATGGGTCGTGCAACGTAGTCGTGTCTCGGGACGCGCAACAGTTGGTGTCCGAGGGGCTCCTTCCAGGTCATCGTGGTGGAGGGAAGGAGCCCCTCGTTGTCGCGGGACTCAGCCCGTCTCGGCTTGCCTTGCGGCGTCTACGGCACAATGTGGTCGCGCTCACCTTCGGGGGGATGTTCCTATTGATCGCGGCGCTGTGTTTCATGGCTCCGCTTTACGCGCGGTACGTGGCCCACACCGGACCCAACGACAACCATGTCATGGAGACGATCCTGGTTGGCGGCCACAGGGTGGACGTCGTCTCGCCGATCGGCATTCCAATCGGGCCCACTTGGCACAGTCGCTTCTTTTTCGGCGCGGACTTCAACGGGCGTGACCTGGCTGTCCGACTCCTTTACGGCGGACGGAATTCTCTGATCATCGGCTTTTCCGCCACGGCCATAACGATCGTTTGCGCACTCGTCATCGCATTGCTCGCCGGCTATTACCGCGGTTGGGTCGACATCCTGCTCACACGCTTTCTCGACCTCTTGTGGGCGTACCCGGCGGTCCTGCTCGGAGTCGCGATCGGGACTTCCCTGGTCCTGGGAGGTCTTTCGATCGGGCCCCTGCACGTCAGCGGCAATTCGCTTGGCGTGCCCGCGGTGATCATCGGCTTCGTGAACATCCCGTATGTGGCGAAGCCGATCAGGGGTGAGGTGCTACTGCTGCGTGAACGGGAGTTCGTTGACGCGGCGCGAGTACTCGGGCTCGGCCCGCTGCGCATAATCTTCTCGGAGATCCTGCCGAACCTCAGTTCGACGATAATTGTGTTCGTACCCCTGATGATCGCGAATTCGATCTTGCTAGAGGCCGGGCTGTCATATCTCGGTGCTGGGGTTCAGCCGCCGAACGCCTCGTGGGGCACGATGATCAGCAGCGGCGTGGAGTACATAACGAGCTCGCCATATCTTGTGCTGGTCCCAGGTATCACCTTGATAGTCGCGGTGCTGGGCATCAACGTGTTCGGTGACGGCCTTCGTGACGCGCTGGATCCACGAGCGGCGATATCCAAGGCGCACTGAATGACCCGTTTCGTAGTGCGCCGCTTCCTCCAGGCTCTTATCGTGCTCGTGTTCGCGTCGGTGTTCACCTTCCTCATATTTCAGGTCATACCCAATGGGAATCCTGCGCTCCGTCTGGCGGGCCGTACGGCGACCCCGATGCAGATCGCCGCGATCACGAGGGCATGGGGCTTCAACAAGCCGGTCTACGTGCAGTACTTCGACACGATGGAGAAGATCTTCACCGGGACGGTCGTCTCTTACAGCCAGCAGGTGAACGTGCTCAGTCAGATTCGACAGGGTCTGCCGGCGACCGCCTCGCTCGCGATAGGGGCGAGCATCCTCTGGCTGCTGTGGGGTATCGCCTTTGGCCTGTTGAGCGCCCGGCGGCCCAGAGGGATCGTTGACCGGGTTCTGGCCGCGTTCTCGCTGACGGCGATCTCGATGCCCGTCTTTGTCGTGGGGTCTGTGCTCTTGTACGTGCTGGCCTTTCGGACGAGTCTGTTTCCGAACGGCGGGTACGTGCCGTTTTCACAGTCGGCTTCACAGTGGTTTCTTCACATGGTGCTGCCGTGGTTCACGCTTTCGCTGCCGGCGGCCGGTTTCTACTCGCGTGTGTTCCGGTCGAATCTGTTGGAGACGGTGCATCAGGAGTACGTTCGCACGGCGCGAGCGAAGGGGCTTTCTCGGCGCCGGGTCGTGCTGGGTCACGTGGTGCGGAACTCCCTCATACCGGTGTTGTCGCTCTGGGGCTTGGACTTTGCGGGGGTGATCGGTGGGGGGGCGATTCTCACCGAGACGGTGTTCAATCTTCACGGGATCGGCCAGTATGCCGCTAGTTCGATCCAGCTGTTGGACGTGCCGCCGATCATGGTGATCGTTATGTATGCGGCCGTTGCTGTAGTGATCATCGGGGCGGTCGTCGATGTTCTTTACGCCCTGTTGGACCCTCGTATCCTGTTGAACGCATGAGCGGCGAGCACCTTCTGGAGGTGGAGGACCTACGGGTTTCCTTCGCCACGGAGGATGGCGTGGTGCGCGCGGTCGACGGGGTTTCGTTCTATCTCGACGCCGGGGAAGCGTTGGCGGTTGTCGGAGAATCGGGGTCTGGGAAGTCCGCCATGAGCATGACGCTGATGGGTCTTACACGAGACACGAACGCGACGTTCAATGGTCAAGTGTACTTCGAGGGTACAGAACTTATAGGGGCTTCCGAGAGTACCCTGCGGCATATCAGGGGTGCCAAGATCGCGATGATCTTTCAGGATCCCATGAGTGCGTTGAATCCGGTTTACCGGGTTGGCGAACAGATCGCCGAGCAGATAAGGGCACACGAGCGCATATCGAGGCGAAGAGCCGGAGAGCGCGCCATCGAGCTGATGACGCGCGTGGGCATACCACAGGCAGCCGAGCGCGCTCGGGCGTATCCGCATGAGTTCTCAGGAGGCATGCGTCAGAGAGTAATGATCGCCATGGCGTTCTCCTGCTCGCCCCGAGTGCTCATCGCCGATGAGCCGACAACGGCGCTGGATGTGACGGTTCAGGCGCAGATACTTGGAGAGATGAGGGAACTGTGCGAGGAGTCAGGTGTGGCCTTGATTCTGGTTACTCACGACTTCGGGATTGTCGCCTCGGTGGCCGAACGCGCGCTTGTCATGTACGCGGGACAGATTGTCGAACAAGCCACGGTCGAAGAGCTTTTCGAGGACCCGCAGCATCCCTACACCTGGGGTCTGCTCGGTTCTGTACCACGGCTGGACCGACCGCGCTCGGAGCGCCTTCCGACCATCGGCGGTTCGACCCCCTCGTTGCTGAACCCGGTGAGGAGCTGTCGGTTCGCCCCGCGCTGTCCACACGCGTTCGGTCGCTGCGAGGAGGTTCCTCCGTTGGCGTTTGAGGTGCCGGGCCAGCATGAGCATCGAGACCGATGCTGGCTCAGCGTCGACGACAAGCGGGCTTTGCGCGTGGTGGATGGCTCTATCGGTCTCGCGGCCGCGAGCGGGCAGTCTTTCTGATGGGGTTCTGAGGCGACATGGACACCGAAGAGCTGTCGGGCTCGCCAAGCTTGCTTGAAGTGAGCCATCTCAGACACTATTTCCCGGTCAAGCGCGGGGTTTTGATAGACCGTATCGTCGCGCACGTGCAGGCAGTGGATGACGTTTCGTTCGTGATTCCCGAACGCGAGACCCTCGGTCTTGTGGGAGAGTCCGGCTGCGGCAAGTCCACGCTTGCTCGGGTGCTCTTGGGATTGCTCTCGCCAACTGCGGGCACAGTCCGCTTCCGAGGAGAGGACGTCCGGTTCGGCGGCCGCAACGCCCAAGTCTTGCGTCGTGAGATCCAAATGGTATTCCAGGACCCGCAGGGATCGCTGAACCCGCGCAAACGCGTTGGCCAAATTGTCGCAACAGGTCTTCGCCTGCGGGGCGTGCCACGAAAGGAGAGGGAGTCTCGCGTACGGATCCTTCTATCGGAGGTCGGTCTCAACCCAGAGCACATCAATCGGTTCCCGCATGAGTTTTCCGGGGGACAACGACAAAGGGTCGGAGTGGCACGAGCACTTGCCGTGCAACCGAGCCTGATCGTCTTGGACGAACCAGTGTCGGCCCTAGACGTGTCGATCCGGGCGCAGGTGATCAACCTCCTTTCGGACTTGCAGCGAGAATTCGAGATCGCCTACCTCTTCGTCGCGCATGATCTTGCGGTCGTGCGACACGTTTCGGACCGTATCGCCGTCATGTACCTCGGTAAGCTCGTGGAGATTTCGCCATCTGAGGAGCTGTACTTCAAGCCGGTACATCCCTACACGGCGACGCTTCTGGCCGCTGTTCCCATCCCTGATGTTCACCAGGAGCGCAAGCCCATTGCTGTTAAGGGTGAGCCTCCATCACCACTCAAACCACCGCCAGGCTGTCGATTCCACCCTCGCTGTAGCCGCGCGACGCAACTATGTCGGGAGGTGGAACCGCCGCTGGTCGCGTACCCCGGTGACCACTTGGCTGCTTGTCATCATCCTCTCAACGTCGATGAAGGCGAGGTGACCCGAGCGCTCCGCTCTCCGCTGAGCCCGCTATCGGCTGGGGAGACCATGCCCGAGGTAGGAACGCAAGAATGACTTTGCCACGTCGAGCGACCCTTTAGATATGGAGGTTTCACCCATGAACCTACTCCCATCGAGTGCGACTCACTCGGATCAGGTCACCATCGAGGGAGCGTTCCATCGCGAGACGGTTGTCAGCAAGGCTCTCGTTGGCAACCCTTTGCAGGACCCCGTCGAACGCGCCGCCTGGGTGTACACGCCACCTGGATATGAAGCTTCGGACCGCCGATATCCGGTCGTGTACTTCCTTCACGGCTACTTGGGCAGGGTTGACACGTGGTGGAACTGGAAGCCTTGGCGTCCGGCGTTTCCAGAGCTTGTGGACCAGCTCTTTCGCGACCCGACGGTCAGCCCAGCCATTGTCGTCCTCGTCGATGCGTGGACCAGTCTTGGGGGCAGCCAGTACCTCAACTCGCCGGGCACGGGACGGTATCTGGACTACCTGGCCGAAGATGTCGTGTCGGCCGTCGATTCCAGGTACCGCACCATCGCTGATCGCGACCACCGGGCACTGTCGGGTAAGTCCAGCGGCGGGTACGGCGCCATGGTTGCGACGATGCTGCGTCCCGACGTCTTTGGGGCATTTGCGACTCACGCCGGTGACTGTGCGTTCGAAATGTCCTACTTCATGGATATCGCGGGGGCTGCTCGGGCGCTTCGCGATCGTTACGGCGGTTCCTACGAGCGCTTCTTCGAGGACTTCTGGTCACGACCAGCTCTTTTCCTAGACCCGACAGGACCAGACCATCGCCTGATCAACATCTACGCGATGGCTGCCTGTTACTCAGCTGAACCCGATGGGACCGTGTCGCTTCCGTGGGATTTGGAGACCATGGCGATCCGATATGACGTCTGGGAACGGTGGCAGGAGTTGGATCCGATTCGACTCGCCGGTTCCAAGGTGGACGCGCTGCGATCTCTTCGTGCGATCTGGGTCGACGCGGGAAACCGAGATGATTACTACATGGATCTCGGAGCTCAGGCTTTTTCGGCGCGGCTGCGATCTTTTGGTATCGAGCATCACTTTGAGCTCTTTGACGCACCGCACGCAGGTATCGAGCACCGGTATCCTCTCGCCCTCCGCTACATCGTTGAGCGACTCAGCTCTTAAGCCGCCGCCCGCGGGTGCGTTGTCTCGATCGGCGTGCCTCTGACTACGGATGGGGCGGACGATCGGGCGTCAGAACACGGCATCGCCGAGAAGCACTGGGCGCTCCAGCCCTGTTTGGAATCACGCGCTCAGTGTTCCGACGCGCAATCCCGCGGGACCATGTGTACCGGGAGCCTCCACGGGCCTATGGTCTAAGTGATGGGTTCTGCTTACTGGGGAGCCGACGGAAGTCGATTACCCGATAGGGAAAGAAGACACAGTGGCCATCATTCTTGACGGCAGCTCGTTGACGATCGAGCGACTCGTCCGCATCGCGCGCGGTGGGGAGGCAGTCGAGCTCGACGCGCGAGCGCTGGAGCGGATCCGTGTGTGCCGCACGATGCTCGAAGACAAGCTCGCCGCCCACGAGATCATGTACGGCACCAACACGGGAATAGGCGAGTTCTCGGAGGTGGTGCTCACCGACGAGCAGGTCAGGCTGTTCCAGCGGTCTCTTGTCTACAACCACGCGGCCGGCATCGGCGAGCCGGCTCCCCCGGAAGTAGTGCGCGCGGCCATGGCCGGCCGCATCAACGTCCACGCCCACGGCAACACGGGCATCCGACCCGAGATCACCCTGACCCTCGTCTCGATGCTCAACCGCGGCGTCACCCCCATCATCTGCGAGAAAGGCTCGGTGGGCGCGTCGGGCGACCTTGCCCCGATGGCCCAGCTCGCGCTCGCGTTGATGGGCGAAGGTGAGTCGTTTTACGAGGGCGAACGCATGGCCACGAGCGTCGCGATGGCGCGCGCCGGCATCCCGGTCCCGGGCCTTCAGGCCCGAGACGGCTTGGGCACGATCAACGGCTCCAACGTGCTCACGGCCATGAGCGCCCTGTTGCTGTACGACGCCGACCACCTGCTGCGCCAGGCCGAGATCGCCTGCGCCATGTCGCTCGAGGCGCTGCTCGCCAACCTCAAGCCCTACGACAAGCGACTCCATGAGCTCCGCGGCTTTCCCGGGGCGGTGCGCAGCGCCGCCGCGATCAGCCGGTGCATCGAGGGCAGCGACCTGGCGACGGGCAAGATCAAGACCAAGGTGCAGGACGCCTATTCCATGCGCTCGTCTCCACAGGTGATCGGTGCCGCCCACGATGCCGTCGCATGGGCGGCCCGCCAGGTCGAGATCGAGTTGAACGGAGTCGGAGACAACCCGATCTTCATCCCGGAAAGCAAGCTCACGCTCACAGGCGCAAACTTTCAAGGCACGCCGGTGTCGCTGCCCATGGAGATGGTCGGCCAGGCGATCGCCATGGTGAGCGTCCTGTCGGAGCGGCGGATGAACCGGCTCGAGAACCCAGCCCTGAGTCAGGGTCTACCCGCCTTTCTGACCGCTGAGCCGGGCTTCTACAGCGGTCTCATGCTCAGCCAGTACACAGCCGATGCGCTGATCACAGAGCAGCGCATACTCGCCGCTCCAGCTTCGACCATGTCCATCCCGGCCGCGGCCGACCAGGAGGACTTCGTCTCCATGGGCATGAACACGGCCCTCAAGAACCGCCAGATCCTCCAGAACGCGTGGGCCGTGATAGGTATCGAGTTCATGGCCGCCGCCCAAGCGCTCGACTTTCGTGACTTCACGCCGGGCAAGGGTGTACGTGTCGCTCACGAGGTCGTGCGCAGACACGTAGAGCATCTTGGCGAGGACCGCCCGCTGTACACAGATCACAACGCCATGGCGGCCCTGGTCGAGTCGGGGGAGATCCTCGAGGCAGTCGAGGGTGTCGTCGGCCCGCTGGAGTGACCGTTGCAACAACGGTGCGGGTGAGGCTGTCGCATGATTGTCGCCGAGCTCCTTGAGCTCCCTGATGGGCGGCGCCTCCGCGTTCGCGTGAGCGGGCCGCCGGATGGCCTGCCCCTCATCTTCCATCACGGGACACCTGGCGCCCTTACGCCGTTCCGCGCCATTGAAAGAGCGGCTCATGAGCGAGGCCTGCGCTTTGTCACGAGCTCGCGACCCGGATATGGGGACTCGAGCCGTCAAGAGGGCCGGGGCGTCGTCGATGTCGTGGCAGACACGAGGGCAGTGCTCGCCGCTATCGGTGCCGAGCGCTGCGTGGTCTCTGGATGGTCTGGCGGCGGCCCTCACGCACTTGCGTGTGCCGCGAGGCTCGAACAGGCCGCAGCGGTGCTGTTGATTGGCAGCGTCGCCCCGTATGAGGCAGACGGTCTCGACTGGTTGGCCGGCATGGGCGAGGAGAACGTGACCGAGTTCGGGGCTGCGATCCAGGGTGAGGGGAGTCTGCGACCCTACCTCGAGCAAGTGCGGGAGCACCTAGTTGAAGTCACCGCAGGTGGCATCGTGGCGTCACTCGGGTCGGTGCTACCCGGCGTGGACAGGGCCGTGCTCACCGACGAGTTCGGGGAGGACATGAGCTTTTCCTTCCACGAGGCCCTGCGTGTAGGCGTGGAGGGATGGCTCGACGATGACCTGGCCTTCGTCAAACCGTGGGGTTTCGATCTGCGGGAGGCCTCGATCCCGACCATGATCTGGCAAGGGAGCGCTGACTTGATGGTGCCGTTCGCACACGGCCGGTGGCTTTCCTCGCGGCTTCCACACCCCACGGTCCATCTCGAACAGGGCGAGGGTCATCTTTCGATCGCCCTGGGTGCAATCGGTCCCATGTTGGACGAACTGCTCGAAGCGGACCGTTCAAGCTGATCGGCTCGCCTCCGTTCCGGTCCGGCAAGATGCTTTGGCCAGGAACCTCGGGCCCGACTGCGTAGAGCGAACGATGCGTGCACCGATGCTGGTCCCGAGCGTGACCACGACATTGACTCCTCCCCGGCTCTCTCACGTCGGGCAAGGTCGGTCGGGGTCGCTGAGAGCTGCCAAGCCAGCCGAGCACGACAGCGCCGTGGCGGACAGGGACTGTTCAGCATGTACGCCTGGTGACGACGAGTCACGCGTCTCGCGAGGCGGAATCAGACAGACTTGCAGCTCGCTGTTCCTGAGCGCGGGATCGGGCCTTCCTCCCAAAGGCCCATGTGGAGCACGGTCAGTCCTTCTCGATTTCTCAGCCGGGTCGGCTGCGAAACCTCGCCGCGACAACCGATCACTCATGCACGCCCATCGTCGCACCTTTCGCCGAGCAGTCCAGAGGCGAGACCGGTGGCGCCTCCAGTCGACCTCGAGGGCCCAGTTGTGATATGAGACGTGTCCGACACATACAGGAGGCCGCCGTGGAGATGTCGGAACGTGGCATTACAGCTGTCGGAAGAGACGGGAGGCGGCGACGGAGAAGTGCCCTGGCGGGTGGCACCGCTCTTCTCTTCTTGGCGTCCATCGTCGGGCCTGTGACACCCGGCGTGACAGCTGTCGCCAGCCCAGTCGTCCACTCGGCGCACCAGCGGTAAGCTCGGGCACGGTCCAGCGGTGTCCAGACGAGCCCACTCGTCCGCTACGGCTACGCGCTGGTGCACGATTCCAGCGGATGGGCTCCCAACAAGGGAGCGGCGATCACCCTTATCTTCTCCGCTGATGACGTCGCCTTCATCTACTCGGCCGACGCCACCGAGTGCCTAGGCGACCAGGGAAGCTATTCGAATGCCGGCGGTCGTCTGTCCCTCCGCTTTCACACGCCTGACGTCAATGTGGGCGTGACCTTCCCTCTTTCCCTGGCGCAAACCGAGGTCACGATGCCGTTCCAGGTCGCTTCAACCAAGGCCGGAACTTCGTTGTGGAAGCAGGAACCACTTGCCCTCGACACAGGCGTGTTCGCCATCTTCAACGCCGAGGGGAACAACGCCTCGGGCAATCCGACCCTGGAACAGGCCTCGGAATACGCTTATGCCTATGCCGAGGCCTGGGTGGCAGCAGGCTCTGACAGCGCTCCGGCTTTCGTGCGTCCGGCGGTACGTGCGGGTGGGCCGCGCATTGTGACCAAGTCGTCGCAAGGGCCAGGTGCGTGCAGCGCGGGAGGAGCCAACTGCATCACGAGCGTGCAGGACCTGGACACTGACCTCAAGATCTCGTTCAAGGACGGCCCCCCGGTAGCGATCAATCTCTTTTCCTGGTCCGCCGAATCGGGGGGTTCCGAGCTCGGGACGAGTCCCCTGGCATCCGACCCCCGTGTCCACCTTGATCCCACGGTTCACCCTGACGGCCAATACGACCCGACGAACAAGACCGCCGTGCTGATCTCGCCCTTCACCTACACCGTATTGCCCTGGCCTGCGCACACGTCGCTCGAGTCGACCAGTGCCATCCACACCATGGCAAGCACGTTGGAGAGCCGCGGCTACAAGGTCACCGAGCTCCTGGGTGCCGCATCGGTGAAACAGATCGTAGACGCACTCAAGCCAGGTCCTGGTTACGTGATGTTCTCGACGCACGGCAACGCGGAAGGGGATCTGTTGACGGGCGAGACGGTACAAGCCCAGGGCATGTACGGCCTGAGCGCCGCCCAGGCCGCCACCCTCGTGGAACGCCAGCACTTGATCGACGAGGGCCTCAAGTCGCTTGTCGACTACGGCGCCAAAGGCCTCGACCCGGCGACGTTCTTCCTCACCGAGGAAGACTGCTCTTTCTTGCCGTCTGCTGGGTGCACGTACAAAGTGATACTCACACCCTGGTTCTGGTCGTGGTTGACAGTGGATCAGCACACGAGTTTCCAAAGTGAACCGCGCTGAGTTTCTCGGAGGCTCCATTCTTTGGAAAGGATGGAGTCATGCCAGCACCGAGGAAGTACCCAGCTGAGCTGAGGGAACGAGCGGTTCGCCTCGTGTTCGAGATCCGG
>Ga0187884_10001479_pt1 | contig 21312 bp, 17 predicted proteins | sample June2016WEW_20_4_FD_132983 | JGI IMG/M metagenome (GOLD analysis project Ga0187884, IMG submission 132983) | Peatland microbial communities from SPRUCE experiment site at the Marcell Experimental Forest, Minnesota, USA - June2016WEW_20_40 | ecosystem: Environmental > Terrestrial > Soil >...
CGGAGCGGGGAAGAGGAAGATGGTGCCATCGGTCATCACGCCATCGACGTCGAACAGGATAAGTTTGATTTTCTTCGCGCGTTCGGAGGACATGTTGAAAGTGTAGCAGTGGGAGAGGGACGGCTCTTCGCGGTTCGCTACTCGCTTTTCGCCAGAGAGCCTTTCCAGCGCAAAGTGTGGAACTGAGTTAGCTCAGCGGGTAAGAGCTGATAGAGAACTCGTCGACTGCGAGTGCGCCCAAGGGCGACGTCGCCTTTGCCTTCGAGTCAGCTAATTGTTATCTGGCCAAGAGCGAAAAGCGAACGGCGAAAAGCGGCTTTCCTGCCAGCGAACAATTAGCGAACATCTGATACACTGCCAAAATGTCTGTGGGGGAGATTCCGGCTGCGCTTTCCTGGGCTCACCCACTTGTTGCCGAGTGGTTCGTCGGCAAGTTCGGAACGCCCACCGAGCCGCAGGAGCAGGGTTGGCCGGAGATTCTTGCCGGCCGCACGACGCTGATCTCCGCTCCAACCGGGTCCGGCAAAACTCTCTCCGCGTTTCTGATCTGCATCGATCGGCTAGTTCGGAAGGCGCTGGCCGGAGACCTGCGCGACGCTACCGAAGTGTTGTACGTCTCGCCGCTGAAGGCGCTGGGCAATGACATCCAGAAAAATCTGGAGGGACCGCTTAGCGAAATCCTCGCGCTGGCCGGGGAACGCGGATTCCTCATGCCGGAGATTCGCACCGCCGTCCGCACGGGCGACACTTTGACGAAGGAGCGGCGCGAGATGCTGAAGCGTCCGCCGCACATCCTGGTGACTACGCCTGAGTCGCTTTACATTCTGCTGACCGCCAATAGCAGCCGCAACATTCTGAGCCACGTTGAGACGGTCATCGTCGACGAAATTCACGCGGTTGCGGACGATAAGCGCGGCGCGCATCTGACGATCTCGCTGGAGCGTCTGGATCTGCTGGCGAATCACCCGACGCGCATTGGGCTTTCCGCGACGCAGAAGCCGATCGAAGAGGTCGCGCACTTCCTCACCGGAGCAAACCGTCCCGCGCCCGCCATCGTCAACATCGGCCATCGCCGCAAACTCGATCTCGCCGTCGAAGTTCCTCCTTCGGAACTTGGTCCTATCGCGAGCAACGAAATGTGGGGCGAGATTTACGACCGGCTGGCTAAGCTGGCGCTGCAACATCGTTCGACGCTGGTGTTTGTGAACACGCGCCGGCTGGCCGAGCGACTGGCGATGCATTTGGGTGAGCGCCTCGGCGACGACCAGGTGGCGGCGCATCACGGCAGCCTGTCGCGCAAGCTGCGGCTGGCGGCTGAGCGCAAGCTGAAGAACGGCGAGATTCGGCTGCTGGTCGCTACGGCTTCGTTGGAGCTCGGCATTGATGTCGGGACGGTGGACCTGGTTTGCCAGATCAATTCGCCGCGGTCGATTGCGGTGGCACTGCAGCGCGTCGGACGTGCCGGCCACTGGCGTGGAGCTGTGCCCAAGGGCCGTATCTTTGTCACGACGCGCGACGATCTTTTGGAGTGCTCGGCTACGATTCGCGCCATCCGGCAAGGTGATCTCGATGTGCTGCACATTCCGCAGGCTCCGCTCGACATTCTGGCGCAGCAGATTGTTGCCATGTGCGCCTGCGAAGACTGGGATGAGGACGAGCTGTTCGAGTTCATGCGGCGTGCCTATCCGTATCGCGAACTGAAGCGCGAAGAGTACGACCGCATCCTGGAGATGCTGTCGCAGGGCATAGCTGCGAAGCGGGGACGGTACGGCGCGTATCTGTTCCGTGACATGGTCAACCGCCGCTTGCGAGCGCGTCGCGGAGCCCGCCTGGCCGCCATCACCAGCGGTGGAGCGATTCCAGACAATGCGCTGTTCACCGTGGTAGTGCAACCCGAAGAGATTGTAATCGGCACGCTCGACGAGGATTTTGCGGTTGAGAGCAACGCGGGCGACATCATGCTGCTGGGCAATACGTCGTGGCGCATTCGTCGGGTTGAGTCGAAGACTGGCCGCGTGCTGGTGGAAGACGCGCACGGCGCGGCACCGACGGTTCCGTTCTGGCGTGGCGAGGCGCCTGCGCGGACCGATGAGTTGTCGCTTCATGTGGCCGACTTGCGTCAGCAGATCAGCGCGCTGTTGCCGAACACTACGCCGTTGCCGGTGCCGCTCGATCCGGAGATGGGGGAAGTTAGGGCGGAGCGGATCGGTAATTTCGAAAGCTTTGAAGGCGAGCAGACGAGGCCGGAGATTCGAACCTCGACGCAAACAGCATCGGTCGACGAAACCCCCGCGCCGAAGCCCCGCGTCCGGATGCGCGGGATCGAATCCAGCCCCGAGGTACAGAATGCCGTCGAGTGGCTGAAGCAGGAGTGCGGCCTCGATGATTCGGGAGCCGAGCAGGCGATTGAGTACATCATTACGGGACGCGCCGTCCTTGGAGAGGTGCCGACGCAGCAGACGATCATTGCCGAGCGCTTCTTTGACGAGGGCGGTGGCATGCAACTCGTCATTCATGCACCCTTCGGCGGACGCATCAACAAGGCTTGGGGACTGGCGCTACGCAAGCGCTTTTGCCGCTCCTTCAACTTCGAGCTGCAAGCTGCCGCGACCGATGACGGGTTGAACATCGCCTTGGCCGAGCAGCACAGTTTCCCGTTGAGCGACGTATTTCACTACTTGCAGGTCGAGACGGTAAAGGAAATCCTGGAGCAGGCCGCGCTGCCGTCGCCCATTTTCGCTACTCGCTGGCGATGGGACGCTAACCGGTCGCTGGCGCTGCTGCGCTTTCAGGGCGGCAAGAAAGTTCCGCCGCCGATTCAGCGCATTCGCAGCGACGATCTTCTCGCATCGGTGTTCCCCGACGTGGCCGCCTGCCCGGAGAATCTCGTCGGCGACATCGAGATTCCCGATCACCCGCTGATCCAGGAGGTAATGAAGGACGTGCTGACCGAGGCGATGGACATCGACGGACTGCGCGCGGTGATTGCGAAGATCTATGACGGATCGATCCGTTGCCTGGCTGTCGATACGCCGGTGCCGTCGCAGTTCTCGCACGAAATTCTGAACGCCAACCCGTATGCGTTTCTCGACGACGCTCCGCTGGAAGAGCGGCGCGCGCGCGCGGTGCAGATGCGCCGCATGCTGCCCGAAGCGGTGCTGAACGAAGTTGGCAGGCTCGACCAGCAGGCGATTGCGCGCGTTCGCGATGAGGCGCGCCCCGATGTTCGCGACAGCGATGAACTGCATGACACCTTGCAGACGCTGGTAGCCGTGCCGGAAGAGATGCCGGATGCGGAGTGGCAGCAGGTGGTGGACGGTTGGAAGCCTCTGGTCGCGGAGTTGCTGGAGGGGTGGAGAGTCGTGCGGGCGATTGTGCCGCGGTCTTCTGGCGACGATGACAAGGAAGCGGAACGAGGGCCTGAAGGTACGCACTCCTCAACCTTGGTCACTCAGCGCTACTACGTGGCGTCCGAACGTGCGAAGGATTTCGCGCTGATCTTTCCCGAAGGGCAGTTCGAAGTCGCGCCGCCGGATCTGCCTTCAGCCGTCGCAACCCGCGACGATGCCGTGCTCGCTATGACGTCCGGCTGGATGATGCACTCGGGTCCGGTCACTGCGGCGGCGCTCGCTTATCGGCTCGGCGTTCCTACCGGGGATATCGAGAAGGCTCTGCTTCGGCTGGAGGCGTCGGGGACCATATTGCGCGGGAATTTCACCGGGCTTCAGACGAAAACCCGCACCCAAGCAAAAGAGGCTTGGACGGGGCACCCTCAAGATTCGTCGACCGGGGTATCGGAATTCGAGAATACCGAGTGGTGCGAACGCCGACTGCTGTCGCGCATTCATCACCTAACAGTGGCGACTCTGCGTAAGCAGGTCGAGCCGGTCACGGCGGCACAATTCATGCGCTGGCTCTTGCGGTGGCAGCATCTTGCGCCGCAGTCGCAGCTGATTGGCGAGTATGGCCTGATGCAGGCGCTGCGCCAGTTGCAGGGCTTCGAAATTCCGGCGAATGCGTGGGAGAAGCAGATCCTGGCGCGCCGCATCAACCAGTACGATCCTGCGGGGCTAGATCAGCTTTGCCTGACGGGAGCGATCGGATGGGGACGGCTTTCGCCGCATCCTGCGACGCTGGAAGAGGCAGGGGAAGGCCGGCGGCGCGTGGTGCCGACCAGCGTTGCGCCGATTACCTTCTTTGTCCGCGAAGAAGCCGACTGGATGCAGCCGCGGCTGGCCGACGATGAGCAGACCTACGAAGGGATTTTGAGTGAACCGGCGCGTGTGGTGCTGCACTACTTGCGGCGGCGCGGCGCATCGTTCTGCGCGGATATCGTACGCGGTACCGGCAAGCCGAAGGCCGAGATCGATACCGCGCTGTGGGAACTGGTTGCGGCCGGAATGGTGACCGCCGACGGCTTCGAGAATCTGCGCTCGCTGATCAATCCCAAGCATCGGCTGGCCCAGGGAACGCCGAGAACCGCGCGGCCGCGACATACCCCGGGACGCTGGTCGCTGCTGTATCCCGCTGAAGGTTCCGACCACAACAAGGTTGTCGAAGCCACTTCCTGGATGCTGCTGCGCCGTTATGGCGTGGTCTTCCGCGAAGTGCTGGCGCGCGAGTCGAATTTGCCCAAGTGGCGCGAACTGCTGCTCGGGTTGCGTCGTCTGGAGGACCGTGGCGAGGTGCGCGGTGGTCGCTTTGTCGGCGGATTTCTGGGCGAGCAATTCGCTTTGCCGGAAGCCGTCGAGTCGGTGCGCGCCATGCGCAACCTGCCTGCAAGCGGCGAACTTATTACTGTGTCGGCTGCCGATCCGCTGAACCTTGTCGGCTTCATCGTGCCCGGCGACCGTGTGGCAGCCATCTCGGGAAAGTACGTGACGTTCCGCGATGGCGTTGCCGTGGAAGGCGAAGAGCCCGGTCCGGCGGCGATGGGAGCTGCCGCGCAGTGAGCGACGACGAGCTGATCGAAGGCATCGACTACTACTGGGAAGGCGGCTTCATGGTGTTCACCGCGGTTTACCTCCGTAAGCGCGGATTCTGCTGCCGGTCAGGATGCCGGCATTGTCCGTATGGGTTTGTGCGGGAGGATGAGAAAGCTCTCAGGCGTTAGCGATCAGCTCTTAGAGGCGTTGACCACTGCGTGCCACCCTCTCGCCAAAAGAGGGCGAGTAGGATGGGGCACCCGGTCCGTGGACGATATTCGCCGCTTGCGTTCGCGTGCTCTCTCGCTTGAAACTACATTCCGTGAAAGCTATTGCTATTATTCCAGCACGATTGGGCTCGACACGGCTGCCGCGCAAGATTCTCCGCGAGATTGCTGGACGTCCTATGCTTACGCACGTGTACGAGGCTGCGCGTGCCTGCGCGCAGTTGCAGGACGTGATTGTGGCTACCGACTCGGAGGAGATCGCTGCGGTCTGTCGCGACAACGGTTGGCATTATCGAATGACCTCGCCCGAACATCGCAGCGGGACCGATCGGGTGCATGAAATTGTGCAGACCGTTGAAGCCGATGTTTATGTCAATGTGCAGGGCGATGAACCGCTAGCGCGGCGGGAGCATCTCGACGTGCTGCTGGAACTGATGGCGAGCGAAGATGTGGAGGTGGGAACGCTGAAGACGCCTTGCTCTGCCGAAGATGTGAACAATCCTAACGCGGTGAAAGTTGTGAGTGCGCTCGACGGGCGCGCGCTTTATTTTTCGCGGGCGACCATTCCTTTCGACCGCGATCGCGCCGGAGCGGTAGGCTACTTCAAGCACCTCGGCTTCTATGCTTATCGCAAAGCTGCGCTGGACGCGTTCTGCACCTGGCCTGAGTCTGAGTCGGAGAAGAATGAGCGACTGGAGCAGTTGCGATTTCTCGATCATGGCATTGCGATTCATGTGGCCGAAACTCCGTTCGATACCGTGGGGGTGGATACGGAGGAAGACTTGCGCAGGGTAGAAGGGATTCTCAGGGATCGTTCCGGCAGCTAGGGTTTCCAGCGCGCGTTCAGGCGAGAGTTCGATATGGCGCATCATCGTTTTGCAGCGGCTAAAGCCGTCATGCTCTGAGCACAATGCGGCACGACTGAACAAGCTGCTGGAAAAGGAACCGTAACAGTGATTCCGGTCATTTTGTCGAACGAAGATTCGATGGCTTCCAAGCCATCCATCGTTCGAAATGCTTCCGAAATTTTTCAGTGCCTGTTGAAGTCGTGCCCTGACACAAAGCACTTTTTGGAGATCCCAAGTTCAAATTGTGATGTTGGAACTCGCAACAAGCAAAAACGGCTTGGGTGGGGCATCCGGGCCGCTGCAGACGTTCATGGACTCGATATGCCATGGCCCGTATTCCATAAATGAATGCCGAGCACCGTTAGGCAGTCGATGATCGCGTCTGGACCTCCCCAGGCAAAAAGCGCCTCTGTCCCCTGGCGATCCGTGTCCACTTCGTGCATCGGCATCCCCTGACGCCCTGCATATCGGAAAATATTGGCCGGATATTTTAGCTTACCCGAGGATTGGTCGATCACGGCACGGTCGAACTTAAACTGGTTTCCGTGGGCAACGCCGTTACGTAGATGCCGAATTATCTCCGCTTCTGGTATATGTCCGAAATACCTGTTTGCGCCGAGTGCATCACCAACCATTAACAACGCACCGATGAGCCATACCTTGTCGAAGTCCTGCTTTGTTTCCGGCTTGCGACCTTCTGATAAGTAGTGATCGAACGGCATTATCATTGCGTTGCCGTCCCTGCGTGGAATCTTCAAACCTGGAAGATATTGTCCGGTCTCAATTGGAGGGGCGAACTTTTGCGCGCGGGTATCTCGTGCCACATACAATGCGGCGTGATGGCTGAAAAACTGAGAGACCATGCGTTGAGCTAGCGTCGCGACGTCAACCGCAGCCTGATCGACGATCTTGGTGGCCACTGTTTTCCTTGATAGTTAATCAAGCCGGATGCCCCGCCCAAGCTTCCTTTGCTTGTGTGGGAGATACTTACGCTTGGCCTTGCGCTTTGGCGCGTAACACTTCATCCACGGTATTGATGTCGACCATGCCGTAGCAGCCGTAGATTGCCGGCAGCACGCGTTGCGCCGGGAATGTCCGTCTGAGCGCTGCCACTTTCTCTGTTCCTGCGCGATACGCCGGCAAATACATTCTGCCCAGCAGCGGATGCCGTCCCCAGGCTCCGGACAATTTGTCGGCGCGCTCTTCGCTTACCAGGAAATCCTGGCGCAGCGTCTTCGCAATCTCCGTCTGCGGCTTGCCTTCGCCCCAGGTGAGATACGATGACTGATTCTTAGCATCATCCTGCAACAGCGCCAGCAATACACCGATCTGCATGTCTTCGTCTGGAAGTTGCTCGATCTCCGTAACGCCATGAGCAATCAGAATAGCGTTGTTCGCGATGCCTTCGAACAGTGTCGCCGCGCGGGTGTTCATCGTGAGAACCGTGGCTTCGAAACCAGCCTGACCGCGCGCATACAGATTCTGCAGGTAGGCGAACGTCGTCACGTGTCCCGGGACCACCTCGTGACTTACCAGCTGCTGAAATTCGGGGAAGCTGATTTGCAACGAGGCATTGATCTCGTAGCTGGCCTCGTACTGCGGTGTGCCGTCGGCATTGCGTTTCCGGCCAAGATAATTCATCGAACCGGAGAACCATGCGTCCTTAATGGGCAGAAAGTCGATGTTGGCACGGGGAACCGGTGCGAGTTCGCCGGGCAGATGCGGCAGCAGATTCGCTACGCTCAGGTTGTCGAAGTAAGCGATGACGGATGCTCCCATCGCTCGCACCGAGCCCATCGGTGTGGTTCGTTCGCGACGCCACGCGTCCACGGCCTGAAGCAAATCCTTCGAAGGGTAGCCGCCGTGGTCGAGCAACTCAGCAACTCGATTACGCTTGGCCTCGGGCTTGGACGGCTCCGGTGCTTTGCCGGTCGATGCCTCAACCGCACGTGCGTAGGGGACCGCCGGCCCTTTGCCGAGGATCTCCATGGCGAGGTCCCACATGGTCTCGATGCAACTGGCCATGCTTCCTAGGTACTGGCCGCGCAGTCCACCGATCTTGTCGGCCTCTTTACGAACGCCTGCCACCGCGGCCGGAATGTTGACGTCGCGCAGGTATTTGTCGACCGCCTCGCGATCGATTTCCTTCCCGCCCACGCCGCCGGTCTCGCGCACCCGCGCGGCGGAAGGAGCCGTGTAAGCCTGCGGCAGCGGTTCGTCAGAGTACCAGGAGTCGGCAATGAACCGCCCGGTTCCGGAGGCGCACATCACGTCGCCTCCCCAAAGCGTGTCGATGCCCAGCACAGCGTCAGCAACATATTTCGATAATTGGTCCATTACGCAGCCTTCTTTCCTTTAACTGAGGCGAACCATATATACAGACACAGAGCCACAAACATGAGTGCCGAGATCATCTGCGATATGAGTTCGTTGTTATAGAACGGAGTTTGAATCAGTTCCTCACTATATTTTGGCAGCAAACGCAGCGCGGCTCCAAACACGCCGCCCAGCGCTCCACCCGCCATCAATCCGCCGGCAACAATGACGCCTCGCTCACGGATGGTGCGGCCATGTTCGCCGTCGGTCTTATCTGCACGCTTGTTCACCAGGTGCGAGACGAAGCCCCCGGCGAGTATCGGCGTGGTCAGTTGCAGGGGCAGGTAGATTCCCAGCGCAAACACCATGGACGAGAGGCCAAGCATCTCCAGCACTACCGTGACCATGGCGCCGATGCCGAACAGAACATAAGCGACTGGCTGGCCGCTCATGAATCCCTCGACGATGGCCTTCAAGGCGGATGCCTGAGGCGCGACCAGGACTTGCCGCAGGTCCCCGGGAGCAGCCTCGCCGAATTGGAAGGCTTTCGCCAGCAGAACGATGGTCAGCCCGGCGGTAATGGCCGAAGCGAAGATACCGATGAACTTCACTTTTTCCTGCGCCGAGGGGGTCGAGCCGATCCAGTAGCCGGCCTTCAGGTCGGTGATGAACTGCCCCGAGGCGCATAGCGCGACGCACACCATGCCGGCCAATGCCATTACGAAGAACATGCCGGTGGTTCCGGAGAGTCCGAACTTCAGCAGCACGACTGCCGAGACGATCACGGTCAGCAGGGTCATGCCGGAAGCCGGATTGTTCGCCGTGGCAGCAATGGCGTTAGCGGCCACCGTGGTGAAGAAGAAACAGAAGAGCAGAGTGAGCGCCAGTCCAATCGCCAGCACGCCCCAGCTGACATGCAATTGTCCGTAGAAAACGGCCACGGAGATAGCTCCCACCACTACTCCGAGAAGAATGGCGATGATCGGAATGTCGCGGTCGGTGCGCTCCGTGTGTTGAGCCTCGCCATGGCGGAAGGCATGCAGTGCGATCCCGAACGATCCTGCGACCACGCGCAGCGATTTGAGAATGCCTACAAGTCCTGCCGCCGCGATGGCCCCGACGCCGATGAAGCGCACATAGTTGCGATAGATCTCGGCCGCCGTCATGTGAGAGATAGGAATGGTGGCCGGATAGACGGTCACGTCGCCCATGTGGCTGCCGATGAACCAGATCGCCGGAACCAGCACGAAGTTGACCAGCACGCCGCCGGCGCAAAAAATTAGCGCGATGCGCAGGCCCATGATGTAGCCGAGACCCAGGATGAAGCCGATGGCGTCGAAGTTGAAAACCATTCGATGGCGATCCACCAGCGACTTATCACCGGCACGAATTGGAAGTTCAGATACTCCTTCCAGACGTGGAAAGAGGTGACGAAGAAATCGTAAATAGCCGCAATGCAGGTGGCCTGAAGCAAAAGTTTGGCCTGCGAGCCGCCCTTCTCGCCGGTGACCAGCACTTCAGTGATGGCCGTAGCTTCGGGAAAGGGAAGCTTGCCATGCTGCTCGCTTACGAAATAGCGGCGCAGAGGAATGAGGAACAGAACGCCGAGGCAGCCTCCCGCCAGGCAGATGAAGATGGTCTGCACCGGATGAGGATCGAGGTGGAGGATGTAGAGTGCCGGCACCGTGAAGACCGCCCCAGCCACCACGCTGCCGGAAGCGCCACCAATGCCGGTGATGATCATGTTCTCCAGCACGGTGGAGCGGCGCTTGTACACGCGGGCCAAGCCGATGGCGAGGATGGAGATGGGAATCGCCGCCTCCATGCCTTGGCCAACTTTTAATGCGGAGTACGCCGACGCCACACTGAAGATGATGCACAGCAGCGTGCCCCAGAGGACCGCGCGCCAAGTGACTTCCGGTACGCTCATGCTGGTCGGCACCAGTGGTATATAGACCTCATCCTCTTTCAAGGGAAGATAGGCGTTCGCGGGTAAAGACTTACTCTCGACTTCAGGGGAAGCGGTGGCCATGAATGGCAACTCCGGGCGATTTTGCAGCCGCAAGGATTGTAGCGCGAGGCGTCAATCCTGAAATGTGACCTTGGTGGGAGCAAGGCGTGACGACTGCCGATTACGGCTGCACGTAGACCGGATTGTTCGGCGACGGCGGTTCGTAGTCCTTGCCGTACTTGTTCTTGTGGGGCATGGTCGCCGAGCGGGTTACCTGGAGGCGGATCGGTTCAATGGACCTCGCACTGTCGCCGACTTGCACCTCGCGGGACAGAGCCTGCAAGGTCGCGGGCTGCGCGTTTTCGTTCCAGAGGTGCAGCAGATACCGTCCGGGAGGCACATCCGCGACCGAGAACTCCCCTTGCTTGTTGGTGGTGGTGAAGTACGGGGTGCCAAGAACCACGATCACTGCGCTCATCTCGGAATGGATGTTGCAGAAGATGAACGAAATTCCCTCGCGATCGAAATGGACGGTACGTGACGAGCCCGCCTCATACAGCCCCAAGTCGAAGCGTTTGCCGTTGAACAGTGAGAACACGTTATGAAACCAGGGATCGCGGTTAGGAAACTCGATGCTGGAACCGCGGGTCACGACGAGCAGATGCGGATCAAACTCCTTGTTCTTCTGCGCCAGGACGGCGTGCATCGGAGCGAGAGGAACGGAGGCGGCAGACCCGACCGGCGACAGCCACACCACGGTTGAGTTCGCAGGTGGCGGCCCCGATGCTGTCTCCAAGACGATCGCGCCGCTAACCGGCACCCCTTGCGCGTTACAAAGCGGTGTGAGCGTCACACAGGACAGAAACAATAGAAGGCCAGTCGTCCTCACCTGGGCACTCATGGAGATACTCAGAATAGGACCCCCATGGACATGTTGAATTGACCTGCCTCGTAGCTGGAATCGTAAATGGTGAAGCTCTTCAGACGCCGATATTCAACGGAGAAGAGCAGGTCAGAGCGTGGTCGATAGATAACATTGCCGAAGGCGGAGCGGTTCGCAGTGTAGTAGGGCGGGGCATAACTACTTGCTTGATCGCCGAAGTAGCGAACATCGGCGGCAAAAGGGCTGTCCTGCCCAAAGGCCCCGTTGAACTCCAGCTTGGGGGTGGCGCGAAACTTGAGTTGCGCCCAACCGCCGATCACATTGAGCGGTTGGACATAGCTGTCGGGATCTGACAATGGACCACTGTAGACCACGCTGCGTCCCAGGGCTGCGCCCAAGCCCCCAATGGCGGCCCCGCGGTAGAATTCGCTGCTCAGCACGAACCTGGAGCCCAGCGGCAGGCTGGCGTCCATGGTGCCCGCCCATCCATTGACGATCTGGTCATAACCCCAGTCTTGCCGGCTGTAGTATCCGCCCGCGCCCACAGTGAAGGTCTGCCCAAACATGGAGTGCGCGTAGGCTACGTGCACGGCATAGGCGGGCTGGCGGGCTTCCTCGCCTGCGGATGGACTGCGGTACCAAACGTAATGATTGTCGTCCGGTGGTTCCCCGGTAAGCGGATCCAGAAATCCACCTTGCAGCGTGATCATGGAACCGTCCGATAACGCGAATCGGTGCTCCACGCGGAGCTGTGGCGTCCATGACCAGAGGTTGCCGGCATACGAGAGCGCAGGAACGATCACGGAGGCGAAGGAAGTTGGTGCAAGGGGTGAGAGGAAGAGCTGGTCCTGCCCTGCAATAACCGAGGTATCCTTCCAATCGAGGCGGACCGCAGCTGTGCGCAGTCGCACGATTCCAGAGTTCACGCCATTGTCGGTAGCAGGAAAGCCGCCGCCGAAATCGAAGTTAACATTGGCGCTGGTGCGCGCGCCCAGGAAGTCAGGACCGAAGGCTTCAAATCCTAGGATTGACTGGCGCAGAGTGCCGCCGACCGAACCTGAAGAGTCCATCGGTTGAGTCTTGGTGGCCCAGGTTGGCACATCTGCATTATCGACAGAGCCGCTGTTGCCATACAAGTTGAACAAAACGATTCCGGAGAAGCGAATGCGGTACTTCGAGGCGCTCTCGAGCTTCGTCTGGTATTGATCGTCGATTTTTCCCGACAAGAGCTCCTGGTCTTCTTCGACGTGCTGGAGCCGCTTGTCCAACGCCGCCGCGGTCGCCCCGTAGGCTGGAGACTGCTGATCAATTCCGGCAGACTCGACGCCGCTCTCCTCGCCAGTCTGATGGTTCTCCAACTCCTCCCGCAGACGCGTGATCTCGGCATGGCTGTCAACGGTCTGCTGCTGGAGTTGCAATACCAGCTGCTTGAGTTCGCGCACCTGCGACTGCAGTTCCTGCAGTGCCGCGCCATCGGTTCCAGTGGTCGAGCTCGGCGATTGGGGTTGAGCCGCACAAGACAGCGCAACGACTAGGATCAAGTAGCCGACCCAAGCTCCGGATTTGCATGTGAAACGGCTTCTTGGGTTACCCCCGCTAATCGACACAGAGGACGGGAACAGCCGCATAGCGCGGCTTGTAAAGGATGCAAAAAGCTCAAGAGCGCCGGTATCCGTCATGTCGCACCTCTCTGCTACCGAGTACGTAAGCCCTCGGAAGTGGCGGCGTCGCATACAAGTCAGGTCGTGAAAGACTGGGTTTTGCTGGTAACTGTATCATCCCCCGCAATGGTCTTCCGGCTTACGCGGGGCAGGATAATCTGCATCACGGTCTGGCCCTGAGTTGAACTTTGCAGCTGCAGACTACCGTTGTGGTCCTGGATAATCTTTTGCGCGATCGTCAGGCCCAGTCCCGTGCCATTTTCTTTACCGAAGCTGACAAAGGGTTGGAACATCTTGTCGCGGATGGAAGCTTCAACCCCCGGACCGTCATCTGTGACCTGAATTCGCAAGTCACCGTTCTGATCCGCGACATTGATGGCTACATGCCCTCCAGAACCGTGGGCAGCCTGGCAGCTGTTCAGCAGCAGATTGTAGAAGACGCGTTCCATCTTGCGCGGGTCGAACTGAGCGCTGTGTAGCCCAGCTGAGTCGATGCCCACCGCGACCGACTGAAACTGCCGATGGGCGCGCACCAGTTCTATAGCGCGGCTGATGGTGCGCTCCACCGGCGTTTCGACAATGTTCAGCGACTCGGCCGGCCGCGACAACTCCAACAGCGAGTCAACCAAATCTGTGAGGCGATCGACGGCAACGCGAATTTCCTGGTAGAGCTCCTCGCGCTGCGCCGGCGTCAGGTCGGCTTCTGCAAGAAATTCGGCATTGGCGAGCACGGCTGTCAGGGGGTGCCGGAGATCATGCGAAATGGAACTTGCCATCCTGCCGATCGTTGCCAGCCGTTCGGCGTCCAGCAGACGCTGCTGCGCGCTTCGCAGGCTCTCTCGCATTCGGGTGAAGGCTTCGGTAAGTTCCGCAACCTCGCCAATGGCCGGGGCATGGACAGGGTAGCGGAAGTCGCCTCCACCCAACGCTCTTACGCCATCCACAAGTTTTTCGAGCGGCCGGGTAAAGGTGCCAGCGATGAAGTACACCAGCATGCTTCCGCCGAGGACTGCACCCAGACCAACCGCCAGCAGCAGATGCCGAAGATGGTTGAGGAACACCGTGGCTTGGTCGTAAGACTTCATCACGATCATGGTCACAGGCGGCGACTCATCGGGATTCAGAGTCAACGCCGAAATGACGAAGCTTTCTCTGCCCAACTTCCAGGTGGCGGAATCCGTCGGCGCTGGCTCTCGCTTCAAATGTCCACGTAATTCATTGGTCTGCTCCGGGTTCAGGGTGCTCACCACAACCGCGTCCCCACTGGCGATGGCTACCTGGCTGGTGGCGATCTGGCTCACCTGCCGGGCGACTGCACTGTTCATCTCATAGCCGACGGCCACCACTCCCAGCAGGGTATTGTCCGACTTCGGTCCGAAGTAAATCGGCGCTAGTACAACTTCGTAAAGATGACCGCCAGCAAACCACCACTGCAACGTGTTCTCCAGCGAAGCACGGTGATCCACGAGTTGCTGGGTCTGCTCCACGGAAATACCCTGCGTCTTGGTGTGAAAGCCGACGACCTTACTGGAGGTGTCGATCAAAGCCAGCAAATCGCCGCCCGACAGGCGGAACATCTCGCGAGAACCATCCTGAATAGTCGGCGCATGATGCGAGGTCATCAGCGCCTTCAGGTTGGGCAGGTCTGCCATCAACTCGGCAAGGCTGGCGAGGCTGGCTTCACGTTCGGCTTGCACGTTGCGGAAGGTTTGTACGGAGCCAGCCAGATCGCTGACCAGGCCGCGCCGGACGTGGCTAGCTACGGTACGCTGCACGATCACAAGCGATACGGCGGTCAGCCCCGCCGACGTCAGCAGCATGGCGATGAGGAACTTGGTGCGAAGCCGCAATTTACCCATCGCCAGTTTCCTTTCGTTTACGTTCAGCGGACGAACTTGTAGCCGGTACCGTGCACGGTGCGGAAATGTACCGGATCGGTCGGATCTTTTTCCAGCTTCTGTCTAAGCCGGAGAATATGGGTATCGACCGTCCGGGTCGTGGGATAGTTGTTGTATCCCCAAACTTCGTTGAGCAATTCCGTGCGCGAGATGACGCGTTCCGGATTATTCAGGAAGAATCGGAGCATCTTGAACTCCTGCGGCGTTAATGCCACCAGCAGCCCGGCGCGGTGCAATTCCATCCGTGAAAAGTTCACTTCCACATCATCGAAGCCAAAGATCTCGATCTTGTCGGTCGATTGATTCAAGCGCCGCACCGCGGCTCGCACCCGGGCGAGAAGTTCGCGTGGACTGAAAGGCTTGGTTACGTAGTCGTCGGCGCCCAGTTCCAGTAACAGAACCTTATCCAGTACATCGCTGGCGGCGCTAAGAACGAGGATGGGAACATTCGAGCTTTCAGTCTTAATCTCCCGGCAGAGGTCTTGCCCTGATTTGCCGGGCAGGCGCAAGTCAAGGATGACAATACGGGGCACGGTGGCACGAAAAATGTCCATGGCCACGGCACCGTCAGGTGCAACCGATACCTCGAAGCCGGCGGACTCAAAGGTACGGCGTAGCGCGCGCTGAACAGCCAAGTCGTCTTCGATAACGAGAATTTTCTCCATTAAAACTCCGGTGAATTACAGCTAATAACAGATCAAAATGCCAGTCAACAGGCAGTTCACAAATCTGTGACAAAAACCTCCTCGAAGACGATTTAGTTGCCTGAAATGATGTCACTAAACTTTGACAATATCGATACGTGAGTTAGACAACTCGCGTTCTCCCTGTGGATAGAGTAGCGAAAGCTTATGGCAGCAGCGGGGTAATGGGGACGAAGCGTTGCCGGAAGCAATCCAAGTTGAAAATTCGAGGAGACACAATGCGAAGTCACCATCAACCAAGAATTGCCTCTCGAGCGGCCTGGATGGCTCTGCTCTCGTTCCTGACGCTGGCGCTGTTGGCCATGCCGGCCGCGGCGCAGAAAGTGAACATCACCTACCTGACCTCCGACATCACAAATGGCGGAGCGTTTCTGGATGCCAACCTGGTGAATCCCTGGGGCATGTCGATCAGTCCCAGCGGTCCGTGGTGGGTCGCCGATAACGGAACCGGACTGTCGACGTTGTACATTGCCAGCGGTGCACCGCAGTCGCTGGTCGTAACCATTCCCTCCGGTACCGGCTCGGGTACCGGCACACCCAGCGGAACCGTTTACAACGCCACCAGCGACTTCAAGATTCACGGCATGGCGACACCATTTCTGTTCTGCACGGAAGACGGCACGATCTCGGGTTGGTACGCCGGAACCACGGCGTTCATCGCGGTCAACAACAACAGCAGCGGCGCGGTCTACAAGGGCATGGCGTTGGCGTCCGCTGGCGGCGTCAACTACCTCTATGTAGCGAATTTCAACGCCGGAACCGTCGAAGTGTACAACGGCAGCTATGCCTCTCATTCCTTCGGGTCGGGTGCCTTTGAGGACAGCAGCATTCCATCCGGCTACGCTCCCTTCAACGTTCAGTTGATCGGGACAACCCAACTTGCCGTGACCTACGCCAAGCAAGACGCCGCCAAGCATGACGACGTCCCGGGCCCGGGCAATGGCTACGTCGACATCTACGACACCTCGGGCAATCTGCAGTTCCGCCTGGCGCACAACCTGTTCCTCGACGCGCCGTGGGCGGTGGTTCTGGCGCCTCAGAGCTTCTCCGGATTCAGCGGCGATCTATTGGTCGGCAATTTCGGCAGCGGCCTGATTGCCGCCTTCAACGCCAGCACCGGGGCATGGATTGGCAATATGGAGAATGCCAACGACCTGGCGGTGGAGATCGACGGTCTGTGGGGATTGTCCTTCGGTAATGGCGGTTCCGGTGGACCGGCGAATACCCTGTTCTTTACCTCCGGTGCGTTCGGCGAAGCCCACGGTCGGTTTGGATCTATGACGCCGCACACTGGGCCGTAAACGGTTCTTGGGCAGTAAACGTTGAGGAGGGCGCAAGCCCTCCTCATTTTCATTGGTGCGCATTCTTGTCAGGTGTGCCGGCTTACAGCTTCCGCAGCGCCTCGAAGACTTCATCGTTGCTGGGTACCTGGCCGATCGGGTAGACCTTGCTGAATGCGAGCTTGCCATTCTTGTCGACGACAAAAATGGCGCGCTCGTTGATGCCCGGTATCGGATCGCCTTCCCGAAGAATCCCGAACTTCTTTGCCACGTCGCCATGCGGGTAAAAGTCGCTGCCTAGTGGAAATGCCAAAGTGCCGATTTCCTTTTTTTGCCACGCCGTGTGACTGGGAATCGAATCCACGCTGATACCGATCACTTCCGCGTCGTAAGCGCCGAATCGCTCTAGGTCCCCGTTAATTGCCGGCAGCTGCGAAGCGCAGACGGGGGTCCAGTCCGCCGGATAAAAAGCCAGCACAACATTCTTCTTGCCCCGGTAATCACTTAGCTTGAATTGCGTTTTGATGTTGCCTGTAACGGCAGGAATTTCAAAGTCAGGTACTTCATCGCCGATATTCAAAGTTGCCATTCTTCCTCCAACCCATCTTTCTGCAAACAGAGATTCTAGAGTGGCCGTTGTCAGCGGGCAAGTCGGCCTCGGGATACAGCGTTACAGGTGGATGAATCGGCATGGCTAGACGCATCGACTGAAGACGGCGTGCCCACTACCGAGACGGCGCTTTCCACTCCTCCGAGAGAATCGCGAAGATCACGTCATCGGCCCACTCGCCGCGGAATTGCAGGCTCTTCACGAAGTGAGCCTCTTTGCGCATGCCGACACGCTCCAGCAACTTCATCGACGAAGTATTTCGCGGATCAACGGAGCCGAAGACGCGATGCTTATCGAGGGTGATCAGAAGATAGTGCAGTAAGGCGTTCACCGCTTCGTTGGCGTAACCCTTACCTTGGAACTCTGGAGCCAGCGTAACACCGATCTCCGCCTGCTCCGGATCGTCTTTGACGACACGGAAGCCGCAGTCGCCAATCAGCTTGCCGGCCTCAAGCAGAAATATCCCTACCTGATACCACTTGCCCGGAGTTCCTGGTTCCAGTGTTGCTAAACTGCGGATGAAAGATTGGACAACATCCACTGACTCGGTTCCCCAGGATTGAAATTGGGAAACCTCAGGACGGCGGTGGTAGGCAAAGACTCTGGGTCCATCGTTGGCTTCGAGATCGCGGATCGCTAAACGCGGGGTAATTATTTCCGGGAACATAGCTTCAGCTAGCGTAACAGCATCATATGTCGCAAGGGGCCCGCCTAAACTCATCGAGAAGGCGACCTGTCAGAAAACGACTTAAGGACGACAACCTTTGCCACGACCTGCATTTATTGTTGCTGAACCCGAACCCGAACAGGCTCTCTCAGCGCGCAAGCTGCTGCTGGAGACCTTCAAATTCAATGTGATTACGGCCCACACCGAGCAGGAAACGGTGGACCTGCTTCACATGTTTCCCAAGGTCAACGCTCTGATCTTGCATTGCGGAATACAGGACTTCGATGCGGAGCATGTGATTCGCGTCGTCAAGACGACGGTGCCAGAGCTCCCGATCATCGCTCTCACTCCCACGGAGCGCGAATTCAAATGGGCTGATCACGTGGTTCACAGCCACGATCCACAAGAGCTGCTGGAATTGGTACACCGTTTATTTGGAGATCCGCGAAAACACCCACCGCCAGCGAGGGACTGAAGGCGGAGGTCCTCCGGGCGGCGCATGCTGCGTATGCAGAGAATGTGCTGGAATAAGATGTCGCTGCCGAGCGACTCTATTGGTACGTGACTTTTTTATCGCCCTTGGCGATGCGCCCGATCGTAAAGCCCTTCTCGCCGCAGCGCTCAAGAATGGTTTGCACCTTCTTGAACTTCTTGGCGGGAACGACCAGGATCATGCCGATACCCATGTTGAAGGTTCGCAGCATCTCTTCCTGCGGGACATTGCCGATCTTCTGCAGGTGCTCGAAGATGGGCAGCACCGGCCAGGAGTTGATCTCGACGATCGCTCCCGTGCCTTTGGGAAGCACGCGAGGCAGGTTTTCGGTGATTCCGCCGCCGGTAATGTGAGCCATAGCTGATACCGCGTCGGCTTCTATCAGACGCCGCATAATCGGCCAGTAGCTCTTGTGAGGCTTCATGAGCTCGGTGCCGACCTTGCCCTTAATCTCGTTAACGTAAGATTCCGGCGTGTAGTTGGCGGTATCGAAGAAAAGCTTGCGCGCCAGAGAGTAGCCGTTGGTATGCAAGCCCGTCGAAGCTAAGCCAACCAGGACGTCGCCTATCTCGACAGTTTTACCGGTGATGATCTTCTCGCGATCGACTACACCAACAATGAAGCCCGCCAGATCGTACTCGCCGTCGGAGTAGAAGCCGGGCATTTCTGCAGTTTCGCCGCCAATCAGTGCGCAGCCATTGTGCTTGCACGCTTCGGCAATGCCGGAGATCACTTTTTCCGCAACTTCGGGCTGCAATTTGCCGGTAGCGAAGTAATCCATGAAGAACATCGGCGCTGCGCCCTGCACGGCGATATCGTTGACGCAGTGATTGACCAGATCAGCGCCCACCGTGTGATGCAAGTTCATTTCGAAAGCGATCTTCAACTTGGTGCCAACCCCATCAACACTGGAGACCAGGACCGGATCTAGATACTTCTTTTTGTCGATGGCGAACAGTCCGCCAAAGCCGCCGATCTCGCTTAAAACGCCTCGATTGAATGTCTTATGAGCAAGATACTTTATGCGTTGTTTGGTGCGTTTTGCGCGCTCGAGATCGACGCCAGAGTCGGCGTAGGTGATAGTGCGGGGTTCAGTCGTCTGTTGTGCCAAAGGTTGGAGTCCCGTCCAGAGGGCGCGTAGCCGCAGATTCGTTTCGCGGAAGGTCAATTGTACCATTGCGCCGGGACGCCCTCCCACGACGCAAGAAACAGGGCTGCAGCCGGTAAACCCATGTACTTCGTGCGGAGACCGTTTCGAAGAAGTTTGAGGGCAGAGGTTCAACTCAACGAGCCGAGCCTCTGCCTTGCAGACGAAGGGATATCAACCCGGTTTCAAGCAGGGAGCACCTGGTGCGCTGCGGCGGTAATACCATAAAGTGGCCATTGCAGCTAACAAACGCATGGACAGGAAGCGAAAGCCTCCTGCCCATTGCTGCTTCATCCTCGAGTGGATTTACTAAGCGTTACCCCAAGGATCCAGCACTACCTTGATGCACTTTTCTTCTTTCTTCAGGAAGGTACTGTAGCCATCAGGTGCGTCTTCCAACTGCAGTCGGTGAGTGATGATCACGCTGGGATCGATATCGCCCTTCTGGATGTGATCGAGCAGCTTCGGCATGTATTTGTGCATATGGGTCTGGCCCATCTTGAAGGTCAGGCCCTTGCCGAACGCAGCACCGAACGGGAAGTTATCCAGGAAGCCGCCATACACTCCCGGTACGGAAACCACCCCACCCTTGCGGCAGGATTGAATACATTGCCGCAGTGCGAAGGGCCGATCGAAGCCGACGCCAATCATCTGCTTCGCACGATCGCTGTACCAATCGACACCATGGCCATGCGCCTCCATTCCTACCGCGTCAATGCAGGCGTCCGGCCCGCGTCCGCCCGTCAGTTCCTTGATCGCTTCGATCAGGTCAGGCGTCTGCGAGTAGTCGATGACTTCGGCACCGCCGTCCTGCGCGAGCCGCAGGCGTTCCGGAATGCGATCGATGCCGATCACCTTTCCGGCCCCCAACATCTTTGCGCTGCGAATCGCAAACTGACCAACCGGACCACAGCCCCAGACCGCGACGACGCTTCCGTCCTTGATGTCGCAGTTCTCGGCAGCCATATAACCGGTGGGGAAGATGTCGCTCAGGAAAAGCACCTGCTCATCCTTCAAATCGCTCTCGATCTTCAACGGCCCGACATCGGCGAAGGGGACACGAGCGTATTGCGCTTGACCGCCTGCATATCCGCCATACATGTGGGAGTAGCCGAACAAACCCGAACCTGAATAGCCGTACAGAGCTCCGGCCACATGCGCACTGGGATTGCTGTTGTCGCACAACGACCAGAGCTGCTGCTTGCAGTAGAAGCAATTGCCGCAGGCGATGGTGAACGGCACTACCACGCGATCGCCAATCCTGCGCTTCTTTACCTCCGGACCAACCTCGACAATCTCGCCCATGAACTCATGGCCCAGGATGTCACCTTGCTCCATGGTCGGAATGTAGCCGTCGAAGAGGTGCAGGTCCGAACCGCAGATGGCGGTGCGCGTGATCTTCACAATGCAATCGTGTGGATTGAGGAGTACGGGATCGGGCACGGTTTCCACGCGCACATCATGTTTGCCAAACCAGCACAACGCCTTCATCGAGCACCTCCACTTTCCGTTCCGGTAAATTGCGGCTTAAGGTTTGCCGGCTGCACCTGCTGCGGACCTTTGCGCGTCCGCTGGGTCGCCTCGGGCTCTTTCATGGAGTGCACGACGCGCACCAGCGACGAACGACGACCCGACGGCTGGCCAATAATAGTGGGAATCTCTCCCGCCTCCATCAGCGATTTGAAGCGCCGCAGATCTTCGC